>Ga0209201_1001553_pt1 | contig 25861 bp, 18 predicted proteins | sample AD_UKC055_MetaG_FD_184411 | JGI IMG/M metagenome (GOLD analysis project Ga0209201, IMG submission 184411) | Active sludge microbial communities of municipal wastewater-treating anaerobic digesters from USA - AD_UKC055_MetaG (SPAdes) (version 2) | ecosystem: Engineered > Bioreactor > Anaerobic >...
AAAAAAGGCCAGCAGTCCATAAAGGGTTATGAGGGTTTTATCTGCTTTCAAATGAACTCCCCCTTATTTTCTGAATCTTATGTTGTAGGAGTTCGGATCATTCCAACTGAATTCAAATTTGAGCTTGATACCGTACTTATCTTCAAGGCAGCTTTTAATTTCGGGAGTTATGTACCCTGAAAGATTATGATAGACATTGAGCATTACCTCTGCTATGTTGTCATCCTCAAACAGTCTCATTGAGTCATGAATATCTTTTATCATCCTGTCAAATACAACTCTGGGTGAAGCAACTCTGCCTGTGCCATGACACACCGGGCAGGGAGAGAACATATACGATTCAATTGATGAAGAAGTGCGTTTCCTTGTAAGTTCAAGCAGTCCAAGACTTGTGAAACCTACAACAGACACTTTTGCCTTGTCTCTGTAGGTCTCCTGTTCCAAAAAAGTTTTAACTGCCTCCTGATGCTGTCTGTCCATCATATCTATGAAGTCTATTATGATTATTCCTGATATGTTCCTTAACCGCAGCTGCCTGGCTATTTCTTTGGCAGCTGAAAGATTGGTTTTAAATGAAGTTTCTTCAATATTTTTTTCCTGAACGTTGCTTGCAGAGTCAACATCGATAACAGTCATAGCTTCTGCTCTGTCTATCGTTATTATGGCACCGTTTTTAAGAGTTATCTTCCGTGCAAATATATCGTTCATATCGCCATATATGTTCATGTATGAAAAGGCATCACGATCCGTAAGTTCGACATTTATGGAGTAGTTCATTTCGTTCAGAACCTGTTCAACGGTTTCATTAACGGATTTGTCATCAAGAATTATTTTTCGTGTGTCTTTGTCCAGCCGTTCCCGCAGTATATACTCTACAAAGTTTTGATCGGAGTACACAAGAATAGGCTTTTGAGTGGATTTATAAGAAGAGACAATATTTTTCCAGCTTTCTCTGAGGGATTCAAACTCTTCACGGATGGTTTTTTTATCTATGGAGGTACAGTTGGTTCTGAAGATTATTCCTTCGCGCTCATTTATTATATCTTCTCCAAGCTCTCTTAAATCCTCGCGGATGAGATCATCGGTTATCTTACGTGAAATGCCTATGCTTGACTCTCCTTCCGGAAGATACACAATATATCTGCCTGGAAGATTTATCTGCATTGACAGTTGTGGACCCTTGCGTATAGTTCCATCCTTTTTTACCTGGACGATTACCTTATCGCCGCGTTTATATTCGTTTGGAAGGCCAATAAGATCTTTGTACCTGAGGAAACCGTTTTTATTTATGCCTATGTTTACAAAAAAAGCTTCCAAACTTGGAACATCGTTTTCTATACGTCCTATAAAAATCTTTCCGGAATTTTTTTCGGTTTCAACATCTTCAAAAAAAATTTCAGAAAGTATCTCGTCTTCTATTAAGGCAACTTTAATCTCTTCGTTGGATTTGCTGAATACAATAACTTTATCCGACATTTTAAACCCCTTTAAGTATGTAGTATAAGACAATTCTATCATAAAAAAACACCCGTTTTACCGGGTATTTAGTTTTGCCTGTCAAAAATTTCTTTGAAAACAGTATGGTTTTCTTTGAATATCTTGAGTACGGCAGGATCAAACTGTGAAGGCGATGTTTTTTCGTCACCGCAAAGTATAATCTCACAGGCCTGTTCATGAGTAAAGCCCTTTTTATAAGGCCTTTTGCTTCGTAATGCATCGTAGACGTCGCATATGCTGACTATACGTGCTTCTATGGGGATATCCGAACCTTTAAGTCCGAAAGGATATCCGGTACCGTCAAATCTTTCATGGTGGTAAAGAGCTATATTTTTGGCTATAGAGAATTGCTTGTCATCACCCAGAATTTCCGCGGCGTATAAAGTATGTTTTTTCATTTCTTCAAACTCCGCACTGGTAAGTTTTCCGGGTTTGTCAAGTATCTCTCTTTTCACCAGAAGCTTGCCTATATCATGCAGAGGAGAAAAGTAGTAGAGATCTTCCTGAACTTTTTTTGATAATCCCATTTTTTCAGAAACAAACAGTGCGTATTCGGCCACACGGTCTATATGATTTCCGGTTACATCATCGTATTTCTCGGCTATATTTGAAAGCTGCTTTGAGAACTTCCGATAAGAGCTTTCAACTTGGTTGTAGCTTTCCTCAAGCTCTTTATAAAGATTTTCAAGCTCTTCGTTGGAGGCTTTTATCTCTTCATTTGAAGCAGCAAGATTCTCAAATAGTTTTAAAAATTCTTTTATTGTAATATCAAGAGTTTCCTTAAGACTTGATATTTCATGAAATTGGAAGTTTTTTTCCGTTATGGTATCATAAACTTCTCCGAAATCAATATCTATATTTGATGGAGAAAGTTTTTTATCGATTGCCTTGATTTTGAGGGACAAAATATCAAAACTGTCCTTTATACTGAAAAACTCCTGTGTGAATTCTACGAGGTTGTCCATGTTGCGTTTTCGCGAAACCAGATTCCAGCATATAAGACAGGTTATTATAGCTGAAAGAATCATCATAACTATAAATTCGCGTGTTATATCCAGCGAAGTCACAATATAAAGACTGTTCCAGCTTACAGGTTTGTTTATTATAAACCTGGCATTTCTTATGAAAAAACGGGGAAATTTTTCTGGATCGACTTTTGTAATGTTAAAGAAGTTTGGAGAGTAAAGAACTGTTCCGTCTTTTTTCAGAAGACTCATGTAGTATGACGATGATGAATGAAAGTAGTTATCGTCCATGTCTGTAATAAGATACATATCATTATATTCAGAAAAAAAATATACCCGGAGCTTTCCATCCGAGAGAGAAGAGTATTTAAATATGCTTGGCTGATATTCAATAGAGGTAACAAGTTTGAAAAAGTCACTGTTCTTAATATTTATTCCTTCAAAACCTTCGGGTACGGATCTTATAATATTACCGTTTTTATCTATAATGAATAGAGAGTTTATATCAAGGTACTTATTCAGTCTTTGCGGATCAGATGTTTCATAAATTGCAATCAGAGAAGAAGAGTAGTTCTTCAGTGTGCTCTGAAGACTGTCTGTGTTGACATCGGAAATAACTGAGAGGTTCACAAAAACCAGACCCATCACTATGAGCCAGATCATTACTCCCATCATAACCATGAAGATATTTTGGACAAAAAGATTTCGTATGGTTCTTCTGAAAATTTTTTTGAATGTCATTAGTTTCCAACTCCGTATCTACTGTTTGATAATCTCAATGGTGTCCGTGAGTCTTACAGTGCCGTTATTATAGCTGTATACAAAGATGTTTTCTGGAATACTGTCTCCAAAATTATTATAATAGAAAGAACCATAGACGGTATTTTCAAACTTTTTTTCCTGTTTCAAAAACTCTGTAATATTCTTGGAGTTCACTGCATCAAAGACAAAATCAAGCAGTGTAAGTATTACAGACGAAGCAAAAGTTGGTTTTACACCATAATCCTCTGTAAATTTTTCAATGATGCTGTTATGATTGTTCTGATAATCTACAACATAGTCGCTTATAACGCTGGTTCCCTGCATGAAAGAACCATTGTAATTGTTTCTCAAAAAGTCAAAAGCCCAGCTGTTTATATAATATCCCTTTCCCTTTTCCTTTTTAAGTCCGTTCAGAAGCAGCATGGTTTCCTCTGGACCTGTTACAAGAAAAAAACAGTCATACAGACCGTAAGGTTCATCCAGAAATTTGTCGTAGTCAACGTACTTTATTGATCCTTGAAAATTTTGGGCGAAAACTTCGTATACTAAATCAGAATAATCTGGATTTATGGCAGAACGTGCTATTAATACGGATTTAAATCCTTTTTCATAGAGGTATTTTGCCGAATACTCCGATAAAAAATTTGAAGAAGGCACCAGCCTGAAAACGTTGTCTTTTTTATTGCTGAATCTTTCGGAACTGACCGTTGATAAGACCACTGGAATGCTCAAGGATGAAAGCTCTGAATATATCATCTGAATCTCCGAGCTCACGGCGCCTGCAATAAGAATATCCGGTCTAAAACTCTTGACTTTTTCCAATGCATTTATCATATCCTGTTTTTCAAGCTTGGGTTTAAAAAAAGAAACCCGCACCATGGATTGATTTTTATACTCCGGTTGAGATAAAAAGTATTCAAATGCCTTTAATTCCTCATACCCAAGATTTGTATCAGGCGATATCATTATAGCCAGCCTGACAACTTTTCCGCTTTGCACTATGAAAAAAATAAGAACAACAATTATTATTGCGGACAGAATGAGGAGAAAGATTCTTTTAAGCATAATCAGCTCCTTCAGAAAAAAATCACATATCAATTATACCAAAAAATCTTTATTATTGAAAACATTCATGGCTTTTGAGGTTTCCCCTTGCAGCAGGAAGTCTATGGCAGAGCATGCACCGTCAAGTATTTGATAAAGGGACTTATACTCATCTTGTGAAAAATTAGCAAGCACATAATCCGCTAAATCCATGAATTCAGGTTTTTCACCTATTCCTATTCGTATTCTTGTAAAATTATCGCTTGCAAGAACTCCTATTATGGATTTCATGCCGTTGTGTCCGCCTGCCGAGCCCTGTTCTTTTATGCGGATTTTCCCGAAAGGTATGGAAACATCATCATAGAGAACGATAATATCCTGAACCATAATTTTTCCGTGTTTCTGAAAGAGATCGGAAAAAATGTTTCCGGAAAGGTTCATGAAGGTAAGAGGTTTGACAAGAATAAACTCTTTGCTCTCAAACCCTTCATAGGTTCTGAAAGAAAAAGACTTATAATCTATAGTTTTCTTGGTGAGTTCATAGTATCTGTCCACACACAAAAAGCCCACGTTATGTCTGTTAAAGACATAACGTGAGCCGGGATTGCCAAGACCGACAATTAATTTTTTCATTTTTCCTCTTTCTTTTCAGATTTCTGTGCAGTTGCAGGAACATCGCCAGGAGCTGCGGCACCTTCTTCAACTGCGCCTTCGGCGGTGGTGTCAACAATAACCTGCTTTGTAACGGCTGCAATAACTTCGGTTTCTTCCATGTGTACCTTTGCGCTGTGAGGCAGCAAGGGGATTATGTCAGCAACGGTTTTATGATCATTTATATTCATGGCAGATACATCTACCGTAATGGTTTCCAAAACATCCGAAGGATAAAGCTCAACTGTGATGTTGTGGTGGGGTGTCTGAAGGACTCCGCCTTTAGTAACTCCGGCAGGCACTCCTGTAAATCTGAACGGGATATTGATAGTCATCTTTCTGTCATTAGCAGGAACATAAAAATCTATATGGATAACCTTGTCGGTTGTCTTGTCCCTCTGCACCGATTTAATAAATGCTTCGTGTTCTTCGGTAACGCCTTTTTCATTTTTAAATACCAGACCTACCAGAGAAGTTTCAAGTGCTTTTTCAAGTAAGGCTGTAACCTTTTGGTATTCAATAGCCACTAAAAAATTCTTTTCGAGTTTAGGACCATAAACAACTGCCGGTACCATGGACTCCCTTCTTAATGCTTTTGCTTTTTTGCTCTGATCTCTGCTGACTACTTCAAGAGTATATGCTCTCGCCATCGTCTTCAACCTCCTGTTTTTATTTTTTCCCTTTAGGGACGTAATACTATTATTTAAAAAGGATACTTACCGAAAGATTCTTTCTTATCCGTACTACGGCTTCTCCGAACAAAGGTGCCACGGACAGCACTTCAAATTTTTCTGGAAGATCGTTGTGTTTTATTGAATCTGTTATTATGACTTTGTGTATATTAGACTTCTGCAGTCTTTCTTTTGCGTCTTTGGAAAGAATACCGTGGGTTGCACAGGCAATAATCTTTTTGGCTCCGTTTTTTTCAAGCGCCTGTGAGGATTCTATAAGAGAACCACCTGTATCTATCATATCGTCAAACATTATACATGTCTTATCTCTTACATCTCCAATAACGTTTACTATTTCTGCCACATTATCCTTGGGTCTTCTTTTATCCAAAATGGCAAGAGGGGTGGAAAGCTTTTCCGCGAACTTTCTGGCTCTTTTAACTCCTCCTACGTCAGGAGAAACAACAACTACATCGTTAAGATCAATGTCTTTGCAGTTGGAAAAATGTTCAGCAAAGACCGGGAAACTCCAGAGGTTATCCACCGGAATGTCAAAGAAACCCTGAATCTGTTCGGAATGCAGATCTATAGTAACGATACGGTCTGCACCTGCACTAGTGAGAAGATTGGCAACCAACTTTGCGGAAATTGGGTCTCTCCCTTTGGCTTTTCTGTCTTGTCTTGCATAGCCGTAGTGAGGTATTATCACTGAAATAGATCCTGATGAAGCTCTTTTAAGAGCATCAATCATAATCAGAAGTTCCATAAGGTTATCATTTACCGGTTCGGATATAGATTGGATAACGTAAACATCGTATCCTCGCACAGTTTCGTTTATCCGAACGTTGATCTCACCATTGGCAAACTTGGATAATTCACAGTCTCCTAATCTGGAGCCTATGTACTCTACGATCTTTTGAGCAAGAGGAAGGTTTGAATTACCGCTGAATACCTTCATCTCAGATCGCCCGACAATCGACATGGCTTAGTCTCCCTTCTTATTTTTTTTATTTACCCAACCGTCTTTGTTTTCCTGACGCGCACGGCCTAATGCAAGTGAATACTCGGGAACATCCTTTGTTATCACGGAGCCTGCGCCGACAATTGAGTTTTTACCTATATTGACAGGAGCTACAATCGAACTGTTGCTTCCTATGAAAGAGTTGTCGCCTATAAAGGTTTTATGCTTGTTTACTCCGTCATAGTTGCAGGTTATGGTTCCTGCTCCTATATTGGTATTTTCGCCTATGGTGGCATCTCCTAAGTAAGCAAGATGTTGAGCTTTTGAGTTCTTTTTCAGAGTGGTTTTCTTGGTTTCAACAAAATCACCTATCTTAACATTTTCCTCTATCACAGTTCCTTCACGCATACGTGCAAAAGGACCTATGCTTGCACCGGCAAAAACCGATGTTTTATCCATTTCTGAACGGATAACCTTTACATTGTTCCCGATTTCAGAATCATATATAACGCTCATAGGACCGATCTCACAATCCTGTCCGATAACGGTTTTCCCAAACACATAGCTCTGAGGATGAATAACGGTATCTGAACCAATCTTAACGTCAGGTCCTATGTAGGTACACAGAGGGTCGGTTATGGTTACTCCCTGAAGCATCAAATTCCTGTTTATACGTTCACGGGCATGTGCTTGCATATCTGAGAGCTGAACCCTATCGTTTATTCCGGATACTTCGACAGGATCGTTTGTTTGGAGCAGACCAACTTTTTTAAAAAACAAAAATACGTCAGGAAGATAGTACTCACCCTGAGCGTTATCAGAAGATATCTTTTTTAGTGCGAGCTTAAGCTTTTCACAGTCGTATACGGCTATTCCGCTGTTAAGTTCGCATATCCTTTTTTCCTGTTCACTAGCATCTTTTTCTTCGATTATCTTTACGAGTTTCTCGTCTTGTTTTAATATTCTTCCATACCCTGTAGGATTGTCAAGTTCAAAGGTAAGTACGGTAGCGTCATTTTTTTCTTTCCTGTGCTTTTCTATAAGAAGATTCAGTGTAGCTGAGCTTATGAGAGGTACATCACCATAAAGGACAAGAAGCTCGCCGCTGTCAAGAAACTCTTGTGCACACATTACTGCATGTCCGGTACCCAACTGTTCTTTCTGTTCAAAGACAAGTACTCCGGGAGGAAGTACCCTTTGAACATCCTGAGCTCCGAACCCCAAAACAACTCCTATCTGTTGCGAAAATAAGGCTGCTGTATCCACAACCCAGTTTATTATGGGTTTATTAAGGATCTTGTGCAAGACCTTCGGATACTTTGATTTCATCCTGGTGCCTTTGCCTGCGGCAAGTATTAAGGTTTTCAAGTCGATTCCCCCAAAGCGTTTTAATATTTACAGGATGCGGTTGCCACAAAGTATTTATGGCATGACATAGTTATTATACCATTCTTTGTAACATTAAATGGTAAAAAAAGATTAAGATATATTGAAATTCAAAAGAGAAAAAATACACATTAAGATGTATAATTTTAATATGCCGAGTCTGTGGGGTGGGTATGGAAAAACTTTTTTTTGAAAAGGATCAGCTTCTTTACGATGTCGGACAGAGACTGAACTATATTTATTTCATAGAAGAAGGTAATGCTGTTATTAACTTTAACGGCAAAGAGTTTCCGCTTTGTGCATCTACTTTGGGCGAATGGGCTTTGGCGGACTTGGAGTCCTGTGAAAGGGTTATGGTTGAAAAAGGCACAGTACTTCTTAGATATGCGCTTTCTGAACTTTCGTCTAGGGATTGTATGTCAGGAATAAGTTTTTTTGACATGCTTTGTTCTGTCACCCAGCGGCTGAACCTTATGAACTCAGCACTTTGCGAAATTTCAGACAGTGAACAGTCGGTAAAAATTTTTAAGCAGAACAATCCTTCGTACTCTTACTACTATGAAAATAAAGTTTTCAGCAGGATGCTCAACGTTAAATCTTTGTACAGGATGATGTGTTACGAAGAAGCTTACAATGAGCTTTTGAATATTCAAGCCATTGATATGCAAGACGACTATTCTAAGGAGATAATGCTTTGGAAAGCGATAATTCTTTCTCATATTGATTACGCAAAAGCATCGGAAATGATAAAAGAAAATATTATTTCAGATGCAAGAGGTTTTGGACGTGAGTACCTTGAATATAGAATAAAAAAAGAAAAAAGCTTTATAATGGATCTTTACGGTAAAAATTATATGCACTTTCCTGGTCGCAGCATCATAATCGCCGAGGGTGAAAAGTGCGACGGGAACTGTTTTATGCTTCTTCACGGAGGGCTTAAAGTATCAAGGTTTCCCGGAAAAGAGGCTTCTTTTTTTTCAACCATAGACGAAGGCGAGGTGTTCGGAGAGTCTTCGTTGATTTCGGAACTTCCCAGACAGGCCATGGTTTACTGCGAATATCCTTGTGATATACTGGTATTAAGCAGTTCCACCGTCAGGAACACTATAGATTCAAGCTGCGATTTTGGAATCAGGCTTATTAAAAATCAACTTTATCGAATAAGAAAGAACTATATTATAAATCAAAGCAGAAAGATAACTTCGCAGGAGGAGCGTATTTCTACACTGCTGAAGCTTTTCGGAGAAAAGTTTGTGAAAGCGGGCGTAAACAAAGCAGAGTTCTCAAGTATCTCCAATGCGTCTTTATCTGAAACAGAAAAGTATATGAAAGGTTCCGGATACTTCTTCGGTGAAGACGGAATCCTGACTCATGAAAGTCATTAGCTCCAGTTGTCAAATTGAAGGCTGCTGCCTTTGAATACCGGAGGTTTTATGGGGTATATAAGCTTTTTGGAGAAAAGATACGACAGGTACTTTGAGACTTTTTTCAGTCTGTGTGCGACTCCAATGCTCTTTATCTGTCAGAACGGAAGAGTAGGCTGCTTAAACCGTACTGCCTTTGAACTTTTTGGATTTTCCAATGAAGAAAATATTTCAGACCTGTATTTTTGGGAAGATCCAAATTATAGATTTAAAAAGTCATCTATCCGGTTCGGTGAGGACAGGACGGTATTTGATTTAGTTTATAGTTTTGAAGCTGTTAAGAATGAATGCTTTTACAAAACTTCAAAAAAAGGGGTTTTCAAAGCCCAAATTATGGTTTCACGGGCAGTTTTTTCGCAGGAACTTAACGGGCAGCTTGTTGAGATTCATAACCTGTCTGACATATATGTTGGGCAGGAGAGTATGGATACTGAGAAACAGATGCTAAAGTTGGTCTTTGATTCCATGACCGAGGGTCTGGCATTGCATGAGATTATCTTAAACGAGCATGGCAAAGCTTATGATTACCGGTTTTTGCAGGTCAATCCTTCTTTTGAAAAGATAATGGGATTAAAAAGCGCCGATATAACCGGCAAAACCGTACGTCAGATCCTTCCAAATGTTGAACAGTATTGGATAGATACGTATGCTAAGGTTGCCCTTGAGGGTGAAACTCTGCGCATAAATAACTTCTCTTCCGATTTAAAAAAGTACTTTGATGTAATTACCTTTTCTCCAAAAAAATATTATTTTGCCGTTCTCGCACTTGATATTACGGAGAAGGTTGTTATGCAAAGAGAGCTTATCAAGGCCAAAGAAGAAGCAGAAGCGGCTTGGAGAGCAAAAAATATTTTTATTGCAAATATGAGCCACGAGCTTAGAAATCCTATGAACGGTATAATGGGGTTTGTCGATCTGCTTTGTGAATCAGAGCTGAATGACAGCCAAAGAGAGTATGTTAATATAATTCATGATTCTTCGTTCAGTCTTCTTAGAATTCTCAATGACATAATAGATTTTTCCCGTCTGGATTCATCTGCAATGAGCATTTGCGAAGAAATGACAGATATAAGAGCCTATATGAGCAGGATATATGAATTTTTTCTTCCAAGCTGCTCTTTGGCCGGAAACAGTTTTGTTTTAGAGACAGACAGCATGATACCTCGCAGTATTTTTATGGACAAGGAAAGGTACAGACAGGTTATTTCTAATCTTATAGGCAATGCAATAAAATTTTGCAGAAATGGGAAGGTTGAAGTAAAGCTTTCGTTGATTTCCAAAACGAATGAAGTGTGTGAAATAAACTTTTCAGTAAAGGACAGTGGAATAGGAATAAAAGAGGAAGACATGCACAAGCTTTTCAGGCCATTCAGTCAAATTGATTCTACTCCCGCAAAGAAGTACAGCGGTACCGGACTGGGTCTGGCAATATCCCAGAGGATTATTCAGGCATTTGGAAGTGAGATAAAAGTGGACAGTTTGCCCGGTAAAGGGAGCATCTTTCATTTTATAATGAAGTTCAAATATAAAGATTAAAGGAGATAAATTATGAAGAGGATTATTTTATTTATTTTCATCGCATATATTACGGTTTTTCTTACAGCTCAGCCACAGACATCTGCAGATATTCTTTATGAACAACAGAAAAAAAAGATGGAGAGCCTTATGAACAGTCAGACCCAGGCTCAGCAAAGTATACTTTCAAATGCCGATAAGTACTTTAAGGAGCAGGTTGAAAAATATGAACTTGAGTATCAGAAAAAAATGCAAGAGCATAATGAAAAAGTAAAAGAAGCATGGGGAAAGTTTATTACTTTTTCTACAAAAGAATGGGGAAGCTTTTCACAGGACTATAAAACGTACAGCAGGGTCAGTTTTGATGAGGAAAAAGGCGGTTTTATAGAAGTGAAGACCATAGTCACAAAAGAAGAAGGAAAGAAAGTAGCTCAGGAAAACATTAAAAAACAGATGAATGCAATTTTAGAAGAAAAAGACGATTATACAGGAAAGCCGATACTTGAAGGCGATGTAGAAAAAAGTCAAGTAGAAAAAGGAATATCAAATCCAACTCTTTCTCAGCAGAGTGACGGAAAGATGATATATACGGTAAAGGTTCCCCTTGTGGATGATTATGCCAAACGCAATGCGCAGAAGTACAAAAGTCTTATCCAGGCTGTTGCAAATGTTTTGCAGCTTCCTGCGGAGCTTGTCATAGCGGTTGTTCATACAGAATCTTCGTTTAATCCAAGGGCTCAAAGTGCTGCGGGTGCATTCGGGCTTATGCAGCTTATCCCTAAATACGGTGCTGCCGATGGATATTACTACGTTCACAAGGAAAAAAAGCTTCTCACCCAAGAGGAACTTTTTGACCCATCTGTAAATATAAAGTATGGTTCTGCATATCTTAAAGCTATTTCTTCTTTCTACTTTTCCAATATAAGCGATGAGGTCAAGAAGGAGTACCTGGTTATCGCCAGCTACAATATGGGGCCTACAGCTATCAAAAATCTTTTTAAAAACGTCGATATAAACTCTGTATCTTCGGAGTATGTATATAATTATATAAAGACCAATGCAGCCAAAGAAACGCAGGATTACATTGAAAAGGTTATAAAGAGGAAGGATGGGTACTCAGGGTTCTTTAAATAAAACCCAAAATAACGTCCGGCAAGCTTATTTAAGCGCCGGACGTTTTTAAATTTTATACTATGGCAAGCACAAGACAAACTATGAATAAGAGTATTTTAAGTAAAAGAGCAAAGGATTGGAAAAAAGTTTTTTTCTCATTGAGGTTAAGTTCAAACTGAACCTTGTTTACCTGGGATGTTTTGAGAGTTTTTATGATTCGCCCGTAAGAGTCTACCTTTCCGGTAAGACCGGTGTTGGCTACCTGGAGTACTTCCTTTCTGTTTTCAACTGCTCTGAATACTATCTGTGAAAAATGCTGCATAAGGGCTGTATGTGTCCCGAACCAGCCATCGTTGGTTATTACTATGAGGGCTTGTGCCCCGTTTATGGATTGATTCATTGAAACTTCAGGAAAATATGTTTCAAAACATATCTGTGCGCCGATTTTTCTGCCGTTTATATCAAAAACACTGTAGGTATCACCGGCGGTATAAAATCGTAAGAGTTTAAAAACCTGTGCTTTTCCAAATATAACCTCATAAGGAAGAAACTCCGCAAATGGAGTAAGCTTAACCTTATCATAGTACTCTTTTATATTTCCAGAGGAATCGTAATGCCACACTGTGTTATAATCCTTATCCGGTGTCATGCGGGGATAGCCCATTATCACGTCTTTTTTTGTAAAAGCAATATCTGCTGAAAGAGCGGTTGCTATTTCCGAGTCGTTTATATCTGACATGAACGCTGATTCCGGTAGCACTATGACATCACTGTCGCTGTCTGCGGATGATTTTATGAGATCCTGAAACATAAAGTAGTTGGTCCATGAGTTTGAACCATACTTTACTTCCTGAGGAACATTCATCTGTATGGCATCAACTTTTATACTTTGAGTATGCTCTGGCATGGTTACAAAACGCTCTATGGCAAAGTTCAGACCATATACTGCACAAATTATAAAGAGCATTTTAGTAAGTGCTTCTTTAGGTTTTTCAAAAGCTATAAGGCTGTTGACAAAAACAATTAAAAATGTAAGTCCTAGATATCCAAAAACGCTTGCAATCTGCAACAGACCGGTATGGTCATACAGAGCATATCCTAAGGCACCGCCTGTGAAAGCCAGATCTCCAAACTCTCTCAAAGCTTCGGCAGCGGTATATGAAAATGAATAAAACAGCACAAGCGACCAATAGTTGAACCTACGGCTTTTTCTATGGTAAAGCTCTGAAAAAAGCCATATAAGAAAGTAAGGAAGGCTCATAAGAAGTATCATTCCAAGAAAACCAAAAAATCCTAATATAGCCGGATACTTTCCCAGAACCTGCGGGATATTTTTTGAAAGAACTGGAATCTCCCACCAGAAAGTAGTAAACAACATTGAAAAAGAAAAGATAAAAGTATGCAGGAATCTCTGCAAGGTTTTTTGTGAGGATGCCATGGCTTTAAGATAAAAAACAAGCGATCCCCATATCATGAAGGAAAAAAGGTTTCCCGGCATTGATAGACCGGTCATAATCCCCGATAAAAGAGTAAGAACATAGCTCATTATACCACTCCCGTAAGTTTATTCGTAATAACGCATAGCCTCTGCAGGTGATATCTTTGAAGCCTGCCTGCACGGAAAATAAGTGAAAATAATTGAGATAAGATAAAATACCGCAGACATACCTAAAAGTTTTGAGTAAGGTATCATAAAGTACTGGGCAGAATCTTTCAGAATTTGGGTATATATTTCGTAGCTTGCAATACTTCCGGCTAGTACACCGATAAGGATTCCCATTACTATTATAAAGCTTGTTTCCAGAAAAAAGGACCAGAAAACCATACGTGATGTGAAACCTATGCTTTTAAGCATACCTATGGCATTTCTGCGTTCTTCGATAGATTTTATTGTCGTAACGGATATGCCTAGTATTCCAACTACAAGCCCAAAATAAAGGAAAGAGCTTAAAATATCTACTGCTCCAGCAGTAATCTTGCTTACAAAATCTATTATATCATCTACAAAAATAAAAAGATAGTCGTTGATTTTGAAGGAGTTGGAAATGTTTTTATAGGTTTCTCTTGAATTATCAGATACCTTGAATAAAAATCCTGTTATTATCTTACTTTGGTCTATCATTCCCATTACAGACCGTTCACTTACCACCGGACCGACTATCGGTGAGTTATTGGCTTGCGAAACGATAGCTATTACTCTCAGATTGATTGTCTGTGCCGTATCTGACGGCTTAAGCTGGGAGGCAGAATTGAAATCAAATTCGTTTACTTTAAGAGAAATACTCTGATCAACCTTTAATTTTGAACCTGGCAGACTCTTTACAATAGTATAATCGCTGTGGGTCTTTAAAAGATTCCACACTTCACGTTCAGAAAGTGCTTTGAACTCGCTGCTGATGCTGCTGAACTTTGAATCTATATGAGAACTGTCGATGAGATCATCTGAGAGTAAAATAAGAGGATAGCTTTCACCTTCACTATCTTGTGTCATTACGAATCCGAACTGCGATACATTTGATATTCCCTGCGTTTCCGAGATTTTTGAAACATCAGGGCGGTTACGTGAAGGAAGAAAAGGAAGACTTATGACAAAACCGTCATTTCCTCCCAAAAGCTCATTACGGCTTTTCGCAAGCCTTTGAGTCTGAGAATAAGGTATTATGGTGATTATGACTATTACAAAAATGACCATGCCGTAAAGTACGGTGGTAAGAGAAGTTCTTTTTTTGTTAAAGGACGGATATGAAAAAGCAATTCTCATTATAGGGGTAGCTCTGGTAGATTTTCGGGTTATCAGCTTTATGAAGAAAGTGATAATTTTTTCCAGAGGTTTAAAATTATAAACAAACAGCAGAATAACCGCAATAAGGACTATAAGTGCCTTAAGTCCTGCCAAAATAATCCCTTCGCTTCTAAAGGCCAGAGTAAAGGTTATAACCGATAGTACCGAAATATTAAGAGAGTATTTTGAAATTTTTTTAAGAACCGTGTAAGGAAGCATAAAAATAAATATTGAAACGGCTGCATATCTTATGGATGGATTTTTGAAAAAAATGAAAGGTATGCTTATTATCATCAGAAACCAAAGGAAGAATTCCAGTTTTTTCTGTTTTTCACGAAAGTCGCTTATATTTCTGATAGAATCTGAAATATTTAATCTTCCAATTTTTGATGACCCCAGCACTATTATAAGCAAAGGTATCATCATGCCTAGAATACCGCCTGTTATCATTGATTGTAAAGAGATGCTGTAAGAGCTCATTACCGGAATGGAACCGGATGTAAATTCAAAAGTTGAAAACTGTTCTCCAAGAACGTTCACTTTTGAAAAGGTGAACAGGGAAACCAAGGTTCCAAAAACAATACCTACCGGAAGAGAAAATAACGAATAAAAGAAGCCTTCATAGAACATTACCTTTCGTATCCAGCTTCTTGTAAAACCAATGGCCCGCATTATTCCAAGTTCGCTTTTCCTTTCCTGTATAAGCATATCGTACATATTGGTTATGAGAACTGCTCCGGCTATTATGGCAAAGGAACTCAGTATTATGAATACCAATGATATGCCGTTTCCTGTTACAGCACGCAGTTGCTCGCTCTTCAGATAACGTTGGGTTATTTTTTTTTCAGGTATGGAAGCAGAAAACTCTTTAGTAGCTTGCCTTATTCTGTCGGTAAGCTTGTCGCCCTTAAGACTGTCGCCTGTATTGGAAATGATTATATGCGAAAAGTAATCATCATTGAGTTTGGCAAATCTTCTGGCAGTAGGAAGACTGACAAATATGGACCCGGAGATAAAACCTCCTTCCTCACGATAGTTAAAAAGACCTTTTTCTGATAGGACATCTACGACTGTAAATGTTGGCGGAAGAAGTATGTAAAGAGGATTAGATGAATCCAAAAGCTCTATACTGTCACCTTTTTTCACATCCAATTTTTCTGCCAGATCTTGAGTTATTAAAGCCTGCATTCCTGAAATATCATAAAGTTTTTGAGGAACTTTTGGTTTATCTGTTCCAAACCTCTGGGCAGCTTCATAGTCAAATCCTATAATAGTTGCCTGGGTTACCTTTGCTATGTTAAGTGTGCGGATGCTCCCTTTTTTACCAACCGCATAGTTGCTCATGCATGAAAGTATGTGACCGTCTGTGAGTGATTGTTCTGAGAGAGAAGAGATAAAAGAGTCAGCCTCTTCAAGAGAAAATCCTTCCCCAGAGCTTATCACTTCGTCTATTTCACCCAGGTTACTGTCTACATAGTTGTATACATAACTGTTGAAAGAGTCGTTCAGTCCCATCGCTCCGACTATGAAGGCTGTTCCGATCATAGAGCCCATGATCATCAGGAAGGCCTGCTTCTTTTTTCTGAAGATATTTTTAAAAGACATTTTGGCAAGCACTTTATTTCTGAGCATTGAAAAAAGTGCAAAAACGATAACTATAAAGGGGATGATTAGTATGTACCTGATCATACCTTATGCTCCACCTTTTCAGAAGAGACAATAAGTCCGCTGTCCATATGTATTACCCTATCAGCATACTTTATTATCCTCTGATCATGAGTTACAATCACAAAAGTCTGATTGTTTTTCTTATTAAGCTCTGTGATTAGGTTCATTATTTCAACACCTGTCTTGGTATCCAGTGCTCCTGTCGGTTCATCTGCCCATACAACAGCAGGATTTGTGATCAGAGCTCTTGCGATGGCGACTCTTTGCCTTTCTCCGCCGCTCATTGTGTCGGGAATCTTTTTTGCCATGTCTTTCAAACCAACTATTTCAAGTAGCTCCAAGGCTCTTTTTCGAGCTTGGTTTTCAGGTGTTTCAAGTACCAAAAGAGGAAGCTCTGCATTCTCAACTGCGTTGAGAACAGGAATAAGATTGTAGGACTGAAAGATAAACCCCATATTCCTTGCTCTGAAACAGGTAAGCTGGTTATCGTTCATCTTAGTTATGTCGGTTCCGTCGATCTCTATATATCCTTCAGAGCTTCTGTCAATACCGGAAAGACAGTTCAGCAGGGTGGATTTTCCGCATCCTGAAGGGCCGAGAATGGCTACTATTTCACCTTTTTCAATATTCAAATCGACCCCCTTAAGTGCGGCAACCTGTGTTCCCATACTTTTGTAAACTTTTTTTAACCCCGCTGCTTTTATCATCTTATCACCTCTTAGTCTGTCAATATCAAGTTTAAAAATATATGTTACTACATTTTACACTTCTTTTTATTCATTTTGCATGACTGCATTTGAAGAAATATGAATAAAAAGTTACTAATATCTTATAAGGCTTTAGGTAAAATCCGGATCTCTCAAAAAGAAAATCTAATTATAACTCAAGAAACTTAAAATTTAAAAACATTTTTGAACAAGTTAATATACTGCGGATACTATGAAATAATAACATTGCGATTATAAGATTATCATCTTCTTTTACAGATGACTGATAAGAGATACTTGTTTTTGTCAAGATTTTGCTTTGTATACTGTTGCAGTTCACTCCTTTTTTTGCTCGTGTTGTCTGAATGGAGTTGAAAAACATTTAATAATATGTTACTATAGTCTCATAAAGCATAAGGAGGTGGGTGTATGAAAAAAAAGTTGCTGATACTTGTACTTACAATAGCAACAGTATTAAGCTTTGGATTTGAGATATCCGCTATGGGCGGCATTGAGCTTGGCGGGGAGAATAGGCCTTACATTGGGCTCAGAGTGGCCAATCTGAAAGAGATTCTTGGAGTATCATATGAGTTTTATTTTCCGCTTTCCTCAGTTAAAGAAGCCGGGAACGAAATTGCAAATATCAAGTACTTGCAGTTCAATCCTTTCTATATGGCAGTTCTTCCTCTGCCCGGAGTTAAGATTTATGCAGGTGCAGCTCCCATAATTATATTCGATATATCAGAAATGAAGTTCGGCTTCTTTTCAAAAGATCTTTTCCATGCCAAAGCAGGTCTGGAGTTAGGAGGACCGCTTGTTATTTTCGGAGAGGTTCTTACTGCTGTTGATAAAGAATTCCATACCAGCGGTATATACAGTATTACCGGTGGTATTGGAATAAGTTTCTGAAGGGGTGATGATGATGAAAAAAATGCTTAGACTGTTTGGTATCATCGCTTTACTGACTCTAGTTCTTGCAGGTTGTATGGAAATTGCTCCGACACCTATAAACATTCCGGCCGATCCTTCTCCGGCGGCCAATGTTGTTGAATGGGGAACGGTTCTAAACGGTAAGCTTTTTGCATCTTTTGATAAGCTGCCTTTCCTTACTCCGTTGAGTCTTAAGAGCAATTTTAAAAAGATAAAAATCTCTACTACAGAAAAGGATCTTAATCTTGAAAATTCAATAATACACTTGTTTGAAGGCACTGTAGAGAAGGGTTTTGTACTTAATAAAGAGTCAACCGTTAGAAATGTTCTTGATATTTCAATTATTCTTGATACGACAGGAAGTATGGGTGGAGCGATCAACGGAGCTAAGGATAGTATAATAAACTTCGCCCAATCACTTAAAGATTCCGGCCTTGATGCCAAGATAGGTATAATTCCTTTTGATGATTACGCTCCTGCCCAGGATATGACAGATGTTGATCCAAAATGGCTTGATCTTGCCAGTCCTGAAGAAGCACAGGCTTATACGACAAAGCTATATGCTGCAGGCGGCGGAGACGGCCCTGAGAACCCGTACGATGCTCTTATGTACTCCTGGGACAATATGAGCTGGAGAAAAGGTTCACAGAGAATATTCATAGTTATTACCGATATAAATGCCCATTATAAAGGTGACGGTACATCCTACACATCTCTCATTAAGTCTGACCTTTTTGCCAAGATGGGCGGATATGCAACTATCCATTCAGTATTTGTAAGTAATTACAGGCATAGTGGAGATGTTCCTTACTCTGATCCGGATGATATAAGAGAGCTTTCGTATAAAACAGGCGGAATAATACTTTATACTTCCTCTGGTTCAGTCGATCTTACTACCCTTGGTGTAAAAGAGTATGTCCTAAATTCTTATGTCCTGATATATAAGCCCGGAGATCCTTCACTGCCGGTAAAGGTATACATAAAAGATATGCAGGGAAGAGAAGGTTCGGTTCCAGTTGTAAAGTTTGAGTAAAAATAATCCCGGCTCACTTATCTGAGCCGGGTTCTATTTTTTTTAACCAGTGAGTTATTTTGTTAATAAACTCATCAGGTTCAAAAGGTTTAGAAATAAAGTCATCCATTCCGCTACTCATGCATTTTGAGATATCTTCCCTAGAGGAATCGGCAGTTATCGCTATTATAGGATGATATCTTGTTTCTGTCATCCTTATCTGTCTGGAAGTTTCAAACCCATCCTTTAGAGGCATGTTGCAGTCCATGAGGATAAGGCTGTAATCATTGTTTTTAAGAGCCTGCATAGCTTGAATTCCATTTGAAACCAGTTCGTAATCAAATCCGTTTTTTAAAAGTATATGCGATATGAGTTTCTGATTTATGGGATTGTCTTCCGCCACCAGTATTTTTAGATCTGAAGATTTAGTTTTGTTGGTAATCGCAGATTTATTGTTTTTAGGGTCTATCTGTCCGGCAAAAGCTTGTACCAATATAAAAAACTCAAATGTGGAGCCATATCCTTTCGTGCTCTTAAAGGTAATTACCCCACCCATGAGTTCAATCAGTTTTTTGGATATGGCAAGTCCCAGTCCGGTGCCGCCATATTTTTTTGATGTCGAAGAGTCAACCTGGCTGAAGCTTTTGAAAAGTTTTTCAAAATCATTTTCTGCAATTCCTATCCCGCTGTCTTTTATGCTAAAGAGAAGTCTATGGTTATTTTCTGTAGTTTCCTGGGTTCTGACTGATAATGAAACCTCCCCCTGTTCTGTGAATTTGACGGCATTTCCAATAAGATTAATAAGTATCTGCTTAAGTCTGCCTGTGTCCAGGTCAAGAACTTTGGGAGTATCTTTACTTATATCTACTGACAGCCGTATGTTTTTTTCCTTTACCAAAGGAAGAAATATAGTAGCAACTTCTTCTATCAACTTTCTTATCTCGTATGGTTCTGTGTTCAATTCTATTTTATCAGCTTCAATCTTTGAAATATCAAGGATGTCAGATATCAGACTCTTCAAGGAACGGCCTGAAATCTCTGCCTGCTTTACTAATTCTTTCTGTTCTTTATCAAGAGCAGTTTTATTCAGAAGGCTTATAAATCCCATTATACCGTTAAGCGGTGTTTTTATCTCGTGACTCATATTGGCTAAAAAAAGACTTTTGGCATTGTTCGCAGTATCTGCATTTTTCTTTGCCGCAATAAGCTCAAGTTCAATCTTCTCTTTTTCTTTTATCTGCATATGAAGCTCCATATTGGCCGTCTTTATATCGTATGTCTGCTTTAATAATTTGTAAGCTATTGTAAAGGCTACCAACAAAACGATGAATAAAATTAAAACTTCCCATGCTAGTATATCGTAAGCTCGGTTTTTTTTAGGGGCAATATACAGGTACCAAAAACTGTTTGGAAGATTAAGGCTGAAAACATACTTCTTTTTATTGGAGTCTTTTTCTATAGTTGTTATTACGATCTTTTCCTGATCGGAAGGAGAGTCTTTTCTGGTTATTTCATAAAGAAATCCGCTGTCTAGCATGGAATCAAGTTCAAGATCATAAAGAAGCTTGCTTAAATCCAGCGATACTACGGACAGCCCCCAGAAATCCTGCTCTGCACCATCTCTGAATACAGGAAGTCTTCCTAAAATTGAAACTCCCCCTTGTACAAGCTCATAAGGTCCTGAAAGTGTAAGCGACCTGCTCTGAATAGCTTTTAATACATCATCCCTTCTTTGAGGGTCGTTGAGCAGATCATGTCCTATAGCCTTTTCATTTCCTTGTAGGGGATATATAAAAGATGTCACTGCATTAGGTGCAGCAGCGAGAAAAGATACTCCGTCATATAGCTCTGTTATTTTTTGTGCAATGGATTCAAACTCTTGCTGAGAACTGAACCCCCCGTACGTTTTTATGATCGCTGCCAAAGCATAAGCAGCCGAAAGTGGTCTGTTCACAAGGTCTTCAATTTTTGAAGCAAGAGAAAATCCTGCCCTGTTTATCTTCAGAACTTCTTGTTCGGCTAGGTTTTGATTGAAAAGAACTATGAAAATGATTCCTATAACAAATAATATTAATACAATCAGTAAAGATCTGATAAAGAATCTTCCTGTCATGGTTTTCTTTTCTTTTTTATAGTATTGGGATTATATTTTTTATAAGCAATAAAATTTTGGGTCTCAAAATCAAAGTTATGATGCACAGAATATTCGTTGCCTTTTGAATAAAGCCGTATAGAAGAAGGATCGATAAGGGAAGTAATCAGAAAGTCACCTGAGGGAGCACTGCTTATGGCAACTACACCATTCTGAGAGGCAGTCAGATTAACCGGTGCGAATATTCCTGCTTTTCCGGTAAATTTCTGTCCCATAATCCAACCGTTCAGACTTGATTTTATACCATACATAGGAGTTTCCTGAACCCTTGCCCAAATGCCGCGTGCCGCCCTTGATATATCGTATTCTTCGTTATTAGCTATCGGAATAACAGCAACATCCGTATTCATATCCATAAGAATTCGGAAAACTTCAAAATAAGATGCGTCCATACATATGGGAAAGGCAAAGCGTACGCCGTTTATGAGAAATGTTTCGAGGGTATTACCACAGGTTATGCCCATTTTTTCCTCAGAAGGAGTTAAATGTGTTTTCATCTGTTCAAGAACCACTTTGCCGGCTCTGTCAAATAAAAATCCGCAGTTATACAGACTGTTCCTGCGTTTTATTATGAAGGTACCGCTGTAAATAAAGATTCCATACTTCCGTGCAAGCTGTGAATACAGTATTTTCATCGATTCTTCAATTCCTTGTGCAAGCATAAAAAAAATATCGTGCATAAGTGTATTCTGATCAGCAGAATCAGGTTTCTGGACATTTTCAGAATGGAAAAATTTCAATAAGAAATTCAATGGTTTCATAACAGGTATAAACCCAAATATATCAAAAAAATTGTATTCCGGAAAAACAATAAGATCTGAATTCCTGTTCTTGGACTGCAGGATAAACTTTTCCATATTTTCCATATAAGCAGAAAGATCAGAAACCAGACGTATTTTTCGCTGTACGGTGCTTACAACGATTCTCCCGTCTGATTTTTCAGTACAGTCAAAGCGGTTAAATGATGACTCAGAACGTGGTATGCGGCTAAGTTTTTTATTTATCCCCGATGAAAGGAAAGTACATAAACTCATTTTTCCCCCTGAAAATATAATTTTTCGTAAAGGTTTTTATTTAGTCCCTCGAGAGGGTCAAACAAAGAAGAGCATTCAGAAAGTCTTTCAAAATTCAGATCAGCATATATGAAAAGTCTGTCCTGAGAAAGATCGTAATCAGAAATTCTTCCAAAATCAAGCATATTCAAAGGCGTATGAATGTATGACTCTCCCCAGATGCTTTTCTGATAGAGATTACCGTTAAAACCGCTTTCAATACAGAATAAATTGTTCATCTGACAGTTGTTCCATGCACCAGAAAACTGAAAATACTTGTTGTAGCTGTTATAAAAACCTGTCGGACAAAGTATAAGCCTGGCACCCTGCATGGCCGCGTACCTGAATGTATTAGGATACAAAGTATCTGTAGACTGTATTATAGAACATTTGACACCGTTGTATTCAAAAATCTCCAGATTGCTACCCTGGGAAAGTCCAAGCGATCTTTCAAAAGCAGAAGTATAGAGCTGAAGCTGTGAAAAAGCGACCTTACCGCCGCAAATGAAAAAGGACTCTATAAATTTTTCTTTTTTACGTACAACAATAACTCCGCCGGAACAGATGCAGATGTTTTTTTTCAGGGACAGATGGCATAGTATACTTATATAATCAGTATAGGTGAATATTATTCCTTTTTTCTTAGCGGCAGATATCATATTTTCGCCGAAGAAACTGCCCAGCACAACAATTTCCGAAGAAATACCGCAGCAGGAATCGGTCAGCTCGTCAAGGTAACACAAAATATCGTTGTACTCGCAGTACTTCCGGTTGTGGCTGCTGCTGAAAACCGCACTTGATACTTTCATAATAATCACCCGCACCAGTCGTAGATAATTAAATTATATCAGAAATAAATTTAAAGCATAAATATAAACTTTATCGTAACTGTTGAAACTGTAAATCTATATGTCATATTCTATTTACATCTTTTAAGTGAATAATTTAAGTCTATGGGCTAAAATAAAAATAAGTAAATTTTTATTTTTCTTGATGTTAAAACATGTGAAAACAGTGGCAAAGTACGTCCGTCAAAATGCATAAAATAGGAAGGTAATAAATAAATCTCACTATAACATATAAGGAGGTAAAAAGATGTCGCGTAAAATGAAGACTATGGACGGTAACACAGCAGCTGCACATGTTGCATATGCTTTTACAGATGTTGCTGCCATTTATCCGATAACCCCTTCATCCACAATGGCTGAGTATGTTGATGCTTGGGCTGCGGAAGGAAGAAAAAATATTTTCGGACAGACAGTAAATGTTGTTGAAATGCAGTCAGAAGCAGGTGCTGCTGGAGCAGTTCACGGATCGCTTGCAGCAGGTGCATTAACCACAACGTTTACAGCATCTCAGGGATTACTGTTAATGATACCAAATATGTATAAAATAGCCGGAGAACTTCTTCCCGGAGTTTTCCACGTAAGTGCCAGGGCAATAGCTGCACAGGCTCTTTCAATATTTGGTGACCATCAGGATGTTATGGCGGCAAGACAGACAGGGTTTGCTCTTCTCGCCAGCGGCAGTGTTCAGGAAGTCATGGATATAGCCGGTATTGCACATCTTGCTGCTATAAAGGGAAAAGTTCCTTTCGTACATTTTTTTGACGGATTCAGGACATCCCACGAAGTACAGAAAATTGAAGTTCTTGATTATGATGAGCTTTCAGGACTCATAGATTCTGCATCACTCGAAAGCTTCAGAAACAGTGGTCTCAATCCGGAGCATCCAAAGGTTATGGGAACTGCTCAGAACCCTGATATTTATTTTCAGGCAAGAGAAGCTTCTAACAAATTCTATGAAGCTATCCCGGATATTGTAGCCGGATATATGAAGGAAATAACCAAGCTTACCTCAAGAGAGTACAGACCTTTCAACTACTACGGACATCCTCAGGCTGAAAAAATTATTGTTGCAATGGGTTCTGTAACAGAAACCATTGAAGAGGTTGTTGACTATCTCAATTCAAAGGGCGAAAAGGTCGGTTTAATTAAAGTTCATCTCTACAGGCCGTTCTCTGCCAAGTACTTCTTTGATGTCCTTCCGCAGTCTGTAAAAAAGATTGCTGTTCTTGACAGGACAAAAGAACCCGGCGCACTCGGAGAACCGCTTTACCAGGATGTAAAGGCACTTTTCTATAATTATGAAAACAGACCGGTTATAGTAGGCGGAAGATATGGACTCGGATCAAAGGATACAACTCCTAACCAGATAAAAGCTGTTTTTGACAACCTTAACCTCTACAATCCTAAAGATAGATTCACCATAGGCATAAATGATGATGTTACCTTTACTTCATTAGAGCTGAAAGAAAAAATAAACGTTGCCTCTGACGGAACCATAAGATGTAAATTCTGGGGTTTCGGTTCAGACGGAACCGTCGGTGCCAACAAGGATGCCATAAAGATAATCGGAGATGAAACCGATATGTATGCCCAGGGATACTTTGCATATGATTCCAAGAAGTCCGGCGGCGTTACCATATCGCATCTAAGATTCGGTAAAAAACCAATACGTTCAACATATCTCATAGACGAGGCTGATTTCATAGCCTGCCACAAAACATCATATGTCCATAGTTACGATCTTCTTGACGGTCTAAAGAAGGACGGCACTTTCCTTCTTAATACAAACTGGACAACCATAGACGAACTGGACAAAAATCTTCCAGCATCAATGAAAAGGTATATTGCCAACAACGGAATTCATTTTTACGTTATTGATGCTACAAAAATCGGAATGGAAATAGGTCTTGGAAACAAGATAAATATGATAATGCAGTCAGCCTTCTTTAAGCTTGCAAAAGTAATTCCGATGGAAGATGCCGCAAAGTATCTTAAGGCAGCCATCGAACATACTTACGGCAAAAAAGGCGAAAAAGTGCTTGAGATGAACTATAAAGCAGTAGATATGGGAGCATCGGCACTTATAAAAATAGATGTTCCAAGTAGCTGGAAGAATGCAAAAGACGTTAGCATAGAAGAAATAGTCAAGAATAAGACAACATTCGTAAAAGAGATTGCCGACGTTATGAACAGAATGGAAGGAGACAAACTCCCCGTTTCTGCTTTTACAGGCAGAGAAAACGGACAGTTCCCTGTCGGAACGGCAGCATATGAAAAGAGAGGAATTGCCGTTCTTGTTCCGCAGTGGCAGCCACAGAACTGTATACAGTGTAATCAGTGTTCATTTGTATGTCCGCACGCAGCTATAAGACCGTTTATTCTCAATGAAGAAGAAGCTGCAAAAGCTCCTGCTTCATTTGAAACCAAAGTTCCTACCAATCCGAAGCTAAAAGATTTCAAATACAGGATTCAGGTAAGCGTTATGGACTGTACAGGTTGCGGTAACTGTGCAGATATATGTCCGGCAAAAGAAAAAGCACTTATTATGAAGCCTTTGGAAACTCAGCTTGATCCACAGATAAGCAACTGGGAGTTTGCTACTAGTGTATCGGAAAAGAAAGATGTTCTTCCTGTTGACAATGTAATAGGAAGCCAGTTCTCTAAGCCTTTACTCGAATTCTCGGGAGCATGTGCGGGCTGTGGTGAAACACCTTATGCAAA
>Ga0209201_1001554_pt1 | contig 25848 bp, 24 predicted proteins | sample AD_UKC055_MetaG_FD_184411 | JGI IMG/M metagenome (GOLD analysis project Ga0209201, IMG submission 184411) | Active sludge microbial communities of municipal wastewater-treating anaerobic digesters from USA - AD_UKC055_MetaG (SPAdes) (version 2) | ecosystem: Engineered > Bioreactor > Anaerobic >...
AGGCAACCAAACCGGAGGTGGGCCAAGAAACCGCACCAACAATGGTCGTTCTGATAAGAAGTGAGGAAAAGCCTTGATGGGCTTTATAACGTAGGTATGTCTATTGCAATTGCATTTTTTGGGTTAAAATAAACTTCTCTGCAATAATGCTATTGAGGCTGGGAGATACCCCCCAGCCTCAATCTTTTTGGCTCGTGGAAAACGTGAATGGAAAGCCCATTTGCAGCGCAATCACATAAACCGATGGGGTTGCGCATACATTGGTTGCCGCCTTGCTATGTCGGCGCTATGCTTGAAAGCTCCTTCTTGAAGGACCAGTAATACACCGCCCCGATGAAGATAAATCCGCCGACGATGTTGCCGATGGTGACCGGGATGAGGTTCCATGTGATGAACTGTCCCCATGTTACGTTCGCGCCTGCCATGATGCCCGCGGGGATAAAATACATGTTGGCAACGCTGTGTTCAAAGCCAGAGGAAACGAATGCCATGATCGGGAACCAGATACCGAAGAACTTGCCGACCATGCTTTTCGATGCAAAGGCTAAAAGAATGGCAGCGTTCACCAAAAGGTTGCAGGCAATGCCCTTCATAAATGCCGACCAGAGCCCCATGCCCCCGACCGCCATGTACGGCAGGGTCTTTGCCTCTGCTATGGCAATTGCGTTCTGGCCGAATACCGTTATCTCCGGGCCGCCGCCCTTGCTGAAGGGACCCACGGACATAAGATAGGCCCAGAAGAGCGAGCCGATAAAGTTCCCGATATAGACCCAGAACCAGGCGTTGAAAACTTTGCCCCATGTTGACTTTTTCTGGAATACCGCCATTGGGATCAGCATCGTGTCGCCGGTGAAAAGCGACATGCCGGTGAGAACGATCGCGATCAAGCCTACAGGGAAGACCGATCCCGAGATGAGCGACTTGATGCCCGGCACCGTGGTGCCCGTCGAACAGACCGTGGCAAGCGCCCCTCCTACCGCGATGAAAAGCCCTGCCATGAATGCCCTTACAAGGTAGTTACCCGGCGTAAGGTTCGCCTTGTACTTGCCCGCGTCACCAGCCAGTTGAACAATTTCTACGGGTTTATTTGCCATTGCTCCTCCTTCTTGAAATAAGAATATGGGTTACGCGATCTTCTCGATCCTGCACGAACAGACCTTGTATTCAGGGATCTTGCATGCCGGGTCAAGCGCATCGTTCGTCAGTACGTTCGCGGCCGCCTCATAAAAATGGAAGGGGATAAAAACGACATTCGGCTTTGGCTTATCGGTTATCTTTGCCTTGATCCTTATGCTCCCCCTTCTCGATGACACCGATATGACCTCATTGTCGGCAATGTTGTAATTGCTCGCATCGTTAGGGTTGATCTGAACAAACCCTTCAGGCACAAGCTCATCGAGTATCCTGGAATTTCTCGACATGGTCCCTGTGTGGAAATGCTCAAGTATGCGGCCTGTTGTCAATATCATCGGATATTCATCATCTGTCCCTTCTGCGGGCGGGGTATAATCGATCGCGGTAAACAATCCGAGCCCTCGGGAGAACCTGTCTTTATGCAGATACTGGGTGCCCGGATGGTCCGTTGTGGGGCACGGCCATTGTATAAGCTCTTTTTCGATCCTTTCATAGGTAATACCCGCGTATGAAGGGGTGACCTTCCTTATCTCCTCGAAGATGTCTTCTGACTTTTTGTAATCCCACTTTGCGCCCATCCTGTTGGCGATCTGGGAAATGATCCACCAGTCATCCCTTGCATCGCCCCATGGCGGCAGGACCTTGTGCATCGGCTGTACCCTTCTTTCAGTGTTCGATGCGGTCCCTTGCTTCTCGAGGAATGCGCAGGAAGGGAGCACTACATCTGCGTACTGGGCCGTTTCGGTAAGGAATATATCCTGCACAACCAGAAATTCCAACGATTTCAATGCCTCGATGATGTGGTGCTGGTTCGGGTCCGACATGACGGGGTTCTCGCCCATCGCGTAGACCGCCTTTAGCTGACCTCCGATGGCCGCATTGAACATCTCCACGATAGTCAGCCCGGGCTTCACGGAAAGCCCGTTCACGCCCCATGCCTTTTCGAACTTTGCCTTGTTCTCTTCGTTCGCCACGGGTTGATATGCCGGGTATGATACAGGGAGCGCGCCCATGTCGCATGCGCCCTGGACATTGTTCTGGCCGCGAAGCGGGTTCACCCCGCCGCCGGGGACGCCCATGTTGCCGAGAAGCATCTGGAGGTTGGCCGTTGACTTGACGCCGTTCACCCCGGACACGAACTGCGTGATGCCCATGGAGTAATAGAGGGCCATCGGCTTTAATTCTGCCATGAGCCGGGCCGCCTTCCTAATGTCTTCCGGATTATCGAGCCCGCAAATCCCGGCCACATATTCAGGGGTATATTTTTCAAGGGCCTTAGCGAGCTCCTGAAGGCCCTCGGTCCTTGTCTCGACGAATGTCTTGTCATAGAGGCCCTCTTTTATGAGAACATGCATGAAGCCGTTGAGTATCGCTATGTTGGTGCCCGGCTTGATCTGGAAATAATAATCGGCGTACCGCGAAAGCTCTATCTCTCTCGGATCCACAACGATCAGTTTTTTGCCATTATTGATGACGGCGTTTTTGATCATCGATCCCATGACAGGGTGGTTCTCGGTGGTATTTGATCCTATGACGAGAAAGCCTGCGCTTGAGGGGATCTCCCGGATGGAGTTCGTCATTGCCCCTGAACCGAACACAGCCGCCAGACCGGCGACGGTGGAGCTGTGTCAGAGACGGGCGCAGTGATCGACGTTGTTCGTCCCTATCACCGCGCGCATGAATTTCTGCATCAGGTAATTCTCTTCATTGGTGCACTTTGCCGAGGACAATGCGGCGATCGAATCGGGGCCGTTCTTTGCCTTTATCCCAGCAAATTTATCGGCAACGAGATTGAGCGCCTCATCCCAGGTTGCCTCTTCGAAGGCACCGTTTCTTTTAATGAGCGGTTTTGACAGTCTCTTCGGGCTCTGCACAAAATCAAAACCAAACCTCCCCTTCACGCAGAGGTGCCCGTTGTTCGGCCCTTCGTAGTTGCCAAGGGACTTCACCAGCATGCCTTCCCTGTTCTTGTAGAAATCGATCTTGCAGCCGACGCCGCAATAGATGCAGATGCTCGACTCTTTTGTCAATTCCCAGTTGGCCCCCCTTCCGAGGACCGTCTGGTATGTGAGGGCGCCCGTCGGGCATAACTGGACACACTGACCGCAGAGGACACAATTCGATTCGCCGATCTTCTGATCGTCATCGGCGATAAGCCGGGTCTCAAAGCCCCGCTCTGAAAAACCCCACACGTTCGATACCTGTATCTCCCTGCAGGCCTTGACACAGCGCTGACAGAGTATGCACCGGTATTCGTTCCTTTTAATCCCCCGGCTCGACTCATTATCGACGGTCCGGTCTCTTTTCGGTTCATCCTTTCTCGGCTCCTGCACCCCGTAACGCTTCACAAGGCTCTGGAGTTCGCAGTCGCCGTCTGCATCGCAATAAAGACAGTTATGGTCGCCATCAGAGAGGAGCAACTCCAGTATCCACTTCCGCATGCTCACAATATCTTCATCCTCTGTCACCACGGTCATGCCGTTTATGGCAGGCTCGACGCAGGCAGGCCTGAGCATTCGGTTGTTTACCCTGACGAGACAGATACGGCAGGCACCCGTTTTGCTTACGCTCGGGTGGTAACAGAGAGAAGGAATGTTGATTCCGTTTTCCCGCGCCACCTCAATGATTGTCTGTCCCTGTTTTCCTTTTACTTCACGTCCGTCAATCAACAAAGTAATCTCTTCCATTTTTTTGCTCCTTGGACTCTAATTGATCTACTATTGCCGGGGCTTGCGTTGCCCTCTCCACGAGCAAGGCCCGTGGAACCCCTTCTTCCCACCCGCGAACAGGCCGTACAGGCTAAGCATGATGCATTGGAAAGACGTGTACACCCCATGCATCCTTTGCGTCATATAATAGTATGATTGTTTTATAACGGATTGGGAATGATTTCAACAAAAAATGATCAATTCATTGCAGGCTGTGCAGTTTATCTTTGCAAAATAAGGGCAAATCATCTATAATCTACATTCGGTATTAGTTTTTTACTTTATGATTTTAACACTTTGGGAAACGCTTGCATATTTTCTATACATGTCTGCCAACATCCGAAGATGCCTTTTATCATCTGCGTGGTATCCTGCCTGAAAAAATGCCCCTGTTTCCATTACAGGCTCAGCATAATATAAACCTAGGGCCTGCGGGGGTTCGATCATGACATTACGGGAGATCCAGGCATATCTTGGCGCAGAGGTTCTCTGCGGTGAAGGTCAGCTTGACAGGGAGGTACATGAGGCCTTTGCCTGTGACCTGATCAGTGAGATGCTGGCATCTGCCGGTTCCCACATGCTGCTCATCACATCCCTTACCAACGCACATGTGATCCACACCGCAGAGGTTATCGATGCCCTGGGGGTAATCTTTGTTGGAGGCAGGAGGCCCGCCGAGGATGTCATCGAAATCGTGAAAAAGAACAGCAGCATACCGATCCTTACAACAAAATGCCAGATGTTCGATTGCTGCGGCCTTCTTTTTGCGAGAGGGGTTCAGGCCGACAGGAAAGACTCTCTGTAACGGGAAGGCTTATATGGCAGTGGATACCTTTCAATTTACCCCGAAAATCAACCTCGAGTTTGCAATCAGAGAAAAAGACTTCTTTGTGGCTGGGGAGTCTGCCTCGCGGGTAAAAAAGACCTTGCAGCAGCTGGGCATGCAGCAGGAGATCATCAAAAGAGTCGCCGTCATCATATATGAAGCAGCAATGAACGTTGCAATCCATGCCAGCCATGGCATGCTCAGGGTATTCATCAGTCCGGAGGCCATCACCATAGAAACCGATGACGCCGGCGGAGGGATCCCCGATGTTGACCTCGCCATGAAGGAGGGCTATTCAACCGCCACACACGAGATACGCGAGATGGGATTCGGGGCCGGGATGGGGCTGCCCAACATCAGGCAATGCGCCGATGAGCTTAAGATAGACAGCAAGGTAGGGGTTGGGACCCTGCTGCAGGCAACCGTGTATTTTACGAACAGGTAGGAAAAGTATTAGGGCAGGTGCAGATGCCTCAATATTTTCAATCGGTTGTACTTGATTCGAAAAAATATATGCTTAATGGGAGGGAACCATGAAGGTCGGTGAATTGGCATCAGCTCTTGGTTTGGAGGTTTTAACGGGCAACGTCAACCTTGACCGCACAATACAATCAGGCTATACCTCTGACCTTCTGTCTGATGTTATCGCCAACATCGAAGAGGATGCGGTGTGGATCACAATCCAGAGGCACATCAATATACTCGGCGTTGCCAAGCTGAAAGATATAGCCGCCATCCTTATACCCAATAACCTTCAGCTTGACCAGGAAGTCATTGATAAGGCGCGTGCAGAATCCATAGCGATCCTGAGGGGCCGGAACACTGCATTTGAGCTTTCCGGACTCCTCTACAATGCGCTGAAGGAGGTCTGACAGGGTTGGAAGGCTTCTCCTGCGACCTTCATATCCATTCAACGCTGTCGCCATGCGGTGATCTCGAGATGTCCCCGAGGAATATCGTGAGCAAGGCAAAGGAGCTCGGGCTCGACATCATCGCAATTTCCGACCACAATATGACGGAAAATTCCTTTTATGCCCATGAACTTGGGGAAAAATCGGGCGTCCTTGTCCTTTTCGGCATGGAACTCCAGACCGAAGAAGAGGTTCATGTGCTCGCCGTCTTTGATTCCTTTGAAACGGCATTCCTTTTTCAAAAGACCGTCTACGACCTTTTGCCGCCGGTGAAGAACGATCCGGACTTTTTCGGCGACCAGGTCGTCGTTGACGGCAATGACCGGATAGTACGGTTCGAGGACCGCCTGCTTCTCAACTCCGCGCAGATCTCGATAACCGCGGCTGTTTCGTGGATCAAGTCTCACGGCGGCCTTGCAATCCCCTGCCACATTGACAGTCCGACCTTCAGCGTCATCAGCCAGCTAGGATATGTGCCCGAGGGCATTCCTTTCGATGCCCTCGAGATACGCGACATAAAGAATGCCCATGCGCTCGCGCCGCTTATCCTCCAAAGGCACGTCCCATTTGTCACATTCTCCGACGCCCATTACCTGCAGGATATAGGGCGGAGGACAACGCGCCTTGACCTCGGTGAGCCAAGCTGCAAGGGGATAGAAAGGGCGCTAAAGGCCCTGGGAGATAATGACGGCAACCTCTCCGGGTGCACATCGACAAAGGAAACAACTCGTTATGATGGATGAGATCGCCTCTCATATCATGGATATCGTTGCCAATTCCCTCACCGCACGGGCAAAGAACATAAGCGTGGTTATAGAAAGATGTGTTGACGGACAGCTCCTTGTCCTTGACATAAAGGACGACGGGGTCGGCATGGACAACGAAATGGCGATGAAGGTGCAGGACCCCTTTTTCTCAACAAAAACAGGGAGGAAGGTCGGCCTCGGCATACCCCTGCTGAAAGGCACGGCAGAGACGACAGGCGGGGACTTTTGTCTTACAAGCGAACCAGGCAGGGGGACGGAGATCCGGGCTACTTTCAACGCCGATCACCCCGATCTCCCGCCGCTGGGCAATCTTAAGGATACGATCCTCGTGCTGGCAGTGGGCAATCCGGAAGTTAATTTTCTGTTCAGGTATAAGAATGGCGACAAGGAGTTCCTCCTTGACACGGCGGAGGTTAAAGACCTTCTTGGCGGTGTGCCCATAAACCATCCGGAAGTGATAAGCTTTTTAAGCAAATATCTTGACGAACATCTATAAATTCGGATAGATTATCTCAGTTGCGAAGGAGGGTTGTACATGAACTTAGAAGATCTTAAAAAAATACGCGAAAAGGCACAAAAGGATGTGGAGCTAAGGCAGAAACAGGCAAGGATCAGGGTCGTGGTCGGCATGGGGACAAGCGGCATCGCCTCAGGGGCCCGGGAAGTCCTGAAAACGTTCGTTGAAGAGATCGGGAGGAGAAATCTCACCGATGTCGTCGTCACACAGACCGGCGAAAAAGGCCTTGCCTCCAGGGAACCGATGGTTGAAATCTTTGAGGAAGGCAAACCTGTTGTTATTTACGGCAGCATGGACCCTGAAAAGTCGAAGAGGGTCGTCGTAGAACATATCGTAAACGGCAATCCTGTTTCCGAGTATGCCATCGAGGTAATGTAAAGGAGGTTAGGCGACCTTGTACAGAAAACAGATCCTAAAAAAATTCAATCCTGCTTTGGATAATATCCTTTATATACTCCACGATCTCCAGGATAACAACCCTGAACATTATCTTGCAAAAGAAGATATCAGGGTCTGCGCGGACTATCTGGGCGTTCCATACAGCTATGTGCACAGCGTTGCAAGCTTCTATACCATGTTCAGTCTCAAGCCGAGGGGCCGCTATATCATACGGCTGTGCGATTCCCCGCCATGCCACCTTATGGGATCCCAGTCGCTCCTCGACTACCTGAAAAAGGAGTTGAAGGTCAATGTCGGCGAGACGACCAGGGACAAGGTGTTTACCCTTGAGCTTACAAGCTGTCTCGGCGCATGCGGAGTAGCCCCGGCGATGATGATCAATGAAGAGATGTTCGGCAATCTTACACCGGCTGCAGTTGACGCAATCCTTGAGAAAAGGAGAAAAGAGCTATGAACCTGGTGAGAAACCACGTACTGATAAGCATCGATGCAGGCACCATAATGGCAGGCGCCCGCGCAGTGGAAAAGACCCTTGTCGACGAGATTGCCTCACAGGGCCTTACCGACGAGATCTCTGTCCTTGAAACCGGCAGTATCGGCGCAACAGGCCAAGGGGTTGTTCTTGTCGTCTATCCTGAGGGAATCTATTACGGCAATGTTACCCCGCAGGACATTCCGGAGCTGGTGGAAGAGCACCTTTTAAAGGGACGGCCTCTCAAGCGACTCATACTCTCGGAAATACCCAAACAGCACGTCATCAAGAAAGAAAAGACCGGGCTTCTCAAGGAGCAGCCACGTATCGTCCTGAAGAACAGCGGCATCATTAATCCTGAGAACATTGACGAATACATCGCTGAAAACGGCTATGAGGCCATAGCCAAGGCGCTTACTACAATGACCCCCGAAGAAGCGATCGAAGAGGCAAAAAAATCCGGACTCGTAGGGCGGGGCGGGGCAGCGTTTACGACAGGGATGAAATGGGATTTTGCCCGCCAGGCCGCCGGCGACATCAAATATATCGTATGCAATGCCGACGAAGGGGAGCCGGGCACGTTCAAAGACAGGCTTATACTCGAGGGCGACCCCCATAAGCTCATCGAAGGCATGCTCATAGCAGGTTATGCAGTCGGCGCAAGCAAAGGCTTTGTCTACATCAGGGGCGAATACGCGCTTTCTATAGAGCGCCTCGAAAAGGCGATCGGCCAGGCGAGGCAATACGGGCTGCTTGGAGATAACATACTGGAAAGTAAGTTCAGCTTTGATATCACCGTGATGAAAGGGGCGGGTGCATATGTCTGCGGTGAAGAGACTGCGCTCATCGAATCCCTTGAGGGGAAACGCGGCCATCCCCGGAACAAGCCCCCTTACCCTGTTACAGAGGGCCTCTGGGCAAAACCGACGGTTGTCAACAACGTGGAAACCCTTGCCAATGTCCCTGAGATCATCCTCCATGGCGCATCATGGTTCAGGGGATACGGGACAGAAAAATGTCCCGGTACAAAAGTATTTACCATTATCGGAAATGTTACAACACCTGGGCTTATTGAAGTTGAGATGGGGACTACCTTACGGGATATTATCTATGAATATGCAGGCGGCATAAAAAACGGAAAACAATTCAAGGGCGCCCTCGTTGGAGGAGCAGCGGGTGCATTCCTCGGCCCGGATATGCTTGATGTAAAAATGGATTTTGTCAATCTAAAAGAATACTCCGCAGTATTGGGGTCAGGCGCGATCCTCGTTATGGACGAAGATGTCGATATGCTGGATATGCTCAAGAGCGTCCTCCATTTTTTCAGACACGAATCATGCGGCCACTGTGTGCCCTGTCGCCTTGGAACTGCACAACTGGTAAAGATCATTGACCGGATGTCGTCGTCCAAAGGGAGAAAGGACGATATCGATAAACTCATGAATATCGCAAGGGTTATGCAAGCCACGTCCTTTTGTCCCCTCGGCCAGTCACTCTACCTCCCGATCTCCAGCTCCCTGAAATATTTCGGGGACGAGATACGCAGCCGCGCTCGACAGTAGAGCAGCAACCAAGGGTAATAAAGATTTTGAGAATATTTCATGATAAAGGCAAAGATCAACAATGTCGATGTGGGAGTCCCGGAGGGAACGACCATACTCTGGGCAGCACGAAAGGCAAACTTTACCATCCCCACACTTTGCAGCCACCCTGACCTTGTTCCCGGCGGGCAATGCGGGATCTGCGTTGTTGAAATAGAAGGGATACCAGGACTGAAGAGGGCCTGTATGACTCCTCTCGGCGAAGGCTGGAGGGTCCACACCCACACCGCGCGCCTCTTGGAGATCAGAAGACAGCTCGTGGAACTTATCCTTTCTTATCACGATACAGACTGCCTTACATGCATAAAAAATCAAAACTGCGAGCTCCAGACCCTGGCAGCCACGCTCGGTATCAATACTGTCGAGTGGCGCGGGTTTGAAGAGAAGCTGCCCATAGACAGGTCCAGCGTGTCCATCGTCAGGGACCCCAACAAGTGCATCCTCTGCGGCAGATGTACGCAGGTTTGCGCCAATGTACAGACTGTCAACGCCCTTGCGGTCAATCATAGGGGTTCCGATACTGTCATCACGGCAGCTTTCGACGCGGGGCTCGGCAATAGCGTCTGTATAAATTGCGGCCAGTGCGTCGTACACTGTCCTGTCGGGGCGCTGTACGAGAACAGCCACATCGAAAGGGTCTGGGACGCCATCCACGACCCGGAAAAATTTGTGGTCGTCCAGGAGGCGCCGGCCGTAAGGGTCATGCTCGGAGAAGAATTCGGCATGGAGCCGGGCACCCTCGTGACAGGAAAAATGTATGCTGCGTTAAGGAGGATCGGGTTTGACGCTGTCTTTGATACAAACTTCAGCGCCGACCTCACCATTATAGAAGAAGGCACAGAGCTCGTATCGCGGTTAAAAACAGGCAAAAACCTCCCTCTCATCACAAGCTGCAGCCCGGGATGGATAAAATTTATGGAAACCTTCTTCCACGATATGATACCCCACATGTCAACGGCAAAATCGCCCCAGCAAATGTTCGGAGCGCTTGCCAAGACATATTTTGCGGAGCAGAGGGACATAGCGCCTGAAAAGATCGTTTCCGTATCCATCATGCCCTGTACGGCAAAAAAATTCGAGTGCCAGAGGCCGGAGATGAGGGCAAGCGGCTTCCAGGACGTCGACTTCGTGCTTACAACAAGGGAGATCGGCAGGATGCTCAGGGAAGCCGGCATAGACCTTAACGAGATGCCTGATGAAAAGGCCGATAACCTCCTCGGCGAATATACCGGAGCGGCAACGATCTTCGGCACAACAGGCGGAGTTATGGAGGCCGCCCTGCGGTCGGCCTATTTTCTTGTTACCGGTCGTGAGCTGGAAGGCATCGACATTACACCCGTGAGAGGGCTGAAAGGGATAAAAGAGGCAGAGGTCGACATTGACGGCCTGAAGGTCAAGGTAGCCGTTGCGCACAGCGGCAGCCAGGCGCGAAAATTGATGGAAAAGGTAGAGTATCAGCTCAGGAAGGAAGGAAAGAGCGAATACGATTTTATCGAGGTCATGGCCTGCCCGGGCGGTTGCGTGGGCGGCGGCGGGCAGTCATGGGGCAGCAATATGGCGAAGAGGGCGCGCCGCGGGGAGTCCCTCTACGCGGAAGACAGATCGCTGCCATACAGGCGATCCCACGAGAACCCTTCGATCAAGGCATTGTACGAGAAGTTCCTTGGAAGACCGAATTCCGAAAGATCCCACAAACTGCTTCATACGCGTTATTACAAAAGAAGCACTGTGGATGGCAACATTATTGCTGAATAATAACTCTGTTACAGAGAGAGCAAGGGAGGATCACGATGGTCACTGAAAACCAATGTCACTGTGAGCAGGCACAGGAAGAAGAACTCTATGGCAAACTTAAGGAGGTCATAGAGGGGCATAAAGGGAAACCGAAAGAGCTCATCATGGCCCTGCACAAGGCGCAGAACCTTTTCGGTTATCTGCCCCGCAAGGTCCAGGAGATGGTCGCAGAAGGGCTTAATGTCTCTCTCAGCGAGGTCTACGGCGTCATTACTTTTTACAATTTCTTTTCCACTGTCCCCCAGGGAAGGAACGACGTGAAGGTCTGCCTTGGCACGGCATGTTACGTTCGCGGTGGACAGGCGTTGCTGAAAAAGGCAGAAAAAGAACTGGGGATCAAGGCCGGCGAGACCACCGAAGACAGGAGATACTCTCTGGGAATCGTTCGCTGCATCGGCGCCTGCGGGCTTGCCCCTGCCATGCTGATCAACAATGATGTGTACGGAAGGGTAAAGACCACCAAAATGATGGAGATCATAAAAAAATACGAGTAAGTACAAGCAATAAGGAGGCTATGATATGGATGGGATACGTGCCCATGTTTTAATTTGTGCAGGTGCTGCTTGTGTATCCTCCGGTTGTCGGGAAATACGTGACGCCATGGTCAATAAAGTACAGGAATATAAGCTTCAGGACGAGGTGAAAATCATTGAAACCGGCTGTGTCGGCTCCTGTGATCTTGGCCCCCTTGCCCTTGTTTATCCTGAGGGTGTCTTTTATCAGAAACTCAAACCCGGTGATGTGGATGAGATAGTAAGTGAGCACCTTCTTAAAGGCAGGATCGTTGAGCGCCTGCTGTATAAGGAACCGACCACGGCAGAGGCAATTCCCTCTTTGAAGGAAATAGACTTCTTCAAGAACCAGACAAAGATAGTATTGCGGAACTGCGGCGTCATCGATCCCCGTAATATTGAGGAGTATATAGCCCGCGACGGCTACCAGGCATTGGCCAAGGCCCTTACCTCAATGACGCGGGAAGAGGTGATAGATGAGATAACAAAGTCCGGGCTTCGCGGACGAGGCGGAGGCGGGTTCCCCACAGGGCTCAAATGGAAGTTTACCTTTCAATCCCCCGGGGACATCAAATATGTCGTTTGCAATGCCGACGAAGGCGATCCCGGCGCCTTTATGGACCGCAGCGTCCTTGAAGGCGATCCCCACAGCGTCATCGAGGCAATGGCCATAGCCGCATATGCGATAGGGGCAAAACAGGGGTACATTTACATCAGGGCCGAATATCCTCTCGCTATAGAGCGTTTGATCTGGGCTATCGGACAGGCGAGAGAGTATAAGTTCCTCGGCAAAAATATCTTTGAGACCAGCTTCAACTTCGATCTTGATATCCGTATCGGTGCAGGGGCTTTTGTATGCGGCGAAGAGACGGCCCTCATGATCTCCATAGAGGGGAAAAGGGGGGAGCCGAGACCGAGGCCGCCCTTTCCAGCCGTAAAGGGACTCTTTGATGCGCCTACGCTGCTTAATAATGTTGAAACCTACGCAAATATTCCCGCTATTATCACCAAAGGCGCCTCATGGTACGCCCAATTCGGCACCGAAAAGAGCAGGGGAACAAAGGTCTTCGCCCTTGCCGGCGCCGTGAACAATACCGGCCTCGTTGAGGTGCCCATGGGAACACCCCTTGGAGACATCATATTCAACATCGGAGGAGGGATCCCAAAGGGAAAGAAATATAAGGCAGCCCAGCTTGGTGGTCCATCAGGAGGCTGCGTCCCCATCGAGCATATCAATACTCCCGTCGATTATGAATCGATCATTGAGCTTGGGGCGATCGTTGGGTCCGGCGGGCTTATCGTGGCCGACGAGGATACCTGCATGGTGGATTTTGCCAGGTTCTTCCTGGAGTTTACCCAGCATGAGTCCTGTGGAAAATGCCCTCCCTGCCGCATCGGGACAAAGAGGATGCTCGAGATACTGAACCGCATCACTCAGGGCAAGGGTGTGCCGGAAGATATAGATAGCCTTATTGAGCTCGCTTCAAGGATCAAGGATTCGGCATTATGCGGGCTCGGACAGACGGCGCCCAACCCTGTGCTTGCAACGCTCCGGTACTTCAAACATGAATACTTAGAGCATATAAACGACAAACGTTGCAGTGCCGGCGTGTGCAGCGCCCTCTTTGACGCGCCCTGCCAGAATGCCTGCCCCACCGACCAGAATGCATGGGGCTACGTGACCCTTATAAGCGAAGGCAAATTTAAAGATGCCATTGCATTGATCAAAGAGGAGAACCCTTTTCCCGCCGTGCTGGGCCGTGTTTGCGTACACCCCTGCGAGGGCAAATGCCGTCGGGGACAGTTAGACCAACCTGTAGCGATCTGTTCGCTGAAGCGGTTTGTTGCGGATATGGACATGAACTCCTTCCCCTCATACCGTCCCCCGGTAGAACCGCCGAAGAATAAAAAGGTGGCAGTTGTCGGCGCAGGCCCTGCAGGGCTTAGCGGTGCCTATTTCCTCGCCTGCAAGGGCTACAAGGTGACAGTTTTTGAGGCGCTTCCTGTTGCAGGCGGCATGCTCGCAGTAGGGATCCCGGATTACCGGCTGCCAAAAGGCGTTCTGAACACAGAGGTTAAAATGATCACAGACCTCGGCGTGGAGATCAGATACAACACCGCCGTCGGCAAAGACATCACCATTGGCGGGCTCATGAAAGACGGCTACGAAGCGATCCTGATGGCCACAGGCGCCCATAAAGGCCAAAAACTCGGAATACCCGGTGAAGATGCAAAGGGGGTCGTTGACGGTGTCACCTTCCTGCGCAACCTGAATCTCAAGGAAACCGTGCAGGCAGAAGGGAGGGTCGCCGTCATCGGCGGCGGCAATGTTGCAATTGATGCCGCCCGGTCTGCATTGCGTCTCGGCGCGGACGAGGTCTTCATCCTCTACCGGAGAGAAAAGGAAGACATGCCTGCATACATTGAAGAGATCGAAGAGGCTGAAAAGGAAGGAATTGCAATCCACACCCTTGTCGCTCCAAAGAAGATTATCGTCAAAAAGGGCAAGATTACGGGAGTAGAGTGCGTCAGGATGTCCCTCGGAAAATTTGATAAAGGAGGGCGCCGTACGCCTTCGCCGATAGAGGGTTCTGAGTTTGTCGTGAAGGCCAACATGGTCATCGCTGCGATAGGCCAGATACCCGACCTCTCCTATATCAACGGCGACGGCATCAAGATCGGGAAAGGCAGCACCATTGAAGTGGACCTGAAAACCCTTGCCACCACGAAGGAAGGGATATTCGCCGCCGGAGACAACGTCAGGGGACCTGCAACGGCAGTTCAGGCGGTGGCAGACGGAAAAAACGCTGCCTTCGCTATCGACAGGTACTTAGGCGGCGACGGGCTCCCGAGAAATGCCTTCCACGAGGAGCTTATCAACATGCATGTCACCTATGACGAGTCGATATACCAGCAGGAAAGGCCGAGGACCGCAATGCCTCACCTCCCGATCCCAAAAAGGCAAAGGAATTTCAACGAGGTTGTCCTAGGATACCATGAAAAGATGGCAGTAGAAGAGGCAAAAAGATGCCTTCATTGCTACTTAAGGGAAGAGGAAGAAGAAATAGTGGCGGAGGAACAACAAGAAGAATAACCGATTATGATAAACCTGACAATAGACGGCAGGCAGGTAGAGGTCAAAGAGGGCGCTACAATCCTCGATGCGGCCTTAAAGCTGAATATCCATATCCCTACCCTATGCTACCTCCCGGAGGTTCAGGCGATCGGCGCATGCAGGGTCTGCCTCGTCGAGATAGAAGGAAACCGCACCCTCCAGGCCTCATGCGTGACCCCTGCGGCAGAAGGCATCAAGGTATTTACAAATACCGAAAGGGTAAGGAAGGCAAGGAGATTCTCTGTAGAAATGCTCCTCTCCGATCATCCCTTTGAATGCATTACCTGCGCCAGGAACCTCAACTGTGAACTGCAAAAGCTTGCCTATGACCTCGGCATCCGTGAGGTGCGTTTTGCCGGCGCAAAAAGCGGGGGCCGCATTGACGAATCGTCGCCTGCCTTAAGAAGGGACCAGAACAAGTGCATCCTCTGCCGTCGGTGCGTTACGGTCTGCCAGGAGGTCCAGACGGTAACAGCGCTCTTTACCCAGGGAAGAGGCTTTGAGGCCAAGGTCGAGCCTGTCTTCAGCAGGGACATCAACGATGTGGCCTGCACCTATTGCGGACAGTGCTCACTCGTATGCCCCGTGGGCGCCATCACGGAAAGGGAGTGCATCCAGGAAGTATGGGATGCCATCAACGATCCCGCAAAGTTTGTTGTTATACAGGATGCCCCTGCTGTAAGGGCTGCCCTGGGCGAAGAATTCGGCTATCCTCCGGGCACGCTTGTAACAGGCAAGATGCTCGCGGCTGCAAGGATGCTCGGTTTTGACAGGGTTTTTGATACTAACTTTGCGGCTGACCTAACTATCATGGAGGAAGGCAGCGAATTCTTAAGGAGGGTGAAGGAGGGCGGTACGCTTCCCCTTATTACGAGCTGCAGCCCCGGTTGGATAAAGTTTATCGAACATTTCTATCCCGACATGCTCCCCCACCTCTCTACCTGCAAATCACCGCACCAGATGCTCGGCGCCCTTGCAAAGACATACTTTGCAAAAAAGGCAGGTGTAGACCCGAAAGATATCGTTGTCGTTTCCGTAATGCCCTGTACAGCCAAAAAATTTGAATGCAACCGACCTGAAATGGCAGACAGCGGCTTCAAGGATGTTGATTATGTTCTTACCACAAGGGAATTTGCCAGGATGATCAAGCAGGCCGGGGTTAATTTCAACAGCCTGCCCGACGCTTCCTATGATGACCCGATGGGTGAGTATACCGGCGCCGCAACGATCTTTGGCGCAACGGGCGGAGTCATGGAGGCAGCCCTGCGGACGGCATATGAACTGGCAACGGGAAAAACGCTTAAAAACGTTGAATTTGCTACAGTACGGGGCCTCGAAGGCATCAAGGAGGCTGTTGTTCCTGTTGATGGCATTGGAGATGTAAGGGTCGCTGTTGCGCACGGGCTCGGCAACGCCAGGAAGCTCCTGGAGAAAGTAAAGGAAGGGAAAACGGCTTACCACTTTATCGAGATCATGGCCTGTCCCGGCGGATGTGTCGGTGGGGGCGGGCAGCCGATACCGGTAAACAACGAGATACGGGCGCTCAGGGCAAAGGCGTTGTACTCGGAAGATGAGCGCCTTACTTACAGGAAATCGCACGAGAACCCTTCGATAAAAAGGCTCTATGCAGAATTTCTCGGTGAACCCTTAGGAGAAAGATCGCACCATCTTCTGCATACGCACTATACTCCCCGCAGCAAGTTCTGATGAGGAAATCCGGTCGTATCATTCCCCCTCACCCTGACCCTCTCCCGCCGGGGGAGAGGGGACTGTTGTTGCCCTCCCGCCAAGAGAGAGGGGACATTGTTGCTATGACCCTTTTCCGTAAGGGGGAGAGGGAATGGGGTTGCCGTGACCCTGTTCTGCCAAGGGAGAGGGGGCAATGATACTGCTCCACGTCCTTTTTCCTCAGGGGGAGAGGGAATGGGGTTGCCGTGACCCTTTGCCGGGAGGGGAAAGGGAATGCGTTACCCCGAAGCGCCGCTTCAGAGGATCTATTGATGGAGCGTGTTGGTGGGGAAAGCCCGGTACAGACGCTCATCCTTCGGAGTGGTAGATTTATTTCGACGAGAATATTGAGGTATCTGAGAGTTGACGGATACAACCCTTAACCAGACCCCGCGCGGCAGCAGGCTCCACATTGCCCTTTTTGGAAGGCAAAATTCGGGCAAATCAAGCCTGATAAACGCCCTCACAAACCAGGACATCGCCATTGTCTCCGATATTCCGGGGACTACAACCGATCCGGTCTATAAATCGATGGAGATACTGCCCATCGGCCCGGTAGTCCTCATCGATACTGCCGGTATAGACGATACAGGCCTTCTGGGGTCTCTCAGAATTGAGAAGGCCTTTGCCGTTCTGGCAAAGACAGACCTTTTGCTTCTCGTGATCGATCCTGCTGAAGGCGCCGGTGTGCACGAAGAAGAAGTGATCAAAAGGGCACGGCATAACAATGTGCCGGTCATTGCGGTTCTGAACAAGATCGACCTCTATCCTGAGTCCCCGGCAGAGGACCTTTTCTCGCGGTTGAGCGTACCCGTTGTCCCTGTAAGCGCCGCCACGCGCATGGGTATCGATGATCTGAAGATGGCGATGATCAGGTCGGCTCCCAAAGACTGGGTAGCGCCGACCATACTGGGCGACCTCATTGCGCCGGGAGATACCGTTGTTCTCGTTACGCCTATCGATCTCGCCGCTCCGAAGGGAAGGCTCATCCTCCCGCAGGTTCAGACCATACGGGACATACTCGACCATGATGCCATAGCGCTTGTGGCAAAGGAAGGGGACCTTAAGACCGCCCTCGACGGCCTCAAAAATAAACCCCGCCTTGTCGTCACCGACTCCCAGGCATTTCTCAAGGTCGCCGCCGATACGCCAGGCGATGTACCTATGACCTCATTCTCTATACTCTTCGCACGGTATAAAGGCAACCTGACCACCCTCGTTGAAGGCGTAAAGGCAGTGAGAACTCTTGTGCCAGGCGACAAGGTCCTTATTGCGGAGGCGTGCACCCATCACCGCGTTGAGGACGACATCGGGACGGTCAAGATACCCCGGTGGCTAAAGCAAGAGGTTGGCGGCGACCTTGACTTCAAATGGGTAAGCGGCCACGAGCTTCCCTCCGACATCAAGGACTACAAGCTCATTGTCCATTGCGGCGCCTGCATGATAAACAGGAAGGAGATGCTGCACCGCCTTATGACAGCCCGGAAAAACGGCATCCCGATGGTGAATTACGGCGTGATGATCGCCCATGTACTCGGCATACTGAGGCGCGCCCTCGCGGTATTCCCTGAAACTGCGGGAATCCTTGAGGACATGAAGGGGTAATCCTTTACTATTCGACCTGTCTGCCGTATAGTAATAGTACATTATTGACAAGATAAGGGAATCCATGAAAGAGACCGCAACCGATCAAGACAGCGCGTTCATCGATGAAAAAAAGATTCATGATATGCTCGGACGGGCACAACAGGTCCGGAAACAAGATGCTGAAGCGATAATCGAAAAGGCAAGGGCCGCAAAGGGCCTTACCCCCTATGAAACCGCTGTTCTATTACATGTTGACGATGATGGTCTGCTGCGAAGCATGTTGCAGGCAGCCCATGAGGTAAAGGAAAGGATCTACGGCAAAAGGCTTGTCTTCTTCGCTCCGCTCTATATCAGCAATTATTGCATAAATAACTGCTATTATTGCGGATACCGCAAGGAAAACCCGATATCGCGCAGGCGTCTCAGCACAGGAGAGATTGAGCAGGAGGTCATTATCCTTGAGTCAATGGGCCATAAGCGCCTCGCCCTTGAGGCAGGAGAAGATCCTGCACATTGCCCTATCGAATATGTTCTGGATGCGATACGGTGCATCTATAAGGTAAAGGACAAGATGGGGAGCATCCGTCGCGTCAATGTAAATATCGCCGCCACCACGGTGGAAGACTACCGCAAGCTGAAAGAGGCGGGGATCGGGACGTATATATTATTCCAGGAAACCTATCATCGGGATATTTACAAGGCGATGCATCCGTCCGGACCGAAAGGGGGCTACGACTGGCACGTAACCGCAATGGACCGGGCCATGGAAGGAGGTATCGACGACGTAGGGCTTGGCGTGCTCTTCGGTCTTTACGACTACAAATTTGAAGTGCTGGGGCTTCTTTTCCATTCGCTTCATCTCGAAGAACGCTTCGGTGTCGGGTGCCATACGATCTCCGTACCAAGGATGCGTCCTGCCGAGGGGGTAAGCCTGGAAAATTTCCCTTATCTGGTTAACGATAAAGATTTTAAAAAGGTGATCGCCGTAATACGTCTCGCTGTCCCCTATACGGGGATGATCCTTTCAACCCGCGAAAAGGCCGAATACCGCGATGAGGTGATCTCCCTCGGGATCTCGCAATTGAGCGCAGGTTCCTGCACCGGCGTCGGCGGATACCACAGGGATATCGAGAAAAAGACAGTGGAAACTCAAGGCCAGTTCAAGATCGAGGACAACCGCACAACCGATGAGGTCCTGCGGAGCATCTGCGAATCAGGTTATTTGCCAAGCTTCTGCACTGCCTGCTACCGTAAGGGACGTACAGGCGATCGTTTCATGCCGCTCGCAAAATCAGGGGAGATCCAGAACCTTTGCCAGCCCAATGCCATCCTTACATTCAAGGAATTCCTCCTTGATTATGCCTCTGAGAAGACAAGAGAGATCGGCGCGCAGACCATCAGAGAGCACCTGAAGTCAATCCCCAGCGATAAGGTCAGAAAGGCAACCGAGGAAAGGCTGAAGAAGCTGGAGCAAGGCGAGCGAGACCTTTACTTCTGAAAAACAAAAAGACGGAAATAGCACTTGCGCATCAATGCTTTTCTGGTATACTATAAAAAAAACGGGTTGTTGGCGTAGGTTGTCAAACTTTAAATAAAATTGAAGGGGAGAATAATAAATGAAGACCGTAAGAGACATTTTAAAAAACAAAAAAAGTGAGATCTGGTCAATTTCTCCAAAGGCCATGGTCTTCGACGCCCTGGCACTGATGGGGGAAAAAGAGATCGGTGCCCTTATGGTCATTGATGAAAAGGGCAAGGTAGCGGGCATCATATCGGAAAGGGACTACGCAAGAAAGATCATCCTCCTGGGAAAAAGCTCCAAGGAAACACCGGTAGAAGAAATCATGACGCCTGCTGCCAATATGTACACCGTAAAACCCGAGACCACAGTGGACGACTGCATGGTCCTTATAACAGGGAAAAAGATCCGCCATATTCCTGTCTTTGAAGGCGAGAAATTTCTGGGCATTATCTCTATCGGCGACGTGGTAAAATCGATCATATCGGAACAGGAGACGCTCATCGAGCACCTGAGCAATTACATCGCCGGGAAATACGTGTAATCAAAATCATCTTCTCTGTTTTATCGAGTGGCCGGGGCCTTTTCCTATCTTCCTTCCCAGGGCTCGGATCCTCGTAATAACGCTATTCGCGGATTCTTCCCCTGATCCATCGACCGAGGGCTTTCCCGGGTAGAGAAAATAATCCTTCCTGTATCTGGCGGGCGTATTGTTGGGCATAAATACGTTCGCTCCACGCTTCAATGCAAGGTCCCTTCCTTTACCGGGGAATAGGGCATCGTAGGCTGTTGTAGCAGGTATGTGCGCATCAGGGTTAAAGATGCGCAGCACTGCAAGGGCCTTGAAGAATATCTCCGGCTGATCACCATAGGCGTTCTTCTCATCGCCAATGGGCGTGTCCGGGTGGGGGATAAAAGGTCCTATGCCTATCATATCCAGGTCGAGTGCGCGGCAGAGGAGGATGTTGTCGGCAAGCGTATGCAAGGTTTCTCCGGGCAATCCTATCATGAAACCGCTGCCTGTCTGCACCCCGAGCTCCTGGAGAAGTCCGAGGCAGTGCAACCGCTCTTCGAAGGACGAACCGGGACGCAGGCGTCCAAACAGGCCGGGGTCGCTTGTCTCGAACCTGAGGAGGTAGCGGTCCATTCCACACTCCTGCCAGTACCGGTAAGTCTCACGGGGACGGTTGCCAGCTGACAGCGTAACGGCGAGGGGTGTTTCCTTTTTAATCCTGCTGATGATGCTGCCGATCTCACCGTCTCCAAAAACCGTAGATTCCCCGGACTGCAGGACCACGGTCATCTGCCGGCTGTCCGCCATTGCCGATGCTACCTCAAAGATCTCCCCGGCAGAGAGCGCATACCTCCCGATATTCCCATTCCCGGCGCGGATGCCGCAATAGAGGCAATTGTTGGCGCAGATGTTTGAGAATTCAATAATGCCCCGGATATGAACCTCGTCGCCCATATGCTCGTAGCGTATTCTGTCGGCAGCTTTATATAGCTCGGTGAGGTCAGGGCCCTCGGCACAGAGCAAACGGAGCGCCAATTCCTTTGAATATTTGATGTTATCTATGAGATACGACACAGCCTTAACCCCCCAAAATAAGGATAATTAACCATAATTTCGCTTCAACGGCAAATCACAACATAAAGGCATTTGCTGCAATCTGGACAGGCAGCCACAAAGCATATACAAAATATTTGAAGGTTTATCGCTCCTGTGGTATTCTCCCTTATTAGGTATAGTCCTGCATATAATAAAAGATAATGGAGGTAATCATGTCGACGATATACGATGTCTTCGCGAGGGAAGTGCTGGACAGCAGGGGAAACCCTACGGTTGAGGTAGAGGTGACCCTTGAGAGCGGCGTTATGGGGAGGGCCATTGTCCCTTCAGGTGCCTCTACGGGAGAAAGGGAGGCCCTCGAACTCAGGGACGGCAACACCAAAAGATACAAAGGCAAAGGGGTCCAAAAGGCGGTTGATAATGTAAACAATTCCATCGCGCCGGAGATAGAGGGCCTCGACGCCATCGATCAGGCATATCTTGACAACATCCTCATAGAGCTCGACGGGACAGAGAACAAAACAAAGTTCGGCGCGAATGCGATCCTCGGTGTCTCCCTTGCCATAGCCAGGGCAGCGGCTGATTATCTCGATATCCCCCTTTATCAGTACATAGGCGGCATCAGGGGCCGCGAACTCCCGGTACCGATGATGAACGTGATCAATGGAGGGGCGCATGCCCAGAACGAACTTGATGCCCAGGAATTTATGATAGTCCCTGCGGGCGCAGATTGCTTCAAAGAGGCCATCAGGATGGGCGCTGAGATTTTCCATACGCTGAAAGGCGTGCTGAAAGACAAGGGCCATGTGACGGGCGTCGGCGACGAAGGCGGCTTTGCCCCGCAGATCTCAACGACAAAAGAGGCTCTGGACCTTTTGATGACCGCCATTACAAAGGCCGGGTACAAGCCCGGCAAAGATATCTTCATCGCCCTCGATCCGGCGGCAAGCGAATTCTACAAGAAAGGAAAATACCATATCGATAAAAATGCATGGGACAGCGGCAAGCTGATCAGTTTTTGGGAGTCGATCATCGGTGATTATCCTATAATCTCCATTGAGGACGGGCTCGCACAGAACGATTGGAAAGGATGGAAGGAATTTACTGATCGCTGCTCATCAAAGATCCAGATCGTCGGCGACGATATCTTCGTTACCAATCCGAAGATCTTCGCGGAAGGGATCAAAAAGGGTGTAGCGAACAGCATCCTCATAAAGCTCAACCAGATAGGGACCCTTACCGAGACCCTTACGACCATTGAGATGGCAAAGCGCGCCGGCTATACCTGCGTCATTTCGCACCGGTCAGGCGAGACAGAGGACACCTTCATCGCAGACCTTGCCGTTGCAACCAATGTGGGCCAGATAAAGACGGGTTCGGCGTCTCGGAGCGAAAGGATAGCTAAGTACAACCAGCTCATGCGGATCGAGGACGAACTGGGAGACCTGGCGGTCTTCCTCGGCAAGGACGTGTTTTACAGCATAAGGAAATAAATCAAGCGATCAGCATTAAGCTGTCAGCACAAAAGGCTTTAATGCGCATTGGCTGGTCGCTGGATGCTGTAGGCTGATCGCTGTAAGCTTTATGTCCACATACAGCCTCAAATACGGAAGGGGCGGGATATCTTTCCGGCTGCCTGAAAACTGGCAGACAACGGTCGTCCATCACAGGGAGCCGCAACCGGCGCCCCTTGAAGGTGCGCTGCTTACGTCCCTTGAACATCCCATCGGAGCGCAGCCGTTCGCAGAATGGATCGTTCCGTTCAAAAATATCCTTATCATCGTTCCCGACGTGACAAGGTACGCGGGGATGGAGCGGGTGCTCCCCGTACTGCTTGAAAAGCTTCCAAAAGATACCCGTGCCCAGATCGTCTTCGCCCTGGGAAACCATAGAAAACAGACCGACGATGAGAGGAAAGGGCTGATCTCCCGCGCAGTCTACGAAAAGGTCCCCTCTTTTGACCACGACTGCTACGACAGGAACAGCCTGACGCTTGCAGGCAGAACGTCCTCCGGGCTTGACGTTGTCCTCAACTCCGCCTTGTTCCGGGCGGATGCGGCGGTCGTCACGGGCTCCATCAATTTCCACTATCTTGCCGGTTTCGGCGGCGGGAGAAAATCAATATTCCCTGGAATAGCCGGCTACGATACGATCCTCGGCATCCACAGGCAGGTTTTCAAAAAAGACAGCCCCGGAAAGCATGAACTGGCCCGTTCAGGGATCCTTAAAGGAAATCCCATGCACGAAGAGATCATGGAGGGGATTGCGCTTATCAGAACCCCGCTCTTTCTTATCAACACAGTGCTCGATGACAGGAAAAACCTTCTCAATGTTTTTGCGGGAAGCATCAAAGACGCCCATGAAGAAGGCTGCGCCTGGTATAGAGAGCATTTTGAGGCTGCTGTTGAGGAAAAGGCCGATATCGTCATCGTGAGCTCCGGAGGATTCCCGAAGGACATCAACTTTATCCAGTCACACAAGGCCATGGAGCACGCAATAGGCGCGGTAAAGGACAACGGCGCCGTCATCGTTGCCGGTAAGTGCGAAGACGGGCTCGGGAATGCTGATTTCCTGAGGTGGTTCGAGTACGGTCCGTCAACAGACATGGAGCCATACGTAAGAAAGGCCGACAAGGTCTACGCACAGACAGCCTACGCGACGCGCATGAAGGCGGAACGGTGCACCATATTCTTCGTATCCGATCTCGACGACGAATCAGTGAGAAAGATGGGGCTTATCCCGAAAAAGAGCGTAGAAGACGCCATCAACGCGGCCGATGACGGCAAAAACAAGGTCTGCTATGTTGTCCCCGACGGGTCGAAAACGCTTATCACCGCCGCGAGCGGAAAACAATAAATGAGGTCGAATCGGAGAAACGGGGAGACGTTGAAACGGGTCGACGCTATGAGCCATGAGCTGCCTTATTCAGTTCTTCCAGCGCCTCTCCTGCCTGCCCCCTGATCTTTTGCGACCTGTCGGCCATGGAGAGGATCGATAATTTTCTCCGCACGTCTTCTTGTTGCCTTGCCTGAAGCGAGCCGTATATTCCCTTTAGTTTTTCTATGACCGCGGTCATAACGCCCTCATCCTTTGTATCAAGGATAAGCAAGAGGGTCGGAGCATCATCGGGCAATCCGTATTTTTTCGTGTATGTATTCACATATCTCAAAAAACTTCCCGTGCCATATGAATTGTGGAGCTTGCTGAATAGTTTATCGTGCTCCGGCGTTCCCTTGTCGCCAAGGAAGAGCCTGTCCAACGCTTCCTTGACCCGGCCTGATTGCCACCTGTTCTTCGGTCCTTCCCTTTTGGCGCCCTTTTCGCCTTTCTCCTGCCTTCCATAGAATCCGCTTCTGTCCTTCCTCCTGTCGAGTTCGCGCCAATCAGGTCTTTCGTTGTCGTAGTCAGCCATTTCGCCCTCTTTTTTTCAGTAGCGCGCGTTGATCGGGAGCTATCGCCGGGAAGGCCGGAAGGTCTCCTCCATGCCTACTTTCCATACCCCGTTCTCCTTGAACAACTGGAGCTCCGCCGGCTTGTCGGATTTGTGATGGGTGATCATAATGACGGCCTTCCCGCCGCCGACCTTGCCCATCTGCCACTTGCTCTGCTCCAGTACAATATCAGGGTTGAATACGGTAAGATAGCTGCTCCAGTATATCTTTGCAAGCCCGCTGCCTGTCTTGAAATCATCATTGAGCGCTTCCCGCGAATACTGCCCGCCCCTCTTTGACTCTTCCTTTATGACATCGTCGAGGATGATCTTCCTTGAGGCATCTGTGAGGAGGGTCCATATCTTCTGGTAATCTCTGCTCTTCATCGCCTTGAAGATCGATTCCGCGGCAACAAGGATCTGGTCCTGCTCGTCGCCGGGCTTCTGGCAATAACCACTTACAGAAAGATGGATCGCGAGAAATGCAAAAAGGATTGTTGCGGCAATCTTTGTCATCGGAAAGATTAAGGCTGGAAGATAACCCCCAGCCTTAATGGATTGTTATAGGAAACTTTTTAGTGGTGTACGGTTGTGACGTCGCTTGAGGTGCCGCTTGTTGCTGACGCAATGCCCACCGCTAATGCCCCGGCGGCTACTGCCCCTGCTGCAACGGTACCGGCGGTCACTCCTCCTGCTACGCCCATGCCTGCGCCTGTGCCAGACACTACAGCTCCACCACCGCCTGCAGCTCCGCCTGCTGCTCCACCACCGCCTGCAGCTCCGCCTGCTGCTCCACCTTCAGCTCCCTGCGCATATATCGTTGACGGCACAACAAAACCAATCAGAAATAATATTGCGATTAAGACAGCTGAAAGCTTATTGATAATTTTCATTTTTAAATACCTCCCCTTCATTTTGTAAAATAAGGTTTAAATCGTATTCATCATTTATACATCATGCCCCTATCCCTGTCAAGAAATATTTTCGTGTTCCTGCCTATACAATCAAACAGCGGGTTGTAATGGTTTATGTCCTGCGCAACGTCTCTTGTCCAGGGCGAAATGGCGTAGCTGAAGGTCGTTTTCGAATCCCTGCCGCTCAACAGCCTGAAGGGTATCACAAGGGCGATGCCCTTATCGCGGTAGCCCCTGTTGTAGCTGTCCCGAAAACCCGATGTATCGGTTACGCTGTACCATGCGGTGAGAATAACGCCGTTGATGAATTTAGAGACGCTGAACCTTGACCCAAGATCGCCGCC
>Ga0209201_1001555_pt1 | contig 25833 bp, 18 predicted proteins | sample AD_UKC055_MetaG_FD_184411 | JGI IMG/M metagenome (GOLD analysis project Ga0209201, IMG submission 184411) | Active sludge microbial communities of municipal wastewater-treating anaerobic digesters from USA - AD_UKC055_MetaG (SPAdes) (version 2) | ecosystem: Engineered > Bioreactor > Anaerobic >...
CAACCCGATGCCCTTTGTCACCGGCAATGCCCCCGCGACCTGCCAGACCATGGTCCAAGCCGCTGCCGCCTGATAAAACCCAAACCCTTTCGCCCAAGTCGCGCCTTCCAGAATGTCCAAACTCCAGACCTCTAACCCGGGGTTAGAGGTACTACGGTAGCGGGACGGGGGGCGGACGGCGGGCCTGCCCATCCCTGGCGGGGAGGGGGTGGCCGTGCTTGGAAGATGGGGTCGGGAGGGGTCAATGCCACACTGTGGTTGCTGAGCCGCTGCGCTGGCGCCTTTGCCAGGAGAACACCGCTTAAAAACTGAGATGCGCCCTTCGGGAATCCCTCTCGAAGGAAGGGCGGGCAGTCCTCTGCGCGCCGCCTCGATCCGCCCGCGGGGCTGCGGTGTGAAGGGGACCTGACAGGAAATTGCCGTTTGCCCGCCCCCATTCGCAGTGCTGGGCGGGTTTTGTCCCGCAAGGGCAACCTGCGTGAGGTGGAGCAATAGGCCCTTGCCGAAGCATTGCCCGCGGCTTCTTCAACGCACTGCGGATTGGCGGGAGGGGCGCCGGGGCCGGTCGGCGGCGGTTGATTGTCCGCCCCAACAGGAGGCCGGCATTTCCCAGGGGACAACAAACTGGCTGTTCTGGTCCGTCTCGAATTGGTCGAGCGCGGGCGAGTAGGTGCGGACCTCGATCTGGCGGTTCGCCGGCACAAAACGAATCAGCCGCAGAAAGCCGTCGCCCCCTTTAGCGCGCCCTTGATAATCCGCGAGGATCTCCACCACCCGATTGCCCGCAGAGTTGGTCGAAACCTGGTGGTACTCATCCGTCCGCCCCTCGTGCCCGCACAGCACGAGGAATATCTGCGGATTGTCCCGGATGAGTTTCTGCCAGATCGCCTCGCCCGAATTTCCGTCCTTCCGCATGCTATGCCTGGGATTGCGCGCGACGCCGTCCCGCCCCTTCAGATAGGAATGGGTCGCGACAATGGCCGCGCGGTTGGGATGCGTCTTCAACACCCCTCGCGCCCACGCGATGGCCGCGTCGGGCGCCTCGACTTCAAGTTGCAGGATCAGGAAATCAATGCCCCCGCCGGAGAACACCTGGTACGAATTCAAACCGTTGGGTGACGCCCCTCCATACCACGGGCAGCCCTTGAACCGCCCGGGGCCAAAGTAGCGCAACCAGGTCGTGGCCACGCCCTGCTTGAGCAGGTCCGATTCGTAATCGTGGTTGCCGATGGTGACGCCCCACGAGACGGCGCCGTCCAGCCGCGCCATCGCGTTCGACGCCACCGTCCACTGCGACATGACCTTGCTGCGGTCATTGACAATGTCGCCCACCTGCGTGACAAACACGATGTTCTCACGCTTGCGCGCCTGCTTGACCCAATCGGTCTGCGCGTAGAACAGCTCGGGGTGGCTTTTGCTGTAAACCTGGGTGTCGGGGAGCATGACGACCGTGAACGGAGCCGCCGATCGGAGCGCCAACGCCCGGCAGCCCGTCCCGCCGAGGACGAGCACCAACGCAAAGACGCACGTCAGACACCTGGCGGTGCCCCGGGCCATGTAGGAACGCATGTTGTTCATCGCGGTGGAGCTTAAGCGATCTGCAGAAAGATGGCCACCAACAAACATTGCGCCTGATACCTCCACGGGACTGTTATCTGAGGAAATCCGAGGTTCCGGGGTGGACCAGTGATCAGGTTGGCAGCAGGAACGGCCCGCCCAATTCCCCCGGTCCTGCAGTCCTCAGGCCAAGGTGAGTGACGGTGTCTTCCCTAGCTCTTCGTGCTGCGCGCTGCGCCGGTGGGTATTACCGTGGTTGAGGGTTAGGGCTGCAACTGCGCCCGGTAGAACTTCTGTTGCGTCCCGGCCGACGGATCAGTGAAGACCGTCGAGCCGGCGGTGTTGGTGACGTAGCCGGCGGAGGTCCACGTCGTCAGGTTGGTGGAGGTCCAAATTTCCACCACAGCCTCGGGGGCACTGGTGATCGTGAACTGGAACTGGTTCCCGCTCAGCCACGCCGGCTCGCTCAGGACGAGGGTAGCGGGGGCCACGTCCTGCGGGTCATAATCCACAATGGTGCCGCGGCTTTGCAGCATCCCGATGACGGTCATGGCGGGGGAACCTGCGTTGGTGTTCAGCCAATTGTGGAGCAGGTCCGTATAGGTGAGGTTGGTCAGCCCGGCGAGCGCGGAGATGTCCTGGAGGTGATTGTTCGAGAGAAACAGCGAGCGCAGGTCGAATAGCGTGGCCAGCGGGGAGATCACGGTCAAACCGTTACCGGCCAGGCTTAGATTGAGCAGGTTATTGCGGCCTGTCAGGGGGGTGAGGTCGGTGATGCCGGTGTTGTTGAGAACGAGCTCGGTGAGATTGGTCATGCCGCCGACGAAGTTGATATTCGCGAGCGGATTGCCCTGGAGATTGAGAGCAGTCAGGCGGTTGAGGTGCGGATACGGCGGCAAGCCGCTGAGCGAGTTCTCGTTGGCGCGGAATCGCGTGAGATTCGTCAGCGTGGCGAGGAAGGAAAGGTCGGTGAGGCCAAGGTCGCCGGTGTTCAGCTCGGTCAAGCGTGTGAGCGCCGACACGGGTGTGAGATCAGCGGCGTCCACGCCGCTGATGTCCAGATACCAGAGGTTCGTCAGGCCGGTCAGCGCTGCCAGGTCGGAGACCGGATTTCGATCCAGCCCAAGGGATTGCAGATCGGTCATTCCCGTCATGAAGCTGATGTTCGTGAGTTGGTTGCCAGACAACCAGAGCGAGAGGAGACCCGTCAGGGAGGCCAGCGGCGAGGCGTCCAAGATCTGACAATCGCCAATCCAAAGGGTGGTTAAGCCAGTCAGGCTGGCCAGCGGGGTCACGTCCTGGATGGGATTGTTGAACAAGTCCAGGTTGTAGAGTGCGCTTATGCCGGTCAGGAAGTCCAGGTTGCTCAGGCCCGTTCCCGCCAGGCCCAATTCCTGCAGGCCGGGCGGCAAGGTCACAACAGCGTGGTTGGTGAGGCCGGCGTTGTAGCTGGCGAAGAGGCGGGTGAGGCCGGTCAGGTTCGTCAGCGGGGAAAGGTCGTGCAACTGGTTCCAGTTCACATCCAGCGAAGTGAGTGAAAAAAGACCGGCCAACGGGGTGACGTCGGTGAGGCCGCAGTCATAGAGCTGGAGTTCATTGAGGGAGGCGAGCGCAAGAAGCGGCGTGAAATCTGCGATGCCAGGATTGCCGCCGAGATTGAGGTGATCGAGATGGACCGCCGACTCGATGCCGGACAGGTTGGTGATGCCGCGCCACTCCGCGTTCAGGGACGTTAGCGTGGCCATGTCGGCCAGCGTGAGCGGATCGGCGGGGATGTCCAGCGCATCGCGGACGGCCTGTTCGAGTTGCGGGTCCACCAACGCGACCTGGCTGGCGACGAAGAGCTGGACCGTGCGGCTGTAGGCGACGCCGTCGTCGTCCCACACGCGGACGCGATAACTGCCGGCGTCACTGGGCTGCACGTCGTCAATCCAGAGTGCGTCGGTGTCTGTGCCGTAGCGGGTGGCGGTGTCGGCGAGGTTGGCGCCGTCCTTGATCCAGCGATAGTTCAACCAGGGGCTGCCGGTGGCTTCGACCTGGAAGTGGACGTCGTCGCCAGGATACGCGGCGAGGTTGACAGGCTGGAGAGTAATGGTGGGCGGGACGGGCGCGGGCCGTTGCGGGTCGTATTCCACATAGACGCCGCGGCCATCCAGGTTGGTGATGACATTCCAGGCGGCGGTCGTTTCGTTGGTGTCGAGGCGGTTGAATGTGAGATAGACCTCGTAGAGATCGGGGAGATCGAGCAGGGGGCTGATTTCCGTGAGTTCGTTTCCTTCCAGCGCCAGGTATTCCAGCGCCAGTTGCGCGCGCAGCGGCGAGAGGTCTGTGATGAAGTTGCCGCTGACTTGCAGTGAAAGGAGCGGGTGCAGTGTTGCGAGGAACGCCAGGTTGTCGAGGCCGCAGCCGCTGAGGTTCAGTTGCGTGAGGTGCGAGAGGTAGGTGAGCGGCGCCAGGCTTTGGAGGGTGAACTGGCCATCCAACTCGAGATACTCCAGGTTCATCGCGGCCTCCAATCCGCTCAGGTCGCTGATTTCCCAGTAGGTGCTTGAAGCGTAAAGCTCTGTCAGCCCCGCCAGGTCTTCCGGTGTGAGTGGTTCGCTGTAGATGCCGAGTGCCGCCCGCACGGCCTCCTCCAGGTTCGGGTCGGCGAAGACGACGTTGGTGATGATCTTCAACTCCGCTGTGGAGCTGTAGGTGGCGACCCAATCGTCCCACACGCGGACTCGATACAGGCCGGCATCGTCGGCCGTGACGCCGGTGATCTGGAGCGTGTCAGAGCCGGAACCGGAGATGCGAGCATCGTCGGCGAGGTCCACGCCGTCCTTCTGCCACCGGTAACCCGCGATACCGGGGGTTCCGCCCGTGGCGCTCACGCTGAACTCTACGTCGTCGCCGACCAAGGCAGAGCGATTGGCCGGGCGGGACACAACGATGAGCGGGTTTTGCGGATCGTATTCCACCTGGACACCGCGGGTCAGCAGATTGGCGATGACGCCCCACGCGGCGGAGCCAGTGGTGGTGTCGAGGAAGTTCTCCTTGAGATTCACATAGCCCAGCAAAGCGCAATCCAACAGCGGGCCGATCTCGGTCAATTTGTTCCCCTGGAGCGACAGCCACGACAGGCTCGGGAGGCTGGTGAGCGCGGAAAGACCGGTGATGGAATTGTCCTCGAGGTCAAGCTGCCACACGTTGGTCAGCGGGACAAAGACGGCGGGATCGGTGATTCCCATGTCCCTGGCTTCGAGGACGCGCAAGGGGGTCAGCGTGCCGATCTCGGACAGGTCCGCCAGTTGCGGATTGCCGCTCAGGAGCAGAGTCTCCAGGTGCGCGCAGTGGACGAGCGGCGCAATGGTGGTGAAGAGGCTGCGCTGCACGTGCAGGTTCCTCAAGGCCGTCAAATTGGTCACCGGCGAAAGATCGCTGATCTGGTTGCCGGCCATCATAAAGACGCTGAGATTCGCCAGCGGCGAAAGGTCGGGCAGGCTGCCGAGTTGATTCTCGCCGACGTTCAGCCACGCCAACCGGGTGAGGTTCGTCACCGGCGTCATGTCGGCGAGCGCGGTGTAGTCCAGTGCCAGCCCGGCGAGGTTCGTGAGCCCGGCCAGGTAGCTCACGTTGGTCAGGGGATTGCCATTCAACTGCAATTCCTCCAGTCCGGTGAGCGTGGCGAGCACGGCGGGATTGGTGATGCCGTTCCAGCCGAGCCCCAGGGACAGGAGATCGGTGCGTCCGGCCAGCGGCGAGATGTCCTTCACCTGGTTGACGTAAAGGCCGAGATGCTTGAGACCCGTCATGGGGACTGTAAAATCGAGGTTTGTGATGCCGTTGCCGGCGAGGCTCACCCGCTCAAGATTCGCCAGGTTGGTCAGCGGGAAATGGTTCGTGACGGGGTTCCAATCCAGTTGCAGCGACGCCAGGCTCGTCAGCGCGGCCATGGGTGAAATATCGTGAATGCTGTTCCCATAGATCTCCAGGTAAGTCAGGTTCGCCAGCCCGGAGAGGAAGCTGACATCGCTGATGGCGGCGTTGTCGAACTGGAGCCGCTCCAGACCGGTCAGGCCCGCGATGCCGGTGAAGTTCGTGACCGGGTTGCCGCTCAGCACCAGGTCGGTGAGGTTGGCCGCCGTCTCCAGCCCGCGGGTGTCCACGATGCCCCAGCCGCCGGCCTCCAGGCTCGTCAGCGTCAACATGTCCTCCTCGGTAATGTCCCCGGACGGCTTGGCAAGCGCCTCGCGGACGACGGCCTCGAGATTGGCGTCGGGGAATGTGACGGTCTGGGCATTAACGCCAACTCCGACGATAAATTGAAGCGCGGCAACCAGTGAGGAGATCAACAGGATAGAAGGTGTTTTCATGATCGGGTGCGAATGCGTTTCTTGCACGCCCGCCCGCACTGAGCGCTAAGCGGGTCAATAGATACTTGGCTCTTGGCTCCACCAAACATGGCACAACGCTACCAAAGGCCGGTCGGGCCTGTCAATAAGGTATTTCCGGGAATTTTGGGCCGCGCGGGGGGACGACTTGAAGGCGCGGGCGTTGGACGGGTTGGAGCGGCAGGGGAGCGGGGTCCAGACGCCCGCCGCGGGACAGGCTTCGCACCGGGCGGGTGTGTCACCGCCGATGCCGGACGCCCCACCGCTGCTGAAGGAAGCCCCGCGCCTGCCCAGCGGCTCCTTCCAGGTCGCCTATGCCAACACCGGCGCCCAAGCCGGCGCCGTCTCAGACCTTCTCGACTTCGATCTTGATCCTCACCGGGTTGGCGAGGGTGTCGTAAACCGGCGACTTGCGGAGCAGTTCCCGGATGGTCGCTTCGTCGGCGTCGCCCTTGACCTTGAACTTCACCCGGATCTCGCGATAGCCCGGGCGAACGTTGGGGTCCAGGTCCAGCAGGCCCTGCAGGTCAATGTCGCCCTCGTATTCGCTCTTGATGCTCTCGATGTTGAGGCCGCGGCTGGCGGCGTGGTAGGCCAGGGTGGTGGTCATGCAGCCGGAAAGGCCGGCCAGCACGAATTCCACCGGGTTGGCGCCGTTGTCCTGGCCCAGCAGCACCGCCGGCTCGTCGGCGTGCATGGTGAAGGACTGCTTGTGCTTCATCTCCTGGCAGGTGCCGTAGAAGTCGTTGATGGTGGCCACGTTGTGGCCGCCGATGTCCCACTGGTTGCGGGCGCGAAACTTGAACTGGGCCAGGGCGGGCTGCTGGCGCACGGCCTTGATGGTTGCCTCGAGTGCCGTTACGTCCACACCGTTCCGCGTCACTGCTTTGTTTTCTGTCGTCTTGGTTGTCATATGCTTGCTTTCTCTGCTTGGTTTAATCTCCTTCTCATGTGCGCGGGGGGCGGAACTTCGCTCCTTCGCGCTTGCAGGTCTTCTGCTGCCGGAATAGTGCCAACTCCTCGATGGATTGATGAGATTGTCACACTTCCAGGAGCGCTTTGCCAATCGCTGCGCCCTGAGTGAGGATATCGGCCAAGGCAAACAATGTCAAGCGGTTTCGGTTGATTCCGCGGCGCGCGGAGCCGCGGCTGGGGGCGCATCAAGCTCGCCAGACCGGCGAGCTTGATGCATTCGCGCGCCGCCTCCATGCCCGCTCGCAAACGAGACCGCGCTTCGTCGGCGCGGGTTATGGTTTGGCGGCCTTTTTCTGCGCCTTGCTGCCTCCGCCGAAGTAGGGGTAGGTGTCCCAGTGATCGTCGTCCCTGGTGGCGCGGGGGTCAGCGGTGTTTTTCTGCCATTGATCCAGCCGGGCGCGGAGCTGCTTTTGGGCATCGGCGTAGGCGGGTTGACCGGCCACGTTGCTGACCTGGTGCGGGTCTTTGCGCAGGTCGTAGAGCTCCTCGGCCGGCCGCTTGGCAAAGCAAAGCTGGAAGAACTTCCGCGCGGCCGGTTCGTCGCGGTGGTCGAGGATGTAGCTCTTGGTCGGGCCGTCGTCGCAGTCCCCGAATGTGCGTTTGGGATCCTTGTGCGCTTGCGGGTCGCCCGCCGGCCAGCGGTCGGGCCGGAGATTGCGCAGGTAGAGGAACTCGCGGGTGCGGATGGCGCGCACAGGATAACCCGCGTCGCCGGCGCGGACGTTGGCGTGCCGCTCGCGTTCGAGGAAGACGGTATTGCGCGAGCCGGGCTTCTCTGCGCCGGTCAGCAAGCCCAGAAAGCTGCGCCCGGTCATCTCCGGCGGGGGCCTCAATCCGGCAATGTCCAGGAAGGTCGGCGCGAGGTCCATGAGGCTGATGAAATCATCGCAGACCTGCCCGGCTTTCACCCTCGCCGGCCAGCGGATGGCCAGAGGCTGCCGGCTGCCGCCGTCATAGACATTGGCCTTGCAGCGCGGGAATGGCCAGCCGTTGTCGCCGGTCATGATGACCAGCGTGTTGTCGCGCTGACCGGCCTTCTCCAACACGTCGAGCAACCCGCCCACGTCGCGGTCGAAGCGCTGCACCTTCCAGTAATAGTCCAGCACATCACTGCGCGAGACCTCATTATTCGGCCAGTAGGGTGGGATGACGACCCCGTTGGTTTTCAGGCCAATGCCGGCGCCCGAGCCGGCTTCATAAGGCCGGTGCGGGTCGTGGCTGCCGAACCAGAAGCAGAACGGCGTTCCGGCCGGGACGGTCTTCAGGAAGGTCTCGAAGTCCCGGAAGCCTTTGCCCGCCGGATTGCGCGCGTAGCCGCCGGCCCGGAAATCGCCCGGCCCCCAGCCTTTGCGCGTGCTGCCGACGGCATAGCCGGCCTTTTCCAGCAGCTCGGGATAGACCGGGAACTTCTTCGGCAGGAACCCCCACAGGCAGCTTCCCTCCTCCAGCCGATGGGGGTACTGGCCCGTCAGCATCGCCGCCCGCGACGGCGTGCACGAAGACGCGGCGCTGAAGCAGTGGCTGAAGCGCATCCCCTCGCGGGCGACGCGGTCAAAGCTTGGCGTGCGCACCACCCGGTCGCCATAGACGCCGGCGTGGGGCCAGCTCCAATCATCGGCCAGGCAATACAGAATGTTCGGGCGCTTATCCGCCGCCGCCGCCGCCAGCGCGCCGGCCAGCAGCACCAGACTGAGACAGCAAAACTTCTTGTGCATGGCTCGGGAATCATCGGCCGCCGCGCTGAGCCAGGATCAGGTCGCGCACGCCCTTGGGGTCGGGGATGGACTTGATCTGCTCGGATGCTTCGACCGTGGCGGCGGTTGAGATGGTGATGTCGCCAATGCCGACGAGGCGTTGCAGGAAGCTCTGGTCAACATCAATCGAGCGAATATCGCGCGGGTTGTAGTCCTGGTAGCACTTCGAGAGGATGCCCCGCTCCAAAGTGATGCGGTCGGGGAAAATCCGCAGCACCGTCGAGGCCCGGCGGAAAAAGGCGACGATGGGAGGGATGATCAGCCAGAAGAAAAAGAAGTGCCAGAAATAACGCCACCACGAGGGGCGCACTTCCCTCACCGCGTCCGATCGCGCTGTGCCGGGGCTGGCCTCGCCGGGGGCCGGCCCCTGGGCCAGCTTCTCGGCCACCGGGTAGCCGCAGTTGGGACAAGTCTTCGCTGCCGTGGAAACCGCCTTCTTGCACTCCGGACAATCAATCAATGCCATAAGCCTTTCAATGGTTTGAGAGTCATTTGCCGAACGCGTCTGCCAGCGCCTGCGAGCAAATCGCCGCGGCGCCCTGGCCGAAACAGACCAGCCACACCTTCTCCACAGACGCGTTCCGTTCCAGGAACGCCCTGGTTTCCCGCACCGCAATGCGGGCGGCGCGTTCCATCGGGAACCCGTAGGCCCCGGTGCTGATCGAGGGAAAAGCGATGGTCCGGATGCCATGCTGCTCGGCCAGCGCAAAGCAGCTTCGGTAGCAGCTTGCGAGCAGCTCATCCTCGTTGTGCCGGCCATCGCGCCAGACCGGCCCGACGGTGTGAATGACCCATTTGGCCGGGAGCCGGTAGCCTTTGGTGATCCTGGCCTGGCCGGTCGCGCAGCCGCCGAGCGTCCGGCACTCGGCCAGCAACTCCGGCCCGGCTGCGCGGTGAATGGCGCCGTCCACGCCTCCTCCCCCCAGCAAGGTCGTGTTCGCCGCGTTGACGATCGCGTCCACCGACTGCCTCGTAATGTCGTCCTCGACCACCTCGATCCGGCCATGCAACCCTCTGCTATTCATATCGGCCTCCGCACATCACACCGCCAGCATGTGGCTCGATTGTCCGTATGGCAAGCACGAGTTCTGCGCATGTTGCTGTGGCATTCAGCCCGATTCTGGCGTATAAGCGGGACGATGAAACATCGCTTTGTCCTAGCGCTTGCCCTGCTGGCGGCACTCGTTTGCCCGGCTCCCGGGGCTGAGACCTATGACCTGGTCATCCGGCATGGCCGCGTGGTGGACGGCTCCGGCAACCCGGCCTTCTTCGCCGACGTGGCGGTGCGGAAAGGGCGCATCGCCGCTATTGGCCGCGTGGACCGGCCGGGCCGGACCGAGATCAACGCGGCGGGGCTGATCGTCGCCCCCGGGTTCATAGACGTGCACACGCATGCCGATTCGCCGGCCGCCATGTCCCGGGCGGAGAACTTCGTGCGCATGGGGGTGACGACGGTGGTTGCGGGCAACTGCGGCAGTTCCACGCTCAACGTCGCCCGGCTCTTTCGCGCCGTCGAGCGCACAAATGTCGCCGTGAACGTAGCCACGCTCGTCGGCCACAACAGCGTCCGTGGGAAGGCAATGGGCGGCTCCTTCGCGCGCCCGCCTGCGCCGCAGGAATTGGCCCGGATGAAAGCGCTGGTCGAGCAGGCCATGAAAGACGGCGCCGTGGGGCTTTCGACCGGCCTGATCTACCAGCCCGGCGTGTTCGCGCAGAACGACGAGATCGTGGAGTTGGCCAAGGTCATTGCGCCCTATGACGGCATTTACGCCAGCCACATGCGGCACGAAGGCGGCCAAATCTACCGGGCCCTCGACGAAGTCTTCCGGATCGCGCGCGAGGCGGGCGTTCGCGCCGAAGTGTCGCACCTCAAGCTGTCCGGGCCCAACGCCTGGGGCCAGGCCGATCGGGTGCTGGCCCACATCGAGAAGGCGCGCGCCGAGGGTTTGGATGTCACGCAAGACCAGTATGCCTATACCGCTTCGAGCACGGGCCTGAGCCAGCTGCTGCCGGAATGGACGCTCGAAGGCGGCCGGAGCGAGTTTCGCAAGCGCGTGGCCGACCCGGCGCTAAAAACCCGGCTGGTCGCCGACATGAAACGCAGCCTGCGCGACAAGAGCCGGGACGACTACTCCTACGCCGTCATCGCCTCATGTAAACAGGACAGATCACTCGAAGGACTCAACCTCGCCGAAGCCGCCCGGGCCAAACGCGGCGCCGATTCGCTCGACGACCAGATCGAAACCCTGCTGGAGATTCAAGCCAACGGCGGCGCCAGCGGCGTTTTCCACAGCATGAATGAAGACGACCTCCAGACCTTCATGCGGCACCCGAACACCATGGTCGCCTCGGACAGCGGTCCGCGCAAACTCGGCGAGGGCATGCCCCACCCCCGCGGCTACGGCAACAACGCCCGCGTGCTGGCCCGCTACGTCCGCCAGCTCAAAGTGCTGCGCCTCGAAGACGCCATCCGCAAGATGACCAGCCTGCCCGCCAACACCTTCCGTCTCAAAGACCGCGGCCAACTGCGCCAGGGCAACTGGGCCGACATCGTCGTGTTCGACGCCGACAAGGTGCAGGATCAATCCACCTACAAAGATCCGCACCATTACCCCGCTGGCATCCCCTATGTGGTCGTTAATGGCATCCCCGTGCTCATGAACGGCGAACACACCGGCGCCAAAGCCGGGCAGGCATTGCGGCGCACGCTGTAACCGCAGACTACCACAACTTTCAGCGAATCAGTCGTCGGGTGAGACGCCAGTTCGATGGCGTCGGCGGTTTGGGCGAGGGGAAACTGGTGGCTGATGAGGCGGCGGACGTCCAGCTTTCGCGAGAAGACCAGCCGGGCTGTTTCCGCCTGCAATTGGCAGTCCGCCGAGTAGCTGCCAATCAGGTCTTTCTCGTCCACGCACACGGTGGCCAAGTCGAGCGACGCCTGGGCGCCCCGGCGCGTGTGCGCGAAAAGCAGCACCTGTCCGCCGCCGCGGACCAGCGATTGGGCCTCGCGCACAACGGCGTCCGAGGGCACAGCGATCACCGCGGCGTCCAGGCCGCGTCCCCGGGTGAGTTGATGGATCAGAGTCGAAAGTCGGGATTCTCTGTTGCGTCGCGCGTGGCGCGTGGTGCGTGGTGCTGCGCTCCGGACTTTGGACTCGGGACAATGCACCGCGGCGGCGCCGAACTCGCGGGCCAGCCTCAGGCGTGCCAGGAGCAGGTCAGTGGCAATTACGCGCATCCCCGCCAGCGCCAGCAGGCGGGTGAAGATGAGCCCGATCGGCCCTTGCCCAGCCACCAGCACGGTGTCGCCGCGCAGCAGAGCAAGGCGCCTGACGGCTTTGAGGACGGTGTTGACGGGCTCCAGCATTGCGCCTTCCAGGAACGTGCTGCCCGCGGGGATCTTGACGACGCCGGGCAGGACGAACGGCATCACACGGACATATTCCGCATAGCCGCCCCCCGCGGGCTCGAAACCCGCAGTGATGCCGGTGCGCTTGTATTGCTCGCACTGCGCGAAGGCGCGGTGCCGGCAGGAGTGGCATTTCAGGCACGGCACATGATGATGCAGCGCCACCCGCTCGCCTGCCTTGAATCCCCGGACCCGCGCCCCGGCGCGGACAATGGTGCCCGCGGTTTCATGGCCAAAGATGCGCGGCGGCGGCAACGTGCCGTGCTGTATCTTCTTGATGTCGGTGGGGCAGACGCCGCACGCGGCCACGCGGACGAGCAATTCCCCGGAACCGATGCGTGGCACTGGCACGGTCTCGAGCCGCAGGGTGTTCGGCCCGCGGTAAACCACAGCCTGCATCGTCCCGGGAGGCATCTACTTCGCCTGCCAGACGATCTGGCCATCCATGACCGTCAGGACGACGCGCGCCTTGTCTATATCCGCCGTGTCAATCTGGTAGAGGTCGCGGTCGAGCATGACCAGGTCGGCGAGTTTGCCGGGGCTGAGGGTGCCTTTGACCTGCTCGGCAAATTCGGCGTAGGCCGAGCCGACCGTGTAGGCGCGCACCGCTTCGTCCAAGGTGAGCTTCTGCTGGGGGATCCAGCCGCCGGGATGTTTGCCGTCCAGGGTCTGGCGCGTGACCGCGGCCTTGAGGCCGAGCAGCGGATTGAGCGGGGCGACGGTCCAGTCCGAGCCGAAGGCCAGCACCGCGCCCGTGTCGAGCAGCGTGCGGAAGGCATAGGTGCCCTTGGACCGCTCCGCGCCGATGCGTTTCTCGCACCAGCGGCCGTCGTCGGCGGCGTGGTAGGGCTGCATGGAGGCGATAACCTCCTGCCGGCCAAAGCGGGGGATGTCACTGGCGCGCAGGTGCTGGGCGTGTTCGATGCGGAAACGGCGGTCGCGGGGACCGTTTTTCTCGGCGACCTGCCGGTAGATGTCGAGGATGCGGGCGTTCGCCTCGTCGCCGATGGCATGAATCATCACCTGCAATCCGAGCTTGTCTGCGCCCTCGACGCGTTTGAGCATGGCGCCCTCCGGCAGCATCTGGTCAAAGAGCAGGCCGCGCGTGTCCGGCGCGTCGTTGTAAGGCTCGAAGAAAAGCGCCGTGGTGGAGCCAAGGCTGCCGTCGGCAAAGCCTTTGAGGCCGCCGATGCGCAGCCGGTCGCTGCCGAACGCCGCGCGCACGCCGGTCCTGGCCAGGGCTTCCCACGAGACAATCGAGCGCATGGCGTAGATGCGCGTTTTGAGTTCGCCGCGTTCGAGCATGTATTGGTAGAGGCCCACATCCGTGTCCGCCGACAAATCCGCGAGGCTGGTCACGCCCACCTGCGCGGCGTGTTCGGTGGCGGCCCGGGCCGCGGCGTGCTTCTCTTCAAAGGTCTTGTCCGGCACCACGCGGTCCATGCCATCCGCGGCGCTGTCTTTGAGGACGCCGGTGGGCTCGCCGGTTTTCGGGTCGCGGACGATCAAGCCGCCGGGCGGGTCTTTGGTCTCCTTCGTGATGCCCGCCAGTTTGAGGGCGACGCTGTTGGCCAGCGCCATGTGGCCGTCGAGCCGGCGCAGCAACACCGGATGATCGGGGGTGACGGCGTCAATCATCTGGCGGGTAGGCAGCGGCGCGCCGGGCCATTTCTCGTGATCCCAATCGCCACCCAGGATCCAGCGGCCTTTCGGGACATCCCGCGCGTACTCCTTCACGCGCCGGGCCATCTCCTCGGGCGAGGCGGCATCGCGCAGGTCAATGCTGGCGAGCGAGAACCCGCCCATGAGGAAGTGGGTGTGCGAATCGTTGAAGCCGGGCAGCACCAGCTTGCCGGCGGCGTCAATGACGCGGGTCCGGGGGCCGGCGAGGGCGCGAATCTCGTCCGTCGAGCCAAGGGCGGCAATGCGGTTGCCGAGGATGGCCACGGCGCCGGCGGCGGGCCGCGCGTCGTCCATCGTGTGAATGGAGGCGTTGAGAATGACAAGGTCGGGTGCGAGCATGGGGTCTTTGGCTTGAACGGGCGTGGTCAACATGGCAAGAGGAAGGGCGGCAGCGGCAAGGTGCGCTTTCATTGGATGATAGTGTGGCTCATCTGACAAGCCGAGCCTATACAGGCTGCCGGGGTTTGTCACGCCGGAACGAGTTAGTGCGGAGTGCGGAGTGCGGAGTGCGGAGTGCGGAGTGCGGAGTGCGGAATACAGGTTGGGCGGGGATTGTCACCCTACAGGCGTGCCCCCCATTTCCTTGTAGGCCGTGTGCCCTCACGCGGCGTTGGGTGCAAATCTGCGAGTTAGAATTCGCCTTCCGACGCGAGGCGGCTTAGGTTGTTTGCCAAAACCAGCATGCTTGCGCGCGACCTATCCTTAAACCCCATCTGGCGAGGTGAGGAGTTGGGCCAGCGGATTCCGGCTTTGCCGCACGCCGTATCGGTGGCCCTCCCGCGCTGGGAGGACCTGGTGGGTTACGAAGAGAAGAAGCCCGAGGTGGTGAACGCCCTGACCGGCGGCTACCCGCGCTTTTTCATCCATGCGGAGGTGCGGGAGGCAGCGCAGCGGCTTGGAGGCGGGCAGCCATGCCTGCCTTTCCCCTCGCTCCGCTCGGCCAGGCTGTGCGCGGAGTTCATCGAGCGCACCAGCGGTCAGCAGGCCAAGGTCGTAGCCGCGCGCGGCCTTCATGGGGTTGTGACCAGCGATGCGGGAACCACTGCCCTGCGCGCGTTCTGGCAGCATACGGGGCTGATTGTTTCCACCCGCCAGGCCGAAGCGCACCTGGCGGGGCGCGCGCCGCTCGCCGAGGAGCTGGCGGTGCGCCAATCCTTGCGGCGGCAGCTCGCCGGATTCTACGGCTGCGCCGAAGACGATGTGTTTCTGGCGCCGACCGGCATGGCCGCGCAGTTCGCCGCCCTCCAAGCCGTCATGCAGCGAACGCCCGGCAGGCCCACCGCACAGTTGGGGTTTCCGTACGTGGACACCTTGAAGCTGCAGCAGAAGCTCGGGCGGGGCGGCATCCTGCTGCATCACCTGGAAAGCGTTGAGCAAGAGCTGCGGGCCTTGCTGAGCCGTCAGCCGCTGGCGGCGTGCTTCTCAGAGATCCCCGGGAACCCGCTGCTCGGATCGGCCGATGTGCGCCGCATCCGTCCCTTGCTCCGCGAGCAGCGCGTGCCGCTGGTGGTGGATGACGTCGTCGCGACTCCGGTTAATGTGGATCTGAGCGCCTATGCCGACTTGATCGCCACCAGCCTCACCAAGTTCATCGTCGGCACCGGCAACGCGATGGGCGGCGCGCTCATCTGCAATCCCAGGTCGCCCCTTTACCACGAGCTCAAGCCGCTGGTCAGCGCCCAGCACGAGGAGTTGCTGTGGGGCGAAGATGCCGTTGTGCTGGATGCCCAGGCGCGGGGCTTTCCGGAGCGCATGAAGCGGCACAATCAGAACGGCCTGCTGCTGGCCGAGCGCCTGCGCGAGCATCCGGCCGTCGAGCGCGTCTGGTATCCCAAGTGGGAGTTCAGCGAGGCCTACGAGGCCGCGCGCCGCCCGGGCGGCGGCTGGAGCGCCCTGCTCACTTTCCTGCCCAGGAATGGCGAGACCAGGTCTGCCGGCATTTACGACCGGCTCGAGTTATGCAAAGGCCCGAGCCTCGGCACGGTGTTCACGCTCGCGTGCCCGTTCATGCTGCTGGCCCACTACACGGAATTGGAATGGGCCGAATCGTGCGGTGTCCCGCGCTGCCTCATCCGACTCTCGGTCGGGTTGGAAGACCCGGAGGATCTCTGGCGCCGGCTGGAGCGAGCCCTGGCTGCCCCCTGACCCGTTTTACCCTCATGCTTAGCCAGATGCTCCAATTACCGCCCCTGCGTTCGGCAAGGAGGCTTCTAGTTCGCCCGGGTCGCGGCGCTGCCGCGCGGTGGCTCCTGCTGCTGAGCGGTTTGGCGCCGGGACTCCTGGGGGCGCCGGCCCGGGGCGACGACCAACCGCAATGGGGCCATGCCTGGTCTCGCAACATGGTTTCGGAGGAGCGCGGCCTGCCCGATTCTTTTGATCCGCAGACCGGACGCAACATCCAATGGTCCGCGGAGCTGGGCACCGAAACCCACTCCACCCCGATCGTCGCCGGGGGCCGCGCCTATATTGGCACCAACAACGGCCACCCGCGCGACCCCGCCCAGCAGGGCGACCGCGGCGTCCTGATGTGCTTTGACGAACGGACCGGACGCTTCCTCTGGCAAGTGGTCTTCCCGAAGCGCGACGAGGACATTTACTTTGACTGGCCCCGAAGCGGTATTTCGTCACCGGTCACGGTCGAGCAGGGTCGCGTGTACTTCGTCAACAACCGCGGTGAGGTCGTCTGCCTCGCGGGGGAGGAAGAAGGAAGCAGGAAGAAGGAAGAATCGCTCGAACCGCGCATTGCCTGGAAGTTTGATCTCACCGCTGGCGCCGGAATCTGGTCCCACGATGCCGCCCACAGCTCTATCCTCATTGACGGCGATTACCTCTATCTCAACACCGGCACCGGGGTGGACAATACCCACCGGCGCATCCGCACGCCTGACGCACCGAGCCTGGTGGTGCTCGACAAGCGCACCGGCCTGCTGGCCGCGCGCGAGAACGAGGGCATTGCCCCTAACATCTTCCACAGCACCTGGTCGGCGCCTTCGCTGGCTGCCGTCAATGGCCGGCCCCGCCTCTTCTTCGCCGCCGGCAACGGCATTGTGTATGCCTTCGAGACGCTGACAAACGGAGCGATGAAGCACTGGAGCAATGGAGCGGTGCGCTCCAGCTCCCCCGCCCAATCCTCCACCACTCCATCGCTCCATCTGCCCGCTTTCCTCCAGCGGATTTGGCGCTTCGACTTCGACCCTGCCGCCCCCAAGACCAACGTCCACCAATACGTCAGCAACCGCCGCGAAAGCCCGAGCGACTTCTTCGGCATGCCTGTCTTCCATGACAACCGCCTTTACGTCGCCGGCGGCGGCGATATCTGGTGGGGCAAGAACGAAGCCTGGCTCAAGTGTCTCGATGCCACTGGCACCGGCGACATCACCACAAATGGCCTCGTCTGGTCCTATCCTCTCCAAAAGCACGTTCTCTCCACCCCGGCGATCTGCCGCGGCCTGGCCTTTATCGCCGATTGCGGGCGAATGTTCCATTGTGTGGACACGAAGACCGGCAAGCCCTGTTGGACCCACGAGATCAAAGGCGAAGCCTGGGCCTCGCCGCTGGCCGCCGACGGCAAAGTCTATCTTGGCACCCGCAGCGGCAGCTTCTACATCTTCGCCGCCGACCGGGAAAAGAGAGTCCTCTCGACGGTCACCTTTGACCGGCCGATCAGCGCAACTGCCACTGCCGCCAACGGCGCGCTCTACATCGCCACCATGGACCGTCTCTACGCCCTGCGCCAGGGGGCCGGGGCGCAGTAAGCCAACCCGGCATGGGGAGAGCAATTGGCGGCCCCGGAATAAATTCCAGCCGATGCTTGCAATTGGGCGGCACCCGTTCCATGCTTGGCTAGCGGCATCTGCAAGGCGCGCCGCAAAATGCGCCTGATGTGAAGCAATGAGCATATTGCCTGATAGCGAACTGGATCTGGACAAACTCTTTCTGCCCGCCTGGGCACAAGAGCCTTCTGCCTCGAAATACGCCCATTACGAGGGCGAGACCGAACGATTCGACCGCCGCCGGGACCGCGACCGACGCGGCCCCCGCCCCCCCCGCCGCGATGGCCCGCCCGGCCCTCGACGGGACGGCAACCGCCCGCGCGGCGAACGGCGCGGCCCTCCCAGGCCGGAGGCCGGGCGCGGCCAGCCTCCTGGCGGCCCGAGACCCGACTTTCGCCGGGGCGGACCGCGTGAATGGCGCGCGCCACTGCCGCTGCCGGAAATCGAGGCGAGCCTGCGCCCGGAAGACAAAGGCGTGGAATCCCTGGCGCGGCAAATCAAGATGACGGGCCGGGCGTATCCGCTGTTCGAGATCGCGCAGATGATTCTCCAGAAGCCGGAGCGACACGTGGTGCTGTTCAGCGTGAAGAAGAACGCCCAGGGCGAGCCTATCCAGCCCTTGTTTGTTTGCGCGCTCGACGACACCCTCTGGCTGTCCGAGGACGAAGCCGTCGCGCATGTCCTCAAGAAGCATTTTACCACATTCTACCAGGCCGAGCGGACGGCAACCGAGCCGCCCAAGGGCAAGTACACGTTTGTCGCGCAATGCGGCATGAGCGGCATCATCCTCGGCCCGCCGAACCATCACGATTACCAGAACCAGTTGCGCAAGCTGCATGGCGAGCGCTTCTCCCGCATGCCCTTCGAGGAATACAAGACGCGCGTGCGCATCGTCCGTGACGAGGAGGTCGTCAAGAAGTGGGTGGATGACCAGAGCTGGAAGACGGATTACATCTGCCTCAACATGCCCGAGCCGGTGCGGCTGGCCGATATGGAAGCAGTCGAGAAGCACTTCCGCGAGACCCACAAGGAGAACATCATCAAGCCGGTCGAAACCCACGCCCTCAATGGCGCCGCAGCCCGCGCGTTGCGCAGCCCTGAACTGGCGCGCCTGGTCCGCAGCGTCTGCGAAGACCAGCGGCGCTTCCCGCTTCAGCTCGCGACGGTCCTCAGCCAGCAGTTCGCCGGCCACGGCCTGCAGTTCTTCAAGGTCAACAAGACGCTGACGCATGTTTGCGTCGCGAGGCCGCGATACCTGGATTTGACGGCAACGCCGGTATCCGAAGGCGTCAGGCGCATCGTCGAATACATCAACGCGACCCCCAAGTGCACCCGCCGGCAACTCGTCGAAGCCCTCGCGCCATCACCGCCCGCCCCGGTCGTCCCGTCCGCTGGAGCCGATGCGCCCAAAGCCGAGAGCGCCGAGCCGACGCCGGAACAGACCGCTGTCATCGCCGACCTGCACTGGCTGATCCACGAGGGGCATGTCATCGAGTTTGCCACTGGCATCCTGGAGACAGCCAAGAAGCCGCTGCCCAAACCGGAACCCCGGATCACGCCCAAGCCCGCTCAAGCTGCGCCGCCCACCGAAGCCGCGGCTGCAGCCGCAGTTGAAGCCCAGGCAGCCTCGACTGAGCCACACCCCGAGGCTGCGCCGGTACCCAGTGCGGAGCCGCCGCAGCCCGCGACGGTGCAAACCACAGAGCCCTCCCTCGCGATCACCAGCCAGGCGGCGGCACCCGAAGCCGCGCCGGATGAACCCCGGCCCGCGACGCCGGTCGAGCCCTCGGAGTCGCCTCCGGCTGGCCCGGTAGAGTCGCCGTCCTAAACCGCGCAAGGACCCAGCCGCGCGCATTTCGCCCAACAGGTTATGCCATTCACCAGGTTTGGTCTTTCGCCCTCTGTGCTGCAAGGTGTTCGGGCGATGGGCTACGTCGAGCCGACACCAATTCAACTACGCGCGATGCCGCTCATCCTCGATGGGAAGGATGTGATCGGCAGCGCGCAGACCGGCACGGGCAAGACCGCCGCGTTTGCGCTGCCTATCCTGTCCAAGCTTGGACACCACAGCCCCGGGCCGCGATTGCTCGTCCTGGAGCCCACACGCGAGCTGGCGGCCCAGGTTGAGACCGCCATCCATGACTTCGCCCGGTTCACCAACCTGCGCACGGCCGTCATCTTTGGCGGCGTCGGCTATGGCAAGCAGTTGGACGCCTTGCGGGACGGGGTGGACATGCTCGTGGCAACGCCCGGCCGGCTGCTCGATCACATGCATCGCGGCACCTGCAGGCTGGACCGGGTCCAGTTCGTCGTGTTGGACGAAGCCGACCGCATGCTGGACATGGGCTTCCTGCCGGATGTGCGGCGCATCCTCGACCGCTGCCCCCGCGACCGCCACACCTCCCTGTTTTCCGCCACCATTCCGCCGGAGATCGAGACGCTCATCCAATGGGCCATGCGCGACCCGCAGACGATTGAAATCGGCGCTCGCCGATCGCCCAAGGACACGGTCAAGCATGTGATCTACCCGGTGTCCGATTCCCAAAAGGCCGACTTGGTGCTCGAACTCCTCCAGCGAGTGAACTACGACTCGGTAATTGTCTTCTGCCGCACCAAGCACGGCGCCGACCGGGTTGCGGGCCTGTTGAAGCGGAACAACCATGCCGTGGCCGTGCTGCACTCGAACCGCACCCAGCGCGAGCGCGAGCAGGCGTTGCGCGGCTTTCGCGATGGCCGCTTCGAGGTGCTGGTCGCCACCGACATCGCCGCGCGCGGGCTGGACATCGCCGACGTCAGCCACGTGATCAACTACGACGTGCCGCAGCACCCGGAGGATTACATTCACCGCATTGGCCGCACCGGCCGCATGGAGGCCACGGGCGATGCCTATACGTTGATGGTGGCGGAGGACATCCGCCACGTGAACGCCATCGAGCACTTCATCAGCCAGAAGATCCCGCGCGTGAAGCTGGAGAATTTCAACTACCGCTACACCACGCTGTTTGAGCAGGGCAAGCCGGGCCAGCCGCAAAGCAGCGGGGGCCGGGTGCGCGGAGCGCGCGTCCGGGGCGGTTACTTCTTCGGGCCGGCGCGGCGGCGGCGCTGAGAGCGGGCAGGCTCCGCCGGCTCCGGTTCCTTCGGCGCCTGGCCGCTCAGCCTTCCTCCTCCTGGCCGCTCCTGATCTTCTCCAGCGCCTCCCGCACACGATCCAGTTCCCGCCGGGCCTGCTCCAGCAGCGGGGGCACATCATCTGCGAGCGACCAGTTCCGGGCGGTTTGCTCAATTTCGTCGCACAGCGCGGCGAGGTTGCGGGCGCCAAGATTCATGGCGCTGCCCTTGAGGCGGACGGCGGCGCTGAAGGTGCGCGCCAACGAGGTATGGTCGTTTTGGGCGACGGCGCTCTCCAGGGCCTGGAGATGCGCGGGGGCTTCCTGGAGAAACAAGTCAATGATTTCCGCCAGGGGGTCGGGTTTGCCCGGCGTCCGCAACTGATGCAGCCCGGCAATGACGACGGGATCAATGACCTTGTCGAGGGCCTTCTGCGACGCGCGATCCGCCAACGCCCGGTGCAAGGCCGCCTCCAGCTCGGGCAACTGGACCGGCTTGCGGATGAAATCGTCCATGCCGGCCTGCAGGCACTTGTCCCGGTTGTCGGCCTTGGTGTTGGCCGTCATCGCAATGATATAAACGCGCCGCGTCACGCCCGCGGCCGCCGCCTGTTGCTTCTCGGAATCCCGAATCTGCCAGGTGGCTTCGTAGCCGTTGAGCTCGGGCATCTGGCAATCCATGAGAATAACATCGTAGGGGGTTTGCCGCAGCGCCTCGACGGCGCCGGTGCCATCGGCGACGCCCTCGGCCTGGTAGCCGAGCTTCTCCAGTTGCTTGAGCGCTACCTGCTGGTTGAGCGGCGAGTCTTCCGCCACCAGGATCCGAACCGGCCGGGGGGCGGCAGCCGGCGGGGTGGTTGGGCTGGGTTCCATAGGATGTCAGGTTATGGTTTGGTTCGCACGTCGGGCCTGCTCACTTCACTTCAAACTCTAAGACAGCAGCGCCCTCCTGGCAAGGCGGCTATTGCGGCGGCTGTTGCGCCGGGGCAATCTCGTCGCGTCTCTTCTCCAACGCGGGTTTGACAGCGGCAAATGCCCGCGCCACGTCACCCAGGGCCGCGGGCAGCGCTTCGCTCGCGCCCTGCTCCGCGAGCGCCTCGACTCGTTCGGCCAGGGCCTGAACCCGGCAGGCCCCGATGTTGCCCGCGCTGGATTTGAGCGAATGCATGACCTTTCCCACCGCAGCCGAATCGCCACTGGCCGCAGCCGCTTGCGCCTCGCCGATCCTCTTCTCGGAGTACTCGAGGAACACACTGATCATCTTGCACACAAAGGAATCGCCCCCCAATCGCTGCAATCGTTGCGCGGCCTCGGGGTCCAGGTCCAATGATTCGTTCATAAGGCTGGCTCACGCCGCCGGCTTGCGGGACAGCAGCTTCTCGATCGCGTCGAGCAGCAGCGTCTCGTCCACGATCGGCTTGGTCACATAGTCATCGAAGCCCGCAGCCAGGAACTTCTCGCGGTCCCCGGTCATGGCGTGCGCGGTGAGGGCGATGACCGGCAGCGTGCGCAGGCCGGCATCGGCCCGGACGCGCGCCAGCACCTCGGTGCCGTCCATACCCGGCAACGATACGTCCAGCAGCACCAGGTCGGGTTTGTGCCGCCGCATGCCGTCCAGCGCCGCGGCCCCGTTCTCATAGTCGGTGACCTGGTAGAACGGCTCCAGAATCACCTGCACAAGCAGCCGATTGTCGGAATTGTCCTCGACGACTGCGATCTGTTTCATGGCATTGCATCCTTTCTCTCTTTGGCGACCGGCGGCGAAAGGAGACCGGTCGGTTCGCTGCCCGGCAGGAAGCGGCGCAGAATCTGCCTCAGGTCAGCCTCGAACGTCTCGCCTTTTTCCACGACTGCCTGGGCCATTTGCCGCAACTGCTCGGTTTCCGCCCGGTCTAATTCCTTGGCGGTCACGACCACCACGGGCAGAAACTGGAACTGTGGTGTGGACCGGATGTGGTTCAGAAAAGTCATGCCATCCATGACCGGCATGATCAGATCGAGCAGGACCAAATCGGGCAGGAAGGACTCCATGATCTCCACAGCCTCGCGCCCGTTGGCGGCGGCGCGGAATTCGCCCGGCTCGCCCTCAAGGTGGCTGGCCAGCACGCACCGGGCGTCCTCCTCGTCATCCACAATCAGAATGCGGGGACTCCTCATCGGAAGGCAGCGTCTGAGCACGGCGAGCAGGTCGGCCCGGGCGACAGGCTTCTGCAGCACCTCCACCACGCCGAGAATGCACCCGCGGTTCTCCCCTCCCACGATGCTGACGACGATCACCGGGATGTTGCACAGGGCGGCATCCGCCTTAAGCGCGCGGAGAACCTGCCAGCCGTCCAACTGCGGCATCATCAGATCCACGGTGATGAGGTGGGGCCGGAATTGGCGCGCCAAACGCAGGCCCTCCTCGCCCGAGCTGGCCGTGAGGACCTGGCAGCCCAGCTCGGCTAGCGTATGGGTGAGCAAGGTGCGCGAGTCGAGCTCGTCATCAATCACCAGCACGAGCCTGCCGGGGCGCCCCATCGGCTTTGCGACGGCCGGGGGGGCCGCGATGGCCGCGGCGGGCGCTGAAGGCTCGGGCGCCACCGGCGGCGGACCGGGTGAGAGATTCACCCGGAAAGTCGAGCCGCGGCCCAGCTCGCTGGCAACTTCGAGATGGTAACCCATGAGCTGGCAGAGCGCCTGCGAAACGGTCAGCCCCAGCCCGGTGCCGCCGTACTTGCGCGTCGTGCCGGTCTCCACCTGCTGAAACGCATCGAAGATGACGCCTAGTTTCTCCCTGGGAATGCCAATGCCGGTGTCAATTACCTCAAGGCAGAGGGGGTGATCGTCGGCGGGGTCTGTGAGAACGCGCACTGTGACGCTGCCCTGCTCGGTGAACTTCAGCGCATTGCCGATGAGGTTAATCAGAACCTGCTTGAGCTTGTGGGCATCGCTCAGGACGGGGGCCACCCGGGCGGGCAGGTCCGTCAGAAGTTCGACGGACTTTTCCCGCGCCAGGCTCTCCTGCTGGGCGACGGTCTCCCGCACCAGCTCGTCCAGCGCGATCGGGCCGGTGTTGAGTTCCAGCTTGCGGGCTTCGATCTTGGACAGGTCGAGGATATCATTGATCAGCGCCAGCAGATGCCGGCCATTGGCCTGAATGCGGTCGAGGAAGTTGAGTTCTGCCTGGCCCAGGTTGCCCGCCCGGTTCTTGCGCAGGATGTTGGCGAACCCGATCACGGAATTAAGCGGCGTGCGCAGTTCATGGCTCATGCTGGCCATGAACTGGCTCTTGGTCCGGCTGGCTTCCTCAGCCACCTCTTTGGCCTGGCGCATCGCCTCCTCGGCGCGTTTGCGGTCGGTGATGTCGCGGGAAATGCCAAAGGTGCCCATGATGCTTCCGCTCTGGTCGCACAGCGGCATCTTGGTGCTCAGGAGCCACGTGGCCGTGCCGTCGGGCCGGGTTACCTTCTCCTCCTTGGTGATCGGCTCGCCGCCGGCCATCAGCCGCTGCTCATCTTCGCCGGTCTGCTGCGAGTGCTCAACGGAGAAGAAATCGCCATCGGACTTCCCGATGATCTCCTCGGGCCGGGCCAGCCCGAGCGCGCGCAACTGCGCGCGGCTGGCGCGCAGAAAGCGGCTCTGCCGGTCCTTGAAGTAGATGCGCTCGGGCACGTTGTCCATCAGCGTGCGCAGCAGGAACCGCTCGTGCTCCAGCCGTTCGTTGGTCTCGCGCAGGCTCCGGGTCATGCCTGCCGCCATGGCCAGCGCCCGCTCGCGCGTGAGGCTTAAGGACCAGGCGATGCCAAACAGCAGCAGGCTGATCACCCCTCCGACCGCGCCCACCCCAAGGCCCGCGCCGCGCCGGCGGCCCGCCTCGAACGCGGGCTTGGTCGCGAAATGCAACGTCCATTTCCGGCCTCCGAATTCCACGGAGTTCAGCGATGACAGGAGGGCCCGCCGCCGCCGGACCTCCGTGAGTTCCGGGTCCTCATCGAAAACCACGTTGTCCGGGCCGGCAGCGTCGGCATCGAGAATGCGCAAGTGCAGCCACGGATGGTTGCCGCCTATGACTTCGAACATGAGTTGCGCCGTGATGAATCGGGCAAACACCCATCCTTCGAGGGCGGCCCGCCGATCCAGCCTGGTTTCGGTGGGCATCCCCTGGCGATATACGGGCAAGAGCATCAGGCATCCCGTCTGCGGATCGCGGCCCTCCACCTGCAAGGTGAGCATGCCGCTCATAGCCGCGAGCCCCGTATCGCGGGCCCGCTCCGCCACCGCGCGTTGCTCCCGGTCCCCCCACATGTCCCGGCCCAGCATCTCGCGGTGACGCTTCTGCGGCTCGATGTATTTGACGACCAGCAGATCGTTGGTGGCGCTGGATTCCTGCACGGCAAAATGGGCCGGCTTGTCGCGGCGCGTGATTGCGAGGAAATTCGACAGCCCGGCGCGCGGCACATAAGCCATGAAACCCACGCCGTCAATGCCGGGAAACCGCGCTTCGATGGACACGCTGCGCAGGTAGGCGCGCCATTCGCCGCGCTCCACGCTCAGACTGGCGGCAAACAGGCCGGCCGCGCCATGCAGCACGTCTTCGTAAATCCGCATCCGCTCCGATAACGCCGCTGTGATGCTACCAGCTTCCTTCTCAAACTGCTTGCCCGCCTCCAATTTTGCGTGCTTCCAGGCGATCATCCAGCCCCCCGCGCTGGCGGCCAGCGAAATCGCCAGCACGAACCACGCAATCGGCCGCGGAAACCACAACCACCGATCCGGCCGCGCGGAGGAGGCGGGAGCCGGTGCGTTGCTTGTCTTCCCGGAGGTCATAATGCCAGATTACGTGAACGACCCTCGCACGCCACCTTCACCAGACTCTCAGCCTGAGTTCCCCTTCCCCCGGGCTTTCGAATGGCCCGGGCGTCGGGCCAGCCGCGCTGCGGCGTTGGCCGAAGTAATCGCGGTCAACCCGCAAAGGCGACCCATCGGGATTCTCATAAGCCAGTTCGGGCACCCTGGCCTGGCCGAGCAGGGCGGTGGTCACGAGGACCGTCGCCGGGCTGCGCATCGCCGCCGGCCAGACGAAGGTTAAGTAGTGTCCGGCTTAAAACGTGAATGAGCGTGTGGGCATTGGATTTGATGCGGGTGCTTGCGTGTGAATGTTGGCGGTGTGTTTGAATGTTGGGGGGGATTTCGGTGTCTGAACCCGCAACATTCGCC
>Ga0209201_1001566_pt1 | contig 25621 bp, 19 predicted proteins | sample AD_UKC055_MetaG_FD_184411 | JGI IMG/M metagenome (GOLD analysis project Ga0209201, IMG submission 184411) | Active sludge microbial communities of municipal wastewater-treating anaerobic digesters from USA - AD_UKC055_MetaG (SPAdes) (version 2) | ecosystem: Engineered > Bioreactor > Anaerobic >...
CTTCGTCGTTATCGGTAAGATAATTTAGTACGACTTCCTTTAGATCCATGCCCTGTATTCTCCTGTTGCCTAAACTGAGTAGGATACAGGGCCTTTTCCAATTTTACATCACTTCGTGTACACTACCCATGCCTTTCAAATTCTTGATTAAAACAGTTATTTTTTTATTAGATACCATTATGACATTATTTCTTTAAGAAAGCCTTTTATAAGTCGCTTCGTTACTAGACATCTGAGGTAATTTGAGGAATTCTCTCCAGAGCGGGGTCATATAAAAAAAATACAGATCTCATTCAATTAAAAAAATTATTTGTGGATGATGATATTTCCATTTTCAAGTACCGTTGTAGGATCTGTATCATCTGTCATACCTGCTTGATTGTCATAGACAACATTACCAGAGGATTTGTCCCAGATTTTGATACGGAATTTATCGATTCCGCCGCCACCATTGATCGCACCATCGATTCCAGTGAGAATAAATCCATACTCCCCTGAATCGTTGATGGTTCCAATTCCTTTGTATTGAGCTCGTGCACCAGCAACCACAAGCCAATCATAAGATGTCGATTCGAAATCGAGATCACCGGCTTTAAATTGGAAGTCCGTTGTTCCTGTCGGGATTTTTGCACCTTTTTCATATTTTGAAACAAATCCGAATTTTGCTTTCCCTTCCTGCTGCATGTATGTGTAGTCAGTGTTTAAAGGCGACAAGATTGATCCATGACCTGAAACATAACCCCCCGATGGATTATAAATAACAGCGTATTCAAAGACAGCCGAACAAGATGCCCCCCATGTATCGGTAACTGTCAGGGCAAGTGTATAAACTCCTGGGGATGTGTAGAGATGAGTCAATTGAGAATCTATCGTCCCATCCCCCCAATCGATAATGATTGAAATATCATTTCCATCACTATCCGAATAAAGAATAGTGGGGGATACGAGTGAAGTCAGCGGTATTGGTTCTATTGTGTCCAGCAGGAATGTGGTGATAATCGGAGGGTGATTTGCTCCCTTTAAGGGTAAGCGATCAATATTATCCTCATTGATAATAAATTCTGAATCACAGAGCCCATCACCGTCTAAGTCAGCGGTCACTTCAGAGAAACCATTTGAGAGCGGAGTTGCCCAGAAGTTACCCCCCAGATAGGGGCCACCCATGATGTTTTCCTGGCTGATTTTTTCAACATTCCATGAATTGCCGCTGGATGCTCCTTCTACCGCCACATTGTTCTGATTATTGAACTGATTATTGAAAATTTGTGAATTGGATGAATCGACGAGTATTAACCCGAAATTATTTCCTGTAATGATATTATCGATAATGATTATCTCATTTGAACCACCGGTGAGCATGCCAGAACCTTTATTTCCGGTCACGCAATTGCCTTCAACCGTCACCCCATCACAGGTCTCCAGGTTGATGCCGTTCATTGCATTTCCAGTTACCTGGTTGTTCAGGATGTGCCCCGTAGTGACATGACCGAACTGAACACCATGACCGTCGCACCCTGTGACCAGATTATTCGTGACATCGATGGTGTTGAGGTTCTCCCCGCCCACCTGGATACCGTTACTGGTCGGCGTCCCGACCACATTCTGGACCGTGTTGCCATCGATGATGATATTGGATGAACCTGACATAACCGCAATACCAAGAACCACATTGTTGCTGGCATTATTGTTGAGTATATTTCCGCCGATCACATTCTCCCAGAATATCCCTCCGTTATTGCCAGTGACCGTGTTTGATTTCACATCGATGTTGTGTGAGTTGAATGTAGTAATGCCGGTGCTGTACTCAGATCCCTTGGTATCAGTTACCATATTGCCTTCAACCGTCACCCCATCACAGGTCTCCAGGTTGATGCCATTCATTGCATTCCCGGTAACCTGGTTGTTCAGGACATGTCCCGTAGTGACATGACCGAACTGAACACCATGACCGTCGCATCCTGTGACCAGGTTGTTCGTGACATCGATGGTGTTGAGGTTCTCCCCGCCCACCTGGATACCGTTACTGGTCGGCGTCCCGACCACATTCTGGACCGTGTTGCCATCGATGATGATATTGGATGAACCTGACATAACCGCAATACCAAGAACCACATTGTTGCTGGCATTATTGTTGAGTATATTTCCGCCGATCACATTCTCCCAGAATATCCCTCCGTTATTGCCAGTGACCGTGTTTGATTTCACATCGATGTTGTGTGAGTTGAATGTAGTAATGCCGGTGCTGTACTCAGATCCCTTGGTATCAGTTACCATATTGCCTTCAACCGTCACCCCATCACAGGTCTCCAGGTTGATGCCATTCATTGCATTCCCGGTAACCTGGTTGTTCAGGACATGTCCCGTAGTGACATGACCGAACTGAACACCATGACCGTCGCATCCTGTGACCAGGTTGTTCGTGACATCGATGGTGTTGAGGTTCTCCCCGCCCACCTGGATACCGTTACTGGTCGGTGTCCCGACCACATTCTGGACCGTGTTGCCATCTACGATGATATTGGATGAACCTGAAGTCGGTCCCGACATCACGCAGATTCCCATGATCACACTGTTGCTTGCATTGTTGGAGAGAACTTTACCCCCCGTCACATTCTGATAATAGATCCCGGCCTTGTTCCCGGTCGCGGTGTTCGTTTTTACATCGATGTTCTGGGAATCTCTTGCCATTATTCCGGTGGAATGTAGAGAACCTGTATTCCCGGTCACCGTATTGCCCTCAATCGTAATGGCGTCACATCTGCCGAGACTAATGCCGTTCATGGTATTCGCGGTAACCAGATTGTTGACAATATGGCCGATAGCTACGTTGTCGTAGGAGATCCCGGTCCCACTGCATCCCGATATCTGGTTATTCTGGATATCGATGTATTCATTGAGCACCTCTCCCCCACCAACCAAGATACCTTTGCTATTCTGATCGCCTACGACATTCTGCACGATGTTCCCATCAATGGTGATGCTGGATGATCCTTGGGCCACTCCCGATATCACGCCAATACCCATGATCAAACTGTTGCTTGCATCGTTGGAGAGAATGTTACCTCCCGTCACATTCTGATAATAGATCCCGGCCTTGTTCCCGGTCGCGGTGTTCGTTTTTACATCGATGGTCTGGGAATCTCTTGCCATTATCCCAGTGGAATGCGGAGAACCTGTATTCCCGGTCACCGTATTGCCCTCAATGGTGATGGCGTCACATCTGCCGAGACTGATGCCGTTCATGGTATTCCCGGTCACCGCATTACCCTCAATGGTGATAGCGCTACATCGATCGAGGTCGACGCCATTCATGGCATTTCCAGTAACCATGTTGTTAACAATATGGCCGATGGCCACATGAACATAGGAAATCCCGGTCCCACTGCACCCGGTGACCAGGTTGTTCTGGACATCGATGGTATCACTAACCACATCACCGCCTACCTGGATGCCCGTGCTGCTCTGATCGCCTACCACATTGTTGATTGTGTTATCGTCAACGATGATGTTGGATGACCCTTGGGTTGCTCCCGACATCACACCAATGCCCATGATCACACTGTTGCTTGCATCGTTTTTGAAAACGTTACCCCCCGTCACATTCTCATAATAGATTCCAGCCTTGTTCTCAGTAACAGTGTTCATTTTTACATCGATGTTCTGGGAATCTCTTGCCATTATTCCGGTGGAATGTAGAGAACCTGTATTTCCGGTCACCGTATTGCCCTCAAGTGTAATGGCGTCACATCTGCCGAGACTGATGCCGTTCATGACATTCGCGGTAACCATATTGTTGACAATATGGCCGATAGCTACGTTGTCGTAGGAGATCCCGGTCCCACTGCATCCCGATACCTGGTTATTCTGGATATCGATGTATTCATTGAGCACCTCTCCCCCACCAACCAAGATACCTTTGCTATTCTGATCACCTACGACATTCTGCACGATGTTCCCATGAATGGTGATGCTGGATGAACCCGATGTCGGTCCCGACATCACACCGATACCCACGATCACATTGTTGCTTGCATCGTTGGCGAGAATGTTACCCCCCGTCACATTCTGATAATAGATCCCAGCCTTGTTCCCGGTCGCGGTGTTCGTTGTTACATCGATATTCTGGGAATCTCTTACCATTATCCCAGTGGAATGCGGAGAACCTGTGTTCCCCATCACCGTATTGCCCTCAAGTGTAATGGCGTCACAACTACCGAGGTCTATACCGTTCATGGTATTCCCGGTCACCACATTGTTGACAATATGGCCGGTAGTGACACCAGCATAAGAAATCCCTGTGTCCCATCCAGATATTTTCACATTCTGGACATCAACAGTGTTGCCAGTGACATAAATCCCGGTCTGATAGGTGGTGCTGTCACTATCAAGCGTTCCGGAAAGGAGGTGCCCGCCACCGTTGAGCGTAACATCTGACGCCGTAATCATAATCGCAAAGGTATCTGTCGAAGAGCTGGTCCAGTCTCCAGAAACCTCAAAATAATGACCGTGCTCTAACACTTCCTGATCATCAATGATATAAGGCATTTCATCAGGGGTGATAATATTGTCATCAATATATTGAGTACTACTCATCATGTCAACGGCACTAGCCAAGTCATACCCTAGTTGGTAATAGTGACCCTCATTCTGATCGTAGACAGTGAAATCAAGCCGGTTTTCCCCAGGTTGTAGATTCAAATAAATAGGGCCGGAAACCCTCTCCATAGGACTATCAAAGTTATAATTTAGGAATAATCGCGGTACTCCTCCGACATTATACTGTGGTAAGTAAATTGTTGTTGGTTCATCAACATAGAGATAAGTCCAAGCATGAATCTGGTGATCTGGAGCGTAACCAACAAAAAAATCTCCACTAGGATACGTTATCCAGTTAACCGGACCTGTGTTCACGACAGGTTGATGGTAGGGACCCACGTCATAGAAGATATCAATTTCACCACCTCCAAAACCTACAAATTTTCCATACCCGTTATCATAATTGGTGTTCCAGGGTCTAAGCCAAAATTCGTTTGAATGGAAATAATCACCAGAATCAATTCTCACATTCCAGAGGTTATCTCCTTCTGCACTCGCAATTCCTGCAGAGAAACAGATCAGTATAAAAATACCGATTAGAAATTTATTGTTATACAACATAAGTCTCCCTTTAAAACAATCTCTTCTATTGGTTGTCACCGACTACTAAACGTAAATATCGTTGTCGATAACCCCCCAACATTTTGTAGTTATTATATATAGGAGATAAAATTTTTTATTTGATTTTTACAATGCGGTAATAATCATCAAAATTTTATTTTTGAAGAATTAGTGTGCCTTGGTAACCAGCACCGTTTCATTAGTATAATCTCATTCGAGTATGGTCGATTGATATTTAGGGGGGAGTAAGTTGAGATGTACCCATTTAGGATGCTTAAATATGTGCCTCTCCCAATCGGGGCGCATTACACGCTCCGTTCTACCCCCCTCCCTTTCGTTGTTTTGATGGGTATTATTATAGGATACGTTTCAGTATCTCATGATGAACCGGTTACCAAATCCCCTGCTTCTGATCCTGGCAGCAGTCATCATGCTCTGCTCCTGTGGTTGTATCAGTCCGGAGATGCCATTATCCCCGGAAGATCAGGCACATGTCATTGCATTCGCCAATCCGATCACCGACAACCTGTTGGATGGATTTAACCAGAACAATTATACCCAGTATTCACGGGATTTCAGCAGTGAGATGAAAAAGGGTCTGGATGAGAAGGTGTTCGAACAGAATCGGGCATTGGTCGTCTCGAAGATCGGCTCCTCTGTATCCAGGGGTGATCCCGTTGTGACAGGAAGCGGAGAGTTCCTGGTCGTGAATTACAAGGCAGATTTCGAACAGGAACAGGGCGTTGACGTCAGGGTCGTATTCCGGAAAGGAGATGATACCCATCAGGTATACGGACTCTGGTTTAATTCACCGAAGTTGCGCAGCTGATCCCCGGATCCTGAAGTAATCCTCTCTTTTATGTTCAGATCCCCTGTTTGAACGAAGAGGAGTGGAACGATCTCCTTTCTGCGACTTGCTCGTTCTCCCCTTCCTGCTTCACATCCCTCGTCATTTTTTCCCCAAAGAACTGGAAGGATGATGACGGGTCTGGTATACCTTGTTGGACCAGATACCTGTGCCACAGCTACCTTGTTGTACCAGATCCCTTCCATCACCTCATTCCCGGATTGAAATGAAACGCTTTTCTCATCTCCTTTCGTACTATCTTCTCCTGTGACAGAAAACGAACTTCAGAGCATCCGCTTGGAGGATCGGGATGACCTCACCCAGCAGGAAAAGGAAGCAGTTGCCTTCTACCTCGAATACAGCAACGAGGTGCAGTACTATCTCCGGCATCCCAGGGAATTGAGCGGACTTGAGGAGTCCCCTCATTTCCAGGCGCTGGTTCATCATCTTGACAATACCATCAGCCGATCATCCATCACTCCCGGCAATCTGGTATACCGGGGAGTGAGGGCTGATTTTTCCAAGCGGCTCCTCTTCCTCCTGTCGATAGATCCTGCAGAATGCAATGACGGATTCCACCGCATCACTCCACAGATCATCCGGGACCTGGGATTTACTTCATTTACAACTGATGCTGAGAGACTGGTTTCAAAAAAGAAAGACGATCCGAAGATATTGTTCGTCCACCAGACCACACCCTCCGGGAATGCATTGTATATCGGCGGAGAGGATGCCGAACTGCTGTACCCGAGGGCGTATCCCTGGATGGCAACGGGATTTGCATGCAGCAGAAGAGGGAGGGAGACCCTGATATTCATCAATCTTGCATCATACGACGGAGGGATCACCTGATATGGCGGGAAATGAGCGGCTGTTCCTTGGGAACGATCAGGCAGTGGTGGAGCATGCCCCGCTGGTCCTTTCTGATGAAGACCATATCGCTGCAGAGCAGATCCTCGTAAGGGCGATCAGAGAGATTCTTCTGCACAGAACATCCTGAAGTCTCCCCTCTTATGCAGGATCAGGTGAGACGTTCTTTTCCAGGAATGACGAGGAGAGTCTTTCCTTTTCTGCAAAGACCAGATGGATCATTCCATTCCACTCAGTGACAGGGTAAGTCGTCCCTATTCCCGCAATGACTAGGCGAGACTGTCCTTTTCTGCAAAGACCAGATGGATCATTCCATTCCACTCAGTGACAGGGTAAGTCGTCCCTATTCCCGCAATGACTGGGCGAGTCTTTCCTTTCCAGCACTGACATCGTGAGTCATCCCTTCCAGCAGTGACCTGGTAACTCTCTGCAGGGGAATCCTGAAGTCTCCCGTTTTCCCATGATATGACTGGTCACCTGACCTGATCCAGAACTCTGGCGTGTTTCACCTTTTCACAGGACCACGTTTACAAGCAATTTTCGATTACCCTTCACCGGATGTTTTCCGGAACATCTCTCCCATACTGATTCACCTGCACCGCATGAAGGATTCTTCAGGGAATATCACAAATGCCAGGTTCTTTCTTGCAGGTATCTTTTTCATCAATTATTTTTGGGGGCATCGGGGTATATGAGGAATTTTGTTGTCTTCTTCACAACAATTCCTTTAATACCCAATACCACCGACCTCTTAGTACTGACGGTGTTCTAACCGATGCGATCTCCTTTTGAAATCATCGCAGACAGGGTCGTGAAAAAGCCGAAGATGGTCCTGCTTTTCATCGCGATCCTTCTTGCCGTGGCCCTTGTCGGGACCAGTTTCATCGTGATGGAGACGGGATCGGAGACCTACCTTGACCCCGATACCCCCCGCTCGATGCTCCTTTCTGAGTATACCGACACCTTCCAGTCAGAGAGCATCATGCTGCTCGTGGAGAGCGATGACGTGCTCAACCTCGAGACACTCCGGTATCTCGAGAGGCTCGAAGAGGAGATCTCACAACAGCGGTACATCACCGGGACATCCAGTATTGCCTCCATGGTAAAGCAGATGAACGGGGGCGTCCTCCCCCGATCCTCTGCCGAGCTGGATGCTGTCATCTCCCGCATCCCTTCTGAAATCTCTTCACGATACATCCCCTCGCACCTGCTCACTATCGGGGTGATAACCCTTGAGCCCGGCCTTTCGCAGGAGACGAAAAATTCCGTCCTTGACAACCTGGATGCTATCGTCACGCTCTCCAGTCCACCACCCGGGGTTCATATCGTTGTGACGGGGGATCCGGCATTCCAGCAGCAGATGGGAGAGGAGATAGGCACCTCGATGGGGACCCTGATCCTTATTGCCATGGTCCTGATGGTCGTCGCCGTGGGATTGTTCTTCTCCCATATCAGGTACCGGTTTCTTCCGGTAGGGATCGTTGCATCCGGGCTCATCCTCACCTTTGGGGTGATCGGATACTCCCCGTATTCGATCACCATGGTCGCGATTGCCGCGTTTCCTGTCCTGATCGGGGTCGGGATCGACTATGCAATCAATATCCAGACGAGATTTGATGAAGAGGCAAGAAAGTCCTCCCTGGAGGAGGCAGCAAGGACCACGATCACCCGATCAGGCCCCTCGATCCTCTTTGCCATGCTCTCGACCTCCATGGGATTCCTCGCCCTCTGGATCTCCCCGGTCCCCATGATCGCCGGTTTCGGCGTCATCTGTGTCATCGGCGTCGCCTGCTGTTACCTCGTCGCGCTGCTTGCCATCCCTTCTCTCGGACTTGTCCTCAAGTACCGCCCCAAACATGGCATCAACAACGCAACTGGAAGCGAAGGAAACAGCCACCTGATGGAGCGGTATAATGCGGCGGTCGGCACCCTCGCCCGGAAGATCGCAAGGCAGGCGGTGCCGATTCTTCTTGTCTGTGCCCTTATCGGCGTTGTCGGATTCCTGATGGATGCCGAGATCGCAATCAACACCAACGAGGAGACGTTCGTTCCGCAGGACATGCCAGCGTTGATCAACCTCAAGAAAGTCAGCAGGACGATGGGATCGACCGCCTCGCTTCCCCTCTATGTAAGGGGAGACAACGTGCTCGATATCGGAACAATACGGTGGATGTACGAGTTCCAGCAGTATGAGGAAGGTCATAACAGCAAGATTACCGGATCAGAGAGCATTGCAAGCCTGATTGTGGCCTATAATAACGGAATCCTTCCGACCTCAAACTCGGAGATCGACGAGATCCTGTCACGGATCCCCGGGACCCAGAAAGAACAGTATATCAGCGGCACGACCGATGCCGTGATCCTCTTCTCGACAGTGGATATGGAGAACGAGGTCGCGATGGCGATGATCGATAATTTTGCCCAGGAGATCGAATGGAACGAGCCACCACCGGGAGTGTCGGTCAGGATCACCGGGATGGGAGAGATGTTCACCAACCTGATAAAGGAGATCAATGTCGGGAAGACACAGATGACCTTCCTTGCCTTCGTGATGATCTTCGGTCTCCTGCTCCTTATTTACCGGAATGCTGTCAAAGCCCTCACACCGGTCATCCCCATCATGATGATCGTCGGGTGGAACGGGCTTGTGATGTACGTGCTCGGCATCGATTATACGCCGATGACCGCCACGCTCGGGTCCCTCACAATCGGCGTTGCTTCGGAATATACCATCCTGATCATGGAGCGGTACTACGAGGAGAGGGCAAATGGCCTGCCGGTCATCGATTCGGTGCAGCAGGCAACGGGGCAGATCGGGACTGCCATCACCGTATCCGGGATGACAACCGTCTTTGGCTTTGCGGCACTGATCGCCTCTTCCTTCAACATGATCAGCAATTTCGGCCTCGTCACGGTTATTACCGTTGGATTCTCACTCATCGGGGCCATCATTGTCATGCCGGCCATCATCGTCCTGATGAGCCGGTTCGAAAAAACCGCAGAGGGGTCCCCTGCTGCTGGTCCATAAACAACTATTTTCCGTTCGCCGCACCCACTACCTCTCTATGATCCCTCCCCGCTGCGAACTGGTACTCACAGAGGTGACCCTGCCCGGAGGGAGGGTGGCGGACCTCTCGATCAACGATGGCATCGTTGTCCACACAGGCTCACCCTGCCCCTCTGACCAGCTGATATCGTGCAGAGGCCTCACCGTCCTTCCCGGCGCCATCGATATGCATGTCCACATGAGAGGGAGGGTGCAGAGCGGAAAGGAGGACTGGAAGAGCGGGAGCGAGAGTGCGATTGCCGGTGGCGTTACCATGGTGGTAGACCAGCCAAACACCATTCCTCCTCTCATAACCAAGGAGACGTTCCGGGAGCGTATCTCGGAAGCAGCGCGGGACTCGGTCTGCAGTTATGCAATCAACGGCGGGGTCCTGCCCCGGACCGATCTCGCGGCACTCTGGGGGGCAGGGGCAATGGCATTCGGAGAGATCTTTGCTGCTCCGTCGAGTTATGGTGAATCGCTCGATGCTCCGGCTCTCAAAGCCTCGCTTGAGACCATCGGCAGGCTCGGCGGGCTCGCAACCATCCATGCCGAGGAGGCCATGCCGGGGAGTCCCTCCGACCTTGCCACCCACAACCGGCTTCGTGGTCCGGCAGGGGAGACCCGGGCTGTCAGCCGGATCGCAGGGTGGCAGCACCACTGCCGCATCCACTTCTGCCACCTGAGTACTGCCTCTGCTGTAGCTGCTGCAGGCAGTGCATCGGTGGAGGTCACCCCCCATCACCTGTATCTCTCCTATGAGCAGGCTTTGGAGACCGATACCTCCTGCAAGGTGAACCCGCCCCTTCGGACCGAGACTGAAAGGCGAAGGCTCTGGTCTGTATGGGAGCGGATCGATGTGATTGCATCAGACCATGCCCCACACACCATGCAGGAGAAGTCGGTTCCTTTCCCCGATGCTCCTTCAGGAATACCAGGCGTCGAGACCATGCTCCCCCTCCTTGTAGCCTCATTGGTGAAGGGGGATTTAGACCGGACCACCCTCATTGCAAAGACCTCGTGGCGCCCTTCAGAAATTCTCGGCATCCCGAAGGCCGGATATAGCCCGGGGGACCGGGCAGATTTTGCCCTCTTCGGATCGCAGTGCACCCGTATCACTGCAGAGACCCTGCACAGTCGTGCAGGGTGGACCCCCTTTGAAGGGCACCCCGCAGTATTCCCGGATATGGTGATCCAGTCCGGGAAGATCGCCTATGATTCCGGTGATTTTTACCCGGCCTCCCCGCGGTGGTACCCGGGAAGGGGTTATATTGGGGGAGGCCCTACCTAGTGATCGTGCCGACAAAGCGCTTCCTTAGGTCCCCGGGTGATCAACTGGCGACGACCTGGAGATGAGCTTCGGGACAACCCGGTTGCGCGACAGGCACCGCCCGGCAATGGGAAAAACATGGTGAAGAACGGCAGCATGCCACTGGTGATCCGGTGTTGTTAGTGCCGGGCGACATCATACTTCTGATGGCTCATGACCGATATCACCCCTGCTCTCTCCTGTTCTGACAAAGGCACCATTATCACGATCGAAGTTGCCGCCGGTTCAAAGAGCTCCTGTTTTCCTTCCGGGTTCAATGAATGGAGAAAGGCGGTGGGATGCAGGGTCAGGGCACCCGCAGTGGAAGGGCGGGCAAACAGAGAAGTAGTCACGGTAATCGCCGGGGCGATAGGTATCGAGCATTCACGGGTACGCATCATTTCCGGAAGCACCGCGCCGGTAAAAAAGATACTCATTGAAGGGATGACCCCGGATCAGCTCAGATCGGTGCTGACACTCTCCTGACATATTGTATACTAATAAATAAATAAATCATCAAATATTAACAATAAACATATAGTTTATCCCTTCCCGGGAGCAACTATGGTTTACCTATGATCAGGCATTACACCGATTGCATGATGCATGGGGGTGCGCTTACGTGTATTCATCAGATACTACCAAGTACCTTATTCATCTTCACCTCGAAGCAGAGGGGGTGGTCGAGAAACCCGATGTAGTCGGTGCCATATTTGGCCAGACTGAAGGGTTGCTCGGTGAGGATCTCGACCTTCGCGATCTCCAGAGGACCGGCCGTGTCGGAAGGATCGATGTCCAGATCTCCAGTAAAAAAGGCGAAACAAAAGGCGAAATATATATCGCGTCATCCCTTGACAGGGCTGAAACGGCGATCCTGGCAGCATCCCTTGAGACCATCGACCGGGTAGGCCCCTGTGTTGCCCGCGTCAATGTGGTCACCGTAGAGGATATCAGGGTCAGCAAACGGAAGAAGATCGTTGAACGGGCAAAGGAACTTCTGATCGACTCTTTTGAGGAGGGATCGATCGACAGCACCGAGATCATCGATAGTGTCAGGGAGAGCCTCCGGATCGAGAAGATAGGCAACATCGGCGGGGACCAGGTCCCGGCAGGTCCCAACGTCCTGGAGTCGGATGCCATTATTGTGGTGGAAGGGCGGGCCGATGTGATCAACCTGCTCAGGTATGGCATCAAAAATGCGGTTGGAGTCGAGGGGACCAAGATTTCCCCGACCATTATCGAGCTCTGTGAGAAGAAGACTGCTACTGCATTCTTTGACGGGGACCGGGGGGGGGATCTCCTCCTCCAGGAACTCCTCCAGGTCGCAGAGGTCGATTACGTCGCCTACGCCCCACGGGGAAAGAGCGTAGAAGACCTATCCAGAAAAGAGATTATCAAGGCACTGCGAAACAAGGTCCCGGTGGAGTACGTCAAAGAACAGGTGCCTGAAGAGGTACCTGCCGGGGAGAGTGAAGAGCCGCTCCGTCCCAATTCCCGAAAAGAGGGTATTAAGGATGAACGGGAAGAGAAGCGGAAGGTGCCGCTGAAGAAAAAGCAGGACGCCGGGGAGAAAAAACCGAAAACCCTCGGTGATCAGATCAATGCGGTCAGGGGAAAGAGGATAGCACGATTTCTCTCCTCGGATCTCTCAGTACTGAAAGAATCGCCTTCCGATGAGATTGAGAAGGAATTTACCGATCTCAACGGAGATGTTGCAGGTCTCGTCACCGATGGCGAGGTCAACCAGCGGATCCTTGATCTCGTTGCCGGCAAAGGGATTGAATATATCGCGGCCAGGGAATTCAACGGGATTATCAAGCGTCCCCTGACGATCAGGCTCATTAAAATCTCCTGATTTTTTTCATCGCTACTTATATATTTCTCCGGGAGAGAAGACTAAGACGGGTGAGCGTGTGCATAAGGAGGAACTGATATCATTGCATCAGATGCTCTATGAGATCAAGGACTACTTCGAAGGATCCAATCCAGACCTGAAATTTTCCGAATATCACTCCCTGAAAATTAATCCATCGCAGCTGCATAAAAGCAAGATGGAGCATAAATATGCCATTTTCGTCCTCGGGAACGAACTTGCCAATGCGATGAAGGAAGTGGAATTCTCTGCATCAGGGCGGATATCTGCCCGGATGAGGGAACTTGCCGCAAAGACATTGAAAGAGATGGAATATATCCAGTAACTTCAGGTTTTTGGTTTCTTTCGTTTTTCTTCCCGTTTTATTTCCTCAGAACTGTTCTTCAGGCCTTCAGGTCACGCTCTTTTTCGAGGAGGTACCGTGCAAGGAGCGCAGGGATGGGTGCAGCCATGCAGTGCCAGTTCGGAGTGCCATTCACTTCAAGGACACAATAGCTGTCGTGATACCGGAGCAGATCAACACCCCCGTAGTCGACACCGGTCGCCTGTGCTGCCGCCGCTGCAATTGATCTCATCTCGTCGTCGATCTCACTGGGAATTCCGGTGCCGCCCTGGTGGATATTATGCGCAAGGGTATCGGATACCCGCATGATGGCCCCGACCGGCTCACCGTCGATGACGAATATCCGGAAGTCCCGGTCGTTGGGGACATACTCCTGGAGATAGTAAGGGGGATTCCCCAGTTGTCCGGGAGCATCAATGAGAAAGATCCCGTGGCCATCAAATCCATATATCGGTTTTATGACCACCCTCCCGTGTTCCTGGATGAAACGGCTTGCAATCTCCTTCGAGCTGGTAAAAAGGGTCCGAGGAGAAGGAACCGAATGGCGCATGAGGAGGGCGGTGGTGAACACCTTGCTTGCGCAGATCCCTATCGCCTGGGGGGTATTCACCAGGACATTTGAGAGGGAGAGTGCCTGGAGCACCTCGAACTGGTGTTCATCCTGGGTAAGCCCGCATACCCAGACGACCTCGTGTTCGAAAGGAGGCATGAACGGATCAATCCGGTGGATGTCTATCAGCTCACAGGTCCCGCCCTGGCTCCTGATCTGTCCTGCAACAGCAGCGGTCGAGTTGTCATCCGTTGTGTCAGTTGGTTTTGGGATAATATGGATCATGATCTCCCACGCCTCCTTCTCTTGCAGGTACAGGGTGGTCCGGGAAAGGGGATAAGCTCCGCGGAACGGGCGCAGGGTGAGTATCTTCTTCTTCCGGGAAGGGAGAGTGAGTAGTATGTTTTATTACCAGAACCCTGCCGAAGGGCTGGATATTCGCGAGGTGAACCGGGTGGTGGAGGAGGCCTTTGCCGAGCATGGCCGCGGACGCGTCCAGATGCCTCCCAAGCTCTATGTCACTTTTGACCATGGTGATTTCAGGACGATGCCCGCGTACATCCCCTCACTCTCCCTTGCCGGTGTCAAGATCGTGAATGTTCATCCCGGAAATCCCCGGATAGGATTTCCAACGGTGATGGCCCTCCTGATCATCCTTGATCCAGGGACGGGGATACCCGTTGCCATCCTGAATGCAACGACACTCACTGACCTGAGGACAGGGGCTGCAGGGGGAGTTGCGGCAAAATACCTTGCCCCGTCACGCACCGTTACGCTGGGGCTGGTCGGCAGCGGCCGCCAGGCTGCAGCCCAGCTCGATGCCATTGCAGCCGAACGCGAGGTGACAGAGATAAAGGTCTGGAGCAGGAACGAGAAGAATGCAGTTGCATTCTGCAGGAAGTACAGCAGCCTTGACTGCACTGTTGCCCCGCTCGAAAAAGTATGTGACTCCGACGTCCTTGTTACCTCGACACCTTCCCGCGAGCCGGTCATCCGGGACGAATGGATCCGTGAAGGGACCCATATCAACGCTATCGGTGCCGACGCTCCCGGGAAACAGGAGCTCGATCCGGGCATCCTCCAGCGTGCCAGGGTTTTTGTCGATGACCCCGCCCAGGCAGTTCACTCGGGCGAGATCAATGTGCCCATAGCAAAAGGCCTCTTTTCACCGGAGAGGATTGAAGGAACGCTGGGTGAAGTGGTCCTTGGCAGAAAGAAACGGATGAGTCAGGATGAAATAACGCTCTTTGACTCGACCGGACTGGCCATCCAGGACCTGGCAGTTGCAGAGATTGCCATGAAGAGTCGCGAACGGGTAGCCCTCAGGTTTCCATGATGGCGGGATCCCTGGGAACCGGTCTCCGGAAATCCGCCCTCGTGCAAGAGGAGAAGAAAATAATATGATTCCTTTGAGGGCCACAAGCATAAAAGATGAAAGTGCCGGAGGCATTTTCATATAAAAAAGGGGAAAAAGGCTTTATTTCCGGTGGGCACTCCACACTTTTTCCCGGTAGACCGGGCCGCTGTTGTAGGTGCAGAACGGGATCAGCTTCCCATCGGGGGTGGCATAGTGGATGCAGCAGCGTTGTACCCTGGAGAGGTCGTAATTATACTTGTCCATGAAATGCATCGTCCCGACAAAGAGGGCATTCCAGTGGAATTCACGCAGGGCATCAAAGTTCTGCATCACGAGGGTCTTTCCGATCAGTTTCCAGAACTGGGCGGTACTTCCCTGTTCACTCTTCCTGAATGAATCATTCATCTCCCGGATTCCTTCTATCAGGGACAGGTACTTGTTCAACTGCCCGCCCTTCTTCAGCTTCTCGGTCAGGTTCTCTATCGACCTGAAGAAACTCTCGACATCGACCATCCGGTTGATGGGAACCATTCCCTTGTCGGTGATGAACACATAGGTGGCAGCACCGCAGTGCTGGTGGGGAGTGAACCTGACCTGCGGCAGCCCGGTATATGCCTCGACAAGGTCAGAGAAGGGAACGACGCAGGGAACAGGGTAAAAATCTGATTTCCTGATGATGCCGCTGGTCTGGTCTTCGATATCCTCAAGAAGCTCGGGGATGGTTATCCGTTCCCTCTGCACGTCCTCCTCGCTGGCTGCTCCGGTGAACGCGATCGGCTGGAAATTGACCCCCCGTACCGCTTTGAAATGGTCTGCAGCATAACGGATGATCGGGCCAATCTCGTGATCGTTCCTTCCCTTGATAATAGTTGGCACAAGCACCACGCCAAGACCGACATCCTCGCAGTTCCTGACCGCTTTTTCATCGGATTTGATCTTGGAGTTGGTCTCTTTGGTCACCCCGTCAAAATGGAGATATACGGTGGAGAGTCCTGCACTTTTGAGATCTTCGACATACCCGACATCCTGCGCCATCTTGATCCCGTTCGTTGCCAGCTGGACCTGGGGAAATCCGATCTCCTTTGCCTTTCGGATCAGCTCCATCAGGTCATCCCTCATGGTCGGTTCCCCTCCCGAGAACTGGACTGCAGGCGCCGGGACTGGTTTTTCGGCCCGGAGCAGCTGCATCATCTTGACGATCTCGTCAAAAGAAGGTTCGTAGATGAATCCGCATGCCCGGGCGTTGGCAAAACAGAAGTCGCAGTCGAGGTTACACCGGTTTGTCAGATCGATATTGGCGAGCAGCGTCCCGGATTTATGAAAACTGCAGAGGCCGCAGTTCTCCGGGCAGGAACCGCCGGGATTGACCACATTCGGGTTCTCAACGCCCCTCCCCACGGAGTCAAACTGCTCGAACTTATGCCATAGCGCTGCATCAGACCAGTACAGGTCACGAAAATGCCCATGCTCCGGGCATGATCGCACCAGCCAGATGCTTCCACCCTCTTCCTCAATTGTTGCATCGAGAATTGCTTTGCAGATCGGGCAAAGGGTTTTTGTTTCCTTGATCATCATCCTGATCCCCACCGATCCTGTCTCATAAGTTGTTACCTGTGGGATATCTTAATGTTTATATCTGCTGTTTATTACAGATAGTGGGAGATTAGCGATTAGTCCTGATTCCTTTCTTGTCCCGCTCCTGTCAGCGCTCTGGATCATGATGCCGGCTTATGTGCCTAACCCGGTCGCGGCCTTTGTTGGGGGGGGAACACCAATCGACGGCGGGAGGCATTTTCGCGACGGGCGGCGGATATTCGGGGATGGAAAGACCTGGAGGGGTTTTTTTGCCGGGGTAGCGGCGGGGATCATTATGGGGATGCTCCAGATCCTTGCCTATGATGCTGCAGGGATCACCCGCCTCCCGGAACTAACCCTCCCTGTTGTCTGCCTCCTCTCGTTCGGGGCGCTTCTCGGGGATCTGGTAAAAAGTTTCTTTAAGCGGCGACTGGGGAAGGATCGGGGTGCACCCTGGCCGATCGCTGATCAATATGATCTGGTGATCGGTCCGTTTGTCCTCATCCTCATGTTTGAATACACGTGGGTGGTATCATACATCACCCTCCCGATCCTCTTCTGGATCATCATCATCACCCCGCTCCTCCACAGGGCGGTGAACATTATCGGGTATATTGCCGGGATAAAGGATGTACCATGGTGAAGTCAATTGCTCATCTGTTGAAGGAGAACGGGGCCGTCGAATACGGCGAGTTTGTTCTCGCTTCCGGCGTCAAGAGTACATATTACCTCGATGTGAAGTCGGCCATTGCCAATCCTGCCGTGCTGAAAGTGATCGGCAGGGAGATCAAAAAGATCGCCTCGTTCGATGTGGTGGCCGGGGTTGCTGTTGGCGGAGTCCCTATCGCGGTTGCCACGGCGCTTGCAAGCGGAAAGCCCTACGCCATCATCAGGGCTGGTGAGAAGCTTCATGGAAAAGGCGGGCAGATCATCGGAAAAGTCGGTGGTCTCGCGGTGCTCCTCGTGGAGGATGTGACGACGTCAGGGGGGTCCGTCATCAGGGGGATTGAGGCACTCCGGGCTGAAGGGGCTTTCGTGGATACCGTGGTCACTGTTGTCGATCGGGAAGCCGGAGCCCGGGATGCGCTTGCAGAGCGGGGCGTACATCTGCACGCCCTCTGCCGTGCACGTGAGATAGTGGGTGATGAGAGAGCAATAGATCCAATTTTTTAAGAATTGCGTGTCGTATTATAGATGACTATGAAGGTGCTGGTGGTCGGTGGGGGGGGGAGGGAACATGCGATTGCATGTGCGCTCTCCCGTTCGGAAGAGGTGGTCCTGCTCTCGGTAATGCCGAAGCACAATCCCGGGATTGCCTCGCTCTCTTCTGATGTCCTTATTGAGAAGGAGACCAATATCCCGGCAGTTGTCGATTTTGCGGTCTCGCGGGGTGCCGATTATGCCGTTATCGGACCGGAAGCCCCGCTCGAGGCGGGGATTGTCGATCGCCTCGAGAAGAGAGGTATCCCCTGCATCGGGCCTACCCTGAAAGCAGCCATGCTCGAGACGGACAAGGCATTCTGCCGGGCGATGATGCACCGGCATGGCATCGCGGGCTGCCCGCACTACCGCACCTTCTACCATGCCGATGACGCGATCAGGTTTATCAGAAATTACGACGGGGATCTTGCGATCAAGCCGATCGGTCTCACCGGGGGCAAAGGAGTCAGGATCATGGGGGAGCACCTGGACAGGGAGGGAGCAGTCGCTTATGTGCGGTCGCTCGAGGGCAGGGTTGTGCTCGAGGAACGCCTCATCGGGGAGGAGTTCACCCTCCAGGCCTTTGTGGACGGGAAGCATATCGTGCCCATGCCTCTTGTCCAAGACCACAAGCGTGCCTTTGAGGGGGATCTCGGCCCCAATACCGGTGGAATGGGAGCCTACTCTATGCCAGACCACTCCCTCCCGTTTGTCACAGATTCGGTTCGCACCCAGGCATTCGGGATCATGAAGGAGGTGGTGAAGGTCATGGGTGAATCCGGAACCCCCTACCGGGGGGTCCTCTATGGCCAGTTCATGAACACCGCCCGGGGACCGATGGTGATCGAGTTCAATGCACGGTTCGGAGATCCTGAAGCGATGAATGTGCTGTCCCTGCTCGAATCTGATCTCTCGAGTATCATAACCAGGATGATATCAGGATCGCTGTCAGAAAAAGATGTGAAGTTTGCACGCAAAGCAACAGTGTGCAAATATATCGTTCCGGAAGGCTACCCGGATGCTCCACGGACAGGAGAGCCTGTGGTGCTCGGGGACAACACTCCCGATACTCTGCTCTACTATGCCAATGTAGAGGAGAGAGAGGGTACCTTGTATACCCAGAGTTCCCGAACCCTCGCCTTTGTCGGGATTGGTGATACACTTGATGCGGCAGAACACTCTGCCGAGAGCGCTGCACGATCGGTGAAAGGCCGGGTCAGGTACCGGCGTGATATCGGGACTGCGGCACTCCTCCAGAAACGGATCTCCCACATGAAGGAGTTGCGATGAAGAAAGACCTTCTCTCGATACTTGATCTCTCGCGGGACGAACTGCGTGAGATCCTCGATGATGCAGATCAGCTGAAGATCCTCCGGAAGGAGGGGAGGCCCCATGAATTTCTCTACGGGAAAGCCCTTGCCCTGGTATTTGAGAAGGCCTCCACGCGGACGCGGATCTCGTTTGAGGTCGGCATGGCAGAACTGGGGGGCCATGCCCTCTTCTTAAACCCCCAGGACCTCCAGATCGGCAGAGGTGAGGAGATCAGGGATACCGCCCGGGTGATGTCCCGGTACGTGTCCGGCATGATGATCCGGGCCTACAAGCACTCGACCATAGAGGAATTTGCCCGCAATTCCAGTGTGCCGGTCATCAACGGGCTCTCGGACATCGAGCACCCCTGCCAGATCCTTGCCGATATTATGACGATAAGGGAGCATTTCAGATCCATTGAAGGCCTCAAGGTCACCTGGGTCGGCGATGGCAACAATGTCTGCAACTCCCTTGTCCTGGCCTCTGCCCGTGCCGGCTTCGAGATAACGGTTGCATCCCCAGAGAAGTACAGGATCTCGGAAGCCGTGGTGAAGCGTGCCGTTGCAGAGGGTGGGAACATTACCCTGCTCAAGGACCCATCAGAGGCGGTGAAGGATGCCCACGTGGTGGTCACCGACACCTGGATCTCGATGGGAGAGGAGAGCGAGCGGGATGCCAGGATCCGGGCATTCAAAGGATTCACGGTGGATACCGGGCTGATGAAGAAGGCAGATCCTGATGCAATATTCCTCCACTGCCTCCCGGCCCACCGGGGGAGGGAGGTTACCGACGAGGTGATCGAGGGCCCGCAGAGCGTGGTCTTTGACGAGGCAGAGAACCGGCTGCATGCCCAGAAGGCAGTGCTGGTGAAGATGATCGGGCGGGAGATCGGATGAATATTGCCCCCCCTTTCACTAATATTCCTCTCCTTTTAGAAATATATGCAGAATATGTTTGATCATACTGAACTCTTCCAGTGAAGACCCGAGAGTAGTTGGCACGAGAGAGGGATGAGTCAGGTTGTCATAGTGTTGCGGGTGTGGATACCACAGAGACGCCGCTTTACAAATCCCTCCATCCCCCCGTGGCTCTATGAGAAAATGCTGTCACCATCTGAGACATATTATCGTGGACAGGTTAGAGGAAAGTTAACCAGCACCTCTCTCCCTCCGGTCTCCCCCTCGAACGATGGAATGAAGCCTGAAGGTGATGATGGAATTCAACAGATGTAATATATTGGTCTCACTTGGTTCCATACCATTCACATGAAGTCACCATCATCTTGGAGATATACTAGGTTAATGATGGGAACCCAATTGACGTGCATAGATTTATATACCTAATTTTTTAATTCTTGCAATGAACGCTAGTAAATTTACATTTCCAGAATCGCACATCCGATGTGGATTGGTAGAGCCATATCGGTAAATTATGAGCGATTTAGGGGATTTAAAGAATTAACTAGCGATTATCAAATGAATTACCTGCAACGAGGTTTGGAAGATTGTGAACCTCGTTCTTGAGGTAAGTAAGAAAATCAAATGGAGAGGAAAAGAGAATGGTTTGGACGGATCCACCAAGCGGGACATGGGGAACCCCTAACATGAATGATCCCCAGCAAGGGGTTCTTGATGACTGTATTTTCATTGCTGGCCTTTCTGCCTATGCATGGCATGACTCAACAATTGCCCCGAAAATTGAAGATGCAGAATATTATGTGTTTTATTTCCGTAATAGCGGCGTTTTAAAAAAGGTGAGGGTATCAAAAAAACTATGCTATGAGGGAGGGAGCCTTCCGTTTGCCTCATCAAGAGATTTCGGTGAACTTTGGCCGGCATACTATGAAAAAGCATATGCAGCATATTTAGCAGCAGGCCGGAATGCCACATCAGTTGATACTTTTGTAATGAGAAATGTGGCGTTTGGGAGAAATGGAAAACAGGCGATGGAAGACTTGACCGGATTTACCTATACTGATCCATTGATCTCTTCCATTGATGATTGTTATACCTTCATCAATGGAAAATGCACCGGTGGTAAAACCAGGAGGCCAATGATTGCCTGGACGAAAACATCCAGTGTTGCAGCGGGTATTACACTAAATCATGCTTATACCGTGCTTGGTGTGGCTTCTACTAATTATATCATACTGAGAAATCCTAAGCGAGGGGCAGCCCAACCTACAGGGAATCATATACTTACCGGGTCGGTAGTTTTGGGCGGCATTACTATTAATCTCAGTAATGGGATCTTCGGTTTGCATAAAAATTCATTCAAAGACAGCTTCTATAAATTGGCATGGACCACATAATTTTTTTAAACAAAGGAACAGTCACTGGGGGTAAACAATGTCAATTAATATCCGGTGGATTCGGGAAATAACGTCTATCCTTTTAATCTCATGTGTAATGATTGGAATAGCCGTGGGTTCGATTGACGTAAATTTTTCAGCAGACGCTACTACCGGTGAATTTCCACTGGATGTTAATTTTACTGATCAGACGGTAATTCCCCAAGGAGTTACAATTCTATCATGGAACTGGACATTTGGCGACGGAAGCAATTCTACACAGCAAAATCCACATCATACGTATACCGATGAAGGCAGCTATGACATTTCTCTGACGGTCGAAACAGGGAATGAAACGGAATCAATGACAAAATCTTCCTACATCAGTGTTTATCAGGTCCAGGATTCCCTTGATACAATTAATACATCTGATCAGCAAACAACTTTTGGCACACTCACCCTCCTGACGCCCCTCACCGAGCAGAATTGGGAGATGTCACCAAGGATATACGGCGATGATGTCGTTTGGTCCGGTTATACCGACACCAGTTATGATCTATTCTGGTATCAGGTCTCTGAAGGCACAGAGACAGATATTACACCCGATGCAACGAGACAGAACCAGCCTGATTATCCCTATCCTGATCAGGATGCTCCTGCAATTGATGGAAATTACATCGTCTGGCAGGACTCGAGAAATATATATTGGGATATCTTCCTGTATGATCTATCTAATGGTAATATTACGCTGATAACAGAAAACACTAATGAATCAAACCAGGTATCGCCGGATATTTCTGATAGCATCATCGTCTGGGCTGATGACCGAAACAAAGGAGAATCCAGGTATGATCTCTTCCTGCTCAATCGTTCCTCCGGGGAAGAGACGCTCCTCTCTCCTGACCTGACGGAGGTCAGCCTCGAACATCCCCGTATATCAGGGCATTACGTGGTATGTGAGGGTCTGGACCTCCTCAATCGTACCTATGATATCTATCTCTGTAATCTGCAGGATGCATCATGGGCCATCCTTACGCCAGGTACCCCTTCCACAGACCAGAAGAATGCTGACATCTTCGGGGATTACGTGGTATGGGATGGATATGATGAATTGAATGGCACACTTGATGTGTTCCTCTATTCCATCACTTCCGGCTCAACTTCTCTTCTCACGAATGACACAACACAGAGCAGTCAGATGAATCCCTCCCTCTCCAATTCCAGGGTGGTATGGGAGGACTCACAATTTAAAGAAGGAGGAGCGACGGATATCGTCCTCTGCGATCTTCTGACCGGATCCCATTACCTTCTTACTCCCGATACGGTGACTGATCAGAGATCACCAGAAATCTTCGAAAACAGGATTGTCTGGCAGGGGTTATCGGCTGACTGGAACTGGGACATCTATCTCTTCACCCTCGGGGTTGAAAAACCAGATCTGGTGGCGGGTTTCTCTGCAAACACATCCACAGGAGGCTGCCCGCTGGCAGTCGCCTTCAACGATACCAGCACTGGCGAGCCGGCATTCTGGCACTGGGATTTTGGCGATGGAAACAGTTCTGACGAACAACACCCGGTCCATACCTACACCACTTCCGGATCCTATGATGTCACTCTCTTGAACGGAAATCCCTACCAGAGGGCTGGAGAAAGAAAAGAAGCATTCGTGAGTGTCCAGGCCCCCCCCGTATGCAGGTTCTCAGCCGATCCAGTATCCGGAATTGCTCCCCTCTCGGTCCAGTTCTCAGATGAATCGTCTGGCGAGCCGCAATCGTGGCACTGGGATTTTGGTGATGGAAATACCTCGGATCTGGAACATCCGACGTATCAGTTCAGCAACCCAGGAACCTACACCATCACTCTGACGGTGATGAACTCGTATGGCAATAGTTCGCTTGAGAAAAACGATATGATCATGGTTGCCAATGCAACCGGGTTGACCATGAATTGTGAAATCCCGGGGCTATCGATCGAACAGAATGACGATAGCCAGGTGTTGATCCTTGATGGGAATGTATCTCCACCCGCTCTCTTGAACACCGATGGACGGGTATTGATAATATATCCCGAAACTGCATCAGGAATCGATGAGGTAGTTCTGCATGCTGGAGACGCTGGTTTTTCGACGAGCGGTAATACCATCACCGGGGTCATTTCATCAGCCTGCGTGAAAAGTCCGGAGATTGTGTACTACCCGGCAAGGGGAGATCATGGGCAGATCGCGATTTTTAACTACTCGATCTGCATGGAATACTATCCTGTCCAGGGGTCATACCATACCGCTGTGTGGGAGGGAGTGTTTCCTGGAGATTACACCGAGTTCGACAAAGCTCTGGATGACTATACCCCCTTTGGGGATATCCACGATATTGCCTATACCCTGACCCTCGAGAACACTGCACCCGATAGTGACTGCACTATTACCGCCGGTGTCGATGCAGCCTGGGTGAGGAGGTATGGGGAAGGCGACAATGGTTCCGTCACCATCGAAACGACCCCTGCAGCTGCAGCAGTTTATATTGACGAGGTTTACCGGGGTAAAAGCCCCATTACCGTCACAGGATTAGTTCCTGGAACACATCAAATGATGATCAGCCTCGAAGGATACCTTGACGAGAAGTACACCTTCAGAATCCGGGATGAACGCGACAGCATTAAAATTTTGAAAATCGGAGATGACGGAACTGCAGAAGTGTTAAACACGACGTTTGTATATCACGATCCTGTCCAGAACCTCGATTATTTCCAGGCATACTCTCCCCACGGAGGATCAAAATTTTCCGTGAGCGCTCTTGGTGGGCCGGGGAGCATCTTCCAGATGCTGTATCTCACTATATCGAGTTATGTAAAACCACAGAGCGGGAGTGCGGCGGTCGGGGGAGGTGGAGGTGGAGGAGGCACCTATAGCGGAGTCGCAGGGTTGGGCACTTCCTCCACTCCGGTCGCAACACCGACCCCTGACGCAACACTGACCCCCCGTCCAACGATAACCTCTGCCGAACCCACCAGCTCGCCGAACGCCCCACCATCAACTGTTACGGATACAAATCCAACTACGCAGGAAACATTCACATCGCCCAACATCACTGGCCAGGCCTCCCCTCCCGTTACGGGAACGGCAATGATCCTTGTCCGGAATCTGGCCGTCGTCGCAGTAGTGGCTCTCGTTACCGTCATCTTCTACTTCAGGTGGAAGAAGCAGTAAGAGTGAGATCATCTTTTTTTACACCGAACCTGCATCTCCGGTTGGAAGATCCAAAGCGATGTCTTCCCGCTTCTGACATATACGAGGGCTCGTATCACCCACGTTTCTCCTCGCCTGACAATACTACCGGCTCCTCAGCACCGGGGAAAATCACGTATACAAAGATATATCATCTTTTTTCCGAAGTACTGATTAAAATGAGAGCTGCTCCAGGTACTCTCATCGTCACCACCGCGAGCAGAACGGGAGAGAACAGCTGTGAAAGGGAGACGACCCCTGCAGGGGACAGGAGCGGTATGAATGCCCCGTCTTCTCTTCCGCCCCGGCAGATTACCTGACGTGAGGGAACTCGAACAGAAGGGGGACACAGACCGTCTCATCTCACTCCTTAATCATCATGACTTCGATGTGCAGACACAGGCAGCAGCTGCTCTTGAACGAACCAAGGGTGATCTGGTTATTGGGAAACTGATCAACGCCCTTGATACCCCTGACCGGAAAATGCGGATCGGAATCGTCGAAATTCTCTCCAACCTCCATGATCCACGGGCTGTTCCGGGGCTTCTCACCCTGCTCTCACGCGATGAGAGCAATGAAGTCAGATGGGCATCTGCCATCGCACTCGGAGAGATCGGTGATCCTGCTGCCAGGGACGGGTTGGTCACCGCCCTGAGCGAACCTGACAAGT
>Ga0209201_1001567_pt1 | contig 25599 bp, 23 predicted proteins | sample AD_UKC055_MetaG_FD_184411 | JGI IMG/M metagenome (GOLD analysis project Ga0209201, IMG submission 184411) | Active sludge microbial communities of municipal wastewater-treating anaerobic digesters from USA - AD_UKC055_MetaG (SPAdes) (version 2) | ecosystem: Engineered > Bioreactor > Anaerobic >...
CCTTTGAAATCTTCGGGGAAGTTGATGTCGCCCTGAGTGGTTTTGGCTTTGAAAGACGGAGCTTTGTCTCCGATTCTCGGCATAGTGTAAGTTACTTCATTTTCCATAGTTGTTGAATTTATTAAATTAGTAATTGATTTTTCGTTGGTACAAAGATACTAAGGCCGGCACTGCGTACCAACAGATAATATCTATGAGGTTATAGGTAGCGTCAATTCCATAAAAAAACACAAAAAACCATTGATTTATAAAAAAACACTACATTTGCAACTGATCTATTAGGATTCAAAAAAATCAGATGTCTCATATAGCTAAACAATTGATCGATCTCATAGGCAATACTCCCTTGCTTGAATTAAGCCGCTATGCGCGGTACAAAGGCCTCAAAGCGGAATTGACGGCCAAGTTGGAATATTTCAATCCGGGGGGTAGCGTAAAGGATCGCGTCGCCCTGGCCATGATTGATCAGGCAGCATCTGAGGGTAAGCTTAATCCTGGCGGAACCATAGTGGAGCCCACCAGTGGCAATACCGGTATAGGTTTAGCCCTAGTTTCTGCTGTGAAAGGTTACCGGCTTATTCTGACTATGCCCGAAACCATGAGTCTGGAACGTAGGGCCACCTTAAAAGCACTGGGGGCCGAAATCGTCCTGACTCCCGGAAGCGGTGGTATGAAAGCTGCCATTGACAAGGCCGAAGAAATCAGAGCCGGTATACCCGGAGCCATTACTTTGGATCAATTCAGCAATGCCGCTAACCCGGCTGTACATGCTGAGAGTACGGCACGTGAAATATGGAAAGACACTTCGGGGCGTATGGATTTTTTTGTAGGTGGAGTGGGCACGGGTGGAACCGTCTGCGGAGTGGGCAAAGGTCTGAAATCTTTTGATCCTTCCATTCAGATTGTAGCTGTTGAACCGCAGGATTCACCGGTTTTATCGGGTGGCAATCCCGGACCACACCAGATACAGGGTATAGGAGCCGGCTTTGTTCCCAAAAATTACCAGGCAACGTATGTAGACCGGATTATGCAGGTAAGCTATAATGAGGCAGTCAAAACCAGCCGGGAACTGGCCCGTACCGAAGGCTTGTTGGTAGGTATTTCCTCCGGTGCCGCAGCCTTTGCTGCTACTCAATTAGCTCTGCAAAGTGAGAACCGGCGCAAACGTATTGTGGTTCTTTTACCCGACGGAGGGGAACGATATCTTTCCACTCCCTTGTTTGACAACGATCAACTTCCTTTATGACCTTATTTTAACACATAATCTTTTTACTATGAAAAAACTACTTTCAGTATTGGCTTTCAGTGTTATTGTTTTCACTTTTCAGGCTAAGCAACTGAGCCTCAATCTCAAGGCCGGTCAGATTTACCAACAGGAACAAAAAAATCAAATGGATTTTCAACTGAAGATCGGAGGAAACGAAATGCTCATCCACGGAAACTTCGACCTTGTTGTCGAATATTTGATTAAATCTGCCCAAGCCGATGCCTACGAAATACAAATGAGTATGAAGAATATTACGGGTAATGTCGGCAGCGATCAATTCTATTTCAGTCTGGATGCCGCCTCCTCTCAAAACAATCCTTTGGGCGCCGTATTGGACCTTATAATAAATAAACCGATTGTTTATAGCATGTCCAAAACGGGCAAAATTCTAAAAATGCCCGATCTGAGCAGTTTAAGTCAGGATCTGAAACTGTCGGGAGATACCACTTTGTCTAAGTTTCTGGAGGAATTTATGAATGCAAACTCCGGCGGTTTGATGCAATCCTTCTATCCCGACCATGAAGTTGCCGTCGGCGACAGCTGGACCATCACCAGCAAGATTCCCAACACCGGAGTAGAAATGACCAACACCTATACCTGGAAATCGAGCAAGGGCGGTAAGAATACCATCGAAATGGAGTTCGAAAATTTTAATTTGGATTTCAGTATACCCATCAGAGTCGACGATGGAATAAGCATACGCGTTCAAATGGAAGCTAAAACAGGAGGAGTATTTCAGTTGAATAAAAAAACAGGCTGGATTAACGCTTCGGAATCCCTGTTTGAGGCAAAATCTAAACTCAGCATTGCCCCCAATGCCCAAATACCCGAAGGAGCGGAGTTGCCGCTGAACTTCAAGGTAGTTTCAAAGCAGAGTCAGGTTAAATAAAATGGTCTTCCGACAGGACAAGACTCAGGTTGATTTAAACGATAAGTTAAGAGGTTTTATTTTCCGATACAAAAGCGACTAAAGATTTGTCCTAATACTTCGTCGTTGCTGATCTGACCGGTAATAAGCCCCAGGTGGTACATGCATTCCCTGATGTCCTGAGCGATAAAATCGCCGGACAAGTTTTGTTGCAAACCTTCCCGAACGCGCCTTATGGCTTCCAGGCCGGCGGAGAGGGCTTCGAAGTGCCTTATGTTGCTGACTATGGTATCGGTTTTGTCAAATTCGGGCAGATTGGTCAGTTCTATCAATTTGGATTTGAGTTCTTCGATGTTTTGTCCGTATTTGGCCGATATTTGAATGCGGTCGCCGGGAATATGCGCAAATAAGTTTTCGACAATACCTAACTCTTCGCCGGCAATCTTATCGGTTTTATTGAAGACGAGCAAGAGCTTTTTCCCCTGACTGCGGGGAATAATGCGGTCGGCCATCCAATCGATGTGCTCGCTGAGCTGGGTGGAGTCTATCAACCAGAGAATAATGGATGCCTGTTCTATTTTCTGATACGTGCGTTCTATGCCCAGGCTTTCGATGCGGTCTTTGGTTTTGCGTAAGCCTGCCGTATCGATAAAACGAAAACTAAGGCCTCTTATGCTGACCAGGTCTTCGATGCTGTCGCGGGTGGTGCCGTGTATGTCGGAAACAATGGCTTTGTCTTCGTTGAGTAATTTGTTGAGCAAAGTCGATTTGCCGGAGTTGGTTTCACCCACTATGGCCACCGGTATGCCGTTTTTTATGGCGTTGCCCAGGCTGAAGGATTCGCAAAGGGCAGAAAGTTTGGATTCCAGTTGATCGGCCAGCTTTTTGAGTTCGTCCCGGCTGGCGAAAATCAGGTCTTCTTCGCTGAAATCAAGTTCCAGTTCTATCAAGGAAACAAAATGCAGCAATTTTTCCCTGAGATCTGCCAGATCCTTGGAGAAACCTCCCCGCATCTGTTTCAGTGCCAGTTGATTTGCCGAAGAAGAATCTGCTGCAATCAGGTCGGCTACGGCTTCTGCCTGCGACAGGTCCATTTTCCCGTTCAGAAAAGCCCGTTGGGTAAATTCTCCCGGCCCGGCTTGTCGGCAACCTAATTGAATTAAGAGCTGAATCAGCCTTTGCTGAATAAAGAGAGAACCGTGGCAATAAAACTCCACCGTGTCTTCACCGGTAAAAGAATTTGGCCCCCGGAATACGCTCAGCAGAACGTAATCAAGTACTTTATCGGCCTCTTCCATCAGCCGCCCGTATTGACAACTGTGACTCGCCTGCTCCCTAACAGGGCAGCCATTTTTACCGGGAACAAACAACTGATCGGCAATCGTAATGGCTTCCGGTCCGGAGAGCCTGATAACAGCAATTCCTCCCGAACCCGGCGGAGTGGAGATGGCACAAATAGTATCTTGTTTCATAGGTCTTACAGGCGGTCGAGTACCAGGGTTATCAGTTCAGACATACGATCTTTGTAGTTGGTTTTGGCATCACTTGCAAAACGATTTACTATGACCAGGCAAACCGTCATGGCTTTGTGTCCCATAAGAGCAGCCAGGCCCGCTACACCGGCACTTTCCATTTCGTAATTGGTAATGCGGTAAGAGTCGTAACGGAAGCTGCGCAGGCTCTCGTTGAATCCGGGTAGGGCTAATTTCAATCGAAGTTGTCTTTCCTGGGGGCCGTAAAAACCGTTGGCTGTTACGGTTACCCCGCGGAGCATATCTTTTTGCCCTATTCGGGCAAGCAGTTCAGGATTGGCCGAAACCACATAGGGACGAGCCCATTGTTTCAGGTAAGCGGTATGATTGCAAAAAGCATCTTCAAATCCCCGGTCGGAAACCTTGTCGCGGCCGGCATAAAAATTGAGCAGGCCGTCTAAACCGATGGATTTTTCGGAAATCAGGAAGCTGCCCACCGGCAAGTCTTCCTGCAGGCCTCCGGTGGTGCCTATCCTGACTATGCTGAGGCTTTTCTTTTCGGCTTTTTCGCTTCGCTTTTCAAAATCTATATTAGCCAGCGCATCGAGTTCATTCATCACGATATCGATGTTGTCGGTGCCGATGCCGGTGGAAAGTACGGTCATTCTTTTACCGTAATAAGATCCGGTAACACTGTGGAACTCACGATTTCGTACCCGGCATTCCACAATATCAAACTTCGAGGCTACCAGGCTTACTCGATCGGGATCACCTACCAGTACGACCCGCTCGGCCAGTTGTTCCGGCTTAAGACGAAGATGAAAAATGCTTCCGTCTTCGTTGATAATCAGCTCTGATTCGAGAAAATGCAAACTCATGGCGATGAAGTTTATGCCCCGTTTAAAGAGCAGTTAAACTAAGTGATAAGGGACGCTATTTCTTGGGCGTCGGAGGTTTGGCAATGGATTCCCTCATGTTGGTATCCGACTCGATATTTCTCATCCGGTAGTAATCCATTATTCCCAGGTTGCCGCTACGGAAGGCTTCCGCTATTGCTTTGGGTACTTCGGCCTCGGCTTCAATTACTCTGGCTCTGGCTTCCTGAGCCTTGGCTTTCATTTCTTGTTCCAGAGCAACGGCCATGGCACGTCTTTCTTCGGCCTTGGCCTGAGCGATGTTCTTATCGGCTTGAGCCTGATCCATTTGCAGTTCAGCGCCGATGTTTTTACCTACATCAATGTCGGCGATATCGATCGAGAGTATTTCGAAAGCAGTGCCGGCATCGAGGCCTTTGCGGAGCACTACTTTGGAAATGGAATCGGGGTTTTCGAGTACCATTTTGTGGTTTTCCGACGAACCGATAGACGATACTATACCTTCACCAACACGCGCCAGAACGGTGTCTTCGCCGGCACCACCCACCAACTGCTTGATATTTGCCCTCACAGTAACCCTGGCTTTGGCAATGAGCTGGATGCCGTCTTTGGCAACGGCAGTTACCGGAGGAGTGTCGATAACTTTGGGATTTACCGACATTTGTACGGCGGTAAAAACGTCCCGCCCGGCCAGGTCGATGGCTGTAGCCATCTGAAAACTAAGATCGATATTGGCTTTGGATGCCGATACCAGGGCGTGAACCACTTGTTGCACGTGACCTCCGGCCAGGTAATGTGCTTCCAAATCGTCGCGCCGTAGTTCTTTGAGTCCGGCTTTGTGTCCCTCTATCAGGGCGTTTACAATAATCGTGGGAGGAACTTTACGTATTCGCATCAAAAATAGCTGAATCAGAGAAATGTTTACTCCGGAAACTTTGGCCGATAACCAGAGGAAAAACGGCACATAATAGAAGAAGATAATCAAAAGAATGATTACCGGAATCAAAATAAGCAAACCAAATCCAGGTGACATAATAGTATAATTTAAAAGTGAATACTCGTTGTTTTTATGTTATGATACATCGTCGTCGTATTTTTTGACAATAACGTTCAAATCGGAAATCCTTATTACCAACACCTGAGTGCCTTCATCCAATATTTCGTTTTCGCTGCGTCCCTCGAGAGTTTTTCCGTTGATCAGAATTTTACCCGTCGGTGCGAGCCGGGAAATACAACGGCCTACGTCACCGACTTTGACCTCTGCACCTTGATGGGCAGCTATTTTGGAATCGATATTGGTTTCCAGCGACATTTTTTTGAGCGTTTTGGAACGAATAAACCAGACAAAAGCTATGGCCATGGCCGCAGCAGAGGAAATCAGAGTAATATGGCCGGCCGTAGGTCCGAGGTTGGTGTAGGCCACTATTATGCCCCCGGCAAAGCAAGCCAATCCGCCAATGAGGGCTACGGAAACACCCGGAAGGAAAAAAATCTCCAGGATCATAAAAAAAATACCCAATACGATCAGGCCAACGACCAGAGCTATATTCATACTGTTTTAATTGTTTATTGATGCATCGATTTTTTCCAACTCCAAACGTCTTATTTCATATTCCTTGAGCGGAATATCCCGTTCCAAAAAGAGCAATACCCACTCTGCATTTAAAATTCTGGAAGCCAATTCCTGTTGTTCCGGATTGTCTTTGCCCGTATACTTGGGCCGGTCGGCCTCTAATTGGGTATTCAAGCTATTGAAACGGGCTTGTAACTTCAAATATTGGAGATATGCCTGACGGGCTTCCTCGCTCCTGAAGTCGTTTTCGTTTTCATACACGAGGTCGTCTCTAACAAAAAAGCGAAGTTGTTCACTACCGGTATGTTCGAGCTCATGCAATACGGTATTGTCGTCGTATTGATAGCGTTCCTCCAGCATTGTTTGGATAGAATCGGTGTCTATGCCGTCCTGCGTCAGAGAGATAGAGGCAAGGCGTGCGTAATCGAGAACTTCCTGTTCCGATTTACCGCTGAGGATTTTTCGGGTGCTTTCGGGTATGAAAGTGTAAATTGTAACACTGTCTTTGCCGGCATAGCGGTCTGTAACTAAAAAGCCCCTACCGACATATTCGTCAACGATATAGAAATAGTCGTTATAGACAGAGTTGAAAGGCATGGGTAGAGGTTCGGGAGTAAAAAAGGATTCGGAGGCAAGGTGATAACGACTCACATACAAGTCGTAACCGCCTATGGAGTTGTAGCCGTCCGAAGCAAAATAGATGGTAATACCATCGTTGAGCACATAAGGGAAGCGTTCGTTACTTGCCTGATTTAAACTCTTAACCAGGTTGATTGTTTCCCAACTGTTCATTGTGCGGTTGAGGCTGAAAATGTCCCAGCCGTTTTCGGTTGTAGTGTCGTCGTAAAAAACACGGTCTTTACGCTCTGTCAGGTAGGCAACACTCAGGGAATCTCCTTTTTCGGGGAACAGCTTTCTGAGGGGAAGTATAGTGCCGTTAGCGCTGTGTAATCTGATGTTTTCGAAAACAGAATCCATCGGAACCACCAGGCTGTCAATAAAAACGACATCCTCGACGGCCTTCAGCATTTGTTTTGCTTTTTCGGAAGCCTTGAGCATACTTGCCACTTCAGCCGAATTGGAACTTAAGCCGAAAGCGATGTATTTATCGAGGTGTCCGGCGCTTTTGTCGAACTGGTATTGCTTGTGGTAATAGTCCGCCAATAACAGGCTGGCCGCTGGAATTTTGCTTTTTTCTGCGTTTATCAGGTATGGCAGGGCCGCTGTTGGATTGCCGGTATGGTAGAGGCAGGCTCCGTACCAATAGTTTAGGTTGACGTCTTTGGGTTTACGTTTGAGTTCCTGTTCGAAAACCGGTAGTGCTTTTTCATATTCACCGTTGATATACATAGCCCTGGCCTCTGTCAGGGTTTGAGCCGACAGGGGAACGGTAAAAAGGAGGAATACTATAAGCAGGTTTCTCATGTCCGGACTGAATCAGTTACAAAAATACAAAATTAAAAACGGATTATTCGGCGGCAGACTGTATTTTTGCGGAAATAATGTCTATGACTTTTTTGGAGCCTGCTCGGAAATTAAGTAAGAGACTCGATTTTCGCGTAAAGCAAGCTGTCGACAAGTACACTCTTATTCAGGATGATGATTCATTCGCTTTATCTGCCCTGTGCCGGGATCTGAGTGTAAAATTCCGCTTCAACAATACTCAGCCGGGCCTGATCGCCGTCGCCTAGGCTTTCGATGCGAACGTTGCGGGTGGGTGAAGCAGGATTTAGGCTCAGATTGACGTAGCCCAGGGTCTTTTCTGTTTGTCCTTCCCAGAGTACTTCGTTTTGCTCGGTAAGAATTCTCAGGTGGTAGCTGGTATTCCTAAAGTTACCCAGTTTAAGGCAGGCTTCGGTTAGTACCGCACTGCGCGAAAGAGTGTAATCGATCCAGACTTCTCCGGCCGGGCCGCGGGCATCCCACCGGCTCAATTCATTGTCGTCAAAGCTCAATGCTACATCCCCGGGATTACTGCCGGCGACAGCCGATTGTATGCTGAGCGGAAGCCTCGACATCACAAAGGATGCATAGCCCGGAGTAGCTCCCCGCCACAGGTAAGAAATCAATTCGTCCTTGGGAAAGAAAGTACTCAGACCGTCTTTTACCGGAACTTCCAAGCTGTTAAGCACGAGAGAATCAACGCTCAGCCCCTCTGCATTTGCCCGGACTACAATTTTTCCGGCTTCGGTGGTCGACCTAAGCAAAATTCTGTTTACTCCGCATTCTACCGGTAAATCGCGCGAAAGAATGTAGTTGTTTTCTCCCTGGGCGATGCCTCCCTTGTATTCGGCCGGGCCTTCAATGTCGAAATGAATCAGGTGGTTGGCCAAAGGGCAGCGCAGACCGTTTTTGTCAACAACTTCTACTTGGATCAAAACCATGTCCGATCCGTCTGCACGAAAACCTTTAGGATGTTGCCAGTATTGGAGGCGCAGGGCGGCGGCTTCGTCTGTGGTTTTAATTTCGGCAGGTTCTCCTGCCAATTGTCCCCTGCTGTCGTAACTGAGGGCTTTTAGACTGCCGGCTTCGAAGGGAACATCTCTGAACTTGAACAGGAAATGATGCTGACGTTCCCCAAAGCCCAGGTTCCTGCCGTTCAGAAACAATTCAACGGCAGAGGCATTGGAAACCACCAGCACATCTTTCACGGTGCCCGGCTCATAGTTCCAGTGGCCTATTATATGGTTGCTGTATTTATTGCCTTCTACCTCAACCCAGCCGTCCCACATTATTTTGTGAGCGTAATAAGCCTCTTTTTCTATGCGCATGGCGTCTACCTCACCACTGCGGCGATAGTTTTCGGCTCCTCGGAAATGAGTGTTGGTGTCGGAAAATATAATATTGACACCTCCGGCACTTACTCGCCTGCCTGTCCCCGGACGGTGTACCCAGAACTCGTGCCAGCGTCGTACGGCTTCTTCGGCAAAGGAGTCTTGGTTGCGGTTGTAGGCAGAGGCATCTTCGTTTCTGTACAGAGGGCCTTCTCCGTCGCGGTGGTAGGGATAGGAATAATTGTCCCAGTACTTGCGCAGGCCTTCGTCGCGGCAATATTCATGGGCAAACATCGGTATTCCGGCGCTTTTGTTGATGTAAAGCATTTCGCCGCCGTATTCGGCTTCTTTACTGTCGAGCATTTCGCGCGATCCTATGGCTCTGCCACCGTTGGGATCGTATATGTCGCGAATGGCCTTCATTTCGGCCATGTGTTCCTCGCTGATGGTTTCATTGCCGCATTCGTAAAAGATAATACTGGGATGGTTGCGGTTGTAGATGATGGCATCGCGCATAAGCTCTTTGCGTAATTCCCAGGAACGTCCCTCTACGTCACTTTCGGCATCGCCGGCGGGCATCGCCTGCAGCAGGCCTACGCGGTCGCAGGATTCTATGTCTTGTTTCCAGGGAGTGACGTGCATCCAGCGAACCAGATTGGCATTACCTCTTTCCATAAGTCCGTTGCTGAAGTCGCTCAGCCAGGGGGGTACCGACATACCCACAGCCGGCCATTCGTTGCTGCTGCGTTGCGCATAGCCTTTCAAGTGCAACACCCTTTCGTTCAGGTAAAACATGCCGTTACGGAAGGCAGTTTTGCGTATTCCCGTCTGGGTTCTTACCAGGTCTAAGGTTTTTTTGCCGCTAATCAATGAAGAGGTTATATTGTAAAGGTAGCCGTAACCCCAGCTCCAGAACCTCAGGGCTTTAAGATTGCCTGAAGCTTTGACAATGCAGCTTTCTCCCGGTCGAAGGGTGATTTCGTCTGAGTTGAATTCGCGGATCATGTTGTGGTCGTTGTCTCTTACTATGACTTTCATATAGAAAGTTTGCGCTTTTTCCTGCTCGTTCTTCACTTCCGATTCCACATTAAGTACGGCTGTTTTGTCTCTTACATTGATGTCCGTGGCATATACATAAGTGCCCACAGTGCCCAGATGACTGTACAAGGGGAGCGTCTGGTAGAGCTTGCCGCAAATATGCAAAACAACGTTTTTGGTCAAGCCTCCGTAATTGGCGTTGAAATTGTTGTTGTTCCACTGAAAGCCGGTACCTGTGGCCTTTTCTTTGTATTTCCAATCGTTGTCTATCCTGAGGGCGATTACGTTTTCTTTGTTTCCGAAAACCAGATGATCTGTCAGGTCCAGACCGAAAGCCATCACTCCGTTTTCGTGCAGGCCAATCTCCCGGCCGTTGATCCATATTTCGGCAGCCTGACGCAGGCCTTCAAATTCAATGAATACTTTTTGATTTTTGTAAGTCGAGGGTATTTTAAAATGTTTGCGATACCATACGATGGTATCGGTCAAATCGTGGATGGATTTGGCAAAGGCTTCATCCTCGTTGAAGGCAGCGGGCAGGTGAACGGTTTTCCATTCAGTGTCGTCAAATTCCGGATTGTGAGCGCCGGGTTGGTCGCCGATGTGGAGCAGCCAGGAGGGATTGAAGTTAAACTTAATACGAGCGGGATTTGCCGCCAAAGTTGTGCCGGCAATTAAAACTGCGGCGAAAAAAAGAGCGGCTGTTTTTCTGCGTGTGTTCATGAACTTTACTATTGGAATATACCTCGAAACAGACGGATGATAGCAGGTTTTTTAACGAAGGGCAAACTTACATAAAAAGCGGTTAAAACTGAAATCATCTTGCAGATTTGAATTAAAATGATGTCCTTTGCCGGCAACGAAATTTCTCGAATGAGCGAAAAAGATTGGTATATCAAGATGATTCTTTGGAGGGAGAAGCACATCAAAGAATCCAACTTCATTCTGATACTGAGCTTTGTGGTAGGCTTGCTCACATCCTTGGCAGCCCTGTTGCTGAAAACCCTTATCCATCAGATACATACCTGGGTTTCTTCGGGATCGGCCATTGACCACGCTAACTATTATTACTTACTGTATCCGGCTCTGGGTATTTTTTTGACAGCTCTGTTTGTTCGCTATGTGGTCAGGGACGACATCGGACACGGAGTAACCAAGATTCTGTACGCCATTTCACGTCGCCAGGGCAGGATCAAACGACATAATACCTGGACTTCGATGGTTTCCAGCTCCATTACCATCGGTTTGGGTGGTTCGGTAGGAGCAGAAGCACCTATAGTGTTAACCGGCGCTGCCATTGGTTCCAACTTGGGAAGTTTCTTCAAAATGGACCACAAGACCCTTATGATTTTGATCGGTTGCGGAGCCGCCGGAACCATTGCCGGCATTTTCAAGGCGCCCATTGCCGGACTCCTGTTTGCCATCGAGGTGTTGATGATCGATTTCACGGTGGCCTCTATTATGCCGATGCTGGTATCTTCAGTGACCGCGGCTACCCTGGCCTACTTTATGTCGGGTACCGGTGTGGCCATTTCTTTTGACGGTGCCGATGTTTTTCAACTGGTCAATGTACACTGGGTTATTGTCTTGGGCATTTTTTGCGGACTGGTCTCCTTGTATGTGATCCGGGGGATGAACACCATCGAAGGTTGGTATAAAAAAATCAAAAATCCCTGGTTAAAGATCATATTAGGAGCTTTGGTTCTGGGTTTACTCATCTTCCTGTTCCCTCCTTTGTACGGAGAAGGTTACGAGAGTATAGAGGCACTTATCAACGGCAACCTGGCCGAATTAACTCACAACAGCCTCTTTTACGGTGCCCGGCAACATTTCGGCTTGCTGGCTCTTTATTTGCTGCTCATCATTATATTCAAGGTTTTTGCTTCAGCTTCGACCAACGGTGCCGGCGGGGTAGGCGGAGTTTTTGCTCCCAGCCTGTTTGTGGGAAGTTTCACCGGCTTTCTGGTGGCTACAGCAATTAATTATTTCGGCCTGGGCACCGTGTCTCCGGGTAATTTTGCCCTGATGGGCATGGCCGGACTGATGTCGGGCGTTATGCATGCTCCGCTTACGGGGATGTTCCTGATTGCCGAACTTACCGGAGGTTATGATTTGTTCCTGCCTTTGATGATAGTGGCTTCGGTTTCGTTTATGACCATCTTCCTGTTTGAGAAACACAGTATTTACTCCATGCGGCTGGCCCAAAAAGGCCAACTGCTGACCCATCACAAAGACAAGGCCGTACTTACATTGATGAGGATCGAAAACCTGATCGAAAAAGACTTTGATGTGCTCAGTCCCGATATGACCCTGGGAGATTTGGTAAAGGTGATATCCAAAGCCAAACGCAATATGTTTCCCGTTGTCGACAAACGGGGGGTATTGATCGGTGTTGTTTTGCTGGACGATATCCGGAACATTATGTTTCGTCAAGAATTATACGGGCGTTTCAAAGTGACCAATCTGATGATTTCGCCGCCGGCCGTACTAAACATCAGCGACTCTATGGAAGAGGTAATGAAGATTTTCGACGATACCAATGCCTGGAATCTGCCGGTAAAGGACGACGAGGGCCGCTATGTAGGCTTTGTGTCCAAATCCAAGATTTTCAACTCCTATCGCAGGGTGTTGGTCCATTTTTCCGACGAGTAATTATGCGAAAACAAGAGTTGAAGATAGTGTATATGGGTACGCCGGAGTTTGCGGTAGCCCCCCTGCAAGCTTTGATTGACAACCATTATAATGTAGTAGCCGTAGTCACTATGCCCGATAAAGCCATGGGGCGGGGCCTTAAAGTGCAGGCTTCGCCGGTAAAACAACTGGCCCGGTCTTACTCCTTGCCCGTGCTGCAACCCGATAACCTGAAAGACCCCGTTTTTTTGGAAAAACTGCGCTCTTACGATGCGGATTTGCAGATAGTTGTAGCTTTTCGGATGTTGCCCGAAGCCGTTTGGGCCATGCCTCCCATGGGAACTTTTAACCTGCATGCTTCCCTCTTGCCCCAATACAGGGGAGCCGCTCCCATACAATGGGCTGTTATCAACGGCGAAAAGCAAACCGGTCTAAGCACTTTTTTGCTCGACCGCCAAATGGACACCGGCCGCATTCTTTTACGGGAAAAAATTGCCATTGGTCCCGACGAAACCGGCGGATCCGTTTATTCCCGGCTGATGGAACTTTCCGGCCCCATGGTGCTCCGTACCGTAGATTTGCTCTTGAGCGGCCAAAGCCGGCCTGTGGACCAGAATACATTGATCAAAGAAGCAGAACCCTTAAAGACGGCTCCCAAGTTACACAAAGAAAATACACGTATCGACTGGTCGCGGCCCGGAGCCGAGCTTTATAATTTTATTCGCGGCCTGGCTCCTTATCCAGCCGCCTGGACAGCCTGGCAAAAATCAGGCGAGAGCATTCAGACGGTAAAAATCCATCAGGCTGCCTTTGTGGCTCAGGAACACCATATGGAATGCGGCAAACTGCTGAGCGATCAAAAAACCTATATAAAGACCCCGGTACCCGATGGTTTTTTGCACTGGGAATTTTTTCAGCCTGCAGGAAAAAAAATCCTTTCGGTAGCCGAATTTCTGAGAGGCAGGCCCGGTATCGAGGATTTTAAACTGCTCTGACGACAAAAAAATGCTTAAATACTTGCAGATTTAAAAAAATCCTCTTTCATTTGCAGCACTAACCATTAAAACCATTTGCCTATTGATCCAATACTACTCTTTTTAACGTTTTAAAAAAGAGAGATGGAAACACACCGACAGATGACCGATGAAGCATTGGTCAGCAGGTTTGCGAATGGAGACAACCAAGCTTTTGACATTTTATTGAATCGCCACAAAAACAGGGTGTATACTTATATACTGTTGATTGTCCGTAATAGGGATTTGGCCGAAGATGTATTTCAAGAAACTTTTATGAAAGCCATTGTAACCATTAAACAAGGCCGTTATGTGGACAGCGGCAAGTTTTATGCCTGGGTTACGCGTATAGCACACAATCTGATCATCGATATTTTTCGCAAAGAACGCAACGAGAATACTATTTCGAACGACGAGTTTGAAGATGTGGACTTATTCAACAATCCTAAGTTCTCGGACGAGAACGTCGAAGACAGGTTGGTAAAAAATCAGGTGATGAAAGACGTCAGCAGTCTGGTTCGCATGCTGCCGGACAGCCAAAAAGAGGTGGTGGTATTGCGCTATTACAAAAACTTAAGCTTTAAGGATATTGCCGATCAGACAGGTGTCAGTATCAACACAGCCCTTGGTCGCATGCGCTATGCAGTGTTGAATATGCGCCGGATGGCCGAAGGAAAAGACTTAGTGTTGTCTTTTTAAACCATAGATACACAAATAGTTATCTCAAAAGTTGTTTTTTGGTGTAAAAAAAGGCGTTTGTTTTATACGATGGAACAAAAATCCTCGTTATAGAATAAACGCTTTTTTAATTATACGCCTATGGAAAAAATTTCTACACCGCAAACTCAATCTTCAGTGAAAAATAAATCAGTCTTTCTGATCGAACCCAAAGCATCCACCCTGGATTTTTTACGTATATTTGCCAGAGTTTACCCCAACAACGAATTAGCAGTATCGGGTAAATCTGTGTTAAGTTTAAATTAAACCGAGCTCTTTTAATCAGGGCTTGTATTTCGTAACTAATTTTCCACCATGCGTTTGGTTGCTCCTTCTTTGCTGTCTGCCGATTTTGCCCGTCTGGAGGCAGATCTTACGATGATTAACGAAAGTCAGGCCGACTGGCTGCATCTCGATGTAATGGACGGCGTGTTTGTGCCCAACATTTCCTTCGGTTTCCCTGTGCTGGAAGCCGTTGCCCGCGTATGTACCAAGCCTTTGGATGTGCACCTGATGATAGTGGAACCTCAAAAGTTCATTCCTCAGGTTAAGGCCCTGGATGCGTATTTAATGAATGTACACTACGAAGCCTGTACGCATTTGCACCGTGTCGTTAGCGAAATTCATAAGGCAGGTATGAAAGCCGGTGTTACTCTCAATCCCCATACGCCGGTTTCGGTATTGGAGGATATTTTGCCCGATCTGGACCTGGTGTTGCTGATGTCGGTCAATCCTGGATTTGGGGGCCAAGTGTTTATAGAGCAGACCTATGCAAAAATCGCTAAGCTCAGGCAAATGATCGCTGGCTGCAAGAGTCCGGCTCTCATCCAGATCGATGGAGGTGTCAGCCTCGATAACGCCGGGGCTTTGTATCGTGCAGGCGCTGATGTGTTGGTGTCGGGCAGTTTTATTTTCAAGTCGCCCCGGCCCAAGGAGATCATCGAGCAAATAAAAAAAGCTGAGTAAGAGAGTTTGAAATAAAAGCTCTTAAAGGTTTCCGAAACATTAATAAATAAATATCTTTGCTGCAAGTATTCTCTTGCGGCATGGCATCTTTTGTTTTTCAACAAGCACCCTTTCTGCGCATTACGATTTCCCTGATATCGGGAATGATCCTTGCGCCTTTTGAGTTTTTTCCGGGCTTGTTGTTTTCCTTTATCTTGCTGCTGGCGACTGTGTTTCTCCGGCTGTTTACCGCTAAAGCCGGAGCGGCTTGGCGTTTGCGCAAACTGCCCGGCTTCTTGATTTTGTTGTGCTGCTTTTGTTTAGGTTCTGCTCTTTTTCGGGGCAGACAACAGGAAAGGGCCTGTCCGAAGCTCGAAAATTATTACCTGAGGGCTGAATTCGAAATTTTGTCCAATCCTCAAATTAAGCCCAACAGTCTGCAATGCCCTGCCAGGATAATTTGCTCCGAGCCTTCCTGCTGGAAAAATAAACGTTGTGTGCTTTACCTGGCCAAAGACAGTCTGGCTTCGTCGTTGAAGGCCGGCAACCGTATTTTGGCACAGACCACCTTGAAGCCATACAGTCGGTGCGGCAGGCCTATGGAATTTAATTATGAGCGATATTTGTTGAATAAAGGCTTTTGTGCGGGAGCTTTTGTGCCTGCCCGGGCCTGGATGCTGCAGAGTAGATACTCTAGCCCGCGGGCAAAATCGGATGCTTTCCGCGATCGCCTCATCGGCCGTTTTCGACAAGCAGGAATGGAAGAGGAGCCCCTGGCTTTGGTTTCGGCACTGGTGTTGGGTTGCAAAGACCTGATGGAGGCAGAGCAAAGGCAGGCTTTTTCTTCGGCAGGCGTAGCCCATATTCTGGCCGTAAGCGGAATGCATGTGTCTATTTTGTTTCTGCTGCTCGACAAGTTGCTTTTTTTTATTAAGCCGTGCCGTGCCGGCCTCTTTTTCAAACAAAGCCTGCTCATTGTTCTGCTTTGGTTTTATGCCTTTGTTACGGGCATGTCTGCGTCGGTACTCAGGGCAGTGCTGATGTGTAATGTTTCTGCTTTGGGGCTTTGTTTGGGACGACGTTCAAACAGCTGGAATACGCTGGCTTTCTCGGCTTTTGCACTCTTGACAGTCAATCCCTGCTATTTAACGGACGTCGGTTTTCAGCTGAGTTTTATGGCTGTTGCTTCCATTCTGTTATTAATGCCGGGTGCCGAGTATTATTTGGGCATGATTACGGAGCGGTCTGCCTCGGTTGCCAAAAAAAGCATAAAGGCCAAAATCGTTGGGATTTATCGCGAAACCCTGCTGCTGTCTTTGGTTGCCCAGCTTGGAACCGCTCCGCTTTCTATTTATTATTTTAACCAATTTCCTCAGTATTTTTTGTTGGGCAATGTTTTGTTGGTTCCCCTGGCCACCCTCCTGTTTTATCTCTGTTTCGCTTTCATTGTTTTAAGTCCTTTACCTTGGTTGAGCGAGGTTCTGGTCTGGCCTGTAAATGTACTTGCAAGCTTTTTTTGCCGCAGCAGCGCTTATATAGAAAATATGCGCGGTTCGCTGGTTACCGATCTTTGGCCTTCAAAACAGGATGTGCTGATTTGTTATCTGCTTTTGGCCCTGCTTTTTTATCTGTTCAAAAATAAGCGGTATATTTGCGCCCTCAACAAGCTTATATCTAAGTTGTATAAGCAAATTTCCGATTAAAACTATGATATCGAAGATTATTGACGAGGACCTGATTCAAAAGACAAATAGCTTATTGCAAAAATGCGACAATATAGTGCTGATTACGCACGAATACCCCGATGGCGACGGCCTGGGTTCAGCTTTGGCCATGTACGATTATTTAAGTTTGGAGGGAAAACAAGTCAGTGTGCTGCTGCCCAACGAAATTCCCTCTTTTTTGCAATGGATGCCCGGTGCCGATTCAGTAATAGTGTATGAACAGGATCCCGAAACTGCACGCAGTCTGCTCGGACAAGCAGAAGTGATAATATTCCTGGATCTCAACAGCATGGAAAGAGTTGGAGCCATGGCTTCCTTTATCAGTCAACTGACGGTACACACGGTGTTGATCGATCACCACAACCTCCGCGAAAAGTCAATTGCGCATGTGGAAATACAGTTGCCCCAAATAGCTTCAACCTGTGAGTTGGTGTTTCGCTACATCTGCAGGGTGGGGGCTTTCGAAAAACTGAGCAAAGATTGCGCAGTCTGCATTTATACAGGAATGATGACAGATACGGGAGCTTTTACCTACAATTCTCAATCCAATGAGATGTATCTGATTATAAATCAATTAATTGTAAAAGGCATCGACAAGGACGAAATTTATAAAAAAGTCTACGGCAATTACACCGAAAATCGCATGCGCCTGATGGGCTACGCGCTCTACGAAAAAATGGAAGTCCTGCCTGTATATCAAACAGCCATTATAACGCTGAGTTGCGAAGAGTTGGATCGTTTTGGTCATCAGGCCGGCGATACCGAAGGTCTTGTAAATCAGCCGCTTAATATAGGTAATGTGCGCTTTTCAGTGTTTTTACGCGAAGAAGAACAGAACGAAATCAAAATTTCCTTGCGTTCCGAGGGCGATCTGTCCGTCTCAAAAATAGCTGCGGATCTCTTTCAGGGGGGCGGCCATTTCAATGCTTCCGGCGCCACTTACCGGGGCAGTATGCAGGAAGCCCTGCGAATAATCAAAGAAGCTTTGCCCAACTACCTGGGAACTCCGGAAGATGAGGAAGATAATTAAAAAAAAACTTACCTTTGCGCTCTTATTCAACGGATTTAGTATGAAATGCCCCATTTTACCCTGTTTTTTGCTGGCTGTTGCCCTGTTGTCGGCCTCCTGCAACAAGGACGTCATTACCTATGCTGAACAATTGGAAGCCCAACAGAAGAGCATAAGCAAATTTATAGACAACAATGGATTTTTAGTGATCGACTCCATTCCCTCCAATGTGCCCTGGGAAGACAACGAAGGTCGTAAAATGTTTTATCTGAGCAAAAGCGGACTCTATCTCCACGTGGTGGATACCGGTAGGCAGGCAGGTAAAACAGTCAATAATACGTTGGTTTGCGTACGTTATACAGAATGTTCCATGGAGGGCGACACTACCTACTCCAATATGGACTACGCCACCGATCCCATCGAAATTTATTTCAACACCGTATCCACCGGTACCGGTTCCAGTACCTACTACTGGGGCGATTGCAAAGCCTGGCACGAACCTCTGAACTATGTCGGCGACCTGGGGCATGTAATGATAATAGCGCCGGCCAGTGTAGGTATGCCTTATTATTCGGCCGGCAATAGAATGTTGGCGAGGTATTACGATCTAAGATATACTTTTTGGAAGTAAATAATTTTATGAATCAATTAATTAAATCTATTTCGGGTATCAGGGGTGTGATAGGAGGAACGCCGGAGAATAGCCTGAATCCTTTTAATATCGTTCGGTTTACGGCTGCTTATGCGCGCTGGATTCGTCAGAATTCCGACAGGCAATCCGGAAAAATAGTTGTGGGACGCGATGCCCGCATCTCGGGCGAAATGCTTTTTCAACTGGTCTCGGGAACCTTGATGAGTCTGGGTTTCGATGTGCTCGATATCGGTTTGGCTACCACGCCTACCACCGAGCTGGCGGTACGGATGTCGGGAGCCGATGGAGGTATTATTCTTACAGCCAGTCACAACCCAAAACAGTGGAATGCCCTGAAACTGCTCAATCAGGAGGGTGAATTTCTCGACGCGGCTGCCGGTCGTTTTGTTTGTGACCAGGCCGACAGCGACCGGGTGGAATTTGCCGGAGTAGACCAATTGGGCAAAATTTATCGCGAAGACTTTACTCAAAAACATATCGAAGCCGTGCTGGCCTTGCCTTTAGTGGATGTTGAAGCTATTTATAAAGCCGGGTTCCGTGTTGCCATTGATTGTGTCAATTCGGTGGGTGGCCTTGTGTTGCCTCCTTTGCTCAGGGCCTTAGGCGTACAGGAAATCATTGAACTGAATTGTACTCCCGACGGGCATTTCCCGCATAATCCCGAACCCTTGCCCCAACATCTGGGCGAGATTTCCTCCCTGCTCAGCCGGGGCGGTATCGACGTGGGCTTCGTGGTCGATCCTGACGTGGATCGTTTGGCCATTGTTTGCGAAGACGGCTCCATGTTCGGCGAAGAATACACTCTGGTTGCCGTAGCCGATTACATTCTGAGCCGTACGCCGGGCAATACCGTTTCCAATCTGAGTTCGACCCGCGCCTTACGCGATGTGACCGAAAAGTACGGCGGCAAGTATTTTTCCGCTGCCGTGGGAGAATTGAACGTGGTCGCCCAAATGAAAGCCGTTAATGCCGTTATAGGGGGCGAAGGCAATGGGGGAGTGATTTATTCCGAATCGCATTACGGTAGAGATGCCCTGGTGGGCATTGCCTTGTTCCTTTCGCATTTGGCTCACAAACAGCAAAAAGTATCCGAACTGCGGGCGGAATTGCCGGCTTATTTCATGGATAAACAACGACTCGATTTGAGTCCCGGCCTGAGCTTGCCCCTGATTTTTGATACACTCAAAAAACGCTATGCCGGCGAGAAGATTACCGACATCGACGGGGTCAAAATAGATTTCAGCGACCGCTGGGTGCATGTGAGAGGTTCCAACACCGAACCGATTCTGCGCATTTACGCCGAAGCTCCCTCTCAGGAAGCAGCCAATGCTCTGGCGACGGAAGTCATGGAGCTGATACACCGCCTCTAAAGTGGAGCGTTTTGTGCCCATTTCGATGGCGGGGGCCGGATGAAAAGCCGGTGGAGGTACTATAATGCCCGTAACAATTAATGTCTGGAACAATGAAAAAGCTTGCATTGCTCGTTTTCCTCTTTTTGTTGCTGTCGTGCAGCGGCAAAAAAGGCAATGATTCATTGCAAGACGGTCGGCAAACTTCGCCGGTGCATTCCCGCAAGGCAAGCCAAAACGTTGAAAACCGGCCTGCAGGTCGGACAGAAGCTCCTAAAAGTTTTACAATGCCCGAGATACCGCCCATGCTGGTGGAATCCGGCAGCCGGACCTTGTATCTGCTGAATCACTTTTGGGACAATTTTGATTTTAGCGACACTTCTTACATCGGTTTAAAAGAGATCACCGAACGGGCCTTTATCCATTATGCCCAAATGCTCAGTCAGCGCGATGTTGTTCCTTACGATAAAGCAGTCGAAGGCATGTTGATTATGTTGAACAAGGCTCAGGCGGACAGCTCCATGTACCGTTATTTTACAGGGCTCTGCAAAAAATATTTTTACCGGGGCAATTCGCCCATGATGAACGATGAATACTACATTCCCGTATTGGAACATATGTTGCAAAGTCCTCATTTGGCTCCCGCTTCAAAAAAGGCTGCCGAGCTCGATTTAAAACGCCTCAAACGCAATTTGCCGGGACAATCGGCCGAAAATTTCGACTACACTTTGCATTCGGGTAAAACTCAAACTTTATACCAACTAAAGGCTGAGTATATCCTGCTGTTTTTCAATAACCCCGATTGCCCGGCCTGCAAAGAGGTGCAGGAACAAATTTCGGCTTCGCCGCTCTTGTCAAAGCTTATCCAAAAGGGCAGCATCAAAGTATTGGCTCTATACCCCGACAGCGATCTGGCCGCCTGGGATAAACACCGGGAGCAGATTCCCTCTGCCTGGATCAACGCTTACGACAAAGATCAACGGATCACACTCGACGAATTATACGATCTCAAGGCCATTCCCATGCTCTATTTGCTGGACGGCCAAAAAAAAGTCCTGATCAGAGACGGCAAAGTGAAACAGGTGGAACAGCTTTTATCCGCTATCATTCAACAAGAGTAGCGATTATCCAGGAATAGCAATTCATTAATAATTATTTTAAAACAACCAATTAAAAACAATCAAGCATGAACAACAAACTGAGTATTTTATTTGGCCTGAGCCTGATGCTGCTCACATCCTGTAGCTCCGGCTATACCATCAAGGGCAAACTGGCCGGCAACGAGTTGGACGGACAGCAAGTGATGATTATCAATCTCGCCACCGACGAAGCGGTGGACAGCGGGTTGGTTGAAAGCAACAGCTTCCTGATCAAAGGAACTGTAGAAGAACCGGCGGTATGTGCTGCTCTTATCGGCAATAAATTTTCCTATTTCGTGCTCGAAAATGCTCGTATTGCTCTGGATATGGAGAAGTCTTTCAATGCTTCGGCTACTCCTTTGGGCAAATCTTTTGAGGCGCTTTATACGGCCATGAATCAGCTCAACGAGTCTACCAACCAAAAGTTAGGGGAACTTGCTCCCGAAGAGCAACAGGCTTATTACGAAAACGAGGTTATTCCGGCTTCTAAGGTCTTGGCCAAAGAACACTTAGATAAGAACTTAGACAATACTGTGGGTGAATTTGCCTATATGTTGTATTCTTCGTTTGCCGATCCTCAGGAATTGATCGATGCCTATGAGGCTATGGGCGACAATCTTAAAGATAATCCTCAGACTCTGCGCATTTACCAAAAGAGTAAATCGATGTTGACCACGGCCGAAGGCATGCCCTTTGTAGATTTCACCGTTACCAATGCCCAGGGCACACAGTCGCTTTCGGATTACGTAGGCAAAGGCAGGTATGTGTTGGTCGATTTCTGGGCCAGTTGGTGCGGGCCTTGTTTGCTGGAAACGCCTAATATCGTGGAGCTGTACGAAAAGTACCACAAAAAAGGCCTCGATATTTTGGGTGTTGCTGTTTGGGATAAACCCGAAGATACTCAAAAGAAGATAGAAGAATTGGGTCTTCCCTGGCCCCAGATTATTGATGCACAGCGTATTCCCACCGATATTTACGGCATTCAAGGCATTCCTCACATCATTTTGTTTGGCCCCGACGGCACCATTGTTGCTCGCAACCTTCGGGGTGAAGCCATGAAAGCCAAAATTGCCGAAGTGATGGGGGCAAAATAAAGCCTTCTCTCAACACGGTTTTATCTGTGTCGGGATTAACTAACGGATAATGAATACCATAAAACACAAATCACCCAATTATGTCTGGTCTATCTTCGGTTTTTGACGGACTATTGCGGTCGCTTTTTTCGGCTGTTGAGGGTTTGTGTAGAGTGGAAATAAACCCAATAAGTTTATCAGGCATTATGTGGTATTGTTGCAACTTGCATGTGATTGAAAGGCATATTTCAGAACAATTGTAAAAGCATTACATTTGAATATTAACCGATTAATTCATGTAATTATGTTTTATAGACTTAAAAATCCGGCTAAAATAGCCATTTGTGCTTTCATACTTTTCTTTGTTAAGTATGCAGAGGCCCAAAACCTAACACTTATAGCTCCGGCTGAACCAAACGCTATTCCGCTAGGCACAGGTGGAGTCGACAATCAATCCGCCTCAGAATCCTGGTACAGCCAGGGGGGCGACCCGATGGTTCGTAACGTCTCTACTGCGACCCTTACACCATTTCTACCGGAACCCGGTAAAGCAAATGGTGCTGCGGTGATTGTAGCTCCCGGAGGAGGTTTTACATGTCTTTCGATGATCAGGGAAGGATGGGAGGTAGCAGAAGCTCTGGCAAAACAGGGAATAGCCGCTTTCGTACTTAAGTACAGACTCAATCCAACTCCGGCATCGCTCGAGGAATATAAAGCCGTGACGAGCCGTGCATTCACAAATCCAACAAAATCCCCAGATTCTACTAAAGAAGTGGTGCCGGCACGACCAATGCGCTTTGACCTTTCCAATCAGCTCAAGGATGCTGACGCCGCTTATACTATGATCGTCAGACGAGCTGAAGATTGGGGTGTTGATACAACCAGAATAGGTATGATTGGCTTTTCAGCCGGGGCGGCCCTCACAATGCACTCCACATTGAACTCCAAAATCATGCACCTGGCTTTCATCGGTCCGATCTACGGTGGTATGGGTTCGGTAGAAGTACCAAAGGATGCTCCTCCTATGTTCTGTGTTATAGCGGCCGACGATTTTCTCTTTAGGGGTAATTTTGGTGTTATCGATTCCTGGTACAAAGCCGGAATACCCGTTGAATTCCATCTTTACCAAAATGGGGGCCACGGTTTTGGGTTGGGAAAGCCTAATCGAACAAGTAATCGTTGGTTTGATGCCTTTATATACTGGTTAGATGTTAATGGCTTTCTTTCTGCTAAATCTGAATAATGATAAGAGCTTAAAACATTATAGAACAAGCGAGTATCAACTTCTAAAATTTAAAAATCATGAAAATCAGGACCGAAATTTTAATTGGGCTTTTGATTTTTATTATTTCGTGCGATACCGGAACGGGTAAGAAATCAAACATACGGAAAGATGATTCACAAGAGAATGTGAAAACGGACAACAGGAAACTTGCTTTTCAAAACAATGAACTCATAAGCTGTTACGATTTTTCAACGGGAGAGACTAAAAATTTAACAGAGGGATTTGACCCATGTATTTCGCCCGACGGGGAATGGATAGTTTTCACACAATCATCAAACGTAGGGGATAATTTTTCAAGGACTATTAAACTAATCAATACAGAAAACTCAACAATAAAGGATTTAGAAATCAACAACAACAACCATTACGGAGCAATATGGTCTCCAACCGGAGAACATCTGGCATTTAGTATAATGACCAATGATTGGCAAATTGGACTGATAAAACCCAATGGTACCGAATTGAAAATCATCTCAACACGATTCTGCTTCACGACCGATAATAAAAAAATGGTTTTTGACGGCGGAATAGACGAGTTTATCGAAGGATTGAATGAACCGTTATGTGCCATTTTTTGCTATGATTTTAACACAAAATCTACGAAACGGATTTCTAAAAAAGGATTGTATGCAATGGACTTGTGGATGGACAACCAGGATAGGATTTATTTTTCCGGATTTGAAAATATAAATGAACCGGGAAAAATTTATCAAACAAGTTTAACAGATACGACTTTGATAGAATTAATTGAAGGAACGAGACCGAGTATGGGAGGATAAAATATGGCGCACGACACGATACCATAAAATTTTGTATGTCTTTTGAGAAAACCGCTGCAAGAAAGATGTTTTGTCGGGAAATGATTAAATTTGTGGTGATTTATTGAATTAGATAGAACGTTTTCAATACGATAGATATAGACCGTAACAAAAATAGGGCGAAATTGAAAAGCTAAACGAGTAAGGGAAAATAAAGAGCAATATGAATTTTAAAACAGAACAAGAAAAATTTTGGGCAGGTGACTTTGGCAATGAATATGTTGTTAGAAATAGCGATCCGAATAGCATAGCCCAAAGGACCGCCGTATTTTCAAAAATTTTATCAAGAACAAAGGATGTGAATTCCTTTCTTGAGTTTGGCTCCAATATTGGGCTGAATTTGATAGCGTTAAGAAACTTAATTCCATCGTGTTCGCTGAGCGCGATCGAAATTAATTCAAAAGCCATAGAGGTATTAAAAAATATTCCAGGTACGAAAATATTTGAAGGTTCATTTTTAAATTTTTCTTCAAATGAATTAGACAAACACGATTTGACGTTTACATCCGGTGTACTGATCCATGTTAATCCCGGTAAATTGCGGGAGGTGTATTCAAAACTATATGAATGTTCAAATAAATACATTCTCGTAATAGAATATTATAACCCCAAACCTGTTGAAGTGAATTACCGGGGAAATTCCGAAAGACTTTTCAAAAGAGATTTTGCCGGTGAGATTTTAGACTTATATCCCGATTTAGAATTGGTCGATTACGGTTTTCAATATCACAGAGACAATAATTTCCCAATGGACGATTTAACTTGGTTTTTGCTCAAGAAAAATAAATAACCGGCCCATAATAATATGGTGTTCACACGAATATTAGTCTGTTTTTCAGTCTGCTTTTTCACATTAAATTCTTTTGGGCAAGATGCCCTCAAGTTGTCGGATAAAGTGAAGAAAAATTCGATTATTTTCTCTCCTTTTAATCTGATTGATCCGATAAATCCCTCTTTTCAGGTGGGTTATCAAAGGTTATTATACGACAAAATTGAGCTGCAAATGGAGTACGGACATATCATAAACAAGGCTTTGTTTCACTATATTATCAATCCGGACGAAGGCAAAGAGGAGTATTCTAACAAAGGATTTAAAGTAAGATTTGAGACCAAGAGGTTTTTTAGAAATGAAGGTTTTTTCAGGTATTATCTGTCCGGTGAATTATTCTATTTGCAAAATGTTTCAAAAGTACAGAATCAATTTTTAGTTTCAGACCCTGATTATAATTATTCATTTGATTTACCAAACGATGGGGAGCAATACGGATACACCGATTATTTTACAAATTCTAAAACAAAGTACGGATTTAACGTAAAATTTGGTATCAAACTCGTAATCGATCCTTTGTTTTTTGAGGCTTGTAATGGTATAGGGAT
>Ga0209201_1001568_pt1 | contig 25599 bp, 26 predicted proteins | sample AD_UKC055_MetaG_FD_184411 | JGI IMG/M metagenome (GOLD analysis project Ga0209201, IMG submission 184411) | Active sludge microbial communities of municipal wastewater-treating anaerobic digesters from USA - AD_UKC055_MetaG (SPAdes) (version 2) | ecosystem: Engineered > Bioreactor > Anaerobic >...
CCATGTCGGTTTTCGGAACGGCCGGAGGAATTTCCACCCGATTCACTCCCGGGATGAACCGCCCTGACAGACGAAGCCGATCCGACACCTGCGGAAAATGCTCCAGAAGCCATTCTTTCTGGCTGTATTCCATAACCAACGCCAAGTGGATGCGGTCCACCAGATCAGGACCCACCTTGTGCGATACAGACTCCATGGAGTCTGTTGCCAGGGGGAAAAGAGTCTCTTGCTCGAAAGGAGACAAGGTCCGTCCCTCATCCGCCTCAATCCCAGCGGCGAGGACGATCACATCTTCATGCCCTATTTTCCTGAGTTCCTGCTGAAGCAGAAATGCCGCGACCGGCGCGCGGAACAACCCCCTCCGGTCGATGAATAGAACAGTGAACGAACCAGCGGACACAATACACCCTCGAACCCCATCGAAAGCCCATCGGAATGACACGGGGTTCCATACTGCGAATTGATTGAACTACTGAGTTTACCTGAGATGGGCATGTGTCGGAAGTTGCCTTTATGTGCTGGGGGTGGGGGAAGGGGAGCCAAATGTCGCAAGAATGTCGCAAGCTCAAGGATTCTCCCTCATCCGACGATAGAGGCGATTCGGCAGTGGGGATTTCCGGGTCCCCCAATGTCGCCCTTCAGGTGATTCCGGAGCCTGATCCGTACACGATTTCCCAACCGCCTGACGAAGCGGGGCGGGAGTGATATAATTGGGAGGGAACGGAAAGTCCCGGGAATCGGCGAATAAACAGGAGGTAAATCCCGTGAAGAATGAATACACGGCTGTCGTGAAACAGGATGGCGATTGGTGGGTGGGGTGGATCGAAGAAGTGCCGGGGGTCAAGTCGCTTCGTTCTATTGGCAAAGTAATCAATTGCGATCGATGCGGAGGCGGGGACAACGCAATGGTTGTTCGGCAGGCGGACATGAACAGAAACAGGCCCTTGTTCTTATCGCTTCTCCTTGCTGCGATCTTTTGGAACGACGATATTCTCGTGTGGAGTGATTGATGAACATGAATAGGTCTTGCATATACGTTGAGACTTCAATTATCAGCTACTTGTCGGCCAAACCAAGCCGAGATCTGCCCACAGCCGCATGTCAGCAAGTGACTTCCGAATGGTGGGAAAACAATCGACACAAATACGACTTGTATATTTCCGAATTGGTAATCGCAGAGATCAAATCGGGAGATCCGGATGCAGCGGCAAGACGACTTCAGGCGTGAATTATTTGCTTACATGGAATGGCCGTCACATCAACAATCCTGCGACGAAACCCTTGATAAGGAAGGTATGTAACATACAAGGTTATTCGTGCCCGGAGATTTGCACCCCGATCGAGATGTTGGAGGTTAATGAACATGAAGAATGAAATCCTGTCGGAAGTCTGGAGGAACCGGGATGAATTTGCCGGGCGATATCATTACGATCTGGATGAGATGGTCGCAGCGCTGCAAGAAATGGAGCGTCATCCCGTGAATACTGTGGTGGACAGGACCGGAGAGATGGCGAAAAATGACACGCCGTGTCCGGACAATACCCACCGCTGAGAGTGGTCTGCTGTCAAAGTACGTAACCGACGCTTGGGTCTCCCCGTTTTATTCTTATGCGCTATGCGGAGGAAAACCACGACGCGAGCGAAAATCCTGCCGATATCTTTTCTCTTCTGCCTCGTCTTGCCGAACTCACCCTCCACCGCAGAGAGATCTGCTCGGAAGATACTGAAACGTTGTATGTACTGAACGCCCTGGGTGCGTTTCAAGATCCCAAGGCGAGAGAATTGCTTGATACGATTTACGCCCGCTGGAAATCATTCGACGGCGAAGGGGGATCGATTCTCCAGGCATGCGAATACGTTCTTCAGGAGCCGGCAAAGGAAAAGGACGCTCAGAAGAATTGACATCGAGGGACATTCCGCCACGCGGATTCCTCTCGTAATCCCGACAAAACAAGCCCCCGACAGGCATCTCTATCGGGGGCTTTTGTCAGTCTGATTGTTGCCGGGATCTCCCCGGCTCAACGATTTCGCGCTCAGGCCGGTCTCGACAGCATGAGATCCAGGTCCTCCTGGAGCGCCTGAAGGTCTTCTTCATGCTCCACCTCATCCTGAAGGATCTGCAGGGCGAGGTTGTAGGTGACCGGGTCGATGCTGCTGACCTCTTCCATGAGCGCATGATAGACACCGATCGCGCATTGCTCCCCGGAGATGTTCTGCTCAAGGATCTTCTTGACAAAAGGATCGGCCGGTTCGTCGTAACCGCAGTTCGTCAGTTCGAACCACTTCTTCGGCGTTGTGACGGGAGTACCGCCCAGCTGAATAATGCGGTTTGAGACCAGGTCCGCATGACGAAGTTCATCCGCCGCATGTTGCAACAGCTCCGCGATCACGGCATCCTTCATCGGACCGGCAACGATCTTCGCTCCGATCCAGTATTGATAGTACGCCAGCCATTCATCGGAAAATGCCTTATTCAGAAGTTCAATCACACGCTCTGCGTGCTTCCCGACAATCGCTCTACCTTTGGTTCCCATTCCTGTATTCTCCTTTCAGATTCAAGCGGTTAGAAACATTCGCGTTTTCGCATTTCCCTTTCGAGTCAAAAAACGCCGAATCCGTATTGACGCTCACCATGCGAAGAACGAATGAGGGCCGGATTGCCGATCAAGTCGCTCAGCCCTCATTCTTTTCAGGAAAATGAACGGAGTGGAAAAACTCCACTCAATCCCATCGCTATAGCGCCCGCATGAAGTTCACAAGGTCTTTCTTTTCCTGTTCCGAGAGTTTGAGACCCTGGATCAGGTTGAAAAACTCGACTGTGTCTTCAAGTGTCAACAAACGCCCGTCGTGCAGATACGGAGGCGAATCCTTGATCCCCCGAAGCGGAAAGGTCTTGATTGGCCCATCGGCGGATGCCCAGCGGCCATTTACATCCTGAGGTTTGAAAAACCGCTCCGCCTTCAAGTTGTGCATCAGATTATCCGTGTAGTAAGGCGCGGGGTGGCAAACCGAGCATTGGGCCTTGCCGAAGAAGAGTTCCTCGCCACGTAACTCCGATTTGTCTGCCTTTTCGGGGTCCAGACGACCGTACAGGTTAAGTTTGGGTGCGGGAGGAAAATCCAACAAGGCCTGGAATTCAGCCATGAAATGCACTTGACTGCCACGCTCAAGAACATTCACGCCTTTCTTTGTTGCAATCACCGGATCGCCATCAAAATAGGCGGCACGTTGTTCGAATTCCGTGAAATCTTCGATCGACTTAAGGGCACGTTGAGAACCGAACAGCCGCTGGATATTGACACCCCGCAGGGGTGGTATATCCAGGCGATGCCGGAATTCCTGTGGCCGGATATCGCCGACCAGATGCGTGGCCCCGTTGCTGTGCCCGTTTACATGACAATCGAAGCAAGTCACACCCCGGTGCGGCAATTCGGATCGCCGGTCTTCGGTCATGTTGAACTGCTGTTGCGGAAAAGGCGTCACAAGCAGGCGAAGCCCCTCGATCTGTTTGGGATTGAGGATCCCATTGAACAACTCATAGTAGTTCATGATCGTGACCACTTTCCCTTGTGACACATCACCAAGATCGGGACGTGTGGTCAGATAGATCGCCGGTGGATATTCGGGCAAAAAATGATCCGGCAGATCGAGATCCAGATCAAAGCGGGTGAGATCACGCCCTTCCTGCTTCTTGATTTCATCGATGTGGAACTTCGGGAAAACCATGCCCCCTTCCGCGTGATTCGGATGGGGCAACGGAAGGAATCCCTTGGGCCACAGGTTCTTGTCCCTGATCTCATCCGGAGTCATATTGCCGAGTTGTTTCCATGTCACGCCTTCGGGAAGTTTGACCCGCACGCCTTCCTGCACTGCGCGACGTCCGGCAGACATCATGACATCCGATGGACGGTCACTCAGGTCATAGCGCTCATTGAGCAGGTCCATCTGGCGTTGCAGGATTTCCGCCTTGGCAGCCTTCATCCGGGCCATTGTGGCAGCAAAATCCTCTTTAATCACCACCGGTGAGTAGCTGGACGTTGCAGCGGAGCCTGCCTCGCTCCAGCTGAGAACAGACAAACAGACAACGCTGACACCGATGCACACGTGCTTCATTCGTACATGCAACATCCTCGTTTCTCCTTTCTTTCTGTTCCGAAGCGGGATGGATGTCGGTTTGCCGGCCGTCACATCCCGTCGCCATTCAGGCGCGCTCTATAACACCCGACACCTCCTTTCCGTATTGATTGGTTTCAGGCTGGGGACCACGCAGCCACTGTCCGCGGCCCACGGATCGTTTCACAGGCCACTTGTTCAAGAATCAATCCCCTGCTCAGCTTTTTCTTTCTCCGAGCACTGTACACAAATCCCTGATATCTCCACGCGCATCCTTTCCACATTTCCCAAACCTCTTACGCTATCCGGGATGCTCAATCGGTCAAACTCCTCGCTATAGAAATCACAAATCTTGCCACATCTCCTGCATACAAAATGGTGGTGCGATCTCTGATTGGCATCGAACCGAACTCTTTCATGTACGCATCCCAGTGTTTCGACCAATCCCAGGTCCATCAGCAGCCATAACGTCCGGTACACCGTATCGAGCGAGACAGTGGGAACCCGCTGTCGCACACCTTTCCAGATCGTTTCCGCATCGGGGTGATCTTCGGACTGAGCAATTTCGCGGAAAATCTCAAGGCGCTGGCAAGTCAATTTCACACCGACCTTCTTGAGACCTTCCTTGAACTGCTCGATTCGGTGCGGCAGTTCGTTGGATGTCCGTTTCATAATGTATCCCTGCGATTTTAGGATCCATTATTACATAGGAATATATTCTTATGTAAATTCCAGGTCAAGGCTGGAATGAGTCTTTGGAAACTCGATCTGATGCCAAGTTAAAAGCGCGTTAAGGTACTTTTCAGCCGCCTGCTGAGCATGAAAGCAAGCAGGATACAGAAAAGGCGACGGAGAACAGGACCACCCCGGCCCGCATATCCTCATCAGCGCATGGCTCCTTGTCCCCAAAGCAAAACGGGGGAAACAGGGCAAGACTCCTGTTTCCCCCGATTCTATCTCAAACCATAGGACTTGGGGAGGTCCACAGTTTCTTTTCTCGCTCCGGTGGTAGGACTCGAACCTACAACAAACTGGTTAACAGCCAGCTGCTCTGCCGATTGAGCTACACCGGATCACAAATCGGCGAATTGGGGCTAAACCACAAAAAGATATATTTATCTGCCTTCCCATTGACTGTCAACACCACCCGACATTCTTGTCCCCGCACAATGAAACCGTCAGGGTGTAACTGCACAATGAAAATGTCATCCTCCCGGGAGTACCGCACGACAAGTTTCACCCGAAAGGAGACGTGTTACGATGGGACCGGAGGTGACATGGACAGCACCCGGCGAAAAGTTCCGGCCTGTGCGGCAATCAAGCCTTCGCCAAATCGGCGGCGTGAGCCTGGATTTTCAGGATCGCATCCGCAATCTGGTCCATGTCCTCGCGCGTTCCGAGGAACATCGACTGGAAAAACCATATCGCTTCAGTGCAGAGTTTGTCGTCCAGCGGGCAATGGTTTCTCTCGACATAGTCTCGGATGCGCTCCTCGGAATAGATTTGCCGGAATCCCCGAGAATTGAGGGAATTCATAATAAACGGTTGCTGGTTCAGCGCATAAGTTCCTTTTACGCTGCCGTACCCGCCGGAGCAGGGAATGCCCTCCGCGCGCAAGGCTTTGAGGAACTGCTCGCGCGGCAGACCGGCAAACTTGTCCGCCTCGTATCGCAACATATACAGATGATAAGCGTGACGGGTGCAGCCGTCGTACTTTTTCGCCGGATGAATACCGTCTATCTCATTCAGGCGATCGGTCAAGTACTCGGCGTTTTCCACACGGATTCGACTCTGCTCCTCAAAGCGGGTCAACTGAGACATCAGTAAGGCTCCCTGAAACTCTGTCATACGCAGGTTTGCGCCGTTGATGAGGTATCCGGGACCGTCCCGCCGGATGCCGTTCGTGTGAAACGAATAGCACCGGTCTATGAGTTCGCTATCCCGGGTCAGAAGTGCGCCACCTTCCCCGCTGGCCAGATTCTTGGATTCCTGGAAGCTGAAACATCCCGCATCGCCCAATGTGCCGACCTTCTTACCCCGCCATTCCGCCAAATGGGCCTGACAGGCATCCTCCACCACCGGGATATTATGTTTCTTCCCGATTGCGATGATCCGGTCCAGATCGGCGGGAGAACCGCCAATATGCACCGGAAGAATGCAGCGTGTGCGGTCCGTGATTGCCGCTTCAATCTTGTCGGGATCGATCAGGAAGGTTTCGGGATCGATGTCCACGAAGATCGGCAGGGCATATTGGAGGAGAATTACGTTCACAGTCGCCACAAAGGTGTAAGGCGTCACGATGACCTCATCGCCGGGTCCGACGTCGAGGGCGTTCAGCGCTGTCCACAACGCGCTCGTCCCGTTGGCGGTGAGAAGACATTCCTTAGAACCGGTCCGCTTCGCAAATTCCTTCTCAAACGCCTCAACGGACTTTTGTCCGAGGCGGCACCAATGCTTGGAGCGCAAGACCTCCATCCACGCTTCTTCATCGTTCTTCTCGATTATGGGCCAGGAAGGGAACGGAGTCTGGCGTATGGGGGTTCCGCCCAACAGAGCGGGCTTTGGCGGTATGCCGGTCGCCCCGGAGACTATCAACGATGGCCCGGCCAGTCCGATTGCGGCTGTCCCGGCAGCCGTTGCCTGCAAGAAACTTCGCCGTTTGATGATGGGTTCGTTCATTTCGATTCCTCCGTCGAGCAATGCGCTTTCGCCCATGATGTTCAGAGATTCCGGTCAGATTGTCAAGCAAGTCGTTTCCCCCGAAAAAATCGAATCCTCTCCAGTTTCTTTCTGCTCTCTACTGTATGGCTCTGCCCACCAGATCCACTTTGTCCCATCCCTTACTATAAAGCAACCTTTTTCAATGCCTTGCGAATCTCATCGAGCGTCATAATCCGCGTCCTCTCCCGAATCGCCTCGCGATCCCCAAAAAATTGACACCGCCGCACCGAACTCCAGTTTTGCTTGGGAGAGGCCACTCCGATCCAAACTGTGCCCACCGGCTTCTCCGGCGTCCCTCCTTCCGGCCCGGCAATCCCCGTTACAGCAACGCACCAGTCCGCGTTCAGCGCTTCCACTCCGCCCACAGCCATTTCTCGCACCGTTTGTTCGCTTACCGCACCGTGCCTCTCCAGCGTCTCAGGGCGGACTCCCAGCTGCGAAACCTTCGATTCATTACTGTAGGTCACAAATCCACCCAGGTAATACCGCGAAGAACCGGGAATCGCTGTGATGGACGCCCCAATCAGCCCGCCGGTGCATGATTCCGCCGTGGCCAGCGTCTCACCACGTTTCCTCAGCTGGAGTCCAACCACCTCACTCAGATCCACCCATTCCGTGGCATAAGCATAATCCCCCAGCGCCTCCAGAACCCGATTTCGCGACTCTTCGAGCAAATCCAGATCTTCCTTTTCGCTGGTGGGACAGTACAACGTCAAATCCACAAGTCCCAACCGCGCCAACAGCGAAACCCGGATCCGCGGATCGAATGGAACTTTCTCTCGAAGAATCTGGTCGATATCGGATTCCCCGCTTCCCACAAAACGAACCATGACGGATGATTCCCTCGGCAACCCCGGGTACCTCTGTTCCAGAAACGGAATAACATAATTCTCTACCATGGGCCGCATTTCACGCGGGGGGCCGGGCAGGGCAATCGCCAGCCGCTCTCCAGCATCGAACACGAGACCCGGCGCGGTTCCGTTGGGATTCGAGAAATACATTCCCGATACCGGAACCAGAGCCTGACGACGGTTGTTCTCCGACATTTCCCGGTTCAAGGACCGAAAGCGTTCCTGGATCTCCGCCAGTGCGTACGGACTTTCAACCATTTCAATCCCCGTGGCTTCCGACAGCGCCTCACGAGTCAGATCATCCACTGTTGGTCCCAGCCCGCCGGATACAAGCACAATCTGCGCTCTGTCCAGCGCATACGAAAAAGTATCCACCAGGTCATCGTACGCATCCCCCACGATCAGGGTTCGCACAACTCCAATCCCGATGCGTCGAAGAGACTGAGCCAAAAACTGTGTGTTCGTGTCCGTGTGCAGACCGGCGAGCAGTTCACTGCCGGATGCGATTATGATTGCCTTCGGGGGGACCATTTGATCTCCTTCGGATGACGTGTAAACCACGCATCCCATCAATTCTATCCGATCTTCCCAGGATAAACCCATGGGCGTATTATCCTATTTCAATTATTTTTACGGAGTGGACCCATGATTTCCAGGACTTCCTCTCGAATCATATCATCTTTGTTCCTCATCCTCTTCTGTGTTTCGTTCATTCCAGGCGTCTTCGGAGAGGAGCAGACCGTTCGCGAAAAAGAAAAAGCCATGCAGCAGGCATCCGGTACGTTTCAGTTGTGCGATCTCGGAATCCTTGTGGATTGGATGGAAAAAGGTGGATCGGTCGCAGAAAGCGGTGAATACACCGTCTGGGTCAAAGCGTTGGAAGGCAGTATCTGCCGGGTAAGCATCGCGGGGACCCCATTCGAGCCGACCCACACAAAAGGGGATGGTCGGTACTACAGATGGGAAAAAGCGGGCACAGTGAAACTCCAGGCGAACGAGACCTTTCCGCTGGAGGTGACAGGGGTGGGCAGCGGTTTGGGCAAAAAGGTCGTCGCATTGGCCTTATCCCGTAAGCCGGATGCAAATCCACAGCGAATCGACGAGGTAACCCTGGTTTCGCCGAAGACCATGGAACCGCCCAAAGACCGTCGCCTGTGGGATGTCCGCAACCTCAATACGTTTTACACCTGGCCAGGATACCCTGCTAAGAAAACCTGGGAGAAGCGGGCCAGGGATTTAAGAGACCACATTCGCGTCTCCTGCGGCCTCTGGCCGGAACCGAAACGATATCCGCTCAATGCGCAAGTCTTCGAGCGGATTGAGCGCGACGGATACAGCATCGAAAAAGTGTATTTTGAAAGTTGGCCGGGATTCTTTGTCACAGGCAATCTCTATCGCCCATTGGGAAAAACAGGACCGTTTCCCGCCATCGCCTCGCCGCATGGACACTGGGAAAAAGGACGTCTGGCGAATGAGGATCGCGGGTCTGTGCCGGGCCGTTGCATCAACCTTGCCCGCCAGGGATACGTTGTTTTCTCCTATGACATGGTGGGGTATGTAGACAGCAAACAACTCACGCATGACCACTGGGATGCCCGCGCCCACCTGTGGGGCGTGTCAAATATGGGTATCCAAACCTGGAACAGCATCCGCGTGCTGGATTTCCTGGAATCCCTGGAGGATGTGGATAAAGACCGAATCGGCTGTACCGGAGCCTCCGGCGGCGGCACGCAGACTTTCATTCTGACCGCGCTGGATGACCGCCTGAAAGTGGTCGCGCCGGTGAATATGATCTCGGCGCACATGCAGGGGGGTTGCACATGCGAGAATGCGCCGAATTTGCGCGTTGACGCTTACAATGTGGAAATCGGCGCGCTGGCTGCCCCGCGCCCCCTGATTATGGTCTGCTGCACCGGCGACTGGACCGATGAAACCCCGTTCAATGAATTCCCCGCTACCCGGAGTATCTATCGCCTATTCAATGCGGAAAGCCACGTCGACTTCCATCAGGTGGATGCCGACCATAACTACAACAAGGAAAGCCGTGAGGCGGTTTATGCCTGGTTCGGGAAATGGTTTCTCGGAGAGGATGATCCGGCGAAGTTCAAAGAACAGCCATTCACCGTGGAAAAGGATGAGGATCTCCAGGTTTTCGCGCGTCGACCGTTGCCTCACACCGGTATGAATTGGCAGACTTTGACCGATCTGATCGTTCGGGAATCCAAACAGCAGCTCGCCGATCTCCGGCCCGAAAATCCAAAGGATTTGAAGCAATTCAAAGAAAAAATGGAACCGGCTTTCCGGCACGCTATCGGAGCCGAAAAACCTGCTCCCTCCGATATAGAGTTCCAGCGGACCGGAAGGTCAAAGCGAGACGGGTATACCATTCACTCGTTCCTTGCGGGCAGAAAGGGGAAAGAGGAGCGCATCCCCGTTCTTCTGTATTACCCGGCCACCCGCGCAGAACTTCCCTCTGTGAAACACCCGGCCACTATCCTGGTCCATCCCGACGGCAAACGGTATTTCGCGGATACCTCCGAAGGCAATCCCGGCCCACTGATCTCCGCACTCCTGGAGAAAAAGCATATCGTGGTCGCAATGGACCCGTTCCTCTGCGGGGAATACCAGACCCCATGGGCAGCTGCCTCGCGTGATGAGAGTGACAAGTTCTTCGCTGTTTACAACCACACCGACTTGTCCTGCCGGATTCAGGATATCCTGACCACGATAGCCTTTGTGGAAGCATGGGGGAGTGTGGAGTCGATCAACCTGGTCGGCTTGAGCGAAGCAGGGCTGTGGTGCCTGCTGGCGCGTGGCCTGGCTCCGGATGTGCGCTCGCTTATGGCCGAAATGGGCAACGCGGATCTTGACGCAGACGATACGTGGCTGGGTGAACTCTATATCCCCCTGATCCGAAAGGTCGGCGATTATCGCACTGCGGCAGCCCTGGGCGCTCCGGGAAGGTTGTTCCTTCTTGCCGGCGGGGCCAAGACCGATTTCCCGGACATATCCGCGCTCTATAAAAGCATAAATGCGGAACAGAACATCCAAATCGACCGAACAACCGCGTCCATGGCTGCTGATCACATCGCCTGGCTGACGGAGTGATAACGCCTTGGAGTGCGGCAGCGCAGCTGCCGCCTTTTCCGGATTCCTCTCAGGGGAGCGGGTGCATCTCGACCCCGATCGGCGGGGTGCCGGTAGGCGTAGGGGCGCACCGCTGTGCGCCCTGGGAACTTCCGTCTGTGTTTGCCCGTGCTTGTTCGTGTTCGTCCGTGTCTCTTCTCCCTCTCCCACAGGGAGAAGGTTGGGGGAGGGTCTGTTTCTCCCCACTCTTTCCTTCCGCTCCTCTTTTCTCTTCAACCCACAATTCGCAGTCTTTCCACCCGCATGTCACCTTGAGTCCCACAGCGCATTCTCCTATCCTCATAACGCTGGTCTATCCGTCGAATACGGATGACTCTGACAAAAACTTGGAGGAATCGGTTCTTATGAATACCAATGTGCTTATTGATGATGTTAAACGTTGCGAGCTGGTGATTCAGGCCCTTTGTTCGTATATTGTGGCATTCAACGGCCCGGATATGCGTCCGCCGGATGCGATCACATGCGCTCGATATGTCGAACAACTGACGGACAGTCTGGACAGGCTCTATCCCCGCCCAAAGAATTCGGGGGAATGAGCTGACCCATGGACCCTCGTCTCGCCAACCTTGTCGATTTGCAAAAGGCTATGGCGGTTCGACATCGCCTGGAAAAAGAAAAGGCGGAACTGCCGGAGCGAATCAAAGCCGTCGAACAGCAGCTGGCCCAAGTCGGAGCAACTCTGCAGGAAGCGGAAGCCACTTTCAAGGAGCATGAACGTCGATTGCGCGAGAAAGAGGCCGAGTTGCAGGATGTCCAGGCCAAAGAAAACAAGATTAAGGGTCAGCTATTTCAGATCAAGACCAACAAAGAATACCAGGCCGCGCTTCAAGAGGTTGAGAATTTTAAAGTTAAGCGGGGACAAGTCGAGGAGGAAGTCCTTGTTCTTCTTGACACGGTGGACAACGAAAGGCGCGTTTTGCAGGAACGGCGAGAGGAATCGAAGGCTCACGAATCCCGCCTGAAGGTGACACTGGAAAGGCTCCAAAAACGCAGCGAAGAGATTGACGCCGAGTTGGCCGCCGCTGCCCAGGCCGCCGATGTCGTCGCAAGGAACGTCGATCCCGATCTTCTTGGCCGGTTTCAGCGGGTTTTCGACGCCAAGGATGGGGTTGCTTTGACACCCGCCAACGGGGATTACTGCCACTCCTGCCAGGTTCATTTGACTCCCCACGTGGTTCAAGTGGTCAAACGGGGGCAGGATTTTGTCACATGCGAGGGCTGTTCACGATTCCTCTACTGGGACAGCGAATTGGGGGACTGACCTCTGACCATCCCTCTTGGTTTCCAGCCTCTTTTCCTGCGCGGAACTCCAATCGTTTATTTTCAAAAAAATCCTCAAAAATCTCTTGCCATCCGGTTGGTTGTGGATTATACTGCTGGTCCAACAGGGGGAACATCTCGAAGTGTCTTGGGCTGTGGATATTCGTGCAGCACGGGGCACAGAGGGGAAACGTACTCGGTCTGTTTGCGACCCGATCAATTCGCGCCTCAGACCACGTTGGAGTCCCCCGCGTAGTGAAGGAGGACAGCCATGCTTTTCGAGTACAAGCTCGCCACACTGGTCACCATTACAAGCGTTTTTGGTTTGGGAGTTGTCATGGCGCTTCTTGGCTCGGTCAAGATCCGCCTGGTCGAGAAACTCAAGATCGATGATGCCCAAATGGGCAAGATGTTTTCCGTCTTTAATTTCAGTAATCTGATCTTCGTTTTGGTCGCCGGAATACTGTGTGATGCACTGGGATTCAAGGCAGTTGCCATCGCCGGATATATTATCGGCGCGTTTGCGGTGTTCATGTTCGGCGCGGCCAAGAATTACAGCTCCGCGCTATGGGCCTGCTTCCTGCTCGGTGTGGGCGGTATGTTCATGAATACCGTCGGCAACACCCTGATTGTCAATCCGAAAATCCTGTTTGAGGATGCGGCACGATCCGGGAATCTTGGAAATGTTTTCTTTGGTCTGGGAGCCTTTATCGTTCCCCTGTTAACCGCTTGGCTGTTCAAGAAAACTTCTTTTTCCAATGCGCTGAACATCGTGGCCCTGATTATCTTTGTCCCGGTGATCTTCGCGTTCGGGGCATTCCCAGAGGCGCCGGAGGGATTCAGCATTGGAGCGGCGGTCGCCTTGATCGGCCAGAAACAAATCATCCTCGGCGCCCTGGCCTTAATGTGCTACATTGCCTTGGAGTCCTCCATGGGTGGCTGGATCACCACCTACGCCAACAGCTTGGGGGCGAATGAAGCAAAATCCTCCCAAATTCTTTCTTCCTTCTGGATTTCCCTGATGATCAGCCGTCTGGTAACCGCGCTCTTCATTGGTGGGGTTTTAATCAACCTGGATGTCAACGGCGCCTGGTTTGTGCTGTGCCTCGCCATTGTTGCTGCCGCGGCCATTTATTTGATGGTCACTGCGAAGACCCTTTCCACAGGAACCACCGCCATCATCCTCACCGGATTGGCTTTTGGGCCATGCTTCCCAACGATCGTGGGAGTAACGCTTTCCCGCACGGAAGAGGCATTGCGTGGGTCGGGATTTGGCCTGATTTTCGCGGTCGGTCTGATCGGCGGCATTTTTGTGCCCGCCTGGATGGGAGCCATCTCCAAAGGCAAAGATATCAGGAGCAGCATGAAAGTTGCCTCTGGAACCGCTGCGGTGTTGGTAGTAATTGCCTTCATTATGGGACTGACTCTGGGCGCTCCGCTCTCCGTTGCGGCTCCGGAAGAAGGCGCGGCAGTCCAGCCGGTTGAGCAGCCCGGTGTCCCGGCGGAACAGCCTCTCGCCCCAGCGGTTGAGCCGGCAGCTCCAGAAGCGCAACCTCAGATCGCTCCGGAAACTCAGCCCCAAGTTGCTCCAGAAACCCAACCTGAGACTCCTCCCGAAACTCAGCCTACTCCGGAAACTCAGGCTCAGCCCACCCCGGAAACTCAACCGCAGACTGCTCCGGAAACTCAACCTCAACCCACCCCGGAAACCCAGCCTCAGCCCCCTGCTCCGGGACAGCCTCAATAATCACCCCGAACAATGCGGGTACTCCAAAGAGGGTACGGCACAAAGCCGTACCCTCTTTTTATTTGGTATTCGACTTATTCCTCTGAAGATCGGGACTTCCCCTTGTTCCACACAACTGCCTGCACCGCAAGGCCGATCAAAAACAGCGGGAAAAACAAAGTTGGATACGGTGTAACGGATGACAGCAGATGCGCACCGGTCCCTGCTGTGGCAATTATCACAATATGACGGTGCATCAGCAGAACTACAGCGGCCAGGATCAGGGCAACAGCTCCTGGAAGGAATTTGCCCAGATGCTCTTTCAGCGGCAAAAGAATCCCGATCTGCGCCATCAGGCTATAGATCAGATCGAAATGTGGTGTCGCATACGCCAAGTACAAACAGCCGCCGATTACCGCTGTCCACAGAAGAGACTGATATAATCGAAACGACAGGTAAGCGCCGATAAATCCCAGGACAATTCCCGCTGCCAGATCGGCGATTTGGCCGCGAGGCAAGTCCACTTTCCCCTCAGTCAGGGTCAGTACCAGTCCCCAGACCGAGGCCCCGATCAGAAAACCGGAATAGAACCCGACCGCTTTGATTCCGAGGCGGTATAGATGCCAACCGAAGAACAGCAGCAACACCCCCACCACTACGCGCGGGATTGTCTCCTGCAACATCAATTCAACCTTTCTGCGTAGAACAGAAACCTCACTTTACCGGAACCCTTCTTTCTCACACGGGGCCATGACCCGGCGATTACCCGCAAACCTCGATGTCCCAACCGTAATAGTTCCGAAAAGTCTCCAGCCAGATGCGGTCCAGGATGTCCATCTCAATTTCGGTAAACGCCGACTCTTGAGTGGACCGGCAGGATATGGTCGGGCATAGCGTACAGGAATCTGCCATGGGTCCCTGCCCCAATAGCCCGGCCCGAAGCGCCTGCATCTCCGGGCTTTCCAGAATCTCATCCAGTGTCTGTGTCGCAAGATTCCCCAGCGGCGCGTTTCGTTGCCATCCGACACACGGCCCCACAAATCCCAACGGCGTAATCACCAGCATTTCCCACGGGGAGCGACACCGTGGCTCCCCACGCCGCCTCTTCTTATATTGATCCCACGACCGCCGCAAGTTCTCCTTCAGCGGCCATCGGGGAAACAGCGGCAGATAGGGAACCTGTAATCCCAACCGGTCGGCTCGTTCTTTGGCTTTCAACAGCCATTCATTGCTCAACTCTCGGCTGTCCAGAAGGCTTTCCTGCCGCATTTCTTCTGCTATGTCAAATACCACTACATGACGGAAATCCACAATATCCGCGCCGAGATCGGCCGCAAGATCAACAAAATCAACCACTTGCTCGATGTTCCGTTTCATAAGAATGTAGTTGAGACGAATCCGGGGGAATGACGAATTTTCCGATTTTCGCAATGCGGCCAGTCCCTGGATATTCGCCAATACCCGCTCCCAATTCGAACCGTGCCGGATACTTTCGTAAGTCTCTTTTTTTGAGGCATCTAAAGACAGGGAAATTTCATGCACAGGAGTTTCGATACATTTACGGGCGATTATCTCATCGAGAAGAACCCCGTTTGTCGCAAATCCAACGCTGGGAACCTGATACGCAGCGGTTTTTTCCAGGAACGAGGGGAAATCCCGGTTCATCAACGGCTCAAATCCGCAGGAGAGATACAGGGTGTTTGTGCGCGGGAACACATCGGCGGCTATGCGCTGAAAGAGGTCCCACGACATGGTTTTCGGCAAACGGCGAAGCCGCTCTGCAATCTGAGGCGGCTTCCGGGCATAACGCTCCTCTTCATAGGCTATCAGACACATCGTGCAGCGCAGATTGCACCGGGCCGTTGTGTCCATAGAGACTTGAAAAGGACGCTCGTTCATCGTGCGGATAGATTAACAACAGCAAATGTTCCGGCAAGGGATCAAACAGCCGGAAAACACTTCCCCCATTCCCTCGCCCTCTCCTTCTGTGATCCCGGCACAAAAACGAAAACGGGAGGAAAGAGTCATTCCTCCCGTTCGATGTGGTTGTATTTCCGGGTCGGTTATATCCGCCCGGCAAGGTATTCGGGCGCTACGAAAAACTCCCCGTCCAGGAACCCCAATGCCTCATAAGCGCCGCGAAGTGTTTCCAGCGTGTCCTCCACCGCCCGCTTACGTGGGAACAGCTTCTTTTCAGATATGCAGGCCTTCAAGACACGGCTCTTCGCCAATCTCAACCCATGGTCCACGAAGAGCTTATAGATGAACAGAAGGCGATCCCGCATCATCTGATCGTCCTCGCAGACGATGACTTCGATCAACGGTTTCAGCAAATGCTCCCGCTCGCTGGGGGTTCCGGGATCCGCGTTCAATGTAACCTGACTGGCGATCTGATCCCGAGCGAATTGCAAAAAGTAGCTCAATTGTTTTTCGGAGAGACCTTTGCGCGTTCTGGAAAGGCGCTGCAAACACAGCTCCATAGCGCGCGTCAAGACCGGCGGATCAATCGGGTGACCGTGATGAGACAAATGCAGGTTCCGGTGATGCTGAGCCAATTCCTCTACAAATCGGATCACATCCACCGGCATCAGGAACGCATGTTTCTTCGCGAATCCTTCCGCGATCTCTTCACTGACGGACCAGCGATCCATCAGGGCCTCTTTCACCGCCGCGCGATTCCGCGCTTCTTCCTCGGAGTGGCGCTTCTTTGTTGTCTGGAATGCCACTGCTGCGACTGCCGACATAATGACTTGCCTTTTCAGGGAGACAGACTTCCAATTTTCCTTTCTCAATCGGTCTTCCCGACTCCATTTCAATCGTTGAATGAACCGTTGAGAATACCTGGCGCCCCCCTTTGCTCCTTTCTTTAAGAAGTTAGTTGATCCGTTCCGCGCCTCCACTTTTCGGGTTGGCGCGGCCTCGGATGATATCCTTGCTCGTCATACTTTAAACGAATCGGAATCGGTCAGGTTATTACCCAAACAGTTTACAAAAAACCGAAACCGATCCCAATCCCCAATTTCGCTGTCCCTCAAAATCCCTCCCCGGCAGCCCTTTCTCCATCATTGTCGATGACGATATCTTCGCGGCAAACGCACAACGCAGATCGACGGTTTTACATCGCTGATTATATTGTACGACAAATCAGGCCTTCTCAATGGATTCCCCCACCCCCCCAACAACAGAAACTCCCGGCTTACCCCCGGTCAACTCTGCAAAATCAACCTCCTCGCTGCAGGCGACCCTCCCCATCCCAATCCTTCACCCTCGCCGGAAATCAAAACATCACCAGACAACCGCCCCTTCCCTCGATGAGCCTTACTATTAACAGCGTCTCTCGGAAGAAGCGACTCTGTATATTAACAGATTTTATGACACCTTGGCAATATGTAAAATGAGAAAGATCTGTAAAAAGTTGTCATAAATGCGGGATTTTGTTCGACTATAGACAGCGGAGGAGGGCAGAAACCTGACGGTTCAGCAGCAGGATATTGCATTCTAAGTCCTTGATCCTGCTTTCGATACGATCAAGATATTCATCCATTTCGCAGTCCGGTTGATCCTTGACCAGCTTATGTGGAAATGAGGGGACCGGCGGGACGGACTCCATGTGCTGGGAGCGGGAAGGCAACGGCAGAGGAATAACTTCGGCGGAAAAGCGATTCTCCTCCTGAATCAACTGTTGTTCGAATGATTCATCGGATGGGACGGAGGATTTTCGGGTTATTGCCCTGGATTCCTCAAGTGGGAGTACCTTGCGACAGATGCCGATACCTTGCGCGGCCATGTTTCTTCTTCCTCGATCAATGCGGCTCTCCAGGCCGTTCGTGACGTCGTAACAAGTATCGGCATAAGCAAAACGTTCTTTAAGCATGACCGGACCGGCAAGGTTCTCCCGATTTGGCGGTCAATAACTTGACAACAACTTGCGCCCCGATAAACTGTGTAGACCGGCTGTTTTATGGTTCGTTGCGAAAGCAAAGAGTTCAGGGGACGGGAAGACAGTTTAGAACGACATGAGGACAACAGGTGTATCTTTCTGTCTCATCGTATTTGTGGTTGCAGGAACCGTTTCTGCAACATATACACACGGTTTCGCGAGCGGGATTTGATTCCCTGGAGATCTTTGCGAGCCGGCGCCATCTGGATCTCCGCAACCCCGATGTGGTGCAGGAAGCCGGGCTGGCGCTCCGGAGAAATCGGATTCGTCGGGTGACACTTCATGCTCCAAAAATCGGTATCGACCTCTCTTCGCCCAATCTAATGCAAAGGAAGGAATCGCTGGAATTCAGTTTTCGTGTTCTGGACGCGGCGACCTTATTGGGGGTGAGCCTGGTGACCTTTCATCCCAGTGGAGTGGAGTGCAGTCCCAAGGAAACGCCCATGCGCTGGCCCGCTTTGATGTCGAGCCTGCGGGATCTTTCTCGATACGCATCCGATCGCGATCTGTCCATCGCTCTGGAGAATCACCCGCGACCGTTGTTCTGCGATGATCCCGTTGAACTGGTAGCACGCATTGAGGCGCTGTGTGCCGAGAATGTCGGGATCAGCCTGGATCTCGGACATGCCTATGTGAACGGCCAGTTACCCTCCTGCATCCGGTATCTCGGGAGTTCTCTAAAAGCGGTCCAGGCAAGCGACAACACCGGGCATTCGGACAGCCACCTGTTCCCCGGAACGGGCGATCTCCCGTGGGAACAGGTTTTTGCGGCGCTGATCGAAGAGGGGTTTAACGGGCCGATTGTCATTGAAATAAAAGATGAGCGGCCTTTGGGCGTTGTTTTGGAGGATTTGAACCGTTTCGCCGATGAGATGGGGCTTGTCGGTGTAAAACAAATGTCTTCCTGAGAATCGGATTTCGCTCCGACCCTTTCCATGAACCCGACACACCCCCCGGATGAATCATTCATGCTTCGCGCATTGGACCTTGCGGAACGAGGCAAGTATCTTGCCTCGCCCAATCCCCGTGTCGGTGCGGTGATTGTCGCCGAACAAAGCGGGACACCATCCATTGTGGGTGAGGGGTTTCACCCGTGTGCGGGCAGGCCCCATGCGGAACTCTTCGCGCTGCGGGATGCCGGTCCTGCTGCGCGGGGGGCGACGTTATACGTCAACCTGGAACCCTGCTGCCACCACGGAAAGACACCACCCTGTGTAGATGCCATCTTGCAGGCAGGTATCCGGCGGGTTGTTGTCGGAACACAGGACCCTTTTCCGGAGGTCTCCGGCAAGGGGATTTCCATCCTGCGAGATCAGGGGGTTATTGTGGACGTGGGTGTTTGTGAGCTGCAATGCCGCGAGCGGAACCGATATTTCTTCTCGGTGCATCGACGGGGCCGCCCGTGGGTGATTCTGAAAATGGCGATGAGCCTGGACGGCAAGATCGCTACACGAACCGGGGATTCCCGCTGGATCTCCTGTGAGGCCTCTCGGAAGATCGTCCAGGATCTTCGCGCCGAAGTCGATGCCGTGCTGGTCGGCTCGGGAACAGTGTTGAAAGACCGCCCGCGCCTTACCGCACGACCCACCGATCTTTCATCCGACGAATTCCGTCAGCCGCGCCGGATCGTCCTGGACCGTCGAGGCCGCCTGCTGTCCAATTTGGATTGTATTCAAGACCTCGATGCCGCGCCCCTCGAAATTATCGTGGGTCGTGATCTTGTTCTTGATAAGAAGATCGACAAGAACACGTCGGTGAGGATTACACGATGGCCTGTTGAGAACACCGATTCCGCATTGAATGATCTCCTGCGCTATTTTGCCACACAGGACATTCAATCTCTGCTGATCGAGGGGGGGCAGGAGATCGCGACATCTTTCCTGGCAGCGGGACTGGTAGACGAGGTTTTCCTTTTCATTGCGCCCATGTTGATCGGGGGCAGGGATGCGCCTTCCATCTTTGGAGGCATCGGCGCAGACTCCATCGAGGATGCACGGCAACTCAAAGAGATGACCGTGGAGAGAGTCGAAAAAGATATCCTGGTTCGCGGGCGGCTTTCCGACCTGCCCTGACCGCAAGCGGAGGTGGATGACAATGTTTACCGGAATTATTCGAGCGGTCGGTCGAATCCGGCGGACCGAGCATCGTCCCGCCGGCGTTCGGATGGCTGTGACCTGTCCCGAACCCATGCGGGATGTAGAGATTTCCGACAGTGTGGCGGTGAATGGAGTCTGTCTCACTGTAACCGAACTGTCGGGAGATGGATTCACCGTGGATGTCTCGAAAGAAACGTTGTCCCGTTCGAGTCTTTCCATGTTGCAGCCGGGCGCGCCGGTGAATATCGAGACTTCGCTGCGGCTGGGCGATAAACTCGGCGGTCATTTAGTTTTCGGGCATGTGGACGGGCTGGGAACGATTACTCAGCTGCGGCAGGTCGGCGACTTCTATGATCTCACCGTAGAGTTTCCTGCCGAGTTATCCCGTTACATAGCCGAGAAAGGCTCTATTTCTATTGATGGAATCAGTCTGACTGTAGCGACGCTGTCCGGGAATCGCTTAACGGTCGCTGTGATTCCGTACACGTTTGAGCAGACCGTTCTCAAGTACCGCCGTGTGGGGGATCGTGTTAATCTTGAGGTAGACATGCTGGCCCGTTATGTGGAGCGAATGCTTCATGCGGATTCTAAGGGAGAACTGAGTAAAGAATTTCTCGCGGAACACGGATTCTTGTGAATCAGGCGCCTCCCTCCAGCAGGGCCGGTGATTGGGTGAAGAAAGCCTTTCTTTACCAGGCAGAGACGCCTGCCCTACCGGGTAGCTGCCAGGCAGGGACGCCTGGCCTACTGGGTAGCTGCCAGGCAGAGACGCCTGGCCTACTGGGTAGCTGCCAGGCAGGGATGCCTGGCCTACCGGGTAGCTGCCAGGCAGAGACGCCTGGCCTACCGGGTAGCTGCCAGGCAGGGACGCCTGGCCTACCGGGTAGCTGCCAGGCAGGGACGCCTGGCCTACTGGGTAGCTGCCAGGCAGGGACGCCTGGCCTACCGGGTAGCTGCCAGGCAGAGACGCCTGGCCTACTGGGTAGCTGCCAGGCAGAGACGCCTGGCCTACTGGGTAGCTGCCAGGCAGGGACGCCTGGCCTACCGGGTAGCTGCCAGGCAGAGACGCCTGGCCTACTGGGTAGCTGCCAGGCAGGGACGCCTGGCCTACTGGTGGGACAGGCCTCCATGCCTGTCGATGGGCAAGATTTCTTTGCAGGAACCGCTGTAAGGTGGGCTCAAGCCCGTCTGCGGGCTAACCCACCAAAGATCTACTCAGGCTTTGTTGAGATTCCTCGCATTCGTTCGGAATGACAACAGGCCTGTAATTTCGACCCCCTTCCCTGTCATTTCGACCGAAGGGAGAAATCTCATCCAAGCGCCCGGCTTTTCCCATGGTTCGCAATGACAAACACGCGGGAGCTTTCTCAGGAGCACAGGCGTCTCGCCCCGAACGCTGGATTCCGGCTTTCGCCAGAATGACGGGGATGCAGACGGCGATGGGCGAGGCTGCCTTGGCATAGTCTTGCCGCCCGAACTCTGGTAGGTTTATCCGAATCTATTCGTTCTTGGAGGAATCAGTGATGAACGCCACACGCCGCAATTTCATTCGGAATCTGGCCTGCAGCGCCGGAGCCGCTTTGCTTGTCGGAAGAACTGCCCATGCCGCCAAAGCAGAGATCGCTCCTATGAAAGTCTCCACCCAGGAAGGGCTTCTTCCGGGTGCGACATTCGCCGAGAAAATGGATTTACTTGAGAAATACGGATTTGATGCAGTAGAGCTGTCCGGCAGCGGGCTTCCAGGTCGGGTGAAAGAAATCCAGGAGGCAATCAAGGGGCGAAATACAAAAATCAGCGCGGTTTGTTCGGGCTACGACGGATGCCTGATTTCGCCGGATGTTGCCGAACGCACCACCGCCGTAAACGATATCAAGGCGATTCTCACGGCATGTGGGGAACTCGGTTCGACCGGATTGATCTTCGTCCCGGCATTCAACCGGCAATATACCATGCCGGATCTGAACCCGTACAAGTCGAAATACGACCTGTCCCGCGCGTTGCTCGTCGAGCAGCTGAAGCCGCTCGGAGAACATGCGCTCTCCTGTGGCACACGGATGCTGATGGAACCTCTGAACCGGTACGAGGCGACCTTTCTCAACCGGGTTGCGGATGCGGTCGCCATCTGCAAAGAAGTGGACAGCAAAGGCGTCTGTGTCATGGCGGATTTCTTCCACATGAATATCGAGGAAGCCGACAAAGCCGCTGCCATTCGCGCGGCCGGGTCGTGGCTGCATCATGTCCATCTGGCAGACAACACCCGCAAACTTCCCGGCCAGGGTGAGATGAACTATATTCCCGGATTCCGCGCCCTGCAGCAGATCGGCTATGCGGACTATTGCAGCCTGGAATGCGGTATCCTGGGCGATCCGAAGGAGGAACTGCCGAAATGTGTCAAGTTCCTTCGCGAGCAGTGGAGCCGGGCCGCCGAGGCATGAGGCGCGCCGTGACAACATTCCTCGGTCTTGTTGTCCTGATTCTGGTCGGGTGGTGGGGCATCCGGGCTTTCGAACGGGCCAATCTGTTCATCCCATCCCGCATTCTTGAAGCCAAGCCGAGCGATATCGGCCTGGAATACAAGGACTTCGTCGTGGAGCCGACACCGGGGCAGCATGTCCACGGCTGGTTCATTCCGGCTGAAAAACCCATCGCCATTTTGCTGTTCTGCCATGGGAACGCAGGGAATATCAGCCACCGGCTTGATTCGATCCGCCTGTTCCATGAGCTGAATCTAAGCGTACTGATTTTCGACTACCGGGGATACGGGCGCAGCGAGGACGGTTCCAGCGAGGAAAGAGTTTATGCGGATGCATTCAGCGTGTACCAGGCCGCGCGAACGCACAAGGAGCCGATCGTCCTGTTCGGTCGTTCACTGGGTGGGGCCGTAGCGGTGGATCTCGCCACGCGCGTAGATGATGCCGCCGCGCTGATTGTCGAAAGCAGTTTCACCTCCACAGTAGCCATCGGGAAAGAGCTGTACCCGTTTCTGCCGGTCTCCTGGATGGTGACCATGCCGTTTGACTCGCTTTCCAAGATTCCGAAAGTGCGGTGTCCCGTGCTGGTGATTCACAGCCCGGAGGACGACATTATTCCGTTTCATCACGGAAAAGAGTTGTTCGAGGCTGCGCCCGAACCGAAAAAGTTCCTGCAAATCTCCGGGGATCATAACAACGGCTACAGGGAATCCGGGAAAATATACATGGACGGAATTGCGGCGTTTCTGGCAGAAGTTCTTCCGGCAACCGGACCGTGATTTAGCGGTTGTCTGAACTATGATTCGCTTGATTATAGGATTACCTTGATTGTAAATCATGGTAATCCTGTTATCCGACGAATCAGGGTTCAGGCATTTCATCACTTCGTGATATGTTGATGATACACTCCGACGGATATTCGGCCGGCTGTCCCCGCCCTTTACAATAGAGCGGGGGACTGCTTCCGTATTTATACATGGCACAGGGTTTCGTTGGCCCCACAAACACACAATAAGGAGAACATCAATGCCCGATCTGGCCCCATGGATTACGTTTCGACCCGAAATCAAAGTCCTGGATTGCACCATCCGCGATGGCGGACTTATCAATGATTCCCGGTTTGATGACCGTTTTGTGAGGGCGGTATACCAAACCTGTCTGGAGGCCGGAATCGACTATATGGAGATCGGCTATAAGAACTCGAAACGTCTTTTCCCCAAGGACAAGTTCGGCCCCTGGCGACACTGCGATGAGGAAGATATTCGTCGCATTGTCGGCGACAATAATACTTCTTTGAAATTGTCCGCCATGGCGGATGCCGGGAAAAGCGACTGGCAGACCGATATTCTGCCGAAAGAGGAAAGTGTGCTCGACATGATCCGCGTGGCCTGCTATGTGAATCAGATCCCGGAAGCCGTTGCCATGATAAACGATGCTCACGAAAAAGGCTACGAGGTTTCCTGTAATATCATGGCCATCTCGGCGGCTCAGCAAGTGGAAATCCAGCAGGCGCTCGAAGTGGTCGCGCAGACTCCCGCATCGGTGGTAGTCATTGTCGACAGCTTCGGCGCCCTGTACTGCGAACAGATCAAAATGTACGTCGAAATGTACCGAAAGGCATTGGAGGGAACCGGAAAAGAAATCGGCATCCATGCGCATAACAATCAGCAACTCGCATTCGCCAATACGATTGAGGCGATCATTCGCGGCGTGAATCGCATTGATGCCACTATGGGGGGGATCGGTCGGGGAGCCGGGAATTGCCCGATGGAATTGCTGATGGGGTTCTTGCGCAATCCGAAGTTCCGCATTCGACCGGTCTGGCAGCTGTTGCAGGACCAGTTTGTCAAACTGGGCGAGACACTCGACTGGGGACCCTCTCCGCAGTACAACATATCCGGCCAGCTGAATCAGCACCCGCGCGCCGCCATTGCCGCCCGCTCCGGCCCCCAGAAATATGACTTTGTCGATTTCTACGACAAGTGTATCGGGGATGTGTGAGAGGGAACCCGGGGCGCATTTCCCGGTCTGCCATGATTTGCCTGGTTATCGGATTACCTTCATTGTAAATTAGGGCAATCCTCTCATCTCACGTATCACCGCACCGACACATGAAACGCAGACCCCGTCAGAAATCCAAGGTTGGTCGTCTGGCCGGGAATAACCTGTACGGAAGAGAGAACTCCGTACACTCCGGCTCCGGCGTCACGCGGACCGCGTACATAAAAAATTAAACTATGTTTCCCCGCCGGTACCTCTTCCAGTACAAATTCATTCGGCGCAGATGGCGGATACTGCCCGTGACCGAGGACCTCTACCAGTACAAAAGCAGTCCCCTCCGGGACCTCAAGAGCGCCGACAATCCGGCCGGTCGCCTGAAGCGGCTCCAGTACCGCATTCACAAATTGGATCTCCTGTGTTTCCGGCGTCATTGCAACCGCCCCATCCCACGGCTGGTAGCCATCCGAAGAAAAATGGATATAATATACGCCCGCCTCGTGAAATGTCAGCTGGTACGTTCCATCCGGCGTATTAAGATTCTGTTTGGTAACGAACGCGCCGGCCCTCGGGTCTTTCAACTGTCCTTCGACCGCAAGGACATACCGCGAAATCGGCTTGCCCGTATCGCGGTCCGTTACCGTTCCCATCACCGTCCACGCCTGCTTTTGCAGAACCACATCGGCAGCGGTCTGCCCGGTGGGAACATCATACAGCGCTCCATACAGCGGCGGCTTGGACTCGAGGCGGAACAGCAGATCGTAGGTCCCCGATTTCAGCCCCGAAATGTAGTAAACACCGGCCTCGTTAGTCGATCCGGAGTACCTCTGTCCATCCGTAGAGACTGCGCTGACCAAAACGCCGGGGATACCCCGTCCCTGGTTGTCGAGCGCGCGCCCCTGGATAAATCCCCCTTCATCTAATATCACAATAATCGGCTCGATATTGGTGGAATCGACCAGGATATCCTGACGTTTGGTCGCATACCCCTCCATCTCCACAATCAGGGTGTGCGACCCGTTTACTGTCGAGTACCTCTGGGAAACCACAGAAACATTATTAAAGGTGAAACCACCCATCTGGTCGGTAATCTGTTGCGAACTTGTATTCTGAAAAAGGTCGATCAATGTCACCCGCGCCCCGGAGGCAACCTGTTGGCCGATCAGCACACGCCCGGTAACCGTCGCGCTGCCGGTCAGCGTGATGTTAATGTTTTCGATGACTCGCATACTCGGATCCGGTGTAAACGGTTCGCTCAGGCCGGAACCGTACTCCG
>Ga0209201_1001569_pt1 | contig 25597 bp, 16 predicted proteins | sample AD_UKC055_MetaG_FD_184411 | JGI IMG/M metagenome (GOLD analysis project Ga0209201, IMG submission 184411) | Active sludge microbial communities of municipal wastewater-treating anaerobic digesters from USA - AD_UKC055_MetaG (SPAdes) (version 2) | ecosystem: Engineered > Bioreactor > Anaerobic >...
TGTATTTCCTTGAATATCATGCGCCGCCTGGGTTATCGGTATATCCCTGACGGCCACCGCGCCGCAGCTGCCTTGCCTGATCGCGGCTTAGCCTGGCTGAGGTCGGTATGAGCGTTGATAAGCCCTACGTTATAGCCCCAGCACTTGACCCCGCCGCCTGTGGTCAGCGCGCAGGTGTGCCACCCACCGGCGGCGATGGCCGCCACCCCGCTCGAAAGCCCCACCACGTCCACCGGCGTGCTGCTCTGGGTCGTCGTGCCGTCGCCCAGTTGACCATACACGTTCTCGCCCCAGCACTTGACCCCGCCGCCCGATACAAGCGCGCAGGTGTGAGACCACCTACCGGCGGCGATGGCCGCGGCACCGCTGGCCAGCCCCACCACGTCCACCGGCGTGCTGCGGTCGGTCGTGGTGCCGTCGCCCAGTTGGCCATGCCAGTTAGCGCCCCAGCACTTGACCCCGCCGCCCGTGGTCAGCGCGCAGGTGTGACGATCACCGGCGGCGATGGCCACGGCACCGCTCGCCAGCCCCACCACGTCCACCGGCGTGCTGCTGCTCGTCGTCGTGCCGTCGCCCAGTTGACCATAGTAGTTATCGCCCCAGCACTTGACCCCGCCGCCCGTGGTTAGCGCGCAGGTGTGATCCCCACCGGCGGCGATGGCCGCCGCCCCGCTCGCCAGCCCCACCACGTCCACCGGCGTGCTGCTCTGGGTCGCCGTGCCGTCGCCCAGTTGACCAGACCAGTTTCGGCCCCAGCACTTGACCCCGCCGCCCGATACAAGCGCGCAGGTGTGATCATAGCCGGCGGCGATGGCCACGATGTCCTGTAAGGGGGGTAAGGAGGCCGTGCTGCTGGCCCTGGCCGGGTCAAGCACAAGCGGCCCATACGCCGGGTTCATGGAGATGGCCGGGCCGGCGCTCCTCGACGCGGCGGCCGGGGGTTGGGCAGCCGTCTGTGCGCCGGCCCCGCTCAGATTGCCGGCCAACAGGACCAGGCTCACCATGAGACTGATGAACAATCGCGCTTTCATTGGTTTTGCTCCTTTCTGTTGTTGGTAAGCGAACTGCGCCTAACGGCCTGGGCTTCACCTGCACCGCGACTGCGGGGAAGACACCATCAACACAAAACCAACTCCAAAGCGTGTGTGACCGCCGCTGACCAGCCGCGCAAGCGGCGTCGGGTGGAAGCCCTTGTTAGCCCGCTCCTGATACCAGTTAAATTCAGCTGTGGACAGACTCGAGGGCCCCAGTGGGCGGGAGACAAACCGCCCGCCCACTTCGGTCTAATGGTGCAATTTCTTCTACCTCAAAACCAGGGGCAGGTAAATACTCCACCTTGGCTCGGTTAAGGTGAGTGATACCTGGGTGGTTGCAGTTAACGTGGTTTCACCGGCATCCTCACCGCTAACTTGGATTGCACCCGTATAAGTACCTATGGGCACTTCAGGAAAAATCGTCACACTGCATTTGGCCAGGACAGAAGTACCAGCAACTACCTCGTTAGGGACTTCACACGAGATTTGAGATGCAGGAATTACAGTACCGCCATCACCACTGAATTCTGTTGGGGATATTTGAAGACTTGAGATAGTTTGGCTTCCACCCCCCTCAGCGATTTGCAGGCCAAAAGACTCGATTGTAGGCGATACTTTTGTTGTTAGCACAGTGCTCCAAATCACACTTGCAGGAGCATCCAGGATAGCTGGCAGAAGTGGTGTCTCGAGCTTCGACAGATCGTATCCTTTTCCTGCTGCAGAACTCTGAGCCACTACCCTAACCTGATATGCCTCACTACTTGGACCGTCAATGATCATCCACTCAGGCCAAGTGGTGGATCCGGAGTAGCTTACACCAGCAATCTGATTTTCCACCTCGCCTGTGCCGTAGTTCACTCCAACGTGATTTCCGCTGGCATCGTACAGGTGAAGGTCGTGGTCAGATCCTTCAGCGAAAGAGAGCAGCAAACGCCCTGACTGAGTTGACGGAGAGAATTGCACTGACCTAGTAATTACTTGCCCAGTTCCCAGTATGCCTTGATCTATGGTGTCAAAGTTCTGGCCGTCCAAGGCAGCAAGTTGAGAATCTGTGCCCACGAAGAAATGAGTCACAAAGGGACCTTGCATACTCACTTCCTCAGAACCCGCGACGGTGACAAACAGATGGGCATCGTATCCGGTGTGATGCAGTAGACTGGAACGGAGCAGTGTATACATGAACTCAATAGGCTCTTGCTCTCCCGCAGCAATAGACATTGATGAAGAGCCCACCAAGCCAATGGTCGGCATCCCTTGATCAAGTTGGGTTGTTATGCTACCGTAGACATTCACATTGACAGGCGTGTCACCTGCATTACTTATCAGAACTTGACCAATTCCTTGCCCTGATGTCTCATCTGCTGAAACAACCAAATCGGGTATGGTGATCGAGTCTATCTGTACTGAACTCTGAGTCAAGGCTTGCATTAGCTGTTCAACGCCTGAAGCAGTTACGGTAGTGACCCAATTTCCTGTGTGCTGGAAAACTGCTCGTCGCAAGGCTAGATCATTGGGAAGCTGTTTGATGGCATCGTAGCTAGCTACGGTCATAGCACCTTGGATACTCAAACCATCAACAGTGCTTATCCCCCCGATCACAGAAGAGATCGAGGTAATGCTGGCTACACCTCCCCAAAGGATCGCTTCGGAGGGGATTAGGACAACAGTTGATCCTCCAACTGTGACGGGGGCCCCCACAACGCCAGCTACCTTAAGACCTGCACCTCCCAAGACAGCGCCTATCTCAGTTACCATTGTAGCAAAAGAAACATTTTCAGCCACCTCCAGCTTGCCAGCTAAATCGCTCATTGTGTCTTCTTGAAATTGGAGCACACCCAATTTGGCGAGTTCACACCAATTCTCGTGGATAACTAACACATAGGTTTCTTGATCACTGGACGCGTAAAGGGCCGCTGTCTGCTCCTCCAAGATGGAGATTACGAAGTCGACCGGGTAGTTAGCAGGTAAAGGATCGGGGATCTGGGCTACATAGAATTGGTATTCGTCATCAATTGCTTCCAGGTAGTCGGATATCCCCACGTATGTACCACCAGACTCAGGTGTAAATGTTACATCATTCATGAAGTGAGGATAGATGTAGTCATTTTTTACCTGTGTCTCAGAAATAGAGGCTGGTATGCCGTCAAGAAGCCCCGCTAAGCCCAAGCCGACTGTCCTTCCCAGGTCCACAAACCCTATAATCTGAGAGGCTTTGGACAACAACTGTGCGTCTTTGCCGAGTTTGGCTAAATCGCCAGGATCTGGAACGGCGAGACTAGCAACTGTCCAGGCAGCCCCCAGATAGTCTCTCCAGTCGGTGCGAAGAGATACCACATACTTAGCTTGAAGAGCCGAAAAGGCATCAAGATCAGCCGTAATGGACGACTTAACAGCTTCCTTGAAGCTTTCAAATGCGGAGATCAGACGTTCCCGATCTGTATCAGCTGTTGGTTCCTCTGTGCCATAGTATGTCGTAATACTGTCTTGTGTTCCTGAAGCTAGAGTGCCCATACTGAAATAGGCAAGGACACAACTATCACTCTCTGGGGAAGTAGTGTAGCCGGGCGTATAAAACCGTTGATTGGGATCCGGAGTGTAGTCCCAAACATAGCCAACCGCGTTGGGCCACCAAGCGAAGACGACTCGATCAGGCTGGGTAGAGAAAGTGCCGACAGAGGTTAACGACGGGTCAGGCCATATATCATATCCCCGCCAACTATTGAAGGCAAGTGTAGGCATATCTGTTTCGTAGGTTCTGACACCAACTGTTGATGCGTAAAGCGGAGAACCATCATTTATGTCTACTTGCGTGTCGAAGAGATACCTCACAGAGACATCGTGTTGCGTACCATCTTGATTTGAAGCCTCCACTTTGAACTGGACTGCCTGATCACTAAGCGTGAACCATTGGGTGACGAGGATGCTTTCGGGTGTCTGATACTGAATGTAGGCGGAATTGTCATCAACGACGGTGAAAGGAGTTGTCACAGAAAGGCTGCCATCGTCGTTGTTATAGACTTGACTGTCCACCTTGACAGAGAGGTACCCTGTACCTTCATTAGGATAGAGCAAATACCTGCCATCAGCAGTCCACATGGTAAACTGACCAGTATCAATTATCGAGATGGTCAGGTATTCGTTTGACAGGTATCCACTCTGAGTGACTGATGGGAGTCGATCGGGGTCACTCGATTTCAGAACTTCAAACTCGACTCCTTCATCTCTTAAGGATATCAGTTGTGCTTGGGTCACCGTAACAACAACTCTCTCCCCGGTGAGCGCATCAACCGATATTCCTTGTTCAGCGAGAAATGCTCTCTCCTTATTGTCCACCTCCCTTAGAATTACCGTGTAAGTAGTGTTCTGCTCATCAACTTGAGCCAAAGCGGGGCTTAAACTGGTCAAACACAATGTTGCAATTAGCAACATCTTAAGCAAAAAACTTCTCGTCTTCATCTCGAATCCTCCTTCCCAATGTGTAAACCTACTCAACTTTTTGCACGATTGTTCTTTCTAGCTCGGAAATCCCTCTCATAAAGCGGAGGGAAAAGTGAACAAGTTCCCCATCTATGGTTATGAAGTCTACCCATGCATAGTTATCCCTCCCTTTCAACCCAAGCCTACTACCAGGAACAAAATTTCCGTCTATTCTCCTAACTTCTGCCCATTGCACCTCCTTTCTCTCAATTAAAGAACGGTACGAGATGCTCCTTTCGATAACAACGACTTTCTTGGATAGTACATAAACGGAGCCAAGCAATGATCCCACAAACATCATTGCTAACACGAAGCCAATTACCAGTCTTCTCCACAAAAGCTCATTGTTCACTGCCCTTTCATGTCTCTGACTAGCAGAGGCCAAGCCTATAAACACAGTAATTGCTAGAAATAACAATGATAGGTTCGCTAGCGTCAAGCCAATAGTGAGGGAACCGTGAAAAATGATACGCTCTTTGTCGACCTTAAACACCGGAAATATGATGTCGCCCATAAACCCTGCGACTAGCATGAGTGTGTAAAGGATGAGAGCACCCAAGAGGATATGAATGATTTTCACTGTTCGACACCCGTGGTATAAGTCTTGTCTGAGCGGGCTAACTATGGAATGAAAATTAAACAACTTTCCCCTTTCATTTGCCCAATGGGCGATAATGTGTTACTCTCTTGGTTCTGAAAAGGTCAATCCGTCTGCCTGATACAAGCAAAAAGCCAGGAGGTGTCGATGCAGCCCTATGCTCCCGAAATCGAAACAACGATGAAAAACTTCTACGATAGCTTGAATGAGAAGGATCGGCGTCGCTATGCAGGGATTGAGGCGCTGAAATTGGGACGTGGCGGGCGGAACTACATTGCCCGCGTACTGGGTTGTAGCCGCCGCACGGTGACGAAAGGGGCTCAAGAAGTCAGTGGCCTGAGCGAGAAGGATGTATCCGACCGCATTCGGGAACCTGGCGGTGGACGGAAGTCTTACGAGAGTCGGTGGGAAGGGATAGACGACAAGTTTCTGCACGTTCTGCGCCACCATACGGCGGGTGACCCGATGGATGAAACGGTTTTGTGGACCAACCTGCAGCCGGCCCAGATTGCCAAACTCATGTACGCAGAGCATGGCCTGAAAGTGAGCAACACCGTTATCCGAAAACTGCTGAAAAAGCACCACTATCGTCGCCGCAAGGCCCAAAAGAAACAAACGGCAAAGGAAGTTCCCCACCGAAATGAACAGTTTGAGAACATCGCCCGCCTGATTGCGGAATACGAATCTGCCCACAACCCGATTGTCAGCATGGACACCAAGAAGAAAGAGTATCTGGGCAATCTCTATCGTGATGGCTACTTGTACACCCTGGAAGAGGTGCGAACCTTGGACCACGACTTCACCAGCTTGACGGAAGGGGTGATCATCCCTCACGGCATCTACGATCTCCAACGGAACACCGGCTTCATCACTCTGGGTACCAGCAAGGACACGAGCGAATTTGCCTGTGATTCTATCCGAAACTGGTGGTATCTCCAGGGACGATACGACTATCCCCACGCCACGTCCATTTTGCTCCTGTGTGATGGAGGAGGAAGCAATAGTTCTCACTACTACATCTTCAAAGAAGACCTTCAGAAATTGGCAGATGAAATCGGTGTGGCTATTCGGGTTGCTCATTACCCGCCCTATTGTTCCAAGTACAATCCCATTGAGCACCGTTTGTTCCCTCACGTGACCCGGGCTTGCCAGGGTGTCATTTTCAAAAGCATCGAGATCGTCAAAGAACTGATGGAAAAGACGACTACCTCAAAAGGTCTCCAAGTCACCGTTCAGATCCTTGACAAAGTATACGAAACTGGATGCAAAGTCGCTGATGACTTCAAGGAAACCATGCGAATTGTGTTCGACGAATTCTTGCCTCAATGGAACTACACTGCTGTACCAAATGGGCAAGTTATTTAATTCTCAATCCTAAGCGAACTGCACCTAATGGAGGAGTTCACCTGCGCGCGGCTGCGGCGGGACCTCCTCCCTGACGGGCCGCCTTCCCTGCGGGTGGAATGCAGGTTGGGCGGCGTCCCGGCCTGCCGGCGCTTGAGCCCCCTCACTGGAGTTATGCCCCTCCGCCGGCGTTTCCCCTCGCCAGGGCCATCACCTTTCTTTGGCGCCGCAGCCGCCTAACGGCCTGCGCATCAGCCGCACGCGGAGCGAGGGAGCACAGCGACTGAGCGGAGCGTGTCGGCTGGATGCGCGGGTTAGCTGGCCCGCTGGGACAATAACCCTACACCACCTGAAAACTCTGCCCCACTGGTTTGAACTCGGCAACTTCTTGCCTTTCCAGTTTCTGTCGAATCTGCTCAAAACGTTTCACGGTCTCGGCAGAATACAGCCGTTCACCACATTGTAAACATACGTCAGCACGTACCTTGAGCACCGCCGTATGCACCCCGCCTTTCAGCAGCTTTTCTACTTCCTTCTCAACCAATTCCCCACCACAGACGGGGCACTTGTCAAAAGGTTTCATCTCTTTCTCCTAATGCGCCAATTGACCCATCGTTCAGGATCGGGCCGGTACACGGTGATCAACACCGCCCATTTTGTCGCTGGATTGTACGCCCAAACACTGTGAATCGGCTCGCCTATAAAGCTATCACCGTATATCAAGCAACTCGGATAGGGCTTATCTGTGGGATACTCTTCGATAATCTCGCCGTGCAAAACACTGAAGAAAACCTCGTCAAAGGACAGATGATCCGCCTGTGCCTCTTCGTCGGCATGATCAGTGATGCGGATACGATCATAACGGATTGCGTCAATAATGTCTCGAATGTCCACGAGATAACCTTGCTCAATGGATTCTGTTCTTTATTGTATCCCAACACACCGAGTTGGCAAAGGGCCGCCCAACTATGTATTATACGGACTATATATCCAGCCGTATATATTCTGTGGCCATCTACTTGTATATATCTACCCCTATATCACCTCCTCTGCCCCTGACCGGTCGCACGGCCCCAAACGCACCATCTGCTCATACGGCACTTCCCCTACCTTCCGCTGCGCGTTCCAGACCCCGCCCGCTGGCTTCACCTGCTGTCGAAGCGCCGTCTCCTCACTCCCCACGCGAAGGGCGACCACCTCCGCGGCTGCCCATCGCACTCTTCTACGCTCAGCTCCACCGTCTTGTAGCGTTGGCACTTTTGAGCCTCCTACCGATATCGCACACAGACCCGCTGCGCACCATAGCGTGCGCTCAGCTCCTTCGTCCCTGGTGGCCCTGGCAACAACGTCAAGCGGGTTCGCATCAGCCAGCTCCGGCACGGGTAAGAGGATGTTTGACACCTATAATTATAGAAATAAACGCGCGGAAAGTCAATAAGCAGCTACGTCAGGGCCATCGCATTGAGGAAACTCGTCCCATCACGGTGCCTGTTGTGCCGCTTAAGCGACTTCTTTATTCCCGGCCTTCAGGCCGCATTTCTGCCACAGGCGATCAAATGCGCCCGCCCTGATCGCCCGGCTCTTGACGCCACCCCCAATCCGTGATATACTCTAACTGGTCAGACCACTTACCAGTGACCAAAGGGGATCCTCCAATGCCTGAATGGAACGCGCCACAACGTCCGGCGGATTACGTCGAGGAAAGCCTGATCACCGCCATTCTGAACGGCGATTATCCACCCGGCGCCACCCTGCCGGGGGAACGTGACCTCGCCGCCCGGCTGGGCCTCACCCGCCCCACCCTCCGCGAGGCGCTGCAACGGCTGGCGTGCGATGGCTGGATCACCATCCGCCAGGGGAAACCCACCGTGGTGAACGATTTCTGGCGGGAGGGGGGCCTCAATGTACTCAACGCGCTCGTGCGTTACCGGCACGTCCCCGATGATTTCGTGGTGCACCTCCTCGAAGTGCGTCTGGCGATGGCGCCGGCCTACACCGCCGCCGCCGTGGCCCACGATCCGCAGAGTGTGCTGGCGCACCTCCAAACCGCCGCGGCCCTCGAAGAGGATCCCCGCGCCTTCGCCCACTACGACTGGCTGCTGCATCGCCAACTCACCCTCGCCTCCGGGAATCCCATCTACACGCTGATCCTCAACGGCTTCGCCGCCTTCTACGAGACGATGGCCACGCTGTATTTCACCCAGGAAACGGCCCGCGCTGTCTCCCGTCGCTTCTACGCCGACCTGAAAACCGCCTTTGCCAACGGCGACGCCGCCGGCGCCGAGAGCATCACCTGCCACGTGATGGCCGAGAGCATTCGCCTGTGGCAAGCGCTGCATCAAGAGGCGGAGGCGGAAGCCTGAACTGACTTCGCGTCTCCACTTTGCCGACGCGTCTTACCGTTGTTCAAGAGACGCCAGGCGCTGGCGCACATCATCCAAGGATGAAAATGTGAGCCGTGAGCAGCGACGGCGACGGCTCACCGGTCCGACACGAGCCCACCGCGCTGAAGCGCGTTGTTTGAGGGCGTAGCAGCCCCGGGGCAAGGAATTTTTAATCTTATTCGTGAAATTCGGCTTCATTCGGGGCCATTTTCGAAGGAGGGTTCGTATGCGACGTTGGAATGGTTGGGGTGACGACACCTTTACCTATGAGCTGCCTGACTCGGCAGTGCGCTATGCCCGCGAGATGCTGGGACCGGGCCGTCCGCCGCAGGATGCGCCGCTGGAGGTCGTGCTCACGCAAGTCCCGCCATCGCGCCTGCCCGAACATCCCCTCATCCACACACATGCCGAGACGCGCGTCCGCCATGCCCGGGGACAGAGCTTCCCCGATTGGGTGGCCATGCGCAGCGGACATGTTGGCGCCTTCCCGGATGGCGTCGCCTTCCCTCAGAGCCGGGAGGACGTGCGCACGCTGCTCGATTTCGCCATGCGGCATGACCTCGCGGTGATCCCCTACGGCGGCGGATCGAGTGTAGTGGGCCATGTGAATCCCCTCCCCGACGCCCGCCCCGTCCTTACGGTGGACATGACGCGCATGAACCAGCTGCAAGCCCTCGATCCCGAAAGCCAGCTGGCGACCTTCGGGGCGGGCGTCTCCGGGCCGGAGTTGGAGGCGCAACTCCGCGCGCACGGCTACACCCTGGGACACTATCCGCAATCCTTCGAATACTCCACCCTCGGCGGCTGGATCGCCACCCGCAGCAGCGGACAACAATCGCTGCGCTACGGGCGCATCGAGAAGCTCTTCGCCGGCGGGCAGCTGGAAACCCCGACAGGGACTCTGGAATTGCCGGCGGCGTTCCCCGCCTCTGCCGCCGGGCCAGACTTGCGGGAGCTCGTGCTCGGCTCCGAAGGGCGGTTGGGCATCCTCACCGCCGCGACGGTGCGCGTGAGCCCCCTGCCGGAAAAAGAGACGTTTCACGCCGTTTTCTTCCCTGACTTCGAGGCGGGACGGACTGCCGTGCGCGAAATTGTCCAGGCAGGCATTCCCCTTTCGATGCTGCGACTCAGCACGCCCCAGGAGACCGAGACGACCCTGGCGATGGCGGGCCACGAGGTGCTGCTCGGCACGCTGAAGAAATATCTGGCGTTGCGCGGCGCTGGCGACAAACGATGTATGCTCATCGTCGGTGTTACCGGCTCGGAGGCACTCACCGAGGCGGCGGCGAAGGCGGCGTTCGACATCACTGGCCGGTACGACGGCGTCTACGCCACCCAGACCTTCGGGAAGACGTGGCACAAGGACCGCTTCCGCTCGCCATATTTGCGCAACGCGCTCTGGGAAGTCGGCTACGGCATTGACACGTTGGAGACGGCGACCGCCTGGAGCAACGTCCCCACGATGATCGCGGCCATCGAGGAAGCGCTGCGTACCACCCTGTGGTACAAGGACGAATTCGTGCACGTCTTCACCCATCTCTCGCACGTCTATCCCTACGGCTCCAGCATCTACGTCCAATTTCTCTTCCGGCTCGCCGCCGACCCCGAGGAGACGCTGGAAGGGTGGCGCGCGCTGAAGGCCGCCGCCAGCGAAACCATCGTCGCTCACGGCGGCACCATCAGCCATCAACATGGCGTGGGAATGGATCACGCGCCGTATCTGCAGGCCGAAAAGGGCGCGCTGGGGATGCAGGCGCTCCGCTCCGCGCTGGAGGTCTTCGATCCCCAGGGCGTGATGAATCCGGGAAAACTCGTCAGCCAGGGAACAGGAGGGGAACATGCTCACACCACAGTGGCGTGATGAAGTTTGGGCGCAGCTGGCGCAGCCGTGGGATCTCATCATCATTGGCGGCGGGATTACCGGCGCGGGCATTCTCCGCGAAGCCACCCGCCTGGGACTTAAAGCGCTGCTCGTCGAGCAGCGGGACTTCGCCTGGGGCACTTCCAGCCGCTCCTCGAAGCTCGTCCATGGCGGCATCCGCTATCTCAAAGAAGGCAAAGTCCGCCTGACGTTGACTTCCGTCCAGGAGCGCGAGCGGCTGATGGAAGAAGGTCCCGGCCTCATTGACCCCTTGGGCTTCCTGCTGGCGACCTACAAGGGCGATTTCCCCGGCAAGTGGACTTACGGCGCCGGGCTGACGGTGTACGATCTGCTGGCCCTGCAATGGAGCCACACCTACTACAGCACCACCGATTTCGAGCTGCTCGCCCCCCGCATCGCGCCCAAAGGACTGCAGGGAGGCTGGCGCTACGGCGACGCGCAGACCGATGACGCGCGCCTCGTCCTGCGGGTGATCTTCGAGGCGCTGGCCGATGGCGGCGCAGCGCTGAACTATGCCCGCGCGGAAACGCTGCTGCGCGAGGAGGGGCGCGTGACCGGAGTGACGCTGCGCGATCAGCTCAGCGGACGGGTCGCGGAAGCGCGGGCGCGGGTCGTGGTAAACGCCACCGGAGCGTGGGCGGACGGGCTCCGCGCGCAGGTTGGCGCCTCGCCCCGCATTCGCCCGCTGCGTGGCAGTCACCTGGTCTTCCCCGCGTGGCGTTTCCCCGTGGCGCAGGCGGTGAGCTTCCTCCATCCGGTGGATCGGCGCCCCGTCTTCATCTTCCCCTGGGAGGGGATCACGCTCGTGGGGACCACGGACCTGGATCACGAGCAGCCCCTCGACGCCGAGCCGCACATCACGCCAGAAGAGGTCGCCTACCTGATGCAGGTCGTCGAAGCCCACTTCCCCGCGCTGCAACTCACGCTCGACGATGTCATCAGCACCTTTGCCGGCGTCCGCCCGGTGATCGGCAGCGGCAAAGCTGATCCCAGCAAGGAATCGCGCGATCACGTCGTCTGGAACGAGGCGGGATTGCTCACGGTGACCGGCGGGAAGCTGACCACCTTCCGCCGCATCGCCCTCGACGCGCTCACCGTCGCCCGCGCGCAGCTCCCCGAGATGCCCGAGCCCCGCGGCGATATGCCGGTGCTCAATCCCGTGAACGTGCCGTTGCCCAACGGGCAGGCGCTGACCCAGGCCCAGCGGCGACGGTTGTTGGGACGCTATGGCGCGGCGGCCCCTGCCCTCGTGCGGGCGGCTCACCCCGGGGAGCTCACCCCCATCCCCGGCACGGCGACGTTGTGGGCGGAGCTGCGCTGGGGGGCGCGGAGCGAAGGGGTCGCGCATCTGGAGGACCTGCTCCTGCGGCGCACCCGGCTCGGCCTGCTGTTGCCGCAGGGCGGAGCCGCGCTGCTGGAAGACATCCAGCGCATCTGCCAGCCGGAGCTGGGCTGGGACGATGCCCGCTGGGACGCCGAAGCGGCGGCCTACCAGGAGCTCTGGAAGCGCTGCTACAGCCTCCCGCCCCACGAGCAAATCCCCGATTGGCGTCCGGCGCTGCGGGAGGCGCAGGCGCGCCGCGAAGCCAGCCTGCCGCGTCGCCGCAAGATCGCTGCCGGCGCCGTTGGCGGCCTCCTGGCCGGCTTGGCGGCTCTCGCAGGCGTGCTATACTGGCATGGGCGGAAGGGAAAAGCAGTGAGTCGAGAGCCGTGAGCAGTAAGGAGGCATAGGAGCCAGCATGGCCAAAGAGTTCATCCTCGCCCTGGACGCCGGCACGCAATCTGCCCGCGCGTTGATCTTCGACCTGCAGGGACAGCCGGTCCACAAGACCCGGATCCCCATCACGCCCTACGTCTCGCCGCAGCCCGGCTGGGCCGAGCAAGACCCCGACGTCTACTGGGACGCGCTCGCGGCAGCGTGCCAGCAGCTCTGGCGCGAACGCCCCGACTTACGGGAAACCATCGCCGGCGTCGCGCTGACCACACAGCGCGCTACCGTCATCAACGTGGACGCCCAGGGCCGTCCCTTGCGCCCCGCCATCGTCTGGCTCGATCAACGCCGCACCGCCGGCCTCAAGCCCGTGCGGAGGGTGTGGGGCGTGGCCTTTGCTCTCACCGGCATGTCGGAGACCGTCGCCTACCTCCAGGCAGAGGCCGAGGCGAACTGGATCCAACGCCATCAGCCCGAAGTCTGGAACGCCACCCACAAGTATCTCTACCTCTCCGGCTACCTCACGTATCGCCTCACCGGGCGCTTTGTGGATTCCGTCGGCTGTCAGGTCGGCTACCTGCCCTTCGATTACAAGGCGCTCACCTGGTCCAAGCCCTGGGACTGGAAATGGCGCGCGGTGCCGGTAGACCCGGCGCTGTTGGTGGAGCTCGCGCCGCCCGCCGCGCCGCTCGGCGAAATTACCGCCGCCGCCGCCGAGGCCACGGGCATCCCCCAGGGGCTGCCGCTGATCGCCGCCGCCGCCGATAAGGCCTGCGAAGTGATCGGCTCAGGCGCCCTCGACCCGCACATCGGCTGCCTGAGCTACGGCACGACGGCCACCATCAACACCACGCAGAAGCGCTACGTGGAGCTCATCCCCCTCATCCCGCCCTATCCGGCGGCCGTGCCGGACGCTTACAGCCTGGAGTTACAAATTTACCGCGGCTACTGGATGGTGAGCTGGTTCAAGCAGGAATTCGCTCACGAGGAGCGCCAGCTGGCCGAGCAGCGCGGCGTCGAGCCGGAAGTGCTCTTCGAGCAGCTCCTCGCAGAGGCCGAGCCGGGAGCCAGGGGATTGTTGTTGCAACCGTATTGGTCGCCGGGGATCAAGGTGCCGGGGCCAGAGGCCAAAGGCGCCATCATCGGCTTTGGGGACATCCACACGCGCGCGCATCTCTATCGCGCCATCCTCGAAGGGCTGGCCTACGGGCTGCGGGAGGGGATGGAGCGCACCGTGCGGCGGAGCGGCATCCCCATCACCGAGCTGCGGGTCTCCAGCGGCGGCTCCCAGAGCAACGCCGCGATGCAGATCACAGCCGACATCTTCGGCCTGCCCGCGACGCGCCCGCACACCTACGAGACGTCGGGATTGGGGGCCGCCATTGACGCCGCCGTGGGGTTGGGCCTGCACCCCGATTTCGAGGCCGCCGTCGCCGCAATGACGCACAAGGGCGACACCTTCGAGCCCAATCCCGCCACCCGCGGGCTCTATGACGCACTGTTCCACCGCGTCTACAAGCGGATGTACCGACGCCTCAAGCCACTGTATGAGGACATTCGGGAGATCACGGGGTATCCAGAATAAAACGTCATGCGTCATACGTACTACGTAACATATGACGCATGACGCATTACGTACGCATCACGCTACAACATCATCTTGTTGAAAATCGCCCGCTGATACACTTCCTCGTAGGCTTTCGCACTCTTCTCCCAGGAGAAATCCTGCGCCATCGCCGCCTGGATCATCTTCTGGATGTGCTGCGGGCGATCGTAATACGTGCTCACCGCCCAACCGACGCTGTAGTAAATCGCGTTCGGGCTGGGTTCCCAGAATTTGAAGCCCGTCCCCAAGCCGGTAGTCTCATCGTACTGCTCCACCGTGTCATTCAGGCCGCCGGTCGCCCGGACAATGGGCAGCGTCCCGTACTTGAGCGAGTAGATCTGATTCAGGCCGCACGGCTCGTACCGTGAGGGCATGATGAAGAAGTCGCTTCCCGCCTCGATGAGGTGCGCCAGGGGATTGCTGTAGCCGATGTAGCTGCCGATGCGTCCCGGATACCGCGCGGGCAAGCCGCCGTAGAACGCTTCCAGGCCCTTCTCGCCTGACCCCAGGATGACGAACTGCACCCGCATCTCCCGCACAATCCTCTCAATCGTGGCCGCGAGCAAGTCCAGCCCCTTCTGATCCGCCAACCGGCTGACGACGCCCACGATGGGAATGTCAGGCGCGACCTCCAGCAAGAATTGTCGCTGCAACGCCTCCTTGCAGATCGCCTTCCCACGCAAATCCTCCGCCGTATACTGCGCTGGGATCAACGGATCCACGGCGGGATTCCACTGGCTGTAATCCACCCCGTTGAGGATGCCGACGTAATGGGGGCCTTTATTGTTGAGATAGGGCGCCATCCCATAAGCGTATTCCGGCATGCGCGTCTCATTGGCGTAGGTCGGGCTCACCGTGTTGGCCATGTCCGAGTAGACAATGCCCCCTTTGAGGAAATTGATCCGCCCGTGGTCTTCGAGTTTGTCGGAGGTGAAATTGCCCCATTGCAGGCCGATGTAATCGTAATGCTCTATGCCGTACACGCCCTGGTAGCCGATGTTGTGGATGGTGAGAACGCTCGCCGCATTGCCGAGCACGGGGTCGTTCCAGTGCCAGACCTTGAGGTAAGCCGCCGCCAGCGCCGCTTGCCAGTCGTGCGCATGGACGATGTCCGGCACAAAGCTGAGGTCCTTGCAGAGCTGCAGCGCGGCGCGGGTGAGGAAAGCGAAACGGCGCGGATTGTCGGCAAAATCGTTGAAGTCCGCATCGTGATACAGCCCCTCGCGGTCGAAATACTTGTCCGATTCGATGAAATAGACCGGCACGCTGCCATCCATTTTCGTGATGTGGACCGCGCACCACTCCTCGACGTTCCCCATCCACACCCCCATCGGCGCCAGGAACGGCTGAATGGCGTACTTCTGGACATCCACGGCGCGATATTTGGGCATCACCACGATCACTTCATGGCCCAGGGCGACCAACGCTTGCGGCAAAGCCCCCACGACGTCGGCCAACCCTCCTGTCTTGGCGTAAGGCACACACTCAGAGGCGATCATTACAATGCGCAACTTCGATTTCATCAGCGAGCTCCTTCTGGATGAGTCTTGCACGGCAAGAACGCAGAATTTCAGGGGATTTTTTAGAACGCCGGCACGGTCTGCGTCTGGGTCACATCCCCCACCTGATAGACGATCTGCCAGTGTGGCGCCCACGCCAGGGCGAACAACGCTATCTCAATGTCGGTGCGGCGCGGCTTGATGACGATTTCCTCCAGCCGCTCCACGGCCTGCTCCCAGTTCGCGGTGATGGCGTCCGTCTGCGCTTTGAGCTCGTCCTGCAAGCCCTTCAGGTCAGCCTCTATGTCCGCCACCTCCTCCTCCGCCGTCTCGATGTCGTACTTGACGGTGGTGGAGCGCGTGACCTTGTTCACCGTCGCCGACACGGAACGGCGACGCCCCGAAAAGAGGTTGAAGACCGTCTCGCCCGCCGAAAGGAGCGCGTCCTGCTTGCGCGCCCGCGCCTCCGCCTCTTTCTTCGTCAGCGCGGCCTGAGCCCGGCGCAGGCGATCCTCCAGCGTGTTGATGCGGGTCGCGTAGCGCGTGCGCAGCTTATCTACCTCGGCGTCGCGCAGCTCCCGCGCCGCCTGACTGAGCCGCAGCTTGAACTCCCGCTCAGATTCGCCGTAGCGCGAGTAGAGCTTCGCCGCGGGGCTGTACTGCAATGTCAGGCTGGCGACGCGATAGAGGTGATCCTCCAACGCCTTGTGCTGAGCCGCGAGCTCCCGCGCCTCGTTGACGGCCTCCGGCACGGCATCGAACACGGCGTCCGGCTCCGGCCGGGTCAACAAGTCGCGCGCGGTCAGGGCGAGCGCTTGCGCCTCTTCCCAGCGCGTGAGGCCCAGGTCCGTCGGCGGCTGAGCCAGCAGCGCGAATTCCTCCGCCTCGTTCACCGAGTAGGCCGCCGCCTGCTTCATATAATGCACGCGGCCCAGGCCCAGCAGTGCGGGGATGTAGATCAGGCGCTTGTCCTTGATTTCCACCCGCGGGCCGGCGAGATTTTCCACCTCTGCCACGGCGGAGGCGGCTCCCTTGCGCAGCGGCAGGAAAACTTGCGTCACGCCATCGGGGAGCAGGGGCGCCGTGCTGCTGTAGCCGCCGCTCGCCTTCGCGGGAGCCGCCGGCGGAGCGGCGGTCGGCGTCGCGGCGGGAGCGGTCGGCGTCACCGGCGCTGCTACGCGCGGCTCCAGGGGGACTGCCGCCTTGGGCGCCGGCGGGACCTCCGCGCTGCGGCCGGCCATCAGCTCGCGCACCTGCGTGCGGGTCAGCGGTCCGCGCAGATAGCTCATCGCCCAGCGAGTTTGAAAGATCACCGGCGCATCCTCGCGGACGTTGTGCAGCAAGAACACGCGATTTCCCAGTTTGCCGATCAGCTGCGCGAGCTCTGTGCGGTCGAGCGCCTGACCGGCCTCCGCCGACGCGCTCGTCAGGCCCTCGAGCAGGCGTTCCTTGTCCCGCTCGGCCTGTAGCCGCCCGATGAACCACGTCCCCGCGTTGGTCAGGCCCTTGTAATCCAGGTCAGCCGGGTTTTGGGTCGTCAGCACCACCCCGACGCCAAAAGCGCGCGCTTGCTTCATCAAGGTCAGCAGCGGCTTCTTGCTGGGGGGATTGGAAATCGGCGGGAAGAAACCGAAGATCTCGTCCATGTAAAGCAGAGCGCGCAGGCTCGTCGTGCCCGGCTGCGTGCGAATCCAGGTGATGAGTTGGTTCAGCAGCATGGTGACGAAGAACATGCGCTCGGCGTCGCTCAGGTGCGCGATGTAGAAGATTGAGTGGCGCGTTTTGCCGTCCGGCGTGCTGAGGAGAGCGGGGATGTCCAGGGGTTGTCCCTGGAGCCAGCTCTGGAACGAGGGCGAGGCGATGATGTTGTTGAGCGTCATCGCCAGCTCGAAGCGCTCTTTCTGCGGGAAGAAGGTGTCCACGTCGAAGACCCCGAGTTGGCGGACGGGCGGGTTCTGGATGGCGAGGATGATCTTGGGCAGGTCGAGGTTCTCGCCGTTCCGCCAGAAATGCTCGAAGATATTGGAGAGCAGGATGTGCTCCCGCGAGCGCACGGGGTCGGCGTCTATGCCGACCAGACCCAGGAGAGCACTCACCGTCCCCTGAATGTGCTCCCGCAACATTTCGGCGTCGGTGTCCCAGCTGAGCGCTGGCGCGTCGAAGGAATGCAGGATTGAGATGGGCACCCCGGCGTCGCTGCCGGGTGTGTAGATGACGAAATCCGCCGCGTCGCGCAACATGCGGATCCGCTGCCCGTCCTGTCCCCACTCCGCCAGGCCCTTGCGCCATTGGGCAGCCTGCGCGGCGGCAAACTCTTCGACGCTCATGCCCTTTCGGCGCGCGTCGTCCACGTTGACCCAGGGCAGGAAATCCTGCGGCAACAGGTCGGGAAAGGTCAGCAGCAGGTTGGTGATGTCGCCCTTGGGGTCAATGATCAGCGCCGGCACATGGTCAATGGCGGCCTCTTCCAGCAGGTCAATGCAGAGGCCGGTCTTGCCGCTCCCCGTCATGCCGACGCAAACCGCGTGAGTGGTCAGATCGCGGGCATCGTAGAGCACCCATCGGTCCGTGAGCTGATTCTGGGCCAGGTCGAATTCTCTTCCCAGATAAAAGGCGCCAAGTTTTTCAAAATCCATGCGAGAGTACCCCCTTCGAAAATGGCATCGTGAGAAGTGAGCCGTGGAGTGCCGGGCAGAAAAAGCACGGCCGCTCCAGGCCTACGTTTTTCGCGTGGCCGTGCGGACGCAGGAAGTTATTCGCGCGGCTCGATTCGACGGCCGCCCTGGAGCTGGCGCTGCAACGCCGTCAGCCCGTCCCAATCGCCCTGGGCTGCCAGCGCCGCCTGTTCCGGCCAGGTCTCCGGATTCATGAAACGCAGGCGAGCTTGCTGTAAGAGCTCCCGCAGCTGTTCGGGCGTCGCTGCGGCGAGCTGCGCGAAGGTGCGGATGTCCGCCGCGGCCAGCAACTGCGCCACTTTGGGGCCAATGCCCTCGATGCGCGAGAGATCATCAGGCGCGGGCGGAGATGCCAGCGCCGGGGCGGGCGGCTCCTCGGCGGCGACATAAGCCGGGAGCTCGATGGGCCCCGGGACCGGTTCAGCCAGGGGCGGCGACGGCGGGCCCGGCTCCGGGCAGGGGATCAAGCCCACGGAACGTCCGCCGCGCTCACAACACCGTTGCCACAGGCGATAGACGCTCCATCCCGCCAGCAATGCCGCCACACCCATCCAGCGCCAATAGCTTCTGCGCCGCGTCGGGGTCAGCGCTTGATCTTCCATGACAGGCCTCCTCAGCGAATCAGCGAATAAGCGAATAAGCGAGTCAGCGAATCACTTACGTTTCCACGTGGGCACGTTCGCACCGCTCGCCAGGTTACTTTCAGTATAATGTGCTTTTGCTAGAAGGTCAATTCACCCCGGCGCGACGGCGCGTTGTTTGGGAAGCCCGCTTCAGCAGGCTTGACATAACAGATCTGAAATTTTATTCCGGGACGGAGCAGCAAAAACACCCTTCATGACCGGGGCGCCGTCTCCCTGGGGAGCATGGCTCACGGAGGCGTTCTGGGTCGCCGGGCAGAAATGGTCAGTCCTGCCAGGCCTACGCAGGCCTGACAGGACCAGGCGCGTTATGACGAACGTACTTGCATCGCTGGCGGCGGCCCGCCGGGGCCCTGTCCAGCCTAAAACAGCAGCGGCAAGGCGATCACGAGAAAGAGGCCCCAGGCCAGGTAGGCGTTCGTCGCCTGGCTGAAGACGGCGTGCAGCCCCTCGATCCACCCCTCACGCCCCCGGCGCAACTGCGTGATGAGCAACTGCAGTAAGATGCCAATATTGATGCTGTTCCAGCCGATGACGGTCAGGCGATTGGGCGTCAATTCACCCTGGAAAGTGCGATAGACGACCGCCGCAAGCGCATATCCGCTGACCAGCACCGTCAGTCCCGCCACCACGAGGATGCCGAGACGCAGGTATTTCTGAAGCTCCGGGGAGAGCTCCGCCCCCTGGAGGGGGGTGGCGCCCATCAGCAGGCCGATGATGGCAAAGAGCATCACGTTGTAGACGATCAGCACGTCGCGGTTCTCGAAGGGGGCGAAGAAGTTGAAGGGAATCACCAGCACGTAAACCGCGAGCACGGCCAGCGTCAAGGGAAGCAACAGGCGCATCATGGTGGCGATGAATTTGCTCAATCCCTGCTCGAAGTTCTGTGCAGCGGGTGCAACGGTCGGGTCGTAAACCGTGGCGAGCGCCAGCACGGGCAGCAAGCCAAAGCCGCCCGCCGCGATCAGCCGAAGCAGCAGCTCCGGCAGGGTGATCCCCAGGGCGCTAAACATCCCCACGGTGATGACGCCGAAGACCACGCCCGCGCCGAGGTAGAGTCCAGCCACGATGATGACCTCCAGCGATTTGATGAGGAAGGCGAAACGGTCGGCGGCGCTGGAACGGAGGCCGAGGGTGAAGATCCCCAGAGCGACCCAACACAACAACGGAATGTGGATGAGGGCCAGGATCAGATACTGCTCGCTGGCCCAATCCGCCCGAAAGGCGGGCGCGAGTCCCACGACGTAGGCCGCCGCCGCGAGCACGCCCAGGCCCAGCGCGGCGGCGAGCCGGGTACGCTGCCTGGCGGTGAGCGCCAGAAAGATGAGGGCGCTGAAAGTCGCAATGGGCGACCACCACAGGAAGAGTTGGGGCACGGCCCCATGCACCAGGAAACCGTCTATATCGCTGATCGCCCACAGGATCAGCCCGGTGAGGAGGCTCAGCGGAATGGCCGCCGGCCAGTTGATCTTCCGGCCCGGTCGGGGGCGCTCCTCCGCGAGGGGTTGCAAGCGGTAGTGCCACGCGGACAGCAAGACATTGTCGGGGGCCGCCTCGTAGCAGGCGTCCAGCGCCGCCCGAAAAGCCGCGGCCTGATCGCTGCTGCACGCGTCCTGATAGAGCTGTTCCAATTGCTGCGGATCTGCTTCCGCAGCGCGAATGCGCGTCTCGAATGTCATCTCGGCCTCCCTGGCAAATCAGCGAGTAAGCGAAAAAGCGCATAGAATACGTTCACACGTGCCCACGTCCACACCTTCACACGTAGACACCTTCGCACATGTCCACGTCCGACGGCCCATGCGACCGCTACAGGCGCCGGACTGCCTCCACGAGTTCCGCCGCCAGGTCATAGCGGCTGAACGCCGGCATGAGGTAAATCCCCGCCGCCCACGGGCGCACCTGTTCGACCAACTCCGCGGCGATGCGCACCCCTTCGCGCGGCGCGTCTTTGTCCGCCCGCTCCAAACGTTCGAAGATCTCCGGCCCGATGACGATGCCCGGCACCTCGTTGTGCAAAAAGCGCGCGTGACGCGGGTTGTTGAGCGGCAAAATGCCCACCAACACCGGCACCGGCAGCGGACCATACTCGTCCGCATAGCGCTGCAGGAACGCCTCCGCCCGCTCCGGCTGGAAAACCGGTTGCGTGAGCAGGAAGTCCACCCCGCTGCGCAGCTTGCGCCGCAGCAACTTGAGCTCCCGCTCCGGCTCGGGCGGATCGAGGTTCAACGCCCCGCCGACAAAGAACGCCGTCGGCTGCCCGATGTCGGCGCCGGCATGGTCGCGGCCGGCGTTGAGCTGTTCCTTGATCAACTGAATGAGGCCCGTCGGCGCCAGGTCGTAGTTGTCCATCGCTTCGGGGTAATCGCCGATGGCCGTCGGGTCGCCCATCACCACAAAGACGTTGCGAATGCCCAGCGTGTGCGCGGCGAGCAGGTCGCCCTGCACCCGCAGCAGGTTGCGTCCGCGCGTGGGAAAATGCAGCACCGTCTCGATGCCCACCTCCTGCTGAATGAGATGACAGACCGCCCAGGGGCTCATCCGCATCCGCGCCATGGGACTATCCGCCACGTTGATGACGTCCGCGCCGACCTCTGCCAGCAGACTCGCGCCCGCCAGCAGTTTGTGGCTGGAAATCGTGTGCGGCGGATCCACCTCGACGGCGATAACGAAATTCCCGGCGGCAAGCTTCTGCGCCAGGTGCGTGGGAGTCTCCCCGCCATTCTCCGCCGGCTCTGGATCCAGGAGCCGCAACACGGCGAGTTCCACCTCCGGGCCGGGCGGCGCGTCGAGGGTCCGGCGCATGGCGGCAATGTGCGCGGGCGTGGTCCCACAGCAACCGCCGATGAGGACCGCCCCAATCTGCCGAAACGCGAGTGCATATTCGGCAAAGTAGTCCGCCGCCGCTGGATACATGATTCGCCCGGCGACCTGTTCGGGCCAACCCGCGTTGGGCGCGGCCGCCAGGCGCGCCCCCGGCACGGCGAGCTTCATCCGCTGGAGAATGCGCTGGATCTGCGCCGGCCCGCCAGAGCAATTGACGCCGATCACGTCCGCCCCCATCTCCACGAGCCGCTGCGCCACCTTTTCCGGCCCATCGCCGAGCAGCGTCCGATCGTCACGGGTGAAGGTCATGGACGCGATCACGGGCAGCTCGCAGACCTGTCGCGCGGCAGCGAGGGCCTCACGAATTTCATAGAGATCGGTGAAGGTCTCCAGCGAGATCACGTCCACGCCGGCCCCGGCCAGGGCGGCGATTTGTTCGACGAAGGCCGCGCGGGCCTCTTCCGGTTGCACCCGTCCAAAGGGCGCCAGGCGCACCCCCAGCGGTCCGACATCGCCGGCGATGAGGAGGTCCTTGAAGGAGGCGTAGATCACCCGCCGCGCCAGGTCCACCCCCGCGCGGTTGATCTCGGCGACGCGATCTTCCAGGCCGTGCGCCGCGAGTTTGTAGCGATTCGCGCCGAAGGTGTTCGTCTGCAGCAGCTGCGCGCCCGCCTCGATGTAGGCGCGATGGATGTCGCCGACCAGAGCGGGCTCGCTCAAGTTAAGCGCGTCGAAACAGCTGTCGAAGCTCACGCCGCGGCTGTGCAGCAGGGTGCCCATCGCCCCATCGCGCAGCACCGGCAGCGGCGAGGTTTCCAGCAGTTTGAGGAAACGGTTCTCTTCCATCTTCAGGTTTCAGGCTCCTTTTGCAGCTCAGTCCTGCCCTGCTTTTCCCAGCTCGGCGCGGAGGCGCTGCACGGCGGCGACCAGAGCGCGCAGGGCGGGCAGCACTTCAGCCCAAGTGCGGGTCTTGAGGCCGCAGTCGGGATTCACCCAAATCTGCGCGTCGGCGAGATGCCGCCGAAACACGCGCAGCTTCTCCAGGATGAAGGCGTCGTCGGGGATCACCGGGCTGTGAATGTCGTACACGCCGGGGCCGACCTCACGGGCGTAACCGTACTCCGCTAGCGCGCGCAGGGTCTCATCCCCACTGCGGGCATTCTCCAACGAGATCACGTCCGCATCCAGGCGATCAATCGCCGGCAAGACGTCGCCGAACTCGGCGTAACACATGTGCGTGTGAAGCTGCGTCGCCGAGGCCGCACCTCCCGTCGCCAGGCGAAAGGCGTCCACGGTCCAGGCGAGATACGCCGCGCGCCGGTCGGGCTTGAAGGGCAGCCCTTCCCGCAGGGCCGGCTCATCCACCTGGATCACGCGCGCGCCCGCCCGCTCCAGGTCGGCGATCTCCGCGCGCAACGCCAGGGCCAGCTGGAACGCCACTTCCTGCCGGGGGATGTCGGTGCGCGGGAACGACCAGTTGAGGAGGGTCACCGGGCCAGTCAACATCCCCTTGACCGGTTTGCGGGTGAAACTCTGGGCGACCTCAAACTCGCGCACGGTCATGGGCCCCGGGCGGGTCACATCAGCATAGATGATGGGAGGACGCACGTAGCGGCTGCCGAAACTCTGGACCCAGCCGTGTTGGGTGAAAGCAAAACCGGTGAGCTTCTCCGCGAAATACTCCACCATGTCGGAGCGCTCGAATTCGCCGTGCACGAGCACATCGAACCCCAACCCTTCCTGCACGCCGACAGTGTAAGCGATCCAGCCGTCAAGGGCGGCGCGATAGGCCGCCTCGCTCAGCTCGCCGCGTTTGAAGCGCGCGCGCAGCTGCCGCACCTCAGCCGTCTGCGGGAAGGAGCCGATCGTGGTGAGGGGGAAAGGCGGCAACGCGAGCTGCTGCGGACGCCGCGCGGCATAGGGCTCAGTGCGGGAAAAATCGGCTGCCGTGAGAGAGGCCAACCGCTGCTGCAAGGCAACCTCCGCCGGCGCAAACGCGCGAAAGCGTTCCCAGGGGCTGTCATCCCAGGGGCGGGCGGCGGTGACCGTCTCGCGGAGCGCCACGAGTTCGTGCAGCTTCTCCTCGGCGAAGGCGAGCACGTCATGCAGGGGGGCGGGCAATGCCGTTTCCCGCGCGGTGGAATAGGGCACAAATTGTAGGGAGCACGAGGGACTCAGGCGCAGGGTGGCGTACCCGGCGAGCTCCCGCAGCAGGGGGAGGACGTCGGCGCCGCGCACCCGCCAGACGCTTCGGCCATCCACCACGCCGGCGGCGAGGAATTTGTCGGCGGGCCAGCCGTAACGTTCCAGCAGCGCGGCCGTCTCGCCGCGGGTGAAATCGAGCGTGAGTCCCGCGACCGGCAGCGCGGCAATCCAGGGGAAGGCATCGCCCACATCGTCGAAGGGAATGACGAGATTGAGGGGCAGGCCCACGGCTGCCAACGCGGCGGCAGCCGCCTCGATCTGGGGCCGGGAGTCCGCCACATCAGGCAGGATCAACGCCGGCTCGTGCAGCTGCACTTCACGGACTCCTAGCGCTTTGAGGGAGGCGAGCAATTCCACGTAGAGGGGCAGCCATTGCGCCAGGGCCGCCTCGAAGGGGATCTCGAGATGCGCCAGGCGCAGCATCGTCACTGGTCCGAGGACGATAGGCACGGTGCGCTCCCCGAGGAGGGCCTGCGCTCGCTGTATCCGCGCCAGGAACTCCGCGAAATGGGCAGTCGGCGACACGTCCGCCGTGATTTCGGGCACGAGGTAGTGATAGTTGGTGTCGAACCATTTGGTCATTTCCAGGGCGGGGATGCCTTCCGCGCCGCGGGCCATGGCGAAATAGCGGTCCAGCCCCTGCAGCGCGGCAAACCGTGCCGGAATCAACCCCAAGCGCACGCTCCAATCGAGGACGTGATCGTAGAGCGTGGCGTCGCCCACGCCGATGTGATCAATCCCGGCATCGCGCTGCGTTCGCCAGCCGTCCTCCTCCACCTGTTGAAACGTCGCCAGCAGGGTGTCGGCGTCCGTTTCGCGCTTCCAAAAGGCCTCGAGGGCGCGTTTGAGCTCGCGGTTTTTGCCGATGCGGGGATAGCCCACGGTTTGTGTGTCATGGGATGCTGTCATCAAGTCTCCTTCGAAAATGGCCTCGAATAAACACGAATTTCACGAATCAGATTAGAAATTCCTGGCCCCCGGGGCAGCTACGTTCTCAAACACCGCGCTTTAGCGCGGTTGGCTCGTGTCGCCCCGTGAGCCGTCGCCCCGGAATGAATTCCGGGTCTGACAGATCAAGCGCGCTGAAGCACGCTCCTCAAACACCGCGTTCCTCGGAAAATGGCTCACGGATGGCCACAGATTTCACGGGTCAGAAAAGGTAGCGTGAACTTCAGGCCGCTCTCAGTCATTCTCATCTGCGTGAATCTGCGTCCAATACCTCTTCCTCGCGCTTCAGTGCGGTTGGCGCCTGTCAGGCTGAGGATTCCATCCCCGGCCGAACTGCCCACAGGGTACGGCTCACAGCTCACATGTTTATGTCCACGTGCCATCAGCGCTGGCAACAAAAACGCCTCTCCGCAAGAGAGGCGATCCAGCGATGAGTATTCTCCTGGTATCCCCCCTCATCTTTCAGAGCCCCCAGCATGGGTCTCTGCCGGATTTGGCACCCCGTCACGCCCCTGCGCCGGGTTGCCGAGGCTTCAGCGGGCCGATCCCTCCGCCTCTCGTGATGAGTGACAACTGCCCTGCCGGGCGTTGATGTTGTCGTTGAAGTCAACTCTACTACGAGTGCGGGCGATTGTCAAGGGGCCGCGTTCTGTCACGTAAAATCCGAGTATGGTAAGATGGTTCTGTCAAATGATAATCCGAGTTTGAAAGGAAAAGGATCCATGGCTAAAAGCACTTCCCGTATGACGATTGACGAACGCTATGCCTAT
>Ga0209201_1001572_pt1 | contig 25545 bp, 15 predicted proteins | sample AD_UKC055_MetaG_FD_184411 | JGI IMG/M metagenome (GOLD analysis project Ga0209201, IMG submission 184411) | Active sludge microbial communities of municipal wastewater-treating anaerobic digesters from USA - AD_UKC055_MetaG (SPAdes) (version 2) | ecosystem: Engineered > Bioreactor > Anaerobic >...
CGCTCCCCGGAGGTCCTGCAAAAGCAACCGCAAGCCTCAAAAGGGTTGTCCTCGACTCCTATCTCCTCGCGCTTGGTGCGTCGTGGCCACAGTTTGGGTCACTCCGCGCGTTCGCTAAGGATTCGGGGGAATCCCTAATTGTCGGCGGTTTCGTGTTGACAGGGCTTGCTTTTCATGCTTTTCTTTACGGTGCCACTTTGTCCAGTTCCGCTACCGGGCGGTAGTGGAAGTATCACTTTGCCCCGGCATTGTCGTAGTCTGACAGACACGCGGCGCAGCGTCAGCCCCGACGGCGAGTATCAATGGTTAACAATAGAATGACTATGAACAACTCAGGCCGCCCGTGTAATGCGGGCAACTCACCTGCCACCTTCGCCGTGCGACTAGCGCGGAGCCTTGTGTTGGCCGTCCTGCTGCTCTTGCCTGGCACGGCGCGGGCGTGGTTCGGAGATTCGTACCGGACGCCGAGCGAGCTGAGCGGTGGCTGGGCGACATACGGGGATTGCGGCACCTACTGGTACACTTTCGGCAAACCCACTAACTGTGACCTCTGGAACCGATGGGCCAAACACATACCCGGCTTTGTGTGGTATGGCAGGGGTACTATTTACATGGACTGGGTGTATGTCGGCGCCTATGGCTACCTTGGTCAGCGGCTCCGTTACTACAACGTGGGCAACGGCTTAACGGGTCAGTATACCGACGTCAACATGTGCGCGAATAGTTGTTCCTGGGCCAGGGTTCTGGGCGGCGAGACCGGCAGCCTGTACGACTGGAACGGCATTTTTATTGACTGCAACGAAAGCTGGGACGTTGGCTGCGGCAGTCCCTGCGGGACCAGGGCCACCTCAACCCGCGAGATTCACATGTGGGGTGACAAGTGGGTATATTTGAACGACTGGATCGTCTTTGGCGGTTTCGGCGTCGGGGCGAACGTTTCTGAAGTGGGCTGGACGCCGCCTTTCGGCGAGAGTGGCGTCTATGTTTACGGCGCCATTGACACCAGCCACGGCAACTATTTCGCGAATAACCTCTATGCGGGCAAGGTGCCGGCCCGGGTCTCGACGGGCGATTGCGGGCAAGGCAACTACCTCAACTTCAAGGGCAACGCTAGCGTCGGCGGCGTCAACTCCTGCGACAATTGCACGGCCTACGCCTTTGCCTGGGTTCACACTCCAAGCGGCTCGGGTCAGCAGTGGGGCGTCGGCTCGGACGACGGGGTTCGCATTTGGCAAAATGGCACGTTGATTCACGACAACAACGCTTCTCGCGGCGTGACCTGGGACCAGGACCGTTTCAAGCCGGCGGGCATGAATGCCGGCTGGAACCGGGTGCTCTTCAAGGTTCGTAATGGCAACGGGGGCTTTGGCGGCGTCATCAGTTTCCACCACGGCGGCGACTTCGCCCAGATGGAACCCAGCGTCAGTCTGCAGAGCGACCGCTACGGCGGGTTCAGCGTCGGCTACGAGCAGGACGGGTGGTATCCGACCGTCACGGTGAGCAGTGTTTATGGCACGAGTTCGCCCGCGAATGGCGCCGCCTTGTACGGAAACAACACAACGGTCAATGTCACCGGGACCTCCGCGGGCCAGACGGTGCCGTATTGGCGGACGATGCAGTATATGTGGGGCTACGGGACAACCGGGGATGCCAACGGGGAGACCAGCTACGCGGATGTGACGGGAACGCCGACCAGCACGAGTTGGACGGACAATCGTACGGGTGTGACCGGGCATCGGCGGTTCCATTATTTTGCCGTGAGCAAGTCGGGGCGGACCTCAGGGCAGGCCAGCGGTCAGACCGGCGGTTGGACCTGGAACGCCACCTACGCCAAGTATTATGACGTGTATGTGGACAACGTGGCGCCGGTTGCCCCGAGTTTCAGCAGCGTTGCGGCGGCTGGCATGAACCAGATCAACCTGGCGTGGGCCATTCCGAACGACCAGGGTTGTGGCAGCATTGCTGCCGGAAGCACGGAGGCCTCCAACGCGAGCGAGCCGGTGAGCGCAAGCAATAATTATTATCGGCGCGGTGACGTGGGGGTGCAGGTTTACCGTAACGGTTCGGTGATTTCCAGTTGGGGCACGGGAACCGGGAAGAGCGATACAGGTTTGACGGCCAACACGGCTTACACTTACACACTGGAAGCGCGGGATAATACGAGCCAGAGCCGCGGGGCATGGGCAAACACGACTGGGCAAAAGGGCACAACGGTAGCTTGGACTCTCTCGGTCCCGCCCAGCACCAGCACCGTAACTCGCAATGGTTCCTTCTTCTGCGAGCCGGGCACGGCGGTTACCTGGACGGCAGTGGGCGGCTTCGGGACCGGGAAGATCCAGAAATACAAGTATGCCTGGGACCAGAACCCCGGACACAGCTGGACAGGATCCGAGGGGGAGTGGACCAGCGGCACGCTCAGCACAACTCCAACGGCTGGCGGCAACTGGTTTCTGCACGTGAAAGGCTACAACGGAGCCAATGTGGAGAATGGCACCCTCGACTACCCGGTGCTGGTGGTAGCCAACGGCACCGAGAAATGGATTGGCGGCGACGGACCGTGGGACACCACCACGGCGGGTTTTTGGCAGGACGCCACCCCCAACGCGATCACGTACTGCAACGGGCATGATGTGCTGTTCGATGATAGCGGCTGCGGCGCCCTGGAGTCCCTCCCAATGCAGGCAACCGCCTCGCCGGCGCCGGCGGCCTCAATTCAAAGTTCCTCAGCCGGCCTTGAATTCACCCCTCAGTCTGGCGATTCCGCGACCCCGAAGCCGTAACCAGAGGTCATCACTACCATGAATTCCAGGACATTGCTTACCTTCGCTTCCGGTTCGCTGCTGGGCGCTTCGGCCACCTTTGCCAGCCCGGATTATGGCCCGGCGGTGGATCGCATGATCACCGAGTGCACGAAGTGGTACACTAGCGGCTACGGCCACCAGTTTGCCGTGGTGCATAGCATGGAGGGATACTATTTGACCGGGACCTCTTACCTGCGGCGCTGCGACATCCAGGCCAGTTGCCACTACACGGTTAACGGTCTGACGGACTATTCCGGTGATGCCGCGCCTGGCGAGCTATCCCAACTCGTTTACGAGGCCTACTATGCCTGGCACGCGACGTGTTGGAACCCCTATTCCCTGGGGACCGAGCACGAGGGATTTGTAAGCAATCCGGCCTGGTTTACCGAGTCCATGTATCAGGCCTCGGCATTGTTGCACCGGCATTTCTGCGACAAGTTCGGCATCGCCCGAGACCGGAATCACATTGTGGGCCACAATGAAAAGTCATCTTCCGCGTGGTGCAGTTATGCATCGGCCAATTTTGGCATTGATCCCTACTGCAACACCCACTCTGACCCCGGTTCTTACTGGGACTGGAGCCATTTCATGACCCTGATCGAGGGCTTCCGGAATCCGCCTTATTACTTTGGCAGCAACGCCGAGGGGTGGACTTCGGGCAATAGCATGTCGGGCATCGCCTGGACCGGGTCTGGCTGGCCAGGCATCATCTACGCCGACCAGACCGGCAATGACGCCTGGTATTACAGCCCCGAGACCAGCTACACGGGCGGCGGAGAATGCTCGATCAACGTTGGCGTGTTTCCGCAAAGCGGCAACACGGCCAGTCACAATATGCAGATGTTCTTCCGCACCGCGGCGGAGAACTACTTTTCGGCCAGCAAGTCCTCGCCAATTGTCAGTTACACGGCCCAGAATAACTGGGTCCGGATCAATCTGGATGTCAACCAGGTCTGGCCGAAGTATTACAACCAGACCGTCACCGGACTGCGGCTGGACGTGGACAACAGCAACTCAGCGACGCGTTGGATCATTAACCATGTTGTTCCGCAAGCCAGCCTGCGCTGGCGGTTTGACAGCAGCGCCGAGGGCTGGACTTCGGCCAACAGCCTATCGGCCATCACCTGGGCCAGCGATAGCTACTGGCCGGGAATCATTTATGCGGATCAAACGGGCAACGACCCGCATTTTGTCAGCAGCGGCAGTTTGAACCGGCTGGGCGGCATTAACGATGTCCTTCATGTGCGCGTCTATCCGCAAACCGGCTCGACCACCAACCACGACATGCAGGTCTTCTTTGCCACCGCGGGCGAGGGCTATTTCTCGGAACCCAAGTCCATGACGAACTACTACACCACCGCCAACAACACCTGGGTGGACCTCTACTTCAACATGGGTGCAAACGGCTACTGGAACTCGGATTGGATCACCCAAATCCGTATTGACCCCGACCAGAGCAATCACGGCAACCGCTGGATTATTGACAGCGTGCAGGTCGAGCACCTGACCTCGCCGGCGGCGATTCCGGGCCCGAGCATTGGCGCACAGCCCCAGGGGCAAACGGTTATTGCCGGCAACTCAGTCACGTTCAGCGTCTTCCCTAATGGCCCCGCCCCCTTCACCTATCAGTGGCGCAGGAATGGTGTGGACATTTCGGGAGCAACGAGCTCGAACTACACCATATCCAATGTCCAGTCGGCCCAGGCGGGCGCCTACACGGTGGTTATCGTCAACCCCGGCGGCAGCGTGACCAGCGGCGCGGCGATCTTGACGGTCCTTGTGCCGCCAAGCATCACGACCCAACCTGTCGGCCAGACCGTGGATCAGGGCAGCACCGTTTCGTTCAGCGCGGCAGCCACCGGCACAACGCCGCTGGCTTACCAGTGGCGGTTCAACGGCACAGCCATCCCGGGCGCGACGCTCAGCAGTTACACGAAGAGCAATGTGCAACTGGCCGATGCCGGCAACTACTCGGTGGTGGTGACCAACATCGCCGGCAGCGTGACCAGCGCCAACGCGCTCCTGACGGTCAGGCTGCGCATCACCACTCAACCTCTGAGCCAACTGGTAAGCCCCGGCAGCACAGTCAACTTCACCGTCGTGGCCGCGGGCACCGCGCCGGTGACCTACCAGTGGCGTAAGAACGGCGTCAACCTCAGTAATGGCGGCATCTTTTCCGGGGTCACCACGCCCACCCTGATCCTCACGGGCGTCCAAAATTCCGACTCGGGCACTTACAGTGTGCTCGTCAGCGACCCCAACGGCTCGGTCTTGAGCGCCGACGCGTTGCTGACGATAAGCTGCCTGGGAAACTCAATCGCCATTGCGCTCAACTCGAGCCTCACGCCGAAAAGCGTGACCAACGACTCGATCAGGAACTACACATTCTCCGGCACGGGCAAGATTTCCGGCACCGCCTCGTTGACCAAGCTGGGCAGCAGCACGTTGACGTTGAACACCACGAACGATTACACCGGCAGCACCACCGTGGGCGGCGGCAAGCTGCTGGTCAACGGTGCGATCGGCAGCGGGGCGGTGACAGTGGAGAGCACCGGCACGTTGGGCGGCACCGGGGCCATCGGTGGCAATATCACCGTCAAGAGCGGCGGCCGGCTGGCCCCGGGGGTGTCGGACATCGGCACGCTGACAATCGGCGGCAGCAGGAATGTGACGCTCGAAGGCGGCAGCACGACGGCGGTGGAGGTGAACCGCTCCGGTCCTGGCAGCGACCGGGTTACCGGAATCGGCACGCTCACTCAAGGCGGCACCCTGCAGGTGGCCAACACCGGCGCCCCGCTCAAGATCGGCGACAGCTTCCCGCTGTTGTCGGCTACGACGTACAGCGGCCAGTTCGACCAGATCAGCCCGGCCAACCCGGACGGTGACGAGGACTTAGCCTGGGACAGGCTCCTGCTCAAGACGACCGGCGTGCTGCGGGTTCACCATGTGCCCTTTGCGACCAACCGGGTGCTCCTCCGGGCCAAGGGGGTGTCGCTGAAGATCCCGCTCAAGACGCTGTTCCCGAACCCCGATCCGTTGGACGGGGAAACAGTCGTTTTGGCGAGTCAGGATGGCGGGAAGCAGGGGGCTGGGGTGAGCAACACCGTGACGACCCTGTTCTACTATCCCACGAACCATAACCACGATACGCTGGAATACACGGTATCGGACGGGCGGGGCGGGGTGCGGGGTCGAAAGATAGACATTTATGTGACCAACTGGGTGGGGAGCGTGACGATTACGAACGGTGATGGTCTCAGCCAGACGGTGAGTTTCTTTGGTGTTCCCGGCTACGAGTACATCATCCAGCGGTCGCCGGATCTGGCCGATTGGAGCGACATAACGACCCAGGTCTGCGCCCCGAACGGGCGGTATCAGTTCACGGAAAAGCCCCCTTACAGCCCGGCCTTCTACCGGGCGTGCACTCCCTGAGCGGCCCTATACGCCGGAAGGCTGCCTGCTGACGCTGGCGGGGTTCTGATTGGTTGATCGGCTGATCGCTGATTGGTTGATTGGTGTTGACAGGGCTTGCCTTGCATGTTTTCCTTCAAAGTGCCACTTTGTCCAGTCGAGTCACCGGGCGGTACTCGCTGCAACCAGCAGTACAATGACGAAGAATGTCCAACCTGCGTTAGCGACGACTTTCTGGAGCGCTTTGATGCTCCAGGCGGAAGTCCTCGCCGCGACAGGGAGATGCCTCTGGCTGCTGTTGGCCACGGCTGCGGGCGCGGAAACACGGGCCAGTCAGCCAGCTCCGGACGGGGCGCTCGCGGTGCGGGGTGCCAACGCAGTGGCAACCTGTGGCGGCCGCAGCATCACTGCTGCCCACGTGGCCGAGCACGTGGGCGAACCGCACTTCCCGGTGGACGCGGAGCAGAACGTGCGCTCCATTTATCTTCGACCCGGTCGCAGCACAGGTTCCGTCCGGCAGTGTCAGTGCGAGTGAAGCCGGCCATCACCCATAGATGAATATGAATGCCTCATCCACCCCGTCCAATTCATGTACCTCATGCACCTCACATAAGCTATTTCGCACCTTTCCTGTGAGATTGATGTGTGCCCTGATTCTGGCTGCCCTGCTGCTCTTGCCTGGCACGGCGCGGGCGTGGTGGGGAGATTCTTACGTCTCGGGGTGGGGCAACTTTCCGGTGACCTTGGGCGATTGTGGTACTTACGGGTATTGCTGGAGCCACTTCAGCAGTTGCGCCGCGCGCGGTTTCAACGCGACCTTAAATCCCGGCTTCCAGTGGAATGGCCGTGGCTACATTGTCTTGGACTATGTGAACTGCGGCGCGGGGGCGGAGACGGGCGACCGTATTCGTTACCGTAACCAGGGCGGCGGCCTGACTGGCAGTTACAAGGAGTGGAACACGTGCGCCTACACCTGCAGTTGGCAGTCCTTCGAGTACGGTGAGACCGGCGATATGTATAACTGGAATGGCGTCTATCTCAACGCCGACGAGAGCTGGACGACCGGCTGCGGGAACGTATGCGGCGTTGCCAGAACCGCCATCCGCGAGATTCACCAGTACGGCGACAAGTGGGTGTATTTGAACGACTGGATTGTATTCGGCGGCTACGGTTCCAGCAGCATCAGCGACACGGCGAATCGCTCGTTCCCATGGGCTGAAGCCGGTCTCTATGCGTACCCCTTCATAGATGGCTCGGCTTCTCAGGGGAAACTGATCGTGGACACGCTGTTTGGGGGAAGGGTGCCTTACCGCGTGACGACGGGTGACTGTGGCAACGCAGGGCTGGGGAACTACCTGAACTTCAAGGGCAACGCGGGACAAAATGGGAACAATAACTGCGACAACTGCGATGCTTACGCGATGGCATGGGTTTACACGCCAGGTGGAGCTGGGCCCCAGTTCGGAATTGGTTCCGACGACGGCGTTCGCGTGTGGCTCAACGGCAATCTGTTTTGGGATAACAACGCCTCCCGTGGTGTGACGTGGGATCAAGATCGGACGGCCGCGCAGAGTATGCCGGCCGGCTGGAATCGGATTTTGTTCAAAGTGCACAACGGGGGTGGAGGCTTTGGGGGCGTGATGAGCCTGCATAACGGCGGAGATTTCAGGCAAATGGAACCGAGCGTGAACCTCCAGAGTGACCGTTACGGCGGTTACAGCGTGGGATACGAGCAGAACGACTGGTATCCGCGGCTCTTCTGTTCGAATGCGAACGGCGCGACCGGCACTCCTGCGGCCGGATTGGTTTCGTATGGCAACAACACTACCGTGACCGCCAGCGGAACGGCCTCTGCGAGCTTCATCCCCTTCTGGACGGTGATGATCACGACGTGGGGCTACAACCAGAACAGCGCGTTCAGGTACGTCACCAGTCCCGGCACCACCTGGAGCGACTCTCAGACCGGAATCACGGGTCATGTGAGGCTCCACTACTTCGCGGTCAGCCGATCTGGCCGTCACAGCGGCCAGGCCAGCGGGTCAAACGGCAACTGGACGTGGAACAACACCGGGAACTGCTACTGGTTTGACGCCTATGTGGACAACGTGGCGCCGGTGAACCCGAGTTTCTCGGGCGTCAATGTAATCAGCACCACCCAGATTAATCTGGGTTGGGGCATACCGTTGGATCGGGGCGCCGGAGGCGTTGCCGACGGGGCGGACGAGGCAACTGCCGCCGTTTCTGGCGGGAACAACTACTATCGGCGGGGCGACGTGGGGGTGCAGGTTTACCGGAACGGCTCCGTGATTTCCAGTTGGGGAACTGGCACGTCGAAGAGCGACACGGGGTTGGCGCCCAACACGGCCTACACCTACACGATTGAGGCCCGGGATAACACGGGCGAAGCGCGGGGCACATGGCACAACTCGACCGGCCAGCAGGGCTCAACGGTAGCTTGGACTCTGCCCGCCCCGCCCACTACCATCACCGTGACTCGGAGTGGTTCGTTCTTCTGCCAGCCGAACGTGCCCGTGATCTGGACGGCGGTGGGCGGCTTTGGGGCCGGGAAGATCCAGAAGTACAAGTATGCCTGGGACCAGAGCCCAACCCATAGCTGGACAGGATCCGAACCAGACTGGTCTGGCGGAACGCTCAGTTTGGCGCCGACAGATGGCGGCAACTGGTATCTGCACCTCATGAGCTATAATGGCAACAATGTGCCGAATAACACTACCCTCGACTACCCGGTGGTTGTGGTGGCGAAGGGCACAGAGAAATGGGTGGCCGGCAGCGGCCAGTGGGACATGACCACGCCGGGTCTTTGGCAGGACACCACCCCCAACACAATCACCTACTGCGACGGGCATCATGTGCTTTTCGATGACAGCGGCTGCGGCGAAGAGGAGTCCCTCCCAATGCAGGCAACCGCCACACCGATGGGTGTGGTCAATGGCCCCGCGAAGAACGATCCGATTCTCACCGACAAGCCGGTCTCCGGCTCGGCCCGGCTGACCAAGCAGAGCGGGAGCACCCTGAGCCTGAACCCGCCACAGAATTACCCCCTCACCACGACTGTGAACGAGCCTGCCGGCGGCTTCCACCTGGCTGGCGATCAGCCCTTGACCGCCACGGGCATCGGCCTCGGCCCTGTCACTACTGATTCTGCCGCCTCCCTCCTTACGGACCTCGGCATTACAGACGGCCCCCTCACCCCTTCCCTCTCCCCCTCCGAGGGGGAGAGGGTGCCCTTTAGGGCGGGTGAGGGGTTCAGGGGGACACTGCGCGAGCCGGTAGTTCGGGAAGTTCTCACCCCGAGCGCAGAACCAGTGCTGGAGACGCTGGCGTCCGCAGACAATCTCGCGATGGCCGGCAGTGCCAGCCTCCAAACGACCAAATCGGGCGACCCCCTGACCAGCGATTCGGACGCGGACAGCGGCCAATCCGGCGGCTCGAATCTCCAACCGAGTGACTTGTCCAACCCCGCTCAGCCCAGCTTCAACGACCCGGTACTGGCGTTGGAGGCACTGGCACTCCCGGAGTCTGCCAACATGAGTGGCCAGGCACTTGAGCTAGGAGTGCTGCCGGGAACCAAAATCCTCGCCTTGCAGACCGAGGGGGATACCACGACCGTGGAGTTTTCGCAGGACATCCTCGGGAACGAGGAACTCGGCACCAAGCTTGACGAAGCACGGCTGACCCTGATTCTTAACCAGGTCAGAGCCACGCTGCGCCAGTGCGGTTTGGAGGGCAACATACGGCTGCAGGCAGGCGGGCAGCTCCTGCACACCTATCTGCCGCCGGCCGTGCCGGTTGAGCCGGGGCCTTCGCCGAAAGCCACCGCGCCGACCGAACAGGCCGGCAAGGCTCTTGGCGGAAGAAACATCTGTATTGGGCCCAGCCACGGCAGGTTCTGGAATGGGAGCGGGTGGTATTGGCAGCGATCCGACCCCTGCGGATACGGCGAAGCGGTGCTGGAAGACCTCAACTCCATAAGACTCATGCAGTTCCTTTACCAATACCTCGCGCAGGATGGAGCAACGGTGCATGTTCCCCGCGAGCTGAATGAGAGCAACTGCTGCAACACCTATGAGGGACAGCCCTGGTGGAAGATGGCGGCGTACTCGTGGCTGAGGGTTAACGGTCTTCCTACTTCTGTATGGGCGAATGCCAGCGGCGTCGGCGGCGAGGAAACCGCCACCGGCAGGAACAGCGACGACATCCGTGCCCGGCCGCGCTTTGCCGATTACCGCGGCTCGGAAATCTACATTGCCCATCACACCAACGCCGGGGGTGGCACCGGCACAGAGACCTTTCGTGATACGGCGATGGATTATCCGGCCCATGAAGCCGCGAGCTACAACCTCGCCCTGGCCGTCCACAACAATACGATTGATGCGATCCGGGAGATGTATGACGGTGGCTGGGCGAACCGGGGGGTGAAGGATGCCGCCGGCGGCTTCGGCGAGATCCGCATTCCAAACCGCCCCGCCTGCCTCATCGAACTGGCCTTCCACGACAAGTGCGCCGTGGACGCGGCCTACCTCACGGACGATTTCTTCCGCTCCGTGGCGGAGTGGGGACTCTACAAGGGTGTTTGTGAGTATTTCGGCACCAGCCCGACCTGGGACAAGTATTCCGACGAGTATGTAAGCGACACGATTCCCTCGACGATGAACGCGGGCCAGAGCTACAGCGTCAGCGTGACGTTCCGCAACCGCGGCGTGCTCTGGCGCGAGGGGCGGGCCTTCCGCCTGGGTGCCGCCGGCGACAGCGACCCGTTCACCTCAACTACCCGCCATACGATCTCGGGAGATGTGCGGCCCGGAAACACTTACACGTTCACCTTCACAATGACCGCGCCGACTACTCCCGGCACCTACACGACCGACTGGCGGATGATCCGCGAGGGGGTAACCTGGTTTGGTGCAACCCACAGCGAGCAGGTGACCGTTATCAGCACCGCTCCGACCATTACGCAGCAACCGGTCAGCGTGACCAAGGATCCCGGCCAAACCGCCACATTCACCGTGGTGGCCAGCAGCAGCACCACCCCGAGTTATCAGTGGAGGAAGAACGGGGTGAACATCTCCGGCGCGACCTCTTCGACCCTCACCCTCGCCAATGTGCAGTTGTCCGACGCCGCTTTCTATACCGTGGCCGTCAGCAACGCAGGGGGTTCGGTCACCAGCAGCCAGGCCCAATTAGTGGTGACAAGCTCGCCGGTGGCCGTCGGCACCGGCAACGGGCTCCAGGGCCAATACTTCGACAATCAGGATCTCACGAGCCTCAAGCTGACCCGCACCGATGCGACGGTGAATTTCGACTGGGGCACCGGTTCCCCGGACTCCAGCATCGGGGCCGACACGTTCTCGGTGCGCTGGACCGGACAGGTCGTGCCGCGCTACACCCAGAACTATACCTTTTACACCCGCACCGATGACGGCGTGCGCCTCTGGGTCAACGGCGTGCTGCTGGTTGACAAGTGGGTGGACCAGGGCCCAACCGAATGGAGCGGCACGATTGCCCTGACGGCCGGGCAGGCTTATGACATCCAGATGGAGTATTACGAGAACGGCGGCGGGGCCGTGGCCCAGTTGAGCTGGTCCAGCGCCAGCGAGGCCAAGGCGACAATCCCTCAGACGCAGCTTTATGTGACTGCTTCGCCCCTGATTGTCGTCCAGCCCCAGAACCAGTCGGTGGTTGTGGGTAACGGGGCGACGTTCACTGTGACCGCGCAGGGAGTGCTGCCGTTGACTTACCAATGGCGGTTCAACGGCGCGAACATCTCCGGGGCGACGCTCAGCCGTTACACGAAGGCCGCGGTGCAACCGGCGGACGCCGGAACCTACTCGGTGGTGGTCGCCAACGCCTACGGCAGCATCGTCAGTTCCGGCGCCACGCTCACAGTCCTCCTGCCGCCGAGCATCACTACCCAGCCCTCCAGCCAGGCCGCATATCAGGACGGCGTCGTCTCGTTCAACGTGGCGGCGACCGGCACCGCGCCCCTGACCTACCAGTGGCGGTTCAACGGCGCGAACATCTCGGGCGCGACGCTCAGCAGTTATACGAAGAGCAACGTGCAGCCGGCGGACGCCGGAAGCTACTCGGTGGTGGTCGCCAACGCCTACGGCAACACAACCAGCGCCAATGCGCTCCTGACCGTGATCCCGTCGCCCACTATCACCACCCAGCCCCTGACCCAACTGGCGGCTCCTGGCGCCGTAGTCCACTTCACCGTCGCGGCCACAGGCACCGGGCCGCTGACCTACCAGTGGCGCAGGAATGGCGTGGACCTGAGCGATGGTGGAATCTTCTCCGGGGTCACCACGACCACTCTGACCCTGACCGGGGTCCAACGAACGGACTCGGGCACTTACAGTGTGCGCGTCAGCAACCCCAACCGCTCGGTCGTGAGCGTTGACGCGCTGCTGACGGTAAGCTGCCTGGGAAACTCAATCGCTGTTGCACTCGACACACTTGTCTTGCCCAACAGCGTCACCAACAACTCCGTCCTGGACTACACGATCTCCGGCACTGGCAAGATCTCCGGCGCGGCCTGGCTCACCAAGCTGGGTAGCAGCACCTTGACCCTGAGCACCATTAACGATTACACCGGCCCCACGACGGTTAGTGAGGGCGCTTTGTTGGTGAACGGGGCCATTGGCAGCGGGGCGGTGACAGTGGAGGGCACCGGCACGTTGGGCGGCAACGGCGCCATCGGCGGCAACATCACGGTGAAGAGCGGCGGCTTGCTCGCCCCGGGCGCCTCGCTCGGAACTGTCGGCACGCTGACGGTCGGCGGCAAGAATGTGACACTCAAGGACGGCAGCATCACGGCGGTAGAGGTGAACCGCTCCGGCCCTGTCAGTGACCGGGTTACCGGGATCGGCACGCTCACTCAAGGCGGCATCCTGCAGGTGGCCAACACCGGCGACCCGCTCGAGATCGGCGACAGCTTCCCGCTGTTGTCGGCTACGATTTACAGCGGCGAGTTCGCCGCCATCAGCCCGGCCAATCCAAACGGTGACGAGGATTTAGCGTGGGACAGGCTCCTGCTCAAGACAGCCGGCGTGCTGCGGGTGCACCATGTCCCCTTCGCTACCAACAAGGTTCTCTACCGCGCCCAGGGCGTGTCGCTCAAGATCCGGCTCAACACGCTGTTCCCGGCCACCGATCCGTTGGACCATGAATCAGTAGCGCTGGCGAGTCATACGCCTGGGGCGCAAGGGGCGGGCATCAGTAACAACACGAGCTACCTTTTCTACTACCCGACCAATCACAACCACGATTCGCTCAACTACACGGTGTCGGACGGCCGCGGGGGCGAACGGACGAAAGAGATTGCGATCTACGTGACCAACTGGGTGGGTAACCTGACGATTGTGGAAAGTGTCAGCGGCCCCCAGACGGTGAGTTTTTATGGCATTCCCGACTACAAGTATGTCATCCAGCGGTCGCTAAACTTGACTTCCTGGACTGACATAGCCACGCAGGTCTGCCCCGCCACCGGTTTGTATCAGTTTACGGAAACGCCTCCGAACAATCCGACGTTTTACCGGGTACGCACTCCCTGAGCGAACCCACACCCCGGAACGAACCCTGCAGTCCCGGGTGAGACCGGGGCCTAAGGCATCCTGACCCGTTGGAAACGACCCCCCCCCGTCCCTCCTCCGTCCCTCCTCCGTTCCACCTCCGTTCCACCTCCGACCGCCGGTCGGAAGTAAGCGGTTAAGTTGAGACCGTCTGTTACGCGGCGGTCCGGTGTGGTAAACGTCGGGCCATGAAAGCTGCGAATGGTTCTCTGCGTGCTCGTCGGCGCCGCACCCCGCCCAGCCGGCGCACTCAACTTCTGGCCGCGTTTGATTGTAGCAGGTTGTCGGCGGCCGCCTTTGCTCGTCAGCATGGCATCGGCTACAACACCTTTTGCGGGTGGCGTCACCGCCGGGCCAAGGCCAAGGCTTCACCCACCTTCGTCGAGGTCGAACTGCCAGAACCGGTGGCCGCGGTCGAAGTGTTGATTGAGGTGGGGGCGCATACCCGCCTGCGGGTCAGTTCCGCCCGGCAGGTCGAATTGGCGGCCCGTCTTCTTCACTGCTTCAACGCCCTGGCCTCATGCTAAGTTTCCACGCGCATCTTAAGGTCTTTGTCGCCACCGCGCCCTGCGACTTGCGCGCCAACTTCAACGGCCTGTGGACCGCCGCCCAAGAACGCCTGGGGGAGGATCCCAAAAGCGGCGCGCTCTTTGTTTTCGGCAACCGGCGGCACAACCGGATCAAACTGCTTTACTTCGATGGCACGGGCGTGTGTGTGCTGGCCAAGCGCCTGGAGAAGGGGACCTTTCACTGGCCGCAAAGCGCCGGTGAGCCCAACGCCAAGCTGCGCCTGGCCCCGCAGGCTCTGCAATTGTTGCTCGACGGAGTGGACTTGAAAGACGGGGCGCGCCGGGCGTGGTACGAGGCGGCAAAGTAGGAGAGTATCGCCTGCGAAAAAAGTTTAAGGGAGATTGAACGCTTGACGCGCAGCAGCGTCTGAGTATGCAACCGAATGAATCCGGCATCACTCCAGAGCCGACTGCGCGAGTTGCGCGAGCAGGTCGCCGGGTTACAGGAGGCGCTGGAGCAGTCCCGCCGCGAGAACGCCCTGTTGCGTCAGAAGCTCGATGCCTTGGCTCGGCGGTTCTTCGGCAAGAAGAGCGAACAACTCAACGCCGCCCAACTGGAACTGCTCCTGAGCGGCTTGGCAGAGGGCAGCGTGGAACTGTCCGAGGAAAAAGAGCCTCCGGCGCGGCCGGCACCGCGCCCGGCGCGAACCCATACCCGCCGTATTCGCACTCCGGACAACCTGGAGGTGGTTCGCGAGGTGATCGAGCCGGACTTGGTCAAGGCCGAGCCAGAACACTGGAAGCGCATCGGCCAGGAAGTCAGCCGGCAGTTGGACTACCAGCCGGGCAAGTTTTTTTGGCAGGAGACGGTCCGGCCCAAGTATGTGCGGCGCCATCAGCGGGCGCTGCCGCCGGTGACCGCCGCGGCGCCCGAGCGGGTGGCCGAGCACAGCCTGGCCGCTCCGGGCCTGCTGGCGCAACTGCTGGTCAGCAAGTACTGCGACCATCTGCCCTTCTACCGGCAGGAACAAATCTTCTGGCAACGGCACGGGGTGTTCCTGGCGCGGCAGCAGATGGTGCAATGGACCGCCCAGAGCGTGCGGTTGCTGTCCGGGATTAGCGACTGTCTGAAGCGGGAAATGCGCCGTAGTCCTTACGTGCAGGTGGACGAGACGCCGGTGCGCTATCAGGACCCGAACCTGCGAGGCCGGTGCGGCCAAGGTTATCTATGGACGGCGTTGGTGCCCGGCCAGTGTGTGGTCTACGAATGGCACACCAGCCGCGCGGCGCGGTGCTTGGACTCGTTATTGGGACCAGGCTTTGCCGGCAAGCTGCAGTGTGACGGTTACAGTGCCTATCCGGCCTTTGCCCGGGGCAAGAGCGCCGTGAACCTGCTGGGCTGCTGGGCGCATGCGCGACGCAACTTCTTTGAGGCCCAGGAGCAAGCGCCCCGGGTGGCGGGTTGGTTCTTGAACCAGATCGGGCTGCTGTATCGGTGGGAAGAGCAACTGCGCCGCAACCGGGCGGGGCCGGTGCTGCGACAGGTCCAACGCAGCTCGCACCATCGGATGGTGCTCGAGCGGCTCGGCCGTGCCCTCAAGAAGCTCCAACCTCGCTACCTGCCCCAAAGCCTGATGGGCCAGGCCATCGGTTATGCCCTGAACCAATGGCCGATGCTGGAAGGCTTCCTGGAACACGGCGAAGTGGAGATCGACAACAACCTGGTCGAGAACGTAACCCAAAGCTTTGGGTTACGTTCTTTATGCCGAGCTGCCGATAATGCCGAGAAGCTGTTGCTAAAGGCGCATACGCCCAAGCTCAACCTGCAGGGCAAGGTTTTGCCCCTCGGCATTATCGCAGACTGGCTGAACTAACTGCGCGCGACCTTTCCTGCGCCACGGTGTTCTTGAAGTGTGCGTTGTTGCGCACCGGAGTAATCCGGTTTCTGACTTATGTGCCAGCGTCAGGCCAAGAGTCCTGGGAGACGACTGAATGCCGATCTCGTTCTCATCGACGGAGGGTTCGCAGACTATCTCCGCCAACGCCACACGGCGGATTTCACGGTCGCTCTATACTGCCGCTTTCTCCGAAGGGTTGCTCGGTATCTCGCCCAGCGGGGGCGCTGCGCGGCAACGCTGCGGCGGCGCGATGTGCCCCAGACCATGCGTGGCTGCCTGCCGGGCTGCAAAGCCACATCCCGCCGGACCCGACAGTCGGGACTGCTTCAGTGGCTACGATTCACCGGCCACTTTCGCGAACCGGCACCCCGCCCTCGCTGGCAGGGATGGCTTGATGCCTATGAGCGTTTTCTACGGGTGGATCGGGCGCTCGCGGACTGCACCAGAGCGGCCGCGCTCCGTGTTCTCAACCACTATTTGGCAAGGCAGTTCCGTAGTCGGCCGCTGCGCTGGAATGCTGTCCGGGCAGATGACTTGCGTCGTTATGCCGCATCACGATGCCGCACCCTCGCTCCCAAAAGCGTCAATGACACGCTCTCGATTCTGCGACAGTTTCTACGCTTCATGCATCTGCGAGGCGAGTGCTCGCCGGCGCTGGCACTGGCGGTGCCGACGGTCGCGGATTTCGGTCACCAGAGGTTTCCCGAGGTTCTTAATGAAGCCCAGAGGCGTAAGTTCCTGGCGGCCTTTGACCGCAGGTCACGCCAAGGTCGGCGCGACTACACCATGGCGCTCTGTCTGATCGACTTGGGTTTGCGTGCGGTTGAGGTGTCCAGACTCCGCGTCGCTGACATCAACTCGGGACAACAAACGCTCGCGGTCCCAGCCGCGAAGGTGAGTTCGGGGCGGCAGTTGCCCTTACCTGCACACGTTGCGAGCGCCTTACGCAGCTATCTTCGGCATCGACCGTCCACAGATGCCGAGCAGTTATTCGTTGGACAGACCCTGTTGCGGGGCCGGCCATTGTCCACCTGGGCAATCGCCGCGGCGATGGATCGAGCTTATCGCCGCTGCGGCTTTGTTGGCTGGTATGGCACGCATCGATTGCGCCATTCCTTTGCCACAAGACTCTACGCCCGCGGTGCCACGACCAAGGAGATCGCCGATTTGCTGGGGCATCGGCTCGTTGCCACCACTGATCACTACACCCAAACCAAAGACCTTCGGGTTCTTGCGCAGCCATGGCCACTCCCAATGCACCGTCCAAGCTGATCCTTGCGCGCCAGTATCTGGCGTTTCGGCGCAAACTCGGCTACCGCATGCGAAGTGCCGAGGTGTTGGTGGATTTTGCATGCTTCGCAGATCGAGAGGCTCCGGGAAGCCCGCTAACCACTGCACTGGCAATCCGGTGGGCCATGGCTGTGCCCTCGGCTCGTCCCAAAACCCGGGTGGGAAGACTCAGTGTGGTCCGTGGATTTGCCCGGTATTGCGCGTCACTCGATTCGCGAAACCAAGTTCCAGATCCCAATCTGCTTGGGCCAGGCTTCCAGCGTGTTGCACCGCACCTATTCACCTCGGCCGAAGTCAGCCTCATCCTCAAATGCACAGAACACCTTGAAACTGGCCACTCGCCTCTGCATCCGTTGACTTACCAAACGTTGATTGGACTGCTGGCATCCACCGGGATGCGACCCGGCGAAGCGTTGCGTCTGCACTGCTGCGACTTGGACGTGGATGAAGCCACGCTGCGCATTCGGCAATGCAAGTTCAGCCCTGAACGCGTGCTTGCCCTCCATCCCACCACAGTCCGCGCACTTCAATCTTACCGCCAGAAGCGTCAGGCCCTGTTTCCTTGGGGGGAGACCTTGTTTGTGGGCGCGACGGGGCAACCGCTCAGTGCACGTCGAGCGGAGAAGGTTTTTCGCCGCCTCACCCGTGGTTTGGTCGCCCGCAGCGAAAAGCGACCGGTGCGACTTATGGACTTCCGGCATACGTTCGCCTCGGAGCGGATCGCGCAATGGAGCCGCCAATCACAGCCCATTGCCCATCATCTTTTGCTACTTGCCCGTTACCTCGGCCACCGCACATTCAACTCGACTTGGTGGTATGTCTCCAGCGACCCACTCGCACTGCGGGCCGCGAGCGAGCGTTCCCGCCATTTCCACAAGGACCACCATGCATCATGACGAGCTTCCTGAGTTGGTGCAGCGCTTCTTTGTCCATTACCTAGTCCGCCAACGAAACCTCAGCCCGCACACCCGAAACGGCTACCGTGACACGTTTCGATTGTTCCTCTCCTTTCTCTCGCAGCGACAGCACCAACCGATCGACCAACTGGCCCTGGAGAGGGTAAACCCCGAGGCCGTTCTGGCCTTCCTCGATTACCTGGAGACCACTCGCGGCAACACTGCCCGCACGCGTAATCTGCGGCTTGCGGCCATTCGAACCTTTGTGCGGTTCGTGCTTGGGGAGGAACCCGGCGTTAATTTCATTGGAATCGGCCACCGGATCCTGGCCATACCGCAAAAGAAATCTCCCAAACCGGTGCTCGGGTTCATGGCCCGGGAGGAGATAGATGCGGTGCTCGGTGCCACCGACTCCGCGACACGTTCTGGCCAGCGCGATCGACTGCTGTTCACCGTTCTTTACAACACCGGCGCACGCATCTCGGAAGCCCTGCAGCTTAGAGCCCAAGATTTGCTCGACCGTGCCGTTCATCTTCACGGTAAAGGCCGCAAAGACCGGACGGTGCCGATTTGGCCCAGTACCGAACGCCTACTGCGGCAATGGTGCAAAACCAATCGTCTCGCGCCGGAACAGTTGGTCTTCACTAATCGAAACGGCGAACCGTTGAGCCGAGATGGCGTCGCCTTCCGGCTCGCCTTGTCGGTCCGAAAGGCCGCCGCGCATTGTCCCTCGCTCAACAAGCGCCGAATCACGTGCCACACCTTTCGCCATTCCTGCGCCATGAGCTTGCTTCAATCCGGGGTCGCCCTGGAGGTAATTGCCCTTTGGCTGGGCCATGCAAAACCACTCACGACCCACGGCTATATTGAAGCCGATCTGAAAATGAAGGCAGATTGCCTCAAGCGCTTAACCGAACCCATGTCGCCCCGGCGTCGGTCCACTCAAGAGTCTTCTCGGCTGTTGGCCTTTCTCGAATCCATTTGATTATGCCGAGGAACAATCGCTGGGCGTGCGCACCAATGCGGTCGTTTCGCGACTTCTCGGCATTATCGGCAGCTCGGCATAAAGAACGCCATTCGGCCCACCGCCCCGGGCAAGAAGAACTGGCTGTTCTTCGGTTCGGAAGAAGCCGGCCAGCGCAGCGTCGTGATCTACACGCTAATCGAGAACTGCCGGCTGCACGGCGTCGAGCCCTACACTTATCTCAAAGACGTGTTGCAACGGCTACCGCACACCACCAACTGGGAAGTCGAACAATTGACGCCGCTCAAGTGGCAGCAGGCCCGTCAGTCCGCCCTCAACCAGGCTGCCTGAAACTGCTTCGGCGCTCAGCCAACCGGCCATCCTATCAGCTTTCGCACGCCGGAACAGAGGGTCTCACCTTAACCGCTTACGGTCGGAATTCTAATTGTCGTTTGAGGGCGGCTGGCATGAGTTGATGTTGACTGCGCCCCTAACCGCGAGGACGGGTGCCGGCCACCGGAACCTTTGAATGGTGTAGCGGCCCAGGCAGGGGCGGATGTGGTTGAACGAGGCCCTGAATGGTCTTCCTCGGTGCCATTCGCATCCCTGGAGGGAAACCCCATCGGCGAGCACAGCCGTTGCGAACTGAGGCTTGGAGCGCCAAGAACGGCGACAAGAGCGCTACGGCTGGTGGTTTCCCTGATGGGCTGACCGCTTTATGGGTGCCCCGTCGGCTAAGCGCCCGCCCGGGCAGCAAGCCCGGAACCGCTGACGCCCTGCCCAGCCGCGGCGCTTACGTCATGGCCACCCTGCGCAATCTGCTCTTGGGGCTGATGGAGTTGCAAAAGGACCGTGGCCAACCCCAAGCGCGCACCTTTCCAGGATGGCGTCGCAAACTGACCCAGACCCAAAAGATCCAACTCATTATTCAAACCCTATGAAGATCGCCTAACCGAGCAACCCCTGCTCTGCCGCAGCCTGGCCGACCGCATGCAACCATGCCGGCCAGCCGGGCGGCCCGCCGACAGAGCATCCAGCGCCGAGAAATCAACCCTTCCGGCGCGCCGACTCTGTCCAAAGGCTCTGCTCAAAGCGCCCAAGCGCTTCAGCAGGGCTGCAGACAGCTCAGATGAAAGAGCCCCTGAAATTCAGCAACTTAGTGCGACTTCGTGCTTGCAAGGAAACGGGCTTTGTGCTCAAAATGTGAGCCGCCGAGTGGGTCGTCGTGTGGAGTCCGGAGGCGTTCGCCATCCGGGCGCCCCGGCTTCTGCGAGAACTTCCCCGTGCAATGGACATGATTAACATGACTCTCCAAAGAAAGGAACAGAACCTATGCGCACAAGCAGACTACTCACGTTCGCAGCCCTCACCCTGTGGGCCGCAATGGCCCCAGCCTACGGGCAGTCAATCTACTACACCGTGACCGACCTCGGCACGCTTCGCACCATTGATGGCCAGGGAACGAGCTCGGCCTATGCCATCAACGATTCCGGCACCGTCGTCGGCAGCGCCATGTGCAACAGCAACCAGACGCCCGCCTGGCGGAACAACCGTGCCTTCCGTTTGAAGCCGGGCGGGACGATGGAGAACCTCCAACTCTTTGGCGCCAATCCGTGGTTTGGGATCGCGTTTGCCATCAGTCGTGATGGCACAATCGCAGGAGGCAGCGCGAGGCTTTCCACTTCTGGCGCGCAAGCCTTTCGCTGTTCGGATGGCGGCGCACTGGCGAACCTCCCCTACCTTGGGAGCGGACCTGATGCCTGGGGGATGAGTGTCAACGGCTCTGGCCACGTGGTTGGGTACAGCGTAGTTGGAGGAAGCGGTTGCGCGGGCTCCTACTGTGGACAGCCGTGGAGCACTTCGCGTCCTGGCTACGCAGCGCGGTGGCCGAGCGGTTCCGTAGTTGAGGAACTCGCTGGTCTAGGTGGCTACTACAGCGTGGCCAACGCCATCAACGATGCCGGGGAGATTTGTGGCTTTGGAGCGATTCTCAATGGCGCTACCCATGCGTTCCGAATTCCCCCGGGTGGGGGCACGCTTGATTTAGGCACACTCGGCGGCACCAACAGTGAGGCTTGGGCGATCAACAACTCTGGCCACATCGTGGGCTGCTCCCTGACAGCCGGGAACGACAACCCGCACGCGACATTGTGGACCTCCATGGCGCCGGAGGACTTGGGCGCCTTGCCGGGCAAGCCGTACAGCGCAGCACTGGCGATAACAGACAATAGCCTCATAGTAGGCTACGTCGCGGATACGAACTCTCCCACCGATGATCATCTGGAGATGGGCTGGAAGGGCAGCAACCCGCGTGCGGCCCTGTTCCCCCGCGGCGCCTCCCCGATTGACCTGAACACCTGCATCGCGACTAACTCCGGCTGGGTCCTGTATCGCGCACGGGGAGCCAACGGCTCAGGCAAGATCGTCGGGGACGGTCTGCACAATGGAGTAGGTCGCGCTTTTTTGCTCACGCCGTGCCCGATCTTGGCCGCCCGGAAGAATGGCCTGCAGGTTGAGCTGTACTGGAATTCGCAAACCAACGAGCAGTACCAGTTGCAGTACTGCCCCGACGTCACCTCCGGAGGGTGGACGGACCTCGGCGGGCCAATCGCAGGAAACGGCACGACCAACTCTGTACCGGCAGACTGCAGTGAGCCGGCCAGGTTCTATCGCCTGATCTGGCTGGCGAATTGAAGACACGCCACGTTGCAGAAAACCGAAACCACCCTCCAGTCACCGCGCCACGACCTCGACCGCCTTATGGCCGGCGCGCGGGCGTAGAAGATGGGGGACAAACCAAGACCCACTTATGTCCACACCAGTCCTCGATCCCAGTTTGCCCGCGGACAACGCGCTGATCAGCTCCGGCGAATTGCGCGGCCAGTTCCAGGCCATCGCGAATATGTTCGACGACATCCGAGGGCGCTTCCTCTCGCTGACGCCGCTGGGCCTGGCCGTCTCCAACCCGCCTGCGCAGGCCAAGGTCCGGGCCCTCGCCGACAAGCTCGGCGAGCGGGCCAACACGCTCGACGGCTGAGCGGATTGAACATTCTTCGGGCTGAATTGTCATTAGCAAAGAGGGTCCAGCCTTAGGGCCGGACCATTGCTTTTGAACATTGATGCGACCCGCGCGGAGTGCTCAAGAGTCCTCCCGCCGGGCGGCATCCAACAATAACCAAATACTTGGAACGCTATGACGACAACGCTGAAAGAGAATGTATTGGACTTCTCGCATGCCTCAGTCGGCGAAGCCGAGCGGGGCGAGGGTTTCATGAGGCAAACCTGGACTGGAAGCGGGGATGGCAGGTCTGGGACCGAGCCGCGCCGGGAAGCGGTTTCGCCGATCCCGGACCTTCCCTTTGCCGCCTGGAGCGGTTGGCTGGCCCGGGGCATTCCGGAACTCGCATCGCCGCTCGCCGACTGAGGCGTCTTTCAGGAAAACCGCGCCTCCGCGGGGGCGAACCCCTATTCGCCCCCGACCTCCTGTTTGGGGTGGAGGCCGAATTCTTTGAGCTTCTCGCGCATTTTGAGGCGGGTGACGCCGAGCCACTGGGCGGCCTTGGTGAGATTGCCCCGGGCGCGGTGAATGGCCTGGGCGTAGAGCTCGGGTTCGAGGTCGGCCAGCATCCTGGCAAAGGCATTCTGCGTTTCGCCGCGCTCCACGGCGTCCATCAGCTCGGTGACGTAGGCGGCATGGGTTTGCTGGGAGGCGGCGACGGGCTGCCGGGCCTTGGTGACGACTTCGCGGACGTGGTCCACGCCGATGGTGTAGTCGCGCGCGAGGAGCAGGGCCTTGCGGGTGGCGTTCTGCAACTCGCGCACATTGCCGGGCCAGGGCTGGCTTTGGAGGTAGGCAATTGCCTCCGGGGTGATGGAGGGCGAAGCGACGCCCGCTTCCGGCGCGTAGCGGCGGAGGAAGTAGCGGACCATGTCGGGGATGTCCTCAGTGCGCTCGGCCAGGGGAGGGAGGATAATGGTGACGACGCTGAGGCGGTAGAAGAGGTCTTCGCGGAAGAGGCGTTCGCGGATGGCCGCCTCCAAATCGCGGTGGGTGGCGGCGATGATGCGAACGTCCACGGGCACGGGCTCCTTGCCGCCGATCCGCTGGATGGTTTTTTCCTGGAGGACGCGCAAGAGCTTAGCCTGGAGGTTGGCGTTCATGTCGCCGATTTCGTCCAGGAGAATCGTGCCGCCGTGGGCCTGCTCGAAGCGGCCGATGCGGCGGGCGTCGGCGCCGGTGAAGGAGCCGCGTTCGTGGCCGAAGAGCTCGCTTTCGAGGAGGGTTTCAGGGATGGCGGCGCAGTTGATGGCGATAAAGGGCGCGGCAGCGCGGTCGCTGTGCTGATAGATGGCGCGGGCGATGAGTTCCTTGCCGGTGCCGGTGTCGCCGCGGATGAGGACGGTGACGGGGGTGGCGGCGACGCGGCCAATTTCCTTGTAGATGGACTGCATGGCGCGGCTGTTGCCGACGATGGCGGTGCGGGAGGAGGCGGTCTCGCCGATCTCGACCGGTTCGGACATCAGGCGGCTGCTGTCCAGGGCCTTGGCGGCAAGGTCGAGCAGTTCTTCCACTTCAAAGGGCTTGGGGAGGTAATCGAAGGCGCCCCAGCGGGTGGCTTCGATGGCAGTTTCGGTCGTGCCGTGGGCGGTAATGAGAATGATCGGGAGTTTAGGCTTGGCCTGGTGGAGCTGGCGGACCAGCTCAAGGCCATCGGTGCCGGGGAGCTTCAGGTCGGTGATGACCACCTCGTACGGTTCGGCGAGGGCGTGCCGGAGCCCGGTGTCACCGCGGGTCTGCACCGCGACGTCGTAGCCGCTGGCGCGCATCGCCTTCTGGAGGCCGGTGGCGATGTTGCGGTCGTCTTCGATCAGGAGGACTTTAGGGTTCGGTTTCATCTTTGGGAGCGGGCGGCAGAACGATGCGGAAGGTGGTGCCGTGGTCCGGCTGGGTTTCGTATTGGATGACGCCGCCGTGCTTTTCGACGATGCGGGCCGCGATGGGCAGGCCAAGCCCAGTGCCGCCCTCTTTGGTGGTGAAAAAGGGATCGAAGAGCCGTTTCTGGACCTCGGGAGGCATTCCTTTGCCGCTGTCGGCGATGTCTATGACCACGGCGTCAACGGGCCGTTCGTTGAGCGCCTCCCGGCGCAGCCGGGAGCGCACAATGACGGTGCCGCCGGGCGGCATGCTGTCGGCGCCGTTCTGAATGAAGTTGATCAACACCTGTTTCATTTTGTCCGGGTCCACACAGACCCGCTCATCCGTGCGGAGTTCCAGTTTAAGCTGAATGGACCGCGCGGCCAAGTCGGATTCGAGGAGGGCGCAAGTGTCGCGGAGGAGCCGGCCGACGGGCAGGGTTTGCGGGTCGGGTTCAGCGGGGCGGGCGAACTGGAGGAAGTCACGCACGATGGTCTCAAGGCGGTTAATCTCGTTGTGGATCACCTCCAGGTCCTCGTGTTCGGAGGTACCGGGGGAGTGGCTGTTTCTGAGGGTGAAGAGCCGGACCTTGATGGCGGTCAGGGGGTTGCGGATTTCGTGGGCGATGCCGGCGGCGAAGACGCCGAGCGAGGCGAGCTTTTCCTGGCGTTCGATGGTGGCCCGGCTTTCGTTGAGGGTGGAGCGCAGCGGCGCAACCATGCGGCGATAGATCAGGAGGACCACGACCCCGCCGCTGGCCAGCAATCCCAGCAGCGACAGGAAGAGGAAGCGCTGCACGCGGGTCAAGGCGGTGTTGGCCTCGGTGACGAAGCGTTCGGCTTCCGCGCGGTCGGCGGCTGCCAGCTTTTCGATTTGCGCGACGTTCATCTCGGCGCGGAGGGTGCTGATTTGCCGCCAGGCGGTTCGTTCCGCCCAGATTAGGGCCGCCACGACCAGGGCGGCAGCGATCAGAAATTCCGTGAGGCGAAATGGTGTTTTTACGGTCATGGGCTCAGGCCGTAGTATAGGCGGGCAGGGTGTCGAGCGCGAGCCAAAAAGGGCCCGCCGCCGACTGCAGGCGCACGACAGGTTTCTTCGGGATTGGCGACCTGCCTCTCATTAACACCCCGCTTCAGCGGGGTGTCTGGAGTTTGGACATTCTGGAAGGCGCGACTTGGGCGAAAGGGTTTGGGTTTTATCAGGCGGCAGCGGCTTGGACCATGGTCTGGCAGGTAGCGGGGGCGTTGCCGGTGGCAAAGGTCATCGGGT
>Ga0209201_1001575_pt1 | contig 25496 bp, 19 predicted proteins | sample AD_UKC055_MetaG_FD_184411 | JGI IMG/M metagenome (GOLD analysis project Ga0209201, IMG submission 184411) | Active sludge microbial communities of municipal wastewater-treating anaerobic digesters from USA - AD_UKC055_MetaG (SPAdes) (version 2) | ecosystem: Engineered > Bioreactor > Anaerobic >...
ATCCGGATGGTTGCCCTCTGATTCAGTCTCCCCGAGACTTTTCTTCGCCAGATGGCCGTCACAGAGCCATGTTTTTAAAAAGATTAACCGGTTTTATTCAGAATGCAAGCCTTTTTAAAAATAGTGGAGGCGGAGCTTGACTTTCCGGATTGAAAAATATATAAGGCGCAACTTGCTTGCACGCCAGGCCGATAACGTCCCCATCGTCTAGAGGCCTAGGACACGGGCCTTTCACGCCTGTAACTGGGGTTCGACTCCCCATGGGGACGCCAATAATAAAATCGAGGGGTTATGTCCATGACCCCTCACCCTTTTCCACCAGAAACACATCCCGGACACAAGTCCGGACACAAAACGCCCCGGAGATCTCACCTCCGGGTTTTTTTATTGAACATTTGCCTTCCTAAACTCGATTACCTTGGCCGGTCCCTTAAGACCTTCCTCAAGGGCTCCTCTTGTTTCTTCCAATCCAAGGCTGTGAATATACCGGGCTGTCGTGTTCGGATTTGCATGTCTCAGTATTGCCTGGATAATTGCCAACGGGTAACCCTTTTTGTACAAGATCGATGCTGTCAGATGTCTTATTGCGTGAAACCCGAAAGGTTTGACCTTTGCCTTATAGCAAAGACGCTTCATCAAGTGCTGCCGATGAAGAAATGGTTTTCCGTAATACTTCTCACAAAAGGGTGTTTCATCAAGACAGACAAACACATGCTGCTTGTCATCAGTCTTTTGCGTTAACCGTTCTTCACTCCATGCAAGCAACGCCTTTCGGAGTTCCGATGTCATCGGCAGCCAATCATATTCTTTATGACCACCCTCACGCTTTTGAGTCCAAAGACAAACCCTGTTGTTAACGAAATCCACATCCGACAACTTCATCTGAAAAACTTCCGATCTTCGCGCTGCCAGATGAAGATACGTCAGGAGCATCACCTGATCCTGTCCCGCCGCCTGATCATAAACATTCCAGAAATCTTCTTCCGATGGAACGTAACGGGGCTGCCGTTCTTCCGGAAATTTCTTTACTGATAAAAACGGATTGGCCCCTTTAGGCCAGCCTTCAATATTGTCCAACCCCCACCGCCACGCAGTGCCAAGATTCTTCCGGTCTTTGTTTGCCGCGTATCCGGATCGGGTCTGCATCTGCTTAAGAAAATATTTCCGGCAAATGGTTACCGTCAAATTCTGAACCAGAAATTCCCGGCCAATCCCGGTCTCCCTGTAAAATCTGGCAAAAGCAGCTTTCTTCTCTCTGAATGTAATGCCTGCAAACCGGTTTTCCGCTTCTATTAGATACTCATTGGACCATGTTCCGATCGCCAAAGATTCCGAATTTATCAGGGATACTTTCTTTTTCAGTTCCTTTTTTGCTTCTTTTTCCCAAAACAGAGCCTCCTGGTACGACTTCTTGCTCTCGTCTGGAAAAAGTTTTTGCAGCGTCTGTCCTTGAACCGTCACGCTTGCCCTGTACCGCCAAATGCCTCTTTTCAAAACCTTGCTCGGCATTGAGAACCTCCATTATTCTGTTTTCAAAGAACCTCCAGGTACCGGGTGTGACTTCCACACCACCCCATCTGGAAGCATACTTAATCACTGTGCGGCGGTCAAGTTTTAGAAATTTTGCCAGTTCTGAGGCCGTCAGGCAGCCTCCGTAATTATGTGCAAGCTCATCGTTTTTCATTCGAACTTATCGTCTTTGTCGCCTAGTTTATCAAAAACACTGACCATTCGATTCGGGCAACAGACGGCATGGGGACTTGAGTCTCTCAAAAATCCTAACCTTGCCGCCTGTTCCCAATTTCTTCAATATCCCGCTACATTACACTACTTGGTTTGCCCCTTGTATGTTCCTGAGCCCCCAAAATGAGGGCCCGGTTTCTTGCCGGTAATGATTCCAATGGTGAGCTTCCCGTTTTCATAACCCTGGATCGTTTGGCCTCCCACAATTCCCGAGAAGATTGGTTTTTGGTGAGTCACAACTTGTTTCATTCTATGTAAGACTTTCATTATTTTTTTCCTCCTTTAATTAAAGATAAGTTATTTTGCTAGGATCTACTCGTTTCCGCTATTCATTAGGCCGATGATGATTGACGATACGATCGCCACGGTCAGCCCGATGAAAATTTGCTTCGTCGTATCATATACTTCCCTCTTAAAACCTTCGGACACTTTCCTTCACCTCCCTTCATACATAGTTTGCCTTTTTCTCTTTGCCGCCCGGTTATGATGTCCCCGAATTCGCTTTTTTCTATAATTATTATAATAACTTATGTGCGGTCCCTGCGGCAGCCATTTGTCAAGCATGTCTTCATAAATGTCCTCCATCTTGCGTTTGTGGGCCAGCGGCCCCCGAAGCTGCTCCACGATCGCTCTATCCCGGTGATACATCGTAAACCTCCCATCATTTTTTGCCCGCGCCTCAATAGAGGGGGCTTTTCGCTACAACTCAGCAACCATGATGCCATAAGTCACGTAAAATGCATCTATCTGTTTTTATAAAGTTTTTAGATTTTTATTGATTATCTAAGATGTTTTATTAATATGTTAATTGACATATTCTTATATTATGATATTCATAAATATAGATAGATTAAGATACTTATTGCGGTCATGATGCGTACAGTTCGAACAACGTTTTACAGTTTTTTGAATCTACACTTGCCCATCTGAAGGGAAAGCCCGTTGGACTTTTGCGTGCCGACAGCGTTTTTTTACGATGCCTTTCTTTTGGCGCTGGAAGGCAAGCGGATTCCTTATATTGTTGCTGCGAAACTGACGTCCCCCTACAGCGAAGAATCTTCCAGGTCAGTAACTGGTGGGCATTAAGATTGGAGAAATCGCGTATCAGGCCATCGGTTGGAAAAGGGCGCGTCGTATCATTGTCATACGACAGAACACTGAGAATCGGGAGGCACCCGGCAAGAGTCTCAGTTTGTTTCCTGATGACCGGGCGGCAAAAGGGCGGAGATACGGAGCATTTGTAACGGATCTTGCCTTGCCGGCGGTTGAGGTCTGGCGCACTTACAGAGGAAGAGCAGATTCCACATTGCACGGAATGGTACTGGCCGTAGGCGGCGCATGGAAAAACGGTTCAGACAAGAACCACTTGCTCTTGTCTGTCCCGAGAAAGAAGCGGGCCTGGTTTTGCGGCTGTGGGCCAATACCTCAGGTCCGCCATGCTGCGAAACTTGAATAAAAATCTTTCTAATGGAAAATCTGGGTTTAAGGTGATCACCATGAAAAAAAATTACTTTGAAATCTATGATAAAATAGTAAGTGATGTGTTAAAAAATTCAGCCCCACCCCCTTTCAAAAAAGAAAATGTAAAAAAAAAGCTTATCGCAGCATTTAAAGAAGAGTTTCTTAAAAGAGAGACGATAAGCTTTCAAATATTCATTGATAAAGAATTCAATAACGATTCAGAGATCGAAGAACTGTGCCGCCTCATTATGAGCGACTATCCAAAACTACGACTATCCGCCAAGGCCGGAACGATAGAGTGGTTAAACAAGCTTTTAGAAACAGGTCGTTTTTATGACATGTTAAGCGAGAAACACAGAAAAATTAACTTCGACAACTATATTACTACTCTCATTAGAGAAACCACTTCGTACCGCCCAAATGTTTTTGAATATCTTGGTGATTATAAACGGATGAAGATTATCAGATTAAACCGACTTATATTAGAAGCAATATATCCCAATAACACACCCGAATTTGTCAATTTTTTTTACAGCGCAAAAGTTAGCTACTACATGGGACCTTATGCCAAGGAAGCCTTCCGGGATGTCTTTGTTGAAGACATTGAAAAAAGGTATTTTCTTGATTACCGAGTTGCGGATATGGCCCTATACTTCGAAGGCGTATTTGACCTTATGCAGATCGATTACAATAAAATAATGGAACTACAAGGACATGGATATAATGAATATCCATCCGCCTTTTCACGACATATTTTTCATAGGGCTGTATTAGATATTCCGCTTCTAATTGTGGGTGAAACTGGTACTGGTAAGGAATTATGTGCAAGAGCAATTCATCTCATCAGTGCGAGGAGAAAAGAACAATTTGAAGAAATTAACTGTGCGGCTATTCCTGACACGTTATTGGAATCAGAAGTTTTTGGTCATGAAAAAGGAGCTGCATCCAATTTAAATTTTCAAAAAAAAGGACCTTTTGAACTTGCTGATAAAGGAACAGTATTTTTAGACGAAATAGGGAAAATGTCGCTGAATCTTCAGGCAAAGATTTTAAAAGCCGTGGAAGAAAAAAAAATTAAGAGACTTGGTAGCCAAACAAGTGAAGATATTAATGTTAGATTCATTGCTGCAGTTCAACCAAAAGACATTGAAGAGAATCACATATTACCGGATCTTTTATACAGGCTTGGCTATCCCGATGTAATTAAAATGCCTACTCTTAATGAAAGAATAGATGAACTTGGTAAAAGGTTGTTGGATATTTCCCTTAAAAGAACAATAAAAAAAATAGGATCAATTAATCCCGAATTAAAAATTGACTCAGCACTAATTGATGCGTTAAAAAATCATACATATAAGGGAAATTTCAGAGAACTTGAAGGCATATATAGAATGGCGATAATTAATGCAAAAGCAGAAGCCACAAATGAAAAACATTGGCCAATGAAATATGATGATTTTTGTGCCGGCAAGTATGTGAAAGAAATATCTAGTAAAAATATACATGGCCTTATTCAGGCAAAGGATCGGCAAGATCAAAAAACAGAGGATTCAGTTGATTCTATAGAAAAGGTTCCCTTGAGATCAATTGTAGAATATGCAGAAAAAAAAGCTTCTGAAATCATAGAAAAGAGAGTGAAAAAAATAGTCCAAGAAGGAAAAAATATTAAAGATGTTCTCATGTCAGAAGGAGTATCAGAAAGAGAGTATCAAAATATTTTAGGTAAAATTACGCGGAACATGGGGAAAGGCATTAAAGAATTGAAAAAGCAACACGCACGGCAAAAATAAAATAATTCGTGCTTAAAATCTGTATTGACATAGGCTCTCACTGACATATATAATTTATTAGTAGAGTGGTAGTGGACAGTCCACAATTAAAAAGTTATTCATTCAGTAAGATGGTTTTGGTCATAAGCACCATTACCGAAATAATTTAACCACAAAACAAACTGTCCGAACATTTTAACCATTTGCAAACAATTAAAAAGAGGACCCCTGACAACTCTTATGTCAGGGGTCCTTATTTTATTTAATTTTTTCAGATTAAAGTTATTATGCTGTAAAAAAGCTATTACAGCATAACGCAGGCTGCTGCGTTTCTGCTACAATCAGATTAATCTCTCAAATAAAGCTACCCCGTATCACTCATTTTTAGCAGAACTCAATTCACTTAGCAAAGCACCAATACCAAAGGCTGCTGATAGAGCTTCCGCCATACCGTTAATGTAGCAGCAACAGCAGCAACACCTATAACAACTGCTAACCTCTTTAGCAACTGTATGTGACGCTCATAAGTAGCTTCAAGCAGCCGCAGCAGATGTAGCAGTTAGCCCGATAATTATCCGGGGCCATCACAGCTGTGGTTTAGCAACTATTACGCGACTTACAGAAGCTTGGATGGACTGCTAAAAGTTTTGTTTTGGTCATAGCAGGTGCAACAGTGAGTTGCTAAAATGCATCTAGCTTTTTCAATACAGGATCATCTGCTAGGAATGTTGCGATAAATACGCCGCTGCTACCGTTTCTTCTTATAAATATTCAGCCCTATTTTAACGTCTTCCTTATCCGGAATAGAAATATTGCCCTCAGTTGATGCAATGATAATGGTCTTGCCTGATGCTGATGGCCCGAACTCTTTGGTCACATCCACTTTGATCGTCAGGATATTATCTTCCAATTTCATTTCTACGTTTTTCATCTGTTGTTCTCCTTAATGCTTCAATTATAATTTACATCTGTCCGTAATTTGGCGGGATATCCTCAAAGCCGCGCCGAGCAAACCAGTGGGTCAGGTTCAGGAAAGCGGCCCCCTGGTCGCCCCGGTTGTCGTCGAAATATTCTTTCTCCGTCAGGTCGGCCAGTTCCTTCCCCTTGTTGATGCAGGGCGATGAACTGTACTGCTTTATGAAAGAAGCTTTCATGTTGCTAGGGCAGCAATTGTTTCCATTTCATCAAGCCAAAAATAGACAGCATCGGAACGTGATGTGCTCTCTAAACACCATATGAGTTCACACGGGTGATTGACAGTGCCTATATAAAAGGGTTGTATCGATCTAACTTTCCTAATAGTTTCACTATTGAGGTGGTAACATGCGTTTCGCACGATCTGCAAATGAGTCGGCGCTTGTGTTGAAATGCCAAATGCTGTGATAAGTAGTACGCTGTTGGACACACCCAATCGAGGCAGTGCACGGAGTAGAACGTTTACGTCTCCCCAGGTTGGTTCCTGCGAGAGATAGGCGTTTTGCTTATTTTGAAGCGGTGTATGGCTACGGGCGTATTCCGAAATCTCATAAGAAACACGCTGCCTATTATTATTAGCGGGACGCGGGGGGACCAATGTCCCGTTTCTGAGGTGCGTGCCCCGGCAGGATGCCATGATGACTTCACAACAGAACCTGCACCATGTCTGCCAAGTCTCCGAGATAAGGGTCATTGAAGCGTAACGAAACCTCCAGTCTTCATGATTGACAGGAATTCTGTATATTGTGTCAACTTTACGACGGAGGCGTAATGTATTTAGGAGAAAGTTTCGGTACACCAAAATCAGGGGCATAGTATCCTCGCCAGAATTTTAGATCGTGCTTTGCGTTGGGCTTCCTTCGTTGTCGTATTAGTTGCTGCCACATAATCTTTAAACTCACCCTCGGTATCTTTTAGTTCGTGAGCATCAGATAAAGCTTGAAGGCATGCTATTGTGTCCTTATCGATCCTTACCGATTTTCCATGTGACGGCACACCAATTGAATCCTCACCATTAGGTATGCCGTATTGGATTTGCGCAAAAGCGCAGAAAAATGAGTGTACAGCATATGTTTTCATCAAGTACGACCCGCGAAGCATACTGAATTTTGTTGTCAATAAATCAAAGAAGGATAAAATTACCTTAGAAAATAATTCCTCTTTCTCTGGCGGAAAGATTTTGTCGTATTTCCTATAAATATCTTCTATGGATTTAGATGATTTATGTTTTATTCCAGAATCTAAAACTATACAGAGTTCAGCGATGAATTCAACGTCTGTCATTCTGATCATTTGCTTTGGCGTTAAAATAGCAAACTGTTCTAGTACCGGAGTAATCCTGTCAGCAATTTCAACTGCAAACCATTTAAACTTACCCTGATATTTGGCATGACGTTTTTCTGCAGGATTTAGTGGTGCTGTATAAGCATTCATCCTTCGGAACATTTCAAGAAGCTTCGTCTTATCAGCCGCAAGGATCACGTCAACTTGGATACGAGCCATGCGGACTCGATCCTGGAGGTCTTCCGGTAATTCGGAAAAAATCAGCCCTTTATAGTTCTGAGATGCACCTGTTAAGCGAATATTATCACCCAGAAAATCAATTATTGTTAGAATACGTTGTTGTCCATCAACAACCTCCATAATAGGTTTTTTCTTAATTTTGTCATAAACTTGGTGAAAGTAGAGCTTAGGAAATGGATATTGCTCGAGGATAGTATCTATAAAATAGACTTTTGCCGAATCCGGCCAAAGGCCACCACCACGTTGATAGTCACGATTGACCTTAATATCCTTATTAAATCTATCAACAATTTCGGCTATTGTATACTCCGCATGATTAATCTCCATTTTGGACCTCCTCATTGATAGCTGATAATTAAAATAACTACCCGATTTTTCTCAGATCCATCTTCAAATCGTATTCAAATAGTTCAATATCTTTCGTCTCACTGGCGGCAAGCTTTAAATCTTCAGTAATAATTTTCGCGATAATAATGCCTCTGATAATTTTGTCACCGGCCAGATTTTTTCTTACCCACCCCCTATACCGAAGAATCTGACCGATTACTCTTTCATGCCCTTTTGATACCTTAAGTTCAATCACAACAAAATTGTCGTCTTTATCGACGGCAAGAATATCTATTCTTCTGCCGCCGACATCAAATTCCACGCCGGTAATTGTGTCATCTTCTTCATCGCGATATAATTTCAGACCTGGTTCGATGACATGCAGATTATCCTTAAGAAAATCTCGCAGGTGACTTTCATATGCAAACTGCGATGAATCTGCGCATTCTTCTGTTTCCGTTGCCTCTTCCAAAAATTCGATGGATTCCGCAATACCTTCATAAATTGGTTTTGGATCTGTTTCTTGACTATAAAGACGAAGGCGTTTGTCTGGTAATTGAAACAATAAATCGTTCGCAGGCGCAGCATTATAATGAATCCGCGTCTTGTGATTCGTAGTGAATTTTATGATATGGCAATTAACAGTATTGGATTTGATCTTGGGATAGTTGCTTTTAAACCACGAAACGATTTGATCCTTGTCCATCACCTGACCGGGTTTCAGATTTGCCTTGATATATTCGGTCAATAATTGATTCGTGCTTTTTTCATATATTGACATTTTGCACATCTCTAACAACAAACAATTTATATCCTAAAGATATCCACCATCGTTTCCAGGCAGGGACGCAAGTCGAGATCATTTGCACCGATCTGGAGCCAGTCGTCGGGGCGCTGGTAGATATCAAAACCGCGTCCAATCTTGATTTGCCATCCGTTGCTCAGCCGGATCTCACGGTCATGGATGGCACTATTCTCTTTGATCTCCAAAACCACATCGAACTGTTTAAGACTATCGGAGATAGTAAAGAGTTTCGCCATGGCCTCATCTTTTTCTAACTGATTATCAAAACGTGTCACCAGCGTAATTTTCTTGGGTTTACCAACACGAACAACCGTTTCGCAAAAGCGTAAGAAGTTGATGATCTGATGCTGCTGGCGGATATATGGGTCTTCTATGATTATTTCTTCTGCACCGGGAAGATAATCGCCAAAGATGCTTTCGTAGGAATATCCAGTTGCCCCATAATGGATGCGATAATGACGCTCCTTGGCCTGGTGGGGAACATCAGTCGTCATGTCGGTGCTTTCAATCACGGGTATTATAACTTCATCAGCTGGCATGACAGGCGGTGGTGGCGCTTTTTCGGTAGTATCAGGTGTAGGTGCAGCAACCGCTTGACTTTGATCTTCGTTGCCACCACTCGGTCGAGCAGGATTTTGTGTCGCATCTGCATTTTTTGATTCCGGACAATAAACGATAATCAATTGGCCATCTGTCCCGTAATATCCAAGATTGATATTGGCAAATTCATCATCTGGTTTCTTTTTGTTCAGCTGTTCCTTTACCCTTCGTCGCCCTTCAATGGCATAAACAAGATATTCGTTAACTTCCTCTTGAGTTGGTTCATCACCAGGGTGTAACATTTTTACAAATGCGCAGACTGTTTTCAAAACAGCTGTCTGATCCCGCTGGTCATAACCTGGTCCAAGCTTGCAAGCAGCCTTCACCTGGGCAAAGCGGTTCGTCTTGCGGGCCAGATGGTGGAACGCCTCGGCTAGATATTCAATGATCAGTCCATAATTGCGTGTTAGATTCTCATCCTTATTCTTCGGTATTTCCCATCCGGGCAGGAATGTATGGAACCGGTCGAGTATGGCCAAATCGAACACGGGATGCAGAGGTTTGAAAAGTGTATGTTGCGGCGAATTGACGACTGACTCAATGGAATCATCGATATTGCCAACGAACGCAAGACCGGCATTGGCCGTAACAGTTGATGTGGAACGTGTAAAGTTTCCATTGGCCATGTATTGCTTCATGACTTGAAACGTCTCTTTGTCGCGTACTGTTATGCCTTCACCGACTTCATCAAAAGCCACCACATCCCAAAATCCAATAATCCCGACCTGTTTGCGGCCATTGTTCCACCAGAGCGTTGCGGCAGATGTCGGTGCACCAAGCAGCGTGGAATAAGGGGAAAACTCACTGAACGTATAGGATTTGCCATTACCCCTGGGACCAAGCTCAATAAAATTGAAGTTCGCCTCGACTAAAGGCGCCAAGCGGGCGATATAGTGGAATTTGATCCGCTGGGTCATCCAGCCAGGCTCTAATCCGAATGACCGAATCAATACATCGAGCCATTCATCCCTTGTGAATTTTCTGCGGCCTTCAACAAACGCCTCAAAATCAAATTTAGAAAGCTGTATGGGTTTTAGTTGTTCAATGTAAAATGCGTAATTATCTTCTTCCTGATCATTGTGGGCAACAGTGCATTCCGCCCAGATACCGCCCTCAAATATTCGGTCATTCTCTGATTTATAATAGCGTTCATTAATGCCGATACGCGAGGAATTAAAGTTTTCCATCCTTGCCCATGGGCGTTTTTCTTTTTCAAAATACTTGACATGGATCTTATCAATGAAAGTGTGCTTCCCCTTTTGCTGGACAATCATTTGCGCTTTATTGCTTTCGTCCGGACGGACATAATTTTTCTGGATCGTTTCCAGAACAGCCGCCATGCCTTCCTGTATCTCTCTGGGATCGTCACTGGCGCAATAGCGGGCGAGAAGAAATTCCAAAACAAAGGATGGAACATTGGTGCCTTTTTTTACCTGAAGGAGCAGGTCTTTACGAACAACCTTCCCTGGGAAAACATCGTTCAATTTTTGATCTAAAGCATCTGTTTTCATTCTAAGTACCCTGTTTTAAGTTTAAGTTCAGCGAGCGTCGCGTTTGACACCTGGTCCAACACGCGAACAGTAAAGCTGCCTGAAAATTCGGTTTCCATATTTAAAACAACAGCTATAGCAGTGCCAGGCTTAATCCGCACACCGCCGGTCGCCGGATTCACAGTCTGGCCAGTACCCACAGAGCCAACGATCTTGCCTTTGGAATCTATGGCTTCAATCGTTACTTCGATCTCACTCTCTTCACTGATAAGAGAAGCTTGTGGCCACGCCAGATCAACCACAGGTCGCAGTTGTGTAATCCGATCAGTTTTGCCCTGTCGATATGTCAACGTCAGCCGCGGAGCCTCATTTGTTTTGGTTTTCTTGTCTGCGCCTTTCAATTGAACGATCAGGCAGGGCAGCACGCATTCCTGAAGCGAGAGACCTTCATGATAATAAATCTGACCTCGGGAATAAGGCACCAATGCCTTTGGGGCAGCAAAATCTTTGAAGTCGCCCGGTATACCCAGTTCACTGCTTTTCATAACCAAATTGGCGGAATCGGCAGTGCCCTGTCCCAACATGCAGCGGTTTTTCTCGACCAGCCAGTTGCCTGCCGGACGCGATGCAACATTGCCAGCACCTTGTTCGTGAAAGAGAATAAATCCATGATCCGTAACAATGACGGCTTTGCTAAAGCCCAAATCCGCTGCCTTGTTTAGGCCCCGTATGATTTGGCGCAGCAGTTGTGGAATGATTTGAAACACTTGTTGAGGTGTTCCATGGGCGATTGTATCCATGTCATGCGTGCGCACCACAAGGAGCTTTACCTTATCCGACACCTTTGATTTCTTTGCTTTGATCAGGGCATCCAGATCAATGTCATCGCACTGATCGCCCTTGCAGGAGCGTAGGTAGTTAAAGCGGGTTGCCGGACCAGTTGCATTTTCACCGCCCAGGGTTGTGACCAGTTTACCATCTTTCAGTTCCAACTTCAGTTTGGACTCCGCATCCGGCATCAGGCTGGCCATCCCCACCTCGGTATAAGTCGGCAGTTGGGCACAGACGATCTGTGACGTAACCTGGAGTTTGTCGGACAGTTGTTTTTCCAGTTCCATTCCCAATTCATAGCGCAACGAATCGACAAGAAAATAGGCAACGCGTTCCCCCGCATCTAAGAGAGGTGTGATTATTTTCGTAAATATTCGACAGTTCCAAAGTAATTGATCGCCGGTTGCCGGCCACCCCTCAGCCATCACCAAACGCACAAACTCAGCCTGGAGCGCCTCTATTGATTTTAAATATGCCTGCCGCGCTCGCCTTACAAGTGCATCCAAACCGTCATGTTCGCCCTGCCATTGATGAACATATTGTTCCATTTCACGATGATGGCGGTCCAGTTCCCGCCAGGTCATGGCGTATCCGAAGAGGATGGAGGCCAGCGACGGAAATTGCGGCGAACTGAGTCGATCGGCAGTTTCTAAAAGTTCCAAAGCTCGTAAAGCTAATGACCATTCAGCAAGACGGTCTTCCTGACTGAGCCAGAAAGATTTTTTTCGACTTTCCCAAATTGACCGTGCTTCTTCAAAGCAACCTTCCATAGCCACATCAACAAATCGTTGCAAAAATAGCCGTTCCTCGAAGGCGAAGGTATCGCGTACACCAAGCCTAGACATCCCCCTGGCTCGGTCTTTCAAAGCCAATTCCTCTTCAACCTCTTCCGCTATGTTTTTGTAGGTATCCTTGCGGTCCTGGTGTTTGCGCAGTTCATCACAGATTTCATAAACTAGAATTTTTGCACCTCCGTCAACCTTGGGCACAGTTTCGAGAGATGCCGGGATGTCACCTTCTGAATCAAAGGCGAATTCACTAAAAAGGATAACGCGCCAAACCTCGTCAGCGATGGATGGCCGTGTCTGCCCTTTGGTCTTAAGTTTATATCCCATTGTACTTAAGAAAAATGCTTTTGCTTCCATAGCCCAGGTCGGCTCTTTTTTGAGAGCCTCTTCCTGTTCAGCATTCGGCGTCAGGATGCCTAAAACAATCTCTTTTGCAGAATTCGCCCCCAACAATGTTTTCAGTTTAGGCCACGCTCCACCTTGGTCGAGTGCATCCACCATTTCAAAAGACGGAACCCCTTCTTCAAAGAGGCGGTTGATCTCTGGGATGTGATCAGGTTTGGCCTTGCGGCAAAGCGATGCATAGTCATCACCGTCGCCCTGGGGAAAGACGGCGCCCATTTCGGCAAAAACAACAAAGGGGTCTTTTTGCTTCGCATCATCATCGGCAGGTGCCATTGCCGGAATCCAGATGACCAACTGATGAATATCGCCTTTGGCCAGAGCCGCCAGGGCGTCCATGGCAGTTTCACGCTGTTCAATCACGGATTGCGATGCATCAATCACCTGTAACTTGTCCGTGGTCATGGATAATGCGATGTCTTTATAGCGACGGGTCGGGTCATAGATAACAAGTGTGCCAAATGCCTCAACACGCTGTAAGAAGATCTGCTTCTGAATATAATCGCGTATAGTCACTTAAGATAGCCTCCGTGTCCCACAAGTATCAAGATGATCGCCACAATGCCCTATAATAATTTTCTTCTTTTCTCTGTCTATCGCAAAATGTATCCTCAAATGTTTTCCCCCTTTATGTAACTTAAGATGTGGGGTTATGTCATATTCTATACCGTGATGGTAAATAATCCTTTGATTAACCATTTTTTTATCACTCTTTGTCATTTTTCCTTCACTAAATGATAATTCCAATCCCGTCCGTCGTTTGAATTCCGCCTCAATATTACTGCAATTCTTCTCGAAGGTCAGATCCGGAAGTGTCTTACAAATCTGACATAATGCACTCCATAATGCGCCAATGTCGGCAAATTCCGTTATGGCTGCAGATTTATGAGCTTCCTGCGTGAATTCGAGAATAGAGCAGTGTGTTTTGCTCAGTATCTGCAATACTTCAGCCGCAGAGTCAGGTAGTTCAATCAAATTTTTATATGCATCTAGTTGTTTTTGTAGTTCGTCGGTATGTTCTGCTTTTTTTCGCATAGATTCTATTTGTTGATCTTTTGCGAATAGTTTGTTCTTTTCTTGATCTAGTTCAGACTGCAGAGAATCCATTTGCGTTTGGTAATATTCGATCTCATTCAATGCTACATTTCTATCTTTTTCAGCTTCAGAAAGAAGTTTTTCAAATGTTTCTGCCAACTCATTGATTTGGGTGTTCGGTACCCCTAACCCTTCAAACAATCGTATTTTTAATTGTTGAAGTCTTACGCGTGTAACTTCAGATTCAACATCTTCACGTGATATAGGTCGTCTGTCGAGATAAGTCCTACCTCTTCGGACTAAGCCAATAACAAGCTGAGTAGCGATATCATCTGGATTAGAGTTTCTAATATGCTCTTCGAGAAAAAACCGATGCCTTCGCGCATCATTTTCATCATTCCGGGCGTGAGGTTGATATACGCGTACCATGCCATTGTTGCATCTCAAATGATAACCCACAGCCATATTAAATCTGTCTTGAGCCCCCTGTTTAAGCAAGAATACCCTAGCATTCCCGGCCAACTGTAGCGCTAACTGGATGGCATCCAACAAAGCAATGCCCTGAGGGTCTTCCGATATCACTACATATGGCATCAACCGATCTTCTGCTGTGATATCGTCCACGAAATACTCTGCGTCAGGGGCCGATACTTTTGTGAAATCCAAGGTAAATTCTGAATGACCAGCTTTCGCTACAAAACTTTTTTCATTTAATAGCGTGGTAATTAATTTCGGGGTGGTAGGTAATGGCAGGGGTGGTTCCACACCAAGGTAGCCCGCTGAAATCTTGAAGTAAACATGCATAGCAAAACGAACAAGTTGCTTCGATACTTGCTGAAGAGTAACATCAGAAACCCATAGTCTACAACTGTGATCACGATCAGGATGTTCGTATCTTAATGACCAAAGCGTAATCGGCCATTTTACCGCTGAGTCGCTGATTGTATGAACATGGATATTACCTTTATGCGGGTGTATCCAGTCCCCCTTTGTGAAAAAGGATGACGTTCCCAGTTCTTTATATGCAACTGTACCTTCCCTGTCTGTTATCCATTTTCTGACAACCTTCGCAATTCTTGCACAATCAATTTCTGTATCGCCGCATCCTTCAATGTCAAAATAGGCTCGGTAATGGGTCTGTGCTGTAATCATACGTCACATCCTTTAATGTTCTGATATTCAGAATTCAATTATACAATACCCTACGTCGTCTTCTTTTTCCTTTTCTTCTCTTTCATTTTTAGAGGAGCCTCCTCGCAGAGGTGTTCCAGGTTGTGAGCGATGGCGATGGAGCGGTCCTTTTTGCAAACTTCTTCAACACGTTTTGGCCAGATGCTGTAAGCCAAGTGCGCCCAATCGTAGTCGCCTTTTTCCAGTTTTTCCCAGCAGGCCTTAAGGTCCTTCTGCCATTTGGGAAGCCGAAACAGTTTCCACAAGGGGCTGGCGGTAATAATGACACCGTCGTTGAGGTTGGGCTTCCAGGGCAGCTTAATGATGCGCTCAATCTCAGCGCGGAAATCCGACAATTCCCTTTCCAGATCCAGCAATTCTTCCAGGCGGTCACGGTGATTCCCTGATTCGCGCAAGGTGCTGATTTCGGTGCGGACTGCTTTGAGCTTCGGATCCACAAAGTCGGCTAGTGCCGAGTGCAGGGTCTGATCATTAAGACGATGATAATAGATCCAAAGAGTATATGATCCATTGGCCGTAGAGAGCGGCCAGTAAATCGGTGTCTGACGACGGCTCTTACTGTAGCGTTTCAGGTGGTCGGCAAAAAAACCGGCAGGACGGCGGAAATAGTCGCGCAAGTTTTTCACACCTAGCAATTCGCAGGCTTCTTGCTCAATTGAGTCAGCACGAGCCTTCCAAATCACTTCTAGGACTTCGCGGACACGTGCTACGATGTCTTCGGTGTGGTTTTCATCATCTACCAGGATGCCTTTCCAGGAAATACGAAGCGGGTAGTCGGGGGGAACATCCTCTGGCTCCGCTGGCAAGCCTGCTGAATTTTGCAACATGCCGGGCGGGCAGACAGGCAAAGGTGCAAAAGGGTCGGGTAATTCAGGTGGCTGACGCTCGCCAGTGGCGAAGCGAATATCCCAACGGCCCAAAATTGCCCCAATTATAAATGAAATGGATGCACTTATTTCCTCTTCAATCTTTATAATTTTTGAGTCTATTATTCTTTTCGAAACCTCTGGCCACACCTCAATCGCTCTGCGACAGTGGTAAATGTTTCGAGCCATACTAATATCCTCAATATCATGACCAGATTCCATGTATAATGCATCAATCTCTCGCATTTCAGACGAAGAAATTCCAAAATGTAACCCAATCTGATAATTTATTTTCTCTAGAATATTAGCGTATTCTGTTAGTATTTGCGCGATAGTGCCTTTATATGACTGAAGCGCCTCCGCTAGGTTTAATTTACTTTTATCTGACAAAATAGTGCAAATGAAAATTGCAGAGATTTCTTCAGAGGTTGATAAAGAACGCACTATATTTAATGCTTGTTTTGCCAACTTTTCAATTTCATGATCTGCAAGAATACTCTTTGGAAAAGGTATTGAAGCAATATGGGCAATCTCGAACTTTCTTCCTGGATGAAGACTACTGGCAAAATAATCAGCAAGGCGTGAATTTAAAAAGGCAAGTATATTCCAAATAAATTTTGTATTTTCTGGTATAATAGCTAATCCTGCGTCAGAAAAAGCAAAACCTTCTGGCATTATTCGCATATTAAGTCCTACACTACTTATTCTTGGGTATGACAAACCTGCCTTCCCGAAGTATTCCACATTTTTAATTGTTCTTGATGCAGTCCCATAATTGTCCGTCGCAAATTGCATTATTTCTTTACCAGAATCTTTCCATTTTATCACAGCCACTTCATCAGCCCAAAAACGTTGATATTCACCCCCTCTACATAACCTGATCCAATTACTTACTAAAAGCTCGTTAGCGGATGACTCTGCAATAAGTCGTGTAAATCGGAAAAGATCCCCAGGAATCAAACCCTGAAGAACATTTGAAAATATCTCATTAAATGGTTTTTCCAAGGGCCACGCTTGTTTAAAATTTAGCGGTGGAAAAGTTTCAAAGGCATGAAAGGCAGATGGGTGAAGAGAATAAGAAATAACAGCCCCTGGAAGTTTTGTGAACCAACTTATTTCTCTTAAATATATTCCTTTATTCGAATGACCAGAACTAATCTTTTTTATGTTCTCAAATAACGATAATTGTCGGTCATTTGCCTCTACAACATTAAAGAATATTGCTTCGCTATTATCATCGCGTGAACATTTCTTACCGCGAAAAACGGAGGCACAAGTTTCTACCGTAGCACCATCAAGAACACCACCTGACAGATCTGCCATCATTATAATAGGCATCTCTTGAGTAAAAAGAGAACGTCGAAGTTTTTCAAAAAATTCTAGATTTTGAAAGGTTCGCGATGTAATACAGCCGCAACGACCATTAGCTTCTAACAAATCAGATGCTCTAAACATAAAACACATATAAGCATCCGGTCGTCCAACACCGTACTGATCCTTAAGTAATTGAATCACATTGATTGGTGAATCACCGAACGGCGGATTCATCACCACAACATCATAGCGTTTGCGACAGAGATCGATGAAAGCGAATCCTCTAGCCGCATCTTCTGCAAAGAGACGGCGCTGATACCCTCCTGACTCTACCTGTTCAGCATAGTCCTTCAGTGCCTTATATATCCCTTCCTCGGTTGTTTCCCAGAAGCGTTCGTCGGAGATACCGGAAACGTCCAGGGTAAGTTCTTCCTGTTTTGGCTTTTCTCCCATGCCCAAATCAAATTTTGTCTGCTCGGCTTTTCGGGGAGAAGACCAAAGCTTTTTAGCTTCCTCCACAAGAGCAGCAATGTCCTCTTCAATCTTTAGCAGAGAACCAGCCTCGCCAGCAAACTGCATCTGAGCAAAGACCTTTGCCACCAACTGACCGAGAAGCGGCGGATGGAGTGTGGCGGTGAATTCCTTGAGCATCTCTGCGCTACCCGGCATCGGCTCGGCGCAGACGATGTTTGATCGCATGATCCGAGGACGCTTGTCGGCAGGGATGAGCTGCGTGTGCCAGCTTTTCTGCGCCCGAAGCCACAAAGAAAGCCCAGCAATCTGCACAGCGCGTGGATCAATGTCAATCCCGTGAATGTTGTGTTCAATAACCAGACGTGGGACTTCAATTAGAAAAGCTTCCTTATCAGGGTAGTCATGACGTAAAGATTCAACGCCAAGATCCCAAGCCTCCTCATAGATAACCTCGTAGAGATCAAAAGCATAGAGTCCGAAGTGCATGGAACCGCAGGCCGGATCAAGCATCAATAACAATCGCGGATCTTTCATCAATCTAAAAGGAATATAAACAGGTTGTTTGAGAAGTTCTTCCTGACTCAGATCGTCTTTTGTAGTGGATTCCGGAACGACTTCGTCTGGTTTTAGAAAAATCTCTTTGGGACGCCGCACCAGGTAGCGACATTGATCCTTGAGTTGGGTTTTCCCTTGAGTCATTTCATACCAAATGCGCCCCAATGTATTGTCGGTGAGAAATTCGACAACATATCTTGGGGTAAAAAACTGATTTCGTACAGCCAGTTCGCGGCTGTTGCGTGGAGCGGCGGATTCGTCACGCATCTTTTTTCGCTCGGCAGGATCGTTGTAATACTGGTAAATCCAGCCGATAGTTTCGTCTTCTCCCCAGAGAGGTTCAAGATCCGGCGCATTAAGAAGGGTAAACAGTTCTTGAAGAGCTGTTTCGCGAGGGAACAGCAGTCCCTGGGGTGAACGGCGGTCGAATAGAATGCCGAGGTCCACGGCCAGTTCATCGAAGAGACAAAAGATATAACGGCGATAACGATGGTAAGTGTCGCCCAAACCCGCGCCGGCCACTTGTTCAAATACTTTGAAGCCTTTGGACTGGTAGCCTTTGCCCACCGATTCTACGATGAGGTCTCGTTTTTCCGCCATACGGATGGCAGCCAGACGGTTCAGAATCGTAAATGCCTGCTCACGGGCCAGTCGCGTTACAGCGCCTTTTTTGCCATCCCTTTCCTCGGGATGCGTTTTGATAAAATAATCAATCCGTTCCCTCAGCAGAGCTGTGGTGGCTTTCCCTATATCATCGAGATGGTTCAGTTGGTCTTGGGGTGTAACCGTCCCATTATCCGAAATGCCATACAGACTTTGAAACTGCTGGGTGAATTCATCGGCGATGAGATCGCGGGCTTTGCCGACAAAAGTCGCGAGGCGGTTGCGTGTTGGTTTATCAAAAGCCATGAGTTAATCGATTTCCTTCCAGACAATGCGAATGCGCGTCTTCTTATCAATTTGACTCCGGAGCTTGTTTAATTCCGCAACCAGTGTCTCAATCTGAGATGCTGATTGAAATACTGTCGGGATCATGACCGTTGTTTCCTTCACGGTTACTGCGCCGCCTTCATCCTTGCCATTATCGTCTTCATCTTTTACCTTCTTCCGTTCGTCCCTTCGCACCTTGGCTTTGGCGGCAACAGCAAGGGCTAAGTCACGCAGACGGTGGTTAAGCGAATAATCGTGATTGAGAAGTTTCTTGAGACCATCCAGGGTCGCCTCGGCATCGATGGTCAGGGTGGCTGCCTCCTTGGTAAACCAGGTGCGATCGTCTTCGTTTAAATCCGCCCAGTCCGCAGACTCTTGCCAGCGATTCAGCTCTCCTGTCACCAAGTCCTTTTGCTGGTCGGCAATTTCTATGGTTGTTGAGGCAACAAGTTTATCCAAATCATCGACGCTGGCAGCCAGGGTCGATGTGTCTTCAAAGAACGCGTCGCGTCCGAGGATATCGGTTACCGCTTTAAGCGTTTCTTTGGCAGATTCCTTGAGCTTTGCAGGGATGCCGGTATCCGGAAGGTTTTCAATCTCCCGGCGCAATCGTTTAAGTCGGGCGAGGGTTGCCCTCAAACCATTATCCAGCGCTTTCTTAAGATTACGCGCCCAGAGGAGAGATTCATAGAGAGGACTATCCGCACCTCCCAAGCGATGGACGGCATCCGAACCGTCACCGCTGACGACTTCTGTCAGATCACCGGCCAGATTTTCTGCTTTTTCAGCTTGCCCCGAAGCGTCAAGACCAAGCGATCTGAGCTCTACTGCCAGCGGCCCAAAGAGAGACTGATAGGTTGGAAAATGTTTTTTGGCAGCCGTGGCAATGTCGGCTTCGAGGGGCAGCACATTTTCGCCGGTTAGGTCGCGGAGGCGATCGCTGGCACGAATCAGGGCTTCCGGATCAGGACGTTCCTGACGCAGAGCAATGCCTACGGCGCTGATCGCTTTATTGGTGGCAAAGGCTGCGATGGTCTCGTCGTTTTTAACCATGTAATCCTTGCCGGATATGCGTATTTTTATATCCATGCCGACAAAGGCAGCAGCCAGAATGTATCTTGTTGTATCCTTCGACCACCCGAAAGGCGGATCCGAAAAATGGTCAAGCAAGCGCCGTCCTTCTACTTGGCCCTGCTGTTTGAGGTAGTCCCGGATAGAAACGATGGCTTTGTTATCGGTCTTTATCTGGGCTTTTCCACCTGCCAGACTGACTAGAGCCAGGGGGTCCTCGTTATGTGTGACACGGTCCAGTTTGGTTTTAAGAAATTTTTCCGCTAATCCCGATTCTGCCTGGTGGGCGGCCTCATTATAACGATCGAAGACACGACCGGCAACTTCCGTCAGAAAAGTTTTTGCAGCGTCAAGCAAATCATCCCCACACTCTGTTACCGGTCGATGCGCCCCATGAGCAACAAAGGAGCCGGCAATTAACGAAACTCTGATCTTGTTTTCTAATTCATTAAATGTTCGATTGAAGCGTTCGTCCACTATGCGGACAAACTCCTGTGTTTCCGGATCGGAAGCTGTGCGATGCTGATCCAGGAATTTCTTGCAGCGCACCATGGTGATGGCAAGTTGTTCTGCTGTTGGATCGGTCCGCCCAAGAAGATATATGTTGGTTAATTCCTTGCTGGCGCGAGACTCGTTTTCTCTTTCAGTGCGGATAGCATCATAGTTGTCAACGGGTGTGAATTCGACATGGATCTGGATAGCCTCTTTTTCACCATCCAGCGAAGTGGATAAGCCTCCACCTGTGGCTACTTTAAGACCGGCTGTAACAGGACGTATTCCACTCAACTTCGTAGCAGGTAGCGGTTTAAAAATGGTGCGAAGAACGCTATTTTGTTCCGCTCGGACGTCAACCTGGCGATATTCGATGAGGTCAAACTGTTTCTGGAGCGTAATTGCTGCTTGTGTAAGGAAACGCAGGCCGCCGTTCTTCTCGCCTAGGGGTATCATCCCATCCTTGAGCATGGCGACAATAGCCTTTTCGACATCATCCTTCATGGATGCGGCATTTACAGCCGGGTGAAGAAGAGCAGCAATATTATGGACGGTTACCGGCAGATTTTCCAAAATTTGGAGGATCGCAATGGACTTGGCTACATCATGATAAAACGGTTCTTTTGGAAACCGCTCGACTACACGCGCAACGCCATCGATAATATATCCGTAACTGCTTTGGATATCCTTACGCAGCGCATCATAAAAAGTAACGGTATTGGCTAAAGTCTTTACCGGTTTATCGGCAAGACTCTCATGGGCTCCCCCTTGGCCCCCACGTGCAATGAGGACATCCTGGAGAACCTTAATAGCGGAGCGCAGGCCCAGACCTCCTGTCTTTCGGGCAAGGCGGCTAAGCAGTTGGAGTAGTATTTCAAAATGGGCCGGCAGGAATGGGTAAAGGTCCACAAAGGTCTTTTTATTCAATTCAGTTTCATATATGCCGCCATCCTTTAGCTGGGTGGCGGTGCGCAGTGATGGCCCACTCGAATCGAAAAGGCTTCCCAGTTCATTCTCGCCAACAGCGGATTTGGTCAGAAGACGTTTATGACAGATTTCCTTGATGTCGCTGGCCTCCAAGTTAACCTGGATGGGAAAACGATCTTTCAATTTGAAAAGTCCGGGGGCATTCAGTATCGCCGAGGGAAGATCCTCTGTGAGTGTCTGTTGTGCGGTAGCAAAAATCCACACAGTGCCATTTCCGATCTGTTTGAGATTCTTGGCCAAACCATCGAGATTCAGAATAAGATTAGTTTTGGCTGAAACGTATTGTCCAACCTCATCAACGATGAAGATAATCCTTTTTTTATCGGATTTACGACGAATCAGTTCAATCATTTCCTCGCAGCGCTTTATTTCGCTTTTGTTGACATGAAGGTTCAGATTCTGGAAATCTTCCTGTTTGGGAAAAATCTTGGGGTAGAATTCGGTTGCCAATCTTGCGGCAATCTGGTTGGCGACTAGCGGTTGATTATGGGCATCATTCCATTCAATGCCGTCCAATTCTTCTTTTGCGCGTTTCAAGAATGAATCCAGTCGTCCATCCGTTTCCAGCATTCGTTCCAGCTCGGCAACTTTAAGATCCTCGGAATATCCAGCCCATTGCAGTACCTTCAGGTAAAGAACAGTCGAAATATCTTCCATGGAAGCGCCCGCCAGCATCTCGCTTGCCAAATCCAGAAAGATGACCACGGCGTCGTATGTATTGGCAACCTGGTTGAAAAGTGCGCGAACAGGGGCCGTATGCAATTGGTTTTGCAAAAGCTGAATGAATTTATCCCCGCCGACTTTCATATTGCGGTCTAGGGCAAAACCGAGATACTTGGTGAAGGAGCTTTTGCCTGATCCATAGAATCCCGATACCCAAACACCGATTTCGTGCCCACCGCCTTCTTGCATGGCGGTCTGCATCTTTTTGAGCAGATCGGAGAAGCTTTCTTCGATATGTTCGGTTACCACGTATTCTGATATTTCTGTTTTTAGCTGCGCTTCTGAACGGTTTTGGTAAGTGATAACCTTTTCAATGTTGCGGTTAAGGGCGCGGGTTGAGTCGAAGAGATTGCGAATTTCTGTCATAAAAAGCTCCTTAATTATCCAATATGTTCTGAACGGTAATTGGGGTCCGCCGGATAGAACTCTAAGAATCGGAGACTTGTTTTACCTTCTCGTTTTCCTGGATACAATACGACTACCGGGCAGCGGACCAAACCCTGAAGCTGCGATTCAATGCTATTGATTCGAAGATAGGGATGCAACGCCTCAAGATCAGTGAGCAGCAGCAACCCGTCCGGATGTGCTGATGTTTCATCAATCTTGGATTTGATCAGATCAATTAAATCCGTACCATCGATTAAGGCCTTTTTCAGGGTCATGTTGATGTCCGCAAATGGAATGACAGTGCTGTTCCTTTCAACCTGATCAAGGATCATCTTTTCACCCATGAGCCACTGTTTACGCAGTTTGTGCTCACGCAAGATTGAATTTACAGCCTTGGCCATCGATAGTGTGACCACGTGGTATCCTTTAATGCTTAATTTCGCCACCCAGCGGGGGGTTTCTCTTTTCACATCAAGGATTTCTTTTACAGGGAACACGAGATAGAAAATCGGTTCAGAACCGGTGCTTTCAAGCCGTCTCCCCTGGGTCAGTCTCAGGCAAACTTCGTCAAACTTATCTTTTAGTGATTGCAACAAGGCATTCCTCCATGGTTTGATATTTCCAGGATATTTGAATTAAATCGGGCATGGATTGAATCAATAAATGGCCATCCTGACTTAACGTTTTCATCTGGTTAATGACCTCCTGCGCCTCCAAACCAAAGAGCCGCCAATCATGATGATGTATAACGGCCATGTCGCTCAGGCCGGAAAAATGGAGATCATGCGCAAGGTAAATTGCAACGTCCTTGCGAATTGAAAATCGCTTAATGGTTCTTTTGGTGCGTCCGTCTTCTGCGACCAATCCAAAATCAAGGCAACATCCGATGAGATAACCGGAGACGCGTCTAACAGTTTCTTCAGACCAGCGCTTGCACATGCGACCTGCATCAAGCGCCCGCTGAATGAATTGCGTTGCGTCATCTTTTGTTAAGCTATTAGCGCCTGCGCTGTACTTGGGCCAATAGACTTCGACAACAAAATCCCTGAAGATCTGTTGCGCACGTGCCGTGTAGAGGAAAAATATTTGTTCCAGCGAATCTTGCGGAAGACGCTGTTCAAGCATGTATTTAATACGAAAGGCGGCAGCACCTTCGTCAGTAAGATAACGGGGCGCAAACATCTCGGCCACGATATTTCTGGCTCGGCGGGCGGTTGCCCGGGAAAATTGACCCGTTTCAATAGCAAGATCTGCTAACTTATTGGCATTCATGCCTGGCGACCATAGGCGGAGCAAAGCCATGGTCTCAGGAATTAATCCGAGCCCTGCCTGTAGTTGGGTTGTATAGTTTTTTTCAGTGTTCATGTTTTCTCAGGTGCGAAATAAGGGTAGCATCGTATTCCATCCTTAAATGCAGCATAATAATGTGCGGCAAGCTCTCGGATGGCTGTGCTGGTTAATATTTTATTGGCCATGCCCACTTGTACAGGACCAATTGGCGCCTTAATGACGGCATCGGCCATTTGACGCAAGACGTCCATTGCCGCATCACCTGTCTTGATTTGTTTACAGTATGAAGACCAATCTATTTGATCAATGGCGTGTTCAAGTTGATCCTCCAAAGCGGGTGGCAATCGGAATAAATGGAAACTTCCAATACGGCCCAGCGATTGATCATGAACGATACAGGCCGCCTCAGTTGTTGATCGTAAAGCCGCAGCCCATGCAGTGCGAGGAAATGTATTTTCGAGAAAACGTATTCCCGTTGCGTCCAGAAAATTGCAGTCCCACCAATCGGATTGTTTGTGTTGGCCGAGAAAACCGACGGCCAGCCTTAGAAGAGTTATTTTATCAATAATATGGAATGTATTGGTTGAATTAAGTAACATCATTAGACCTTGCACAATTTGAGAAAAAGGTAAAATACCAACGCATACAACTTTAGGAATTATGGTGCCATCATATATACCTCTGCAAAACACACTTCATTTGCCAAAACCCATCAAACTGAGCATACCCAGCTCTTCTTTGCAGGCTTGGCACAGGCAAGAATCATCACCATCGTTGATAGATTGCTCAACGAGGTCGCCTAAAATCTCCGCCGGCTTCTTGTTGCTGTCTTCCTGAATGGGTTGTCCACAGTTGCTGCATGTTTTCATACACCTATCCTTTTGATAATTCAAGGGTTCATCATATTGTTTTTGACGGGCCGCTTATGTATCCCCTGTGGACAGAATATCAATCAAGCATTCTCTAAAAAGCAGAATCCGTCCACAAATGACTATGGAGATTAATCCAAAGTCTATATTTGATATTAACCTTACGTCCCTCATACTGAACATTCAATCACTAAACGACAACGGTAAGTCGCATTATACGAAATTTTGGTATTAACTGCTTAAAAAACACTACAAGAAAAGAGACTGTCTCACGAGTATATTAACAATACAGGAGATGTTTTGGTTCGATCCAAAAAAAGTCAGCACAGCCTCCTCTCGGAAACCCATGCTGACCATAATTGTTCTTTCTAGTTTAAAAGCTCACTTCACCATCCCCAAAATCGTTCCCCCCACCTTCTGCAACTTATACCCGCTGTCCGCCGGCAGTTCCGGATACTGAGCCGCCTTGGTATAGACGTTAATGATATGAAACATGGTCTGCCCAAATTCAAGCGGCATTGCCCATTCCACAGCCTCTTTCTCCGCCTTGTTCAACTGAAACTGGTTGTTAAAGCTGTTAATGGTCATCTCCGGATG
>Ga0209201_1001576_pt1 | contig 25495 bp, 23 predicted proteins | sample AD_UKC055_MetaG_FD_184411 | JGI IMG/M metagenome (GOLD analysis project Ga0209201, IMG submission 184411) | Active sludge microbial communities of municipal wastewater-treating anaerobic digesters from USA - AD_UKC055_MetaG (SPAdes) (version 2) | ecosystem: Engineered > Bioreactor > Anaerobic >...
TGGTGCATAGGTGGCGATGCGCGCGCCGAGCAAACTCCCTCCGTGGCGAGCAAGCACCGCCAGCTCCTCTGACGAGAGCCTCCTGAGGTCAGTGCGAATCAAGGAGGCAAACGCGGCGTCTCCTGGGATTTCCTCACCTTCGGTGCTGTCGATAGAGCACCAGAGGGGTTTCGGTCCCATACCAGCCTTGTGTCGATGCTCGATGCGATCGAACTCGAGTCCACGGATCTGCTCCATCATGATGGAGAGGCTCTCTCTGAGCACGAGGATTCCATACTCGGTTGGCCGCTCCTCCATCGTGAACGGTTTGCCCCCATCGTTGATGATCACGTAATCGAGCTTGTTTCGACTCAAGAGTAACGGGTTTACACCCATGTTGTCGTAGACGCCGCTATCTGTCAGCGTGACGTATCCCAGCCTCTCTGCCGGTGAGTAGACCTCCGGATCCATACGAAGCGGAGGGAAGATCGGTGGGAAGGCCGAGGAGGCAGCAACAGCCCGGCAAACCGGATACTCTGCGGCGTCAACCACCCCGAGCTCATAGTCCCCCATTTCTTCGGCCACCTCACCGCCCGCCACAAAGAAGAAGAGATTGCCGGTTGCGAGGTTTGTGGCGTTGAAGTAGATTCGAGGACCATTTCGGAGAGCGCTCAAGTGCTTCCCACCGAAGATGTGCTTGTCCTACGAGTCCGCTAGCTTTTCGAGGCGGGTCTCAAGAGGATCGAGTAGTCCTCCCACTACGGACGCAACCGCGATCGAACGGGTGGCAAGGTACTGCGAGAGAATGCCCAGTGCCGCCGTCTGGCTACGGGAGGAGACCAGAACCCCGCCTGCAATGCTGCCCCCACTCACGCACGATAGGACGTCGACCTTGTCGAGAAGTCGGAGTTCCTGGAGCTTCTGCATCGCTCCTAGATGGAAACCCGCTGCTCTAAACCCACCTCCAGACAACGCGGGCCCGATTCGCTTCTGCTCTCCGCCGATCATGACCGCCATCAGGTGGCTCCTGTCATCGTGGACCTCGGCTCCGCCTGTTCCCATCTGTGGAGTACCCTAGTCTCGACCTCCGTGCTGGGTCTTCCTGGAATCAGGCCCAAGCTCCGCGCAATGGCAGCTCATGCACCCGTTCGGAGGACCGTCTTGCGCTCCGGGGTGGAGGCTCTTGAGATTGGCAAGACCGGTCATTAGACTGGAATGCAGAGAGACCTGTAGGGGGCCTTCGCAAGCGACTGCGTAGTGAAGAAGTCGCTCTCCGCCTTGAGGGCGGCCACGAGCTTCTCGCGAGGTACCTCAGTGCCTCGTTGGGCGCGGCCGTGCTTGCCAGCGAGGGTTGAGAGCACTGTCTTCAGCCGATCTGGTGGCGGAGTTGGAGCCTTCCTCTTGAACATGTTCCAGAGGGTCTTCGGTGTTGCGTTGAGACTCCCGTGGTGTCCAACCTTGTAGACAGAAACGTCAGCCAAGAGCGAATGAAGGCTGGAGCCTGGGTGCGCCTTGCTGAGAGCGTACTGCCAATTCTCGATCTGGGCGTCGCCCGGGAACAGGAGCTTGGCCTTGCCAACTTCGAACAGCAGGACGAGGCTCGTATTGTTGAGCTTCTCGTCAAGGATGCGGACGATCTGGAGGAGTTGTTCGCCACGGACCCGCTCAAGACGAGGCAGAAACCAGCGCGTTTCAAATGGAAGGGCGCTTCGCCGAGCCGTCTTGGCCCCTGGGAAGAGCCTTTTCTTGGCAGCAGCGTGGACCCCGGCGCGGTGTTGCAGATGCCAGAACTCGTCTGGGTCCTCCTTGCGCTGTTCCGCGATTGCCTCAGACTGCCGAAGGGTCGGCGGGCCGAGGACTTGGACCTTGACGCCCGGCAGAACTTGTTGGAGGCCGCTCGTGCTGCCACAGTAGGCATAGATGTGTTTGCAAGGGAGGTCGAGGAGGTTCCGCACCGCCGCGGGGTTGTTGATCCCTGTCTCGCCGAGGAACTCGAGTTGTTCTCTGACTGTCTGGCTGACTCCGAGCCGAATCGCCTCGGTCAAGGCATTCTTCGTGATTGCAGGCATTCTCGCTATGGCCTGAACGGTTGCTCGGCCCTTCGTGCCTATCGCTGGAGAGGGAGGCGATGTCGCGTCCGGGGCGACCTCAGGATCTTCGGTCCAAGGCTGAAGCACGAGGTCCGGCTTGAGCTGCGCGAGGAGCGTTCCCGCCTTTCCAGCAAAGCCGGAGATGTGGTCGCCGTGCCGGTGGCTCACGACGATCGCATCCAACTTGCCACCGCACAGCTCACTAACCGCCTTGGCGACATCGAGCGATGTTCGCCTTGGCGATCGTGGCATTTTAGACGTCCCGCAGTCGATCAGGACGTGCCTTTTTCGCTGGCTTTCTCCATAGTCGAAGCTGAGAAGAAGACAGTCTCCAAACCCGGCCTGAAAGACATGCAGGGTGAGAGCGCTGGGTTTCTTTGCTGACGGGGCCATGTCACCACCTCTCGTTGTGGAACTGCCGGCCACCAGTGGCTCGGAGTCGGTGGAGCTGTGAGAGGCGCTGCCCGAGCGAGTAGCCTCTCTCGTACCGCCCGGCTTCCCAGAGGTGGCGGAGCCGTCGAGTCTGGCGAGCAGCAAGCTCGTCGGATCCCTGGAGGTGATTCGAGATTGCGAACTTGAGACGTCCATACTCGTCAAAGATGAGAGTCAGCCCGCCCTGGATTTCCAACTGAAGGTCGGCGGGCATGCCTTCTGGTTTCCCAATCCCGAAGAGCTTCAGCTCCGAGGCTCGAACCGTAAGCTGCTGAATACACTGGGCGACCGTCTCTCGGAGAGGGAACCCGTCCTCAGGGGCGATTCGAATGCAGGGTTGTACGCTCAAGACCCTCGTGTAGGCATCAGCATCAAGTTTGAGCGCCTCGCGGTTCTCATGGACAAAGTGGAAGACTTCTTCGGGGCTGTACCTCATTGGCTCAAAGTGGGACCGCTCGTAGACCAACTCCACTTGGGGGTTACTCCACAGGCCGTCAGGACTGACCGAGTTTGGTTTGATTCCGTAGCTGAGAAAACTCGACCGTAGTGTCTCCCGGAAGTTAAACTTCGAGTCGTCGGGGCGGATTTCGTGGTCGGCTGTGAGCAGGGCACTCAGAAAATGCCCAAACTCCAGGTGGACAGGAGGGGTGTAGTCCAGGGCGCGGATGGACATCGTGAGGAGATACCCAGCTACCTCCGCCGCCTCCTCGGCCACGCGGTCGCGGTCAAGGTAGCGGCCCTTGATCCTGCCAAGACTCTTGAGCCGGTTCGTAAAGACACCGAGAAAGGCGTTCATTATCGCGGCGACTAGGATCTCGCCTCTGCGGTGCGGTTCTTGAAATTCGTCCTGGTCAAGATACCTATCGGAAGGCTCGAGCTCCGCCGAGCGACGAAGCGCATCGCCTCGCATCGATGCGAGTTCGGTCCCCATCTCCTCGGCGAGACCGAGCAGAAGAGAACGGCGAAGCGCCTTGGTTGTCAGGCGCCGTTCGTCAATGAGGTGGTCGAGTGTCGTTTGGCTCTCCTCGTCCTGGTTTGCAGCCCGCCGATTCGAGAGGACGGTCTTGACTACCTCGCACATTGCAAACACTGAAAGGAGGGCTACTACGTCGGAATACCCCTCGTGGAACGCGGCCTGATCTGGGGACGAGGGGTCCGTGAAACGGTCGCGAAGCCCATCCACGAGGGCGTGCGTGGTCTCGTGGGCCACTACGTCGTGGGAGAGGCAGGTGAATACGGTTCCTCTTTTCCTGGAAGGAAAGTAGCCGAAGACCAGGGCTTGGTCGTCCGGGGAATAGAACGCGTTGGCGTCAGCGAAAGCGTGCGGGGCAATGTAGATCTGGTGCCCGCCCCCCTGAAATGACCAGCGGATCCGGCGCCCAAGCGCGAACTCGAAGCGTGCCAGCGTGTGCATTACCAAGGCATAGACGTTTTGGGCGTGAAACCCAGGGTCCCCGAGAATAATGTCGTTCGTCGCATTCTGGTAGCGGTCGACGGGCTCACCAATAGCGTTGTAGGAGTATGTGAGCGGTTCGTAGAGCGTGCCACCTGAAGTGTCATAGTCGATTACGTGCACCCGAAAGCCCCTTGGGCCTGGTCGGAGGTTCTCTGCAGGGATCCGTACCCGGGAGGTCACGATCTTTCCGCGGTGATCCCTCACTCCGGGATCCTGGGCAACAACCGTCATCTCCACAGTGCGTGACCGGACCGCCGGTTGACTGGGGCTCTCAGTGGTTGGCATTTGGAACTTCCTTCCCCGCAGCTTGCCGCGCAACGACCGCCTCCAGGCGAGACTGCGCCCGACGAAGCGGACTGACGTTGTCCGGGCCGATTGGGTGTTGACAGGAGGAGTGACTCACCAAAGTCACGGCAGGCGAAAGCCCGTCAATGCGATTACTGCAACGGAAGTAATTCTCCATCTGGGAAGTCCAAGTGCTTCAGTCTAAATAGCACGATCGATGGCCAGATGTCAATACCAACTCCGGTGATGAGACCGACTCCACCAGGTGCGATAAGGGCCATCACCCCGGGGCGAGATTGACCTGAGAGCGGAGGACTGGTCCAAGTGGAAGTTGAGGCCACGGTGTTTCAAACGTGCCCGGGCGAGGCTCGAAGGCCGCCTCAACGGGCAGGGCTGCTAGCTTTTCAGATACAGCGTCTCACTATCCTGTCCACAAGAATGTCCACATTCGGGAGATCCATTGGTCGCCGACAGCCACCGCGCTTCTCCGAGGAGTGCCCTGTGGAGGGTCCGTTAGTGTTTGAACCATCAATATCTTAGAATCCAGCAGGCGTCGGTCGTCGACCTGCGGCGCCCTCCGTCTCCATTGGTCTCCCAGGCCTCTTTTCCTCATGTACGTAGCGGAGTCCTCGCAGTACTGCCATACAACGAGAGCGGCCCTCATGTGATCCACCGAGATTCTCCTCGCTCCATTCAGTGCCGCATAGACGAGCGCGAGCCGCATCACCTGGGCCTCCGAGCGGGAGATGACGGCGCCGAGCAGGCCTGGCTTCCCCTCCGAGAGCACCGGGTACACGGCGCGCCAGAGGTCCCTGGCCGCGTCGTCCCTCTCGACCGATCCCAGGCTGCTGGCGACAACAGCCGCACTGCCCAGCCGGTCTCCGAGCTGGGCCATCGTCGCCTCATCGACCGAGCCACCCTCGGGCAGCACCTTCGATCGTCGGACACAGACCCAGAGGAACCGGTTCGCGAACCCGTTTCCGACCTCGGTACGCGTCAGGTATCGCCGGAGGTCGTCCATCGTCACATGACCGACGACGGAGATGTGAGCCCCCGTCGCCTCGCCAGGGCTGTTCTTGGTCATGACCCTAAGGCTGCCACTATCCCACGCCTGGCGAATCGCCGGCGAGAGCGTGTTGCCCTGTCGCTCGATCACCCTGAGCGTGCTTGCGAACTCCGACTCGAACGCCAGCAGGCGCTTGTCCTCGGCGCCCTCGTGGACAATCTCTCCTCCCCTGATGAGCGGATCACGCACCGCCTCCAGCAGCCCCTCGCCCGATGAGAGACCGCTTTTCACTGCGTGGTTGAACCACTTCTGATCTGCCAGCTCGAGTAGCCTCGTCACATACTGCCAGGAAGTTCCCTTGCGACCCTTAGATGTGTCCCCCACCAGCACGGCGAACAGGTTTGCGTAGTGGTTTCCAGCCTCAACTGTGACGTGCGCATGGCGCCCGATGCAGGAGCCGAACGCTACTAGCAGCTGTACGAGCAGCCCGGCCGGGTCGGCCTCGGTGTGAGGCTCTATGGCGCTCACGATGTCACCGGCCAGCCCATGGCGAGCGTCGGCTGAGAGCACCGGCCAGTCCTGGGGTGCTTTTCGCAGTGCGCCTGCGCGTGCAGTCGCCGGCTCTACGGGCAGAGCCGGTAGCATCTCGAGGGCCCGTGCGAGGCCGTCGTCGCCGCGGAGTCTGTGCAGGTCGTCCACGTCGCCTGAGGGTCCCACCTCCTCGGGCAGCTCCAGCGCAGCACTCCTGAGCCCTCCCCGCCTCAGCGCTGCGACTGTCGCGGCGGCCCCTCGCCTCCCTGCGAGGTCGCGGTCGAAGACCACCATCACTTCACGCACGCCAGCTTCGCGGAGCTCGGCGCACTGCTCATCAGTTGGGATCGATCCCTCCCCGACGCATCGGCAGACCGCGGCTATGGCAGCCTGCCAGGATGCCCAGACCGAGGGCTCGCCGTTCACGAGGTAGACGAGGCCAATCCCGTGATCCCTCGCCTGCTCGAGTCCGTACCAGTGGGCACGCCCACCGTTGCCCCGCCACCCGTACTTCTGCTCGCCTCCGTCGAGGTACTTCACGCGCGGGATGCCGACAGCGGTCGGATAGACCAGCGCGGACCGACCCGAGACCAGTGCCCCCTCGATCGAGAACCTCGCCATCGTCTCCTTGGAGAGTCGACGATGATGTATGAACGCCGTCACAGCTTGGTTGACATCGCTCATCTGAACATCCTTGCTTGGATCGAACCGACCAGCGTGGACGGATCGAGGCCGAGCCTCCGTACGAGGTCAGCGATCGATCCACGCTCACCGGTGGCGTGGTCGCACCAGCCACCGGGCTCGAATGCAGAGTCCGGCTTCAGCGAGAACGAGGGGTTCCTATCCTCGCGCAGCGGCGAGTGGATCGGGCCGATCCAGCCTCTCGCGTTGGCGCGCGGCCAACGGAAGCCCTCTGGCTGCAGCGCACGGACCACACTCTCCACCTTCGGCCAGAGCGGTTGCCAGCTCATTCCTCTGGCTCCCGTCTCCAGCCACCAGGCAGGGCAGCTCCACCGGATTTGAGCCAGCGCTCGAGAGCATCCATGTCGAAGCGGACCTGCCGGCCGAGCCGGATGGCGACACCGGCGGGGATGTCGCCGTTCCTGGCCATCGCCAGCCACCTTCGGGCTGGGATGCCATCCGCTGTGAAGTGCTCGGCCTCTGTCGCTGTTCCGATCCTCAGACTCACCGTGTGACCTCCTCGGTCTGTGAACTCCGCTCGAGCCTCGCGGCCCTGGCGTGTACTCAGAGTGTGAGGTCTGGGACGACGCAGAAGAACGAACCCGATCGGACAACCCAGATTCGGTTTTCGGAGGCGGGATCTAGCTTGACGGCCTTCCGCGGCGAGAGGAAATACCCAGGTTCCTCTTGAGAGCAGAAATCTCGTGCTGGACGATTCTGAGTGAAACGTCGAACTGCTCGGCTATCTGTGCTTGAGGTACCCGCTTCACCAGATTCAATGCCAGCCACTCAAAGTGCGTAGTGGTCTCCTTGACGGCCGACCGCCGAATGCGTGCTTGCCAAGCGAGGCAATCGATGTCATTGAGGTGCTTGTCGGTCGTTGCGAGCAGGAGAGCCGACACCTCGGGCGTCACCGATTGGCCGCCCACGACCATCCCCGCAACCATCTGCGCAAAGATCCTGTCTCGAGCCCTCTCTCGGGTCTCGTCGAATGGGTCCCACGCCTCCGCCCCCTCCAAGTCATTCCCTCGCCGTCCTGGGGCAAATGCCGATCGCCAAGTCAAGGGGGTCACCACGTCGAGCCGCCGTCGCGCCTTATCTCCGTGCTGCCCGTGCCAGCTGGCGACGATATCCACTACCTTCCTCAATGCCGACCCGTGAGCCAGATTCCAGCACTTGGCCCACGAATAGAGGGCTGTCCAGAATGGGCCTCCGCTGCAGCTGCCGTCCACAGCCTGGCGCGGACGGACAATCACGCGCCCGGTGGGTGGATTGCCGCTTTCACCGGGCACCGACCGGAGCCAATTCGGATCTTCGTCGACGTACGGCTCCCCATGGGCAACCAGCTCCCAGTCAGGGTCGATCTCGTCTGGAATCCACTCTGCCGACTCGTACTGGTCTGGATAGGGCCGATACCCCTCAAACACGCCGCTGTAGGCAGGAAGCACGCATTCCCTAAGGTCCTCAAGAGCCTCCGGAGTACTACGACGAATCGCCATGAACAGCAGGTGCCACGCAAACACCCTCTCCGAGCTGAGAGGTCTGTCGACTTGGTAGTCACCAGCGCCGATTGGAAATCTCACCCAGAGCCTCCAACCGAGGATCACCCCTTGTGGCGGAGGCGAAGATCGCCCGGTCTTACGCCGATCCGCTTGAGTCTGCGACCGTCGTCATCAGTATTTCTCGCCTCAGATCACCCAGGAGTTGGCGGAGGTCGCTTTCTTGCGGATGCGCACGTGATCCGTGATCTACCTGAGCCACAATGCTCTCAAGGAATCTCCTCCGCTGGCTCTGTCCCAAGTTTGCGCGACGGCTCCACGCCAGTCCTTGACTTCCCAGGACGTGATACGGATATGGATCGTCTCCTCGCGAAGTGATCACGTTTTCGAGAAGCTGCACGGCCTCTTCGATCGTCTCCTGAGCGTCGGGAGCGCCAGGCTGCTCGTAGGCTCGACGCATGAGCATGTATGCGAACTCCGTATCCACTTTATGGTTGTCCGGCGCGATTGAGCGCGCTTGGTTCAGGAAGTTCTCAGCCAAGGCCACATCGCCGCTCTCGACTTCGAGGCTTCCTCTCTGCAGCCAGTAGTGGTAGTCGAAGTTCAAGAGGCTCTCCACCTCCTCGTAGACCGAACGCGCGTCCATGGTGCCCAGAACGCGTAGCAGATAATCGTGGCTAAGCACTGTTGCTACCAGTCGCCACAACCTGCCACTGCGCGGCCCGGCTGGCGAAACCTTCGAACCGGCGGCAAATGCAAGCCCTCGTACGACGTCACCCAGGCCGCCCTCCGACTGGAGCTTCTCCACAACGAGGTTCGCCACGACGCGATGCCGTGCGCGATATCGATACGCAGGTGGAAACGCGACTAGCAAGTGACGTCCCGTCAATCGATCCAGTGCCTCCAATCCCTCAAGCCGTCGGTCCCCACACGCGACAATCACCTCATCTCGACACAGGTAATGACGAAGACTGGAAGCAAGCGATACGAGCGAATAGACGTATCTTTGGTCGCCGTCAAGTCCAGCAAGCTCGTCGTGGACCTTCTCCTCGAACCTGCGACCCGAGGTGGCCTGTATCATCGCAACGAGGAGCTGTCGACCGGCTTGTTCTCTGAAGGCGCGGCGTCGCTCCTCGGGCCCTGCTCCCTTGAGGACCCCAAGGCGATTGTGACGATCGAGCGTGGCAATAAGCTCGTCTATGTCTGTATCCGTGAGGTTTGGGATAGCATGTTCTAGAAGCTCAACCTCCCCCGACTGCCCAATGGATGTGGAGACCTGATCGAGCTTGTTTGCCCTCATGGCAAAGGTGAAGAGAAAACGATCTCGATTCGGGACGAGATCACGAATCAGGTTGATGAGTTGCCGGCCATACACGTCTGCGTCATCGATGGCAAGAGCCAAGGGCCCATCGGTTTCGTGGACCTGCTTCCTCATTAACGCGGGACTCGCCTCAGAATCGCGATCGACCCACAGCACTGGAATCCCGGTCGAGGACAGGCTAAGCACAAGTCGCATGAGCGCCGTGCTCTTCCCCGTCCCCGCGGTGCCTGTGACTGCGAGCGCTGTCGCCTTCCCCTCGGTCCGCAGTATTCCGAGTGCTTGCTCATACAGCGAACCGTCGTCTAGTCGCTGAATGGCTCTGCCGGTCAGCAGGTCGGACCAATGCGGTTCAGCCCCAATCAGGTACTCGGTCTCGAGCGTCGGTCTCACTGCCGAAACCTGGCTGACAAGCGGTATCGTTACCCGTCCAGATAGCCGGGTCCGAGATTCTAGGAAGGCGAATCCCTTTCTAGCCTCCACCCGCAGCTTCTCGAGCACCTCATAGGCAAACTCCTCCGCTGTACCTTGAAACCACTCGATTCGTAGGTCACGGAGTAGTGCTTGCCGCGGTGCGTTGAGCGAGGGCGTGACCAACAGAGAGGTCGGTCGGAGGTCGCGGCCCTGAGAACCGTGACGGCGTCTCAGCTCCATGTGTTGCCAGAGCGGTGGTTCCCGGAGTTCAGTACCAACGAAGATGACCGGCCTCGACATCAACTCCGCCACACATTGGGCGTACCAAGGTTCTTGGTTGGAGATTCGTTGAGCGTACTGCGTTTCCGAAAACGTCAAGTACTCGGGCGGGCCAGGAATGACGCCGTTCAAATGGACCACCTCCAGAGTGTCGGCTCCCGCGCCCGGCATCCGGAGTTCTGAGGATGGTCTTGTCGCCGATATCACGGTGACCGGCCGAACCAGGTCAAGCCCTCGACCAGCCGCCAGCGCTATGTCATCGATGTTCAGCGTGTAGCAGCGCTGCCAGGGGGTGTTGAAGTAGTGTCCGTAGAACTCAGGTAAGGCGGCCGGGTCAATCGAGAATCGTCGCTCGAGCAACTCCCCTATCTCACGGGATCTGTGAGCCCTCGCAAACTCGAATAGATCACCCAGGCTCGACGAATCATCGACCTCCGTTTCCGGAAAGCAGACTCGCCACAGCAAACCCCGTAGCTCGTCCGTTGACGGCACCGACTCTCCCTGTCGGTTTCGGGCAGCCACGGAGAATCCCGCTCCCGTAAACAGGACGATTTCTCCCCTAGAGATCTGGGACCCGAGTCGATCGAGGGTACGCTGGTCGAGGATCAACTTACGCTCCGCGCTCAAGAAAAGTAAACAGAGGAATCCCTAATACCAGAATAGTCTATCAGCGGCCTTCCCCATGCCTATGGTCACATCCGCTGCCGCAAGTACCACTTGAATCGGCTGTCTTCACCAGCGGAGATGTCTGACAGGATGTGCAGCTTGCGGCCCTCTTCGAATCGAAGACTGATGGACGCAAGGCTTCTCCTAGCTGAGGAAACCACCCCGATCAGCGAGCCCAGCTCCTCGGGACGATATGGCGGTCCCTTCCTCAGCAGCTCAATTGCGCGATGCGACGCGACCACCCCCTCTTCAAGCATCTGTCTAGCACACGATCCAATCTCGGTGCTTGAACACCACAAGGTAGCCCTGAACTGCAGGACGGCGGAGAACATCGCCTCGGAGTGGGTCAGGCAGGTGAGTAGATGCATGGTGGGGTTGTCGGAGCGAGCCGGAAGGTGAAAACCGTCAATGCCAACCGCAATCCCGTCTGTAATGGCGTCCCAGATGCGAAGCTGTTCCGACCATTGGTGGATCTTGGCAAAGTCGTACATTCTGGCAGGCTCAAGGGCGTACCATCGGAGCCCGGCGAAACCCCTACTGCTTTCATAGGTTAGCCGGTTCCATCCGGGAAGGTAAAGGGTAGCCGTGGCACGGTCCTGCCATCCAGGGTCCGGTCTGTAGAGGCTCAGCTCAAGATGATCTCGCAGCGGGAGCCAGTACACTTCGGATTCTCGAAGGATCGCCACCATGAGTAGCAGGGGGAAGGGGCATCGCTGTGCGTAGGACAGGAGCTTTGTGTCGATGCGATATACCACGGCGTCGCTGGCCACCTCGCGTGTCAGGCGCCTCTCAAACGTCCCGCCTTTGGGTCTATATGAATAGACCGGCAGTCGCTTGCCGGCCTTCTGGCAGGCCGCCGTCCCCTTCAATTGAAGCCAGAGCCGCTTTCCAGTCACAATCTCAGAGTCGACGACCTCGACCTCGAAGTCGACCCCGTAATCCTCCTCAACACGTCGGAGTATCCAATCGCTGGGCAGTAACCGCCGCAGGAGAGTGGCGGACTCGCTGGCGACCACGTGCTCACGAGGTCTTCTCATCACGCCCGTCCCCCGTCGCGCCGCGGAGAACCCCCGTCAGAACTATCATTGAATTCCGAACCACTCGCAGGCCAGCGCAATACGCCTAGAATCACGGCTATCGGAAACGTCGCTGGGCGCGGTAGCGTCGGGCAGGGTAATATCGAGGGTGTTCTCCAGCTGCAGTACACCAGGAGCGATTTCAAACTCCCGCAGATGCGACGTCCTTTTCGAGCACGTGAACGACCCTATCTCGACGCCGTTGAGCTCAAGTGACACTCGTTGCTCCCGGAAGCACATCATGCCGAACTTAAGCGTAGCGGCGTGCGGCACACCGGTGTCATTGAATCGAAATGCGATTCTTGCGCGCTCGCCTTTACTCCAGCGAAACCCACCCTCTGCCGGGTACCAGCCATCCTGCAGATAGCTATCTGCGAGCTCGTCGCCGCAGTCCACGCGTTGACCTAGCTCTAGTACGGGCATTCCCTGGTAATGTGGTTTGACATCTATCTCCACGATATTGAGCCCGTCGACAGACGCTATGAACCTGCTGCGCCCTAACGTCAGCAGCCAATCTCGGAGCTCTCTTTGTGGAGACGACCCGTGTGCTTCAAAGCCAGGGGTCGAGCAGACCCAGATGCGAAACGTCAGCCCGTTGCGCCGCTTTCTCTCGATCTCATTCCTGCTGGGGTTTCGAATCGACTGCTGCAAGTAGTATGAAGCGAGAATGGTGTAGTGGCTCGGGAACATCGATACCAGATCCGGCTTTGAGCTAGCGTAGAGGGAGGCGAAGTCCGCCATTCCGCTCCTGGTGACTGCTTGGTACTGCGCAGCACCGGATGCAATCATGAGGGACACGGCTGCCGCAGCCACAGTGCGCCTTGCTGCGCGAGGTTTGATCTCTCGCATGGCGAAGACGAGCAAGAGCACAAAGTAAGGCAGTAACATGGTCGCGAATCTCGGCCTGAAGTAGACAGGAAGCACGATTTGGCTGACGAGATAGGCAACAGCGGCCGGAACGATCAGAAGCCAGAATAGGTAGAGAATCGGTAGACGCCGTTGGGAGTTTGTCGCCGCTTCGTGGACCAGTAGAGTGGTCGCTCCAAGGACCAAGAGGCACGACGACCACGCGACGGTGGTACTGAGGGCTCTACTTGCCAGGCCGAATGGCAAGAAGTAGTCTCGCCAAAGATACGACACAGCCTCTGTTACGCTGGGATGTGGCACCCAGCTGAGGTTCTCTTCGGATACCATCCGGGGTACCACATGCTGCACGTAGAAAACCCACGGCAGCAGGAGGGCCGTGGGCGCGATTGCTGCGGTAACCGTCACTCGTAGAGCATTCAGGTCGCGTCGGCCGAGAGCGACAAGGGCCACTACCGAAACCTGTGCCAGGAGAAGGAAGACCACCATGTAATGCGTGTAGAGCGCAAGCGACGAGACAATCACATAGACGGCGAACCATCTCGATGTTTCCCCATCCCCCGCTTCGACCGTCTTCTTGCGCGCTGCGACCAGTCTCCACATGGACCAAGAACTCATCAGCCCCAGAGAAGCGACCTCGGAGAACATTCTTGCTTCTTGGGCTGAGACGATATCGTGCGGGTTAATAGCCAGGAGCGTGCCGGCGAGGAGTGAAGCTCTCCGGTCACCAGTCAGATCTCGCGCAAACAGGATCACAACTAGGATGCCTAGTGCGCTCCAGAGCGTGCTGAGCGACCGCAGGCATGCCGGCGAGCGTCCACAAATCGACATCCAGTGCTTCAGAACGAGATAGTACAGGGGTGGATGATTGTCTCGTGCGTTGACTAGCAGGATCTCTGAAACGCTACCTGAGCTGAACTCCGCCGACCACGCTTCGTCCAGCCAGACCGGCTCACGCGAGATCCCCACGACCCGGACCACGATCCCGAGCAGCACGACAACCAGGACCGCAAGGCGATACCACCTCCCCGTGAGTTCCATGTTGTTTCCCCACTATCTCCCAACGACCTTTGAAACCTCCGCGAGGTCTCAATGAGCCCTCATCCAACTCCTCGGCGGCAGTCTGACAGGTTGATCGGACGAGCCTACCCTAGATCTCAATGCCCCATAGTGAGCTGCGGACAGCGTGCCCAGCAGGCGACCGAAGATGTCCGATCGAGTACATAGAAGGGAGAAGGAGCTTTTCCCGGCTTCGCGACATCATCTTGTTGATCCTCGTTGTCGGAGTGCTGGGGGCGGCCCTCCCGAGCGTGCGTGCGGCTGACGCTCATCCCGAATACGCTGACGCAGTCGGCGTCAAAGTCTGGGACTACCTGTTTCAAGAGGTTCCAGATGATGCTTTCGACATTGTTTTCGGCGCCGGTGCCTCAACCGTTCTGATCTCCGTTACGTGGCGCGAACTCCACGAGCAATACTACAACAAGGAAACGCGCTGCTACGAACATCGGTTGAATCCTGACCTCCTTGCAGAACCGGACAGGGGGGTTGCACTCGCGCTCGACGCCGGCCTTGAGGTCGTGCTCAGCCTTGGGCGCCAGCGTGCCCACCTGGGCGATGGCCCCTGAAGCACCTGGTTCCATCGAGAAGTGCCAGTTCTGGTGAGGTCCCGTCAATAGGTGCGTAAACCGGATCAGGCGGCGGCCTCCTCGTCTTGGGTTTGCTGGTCCTGGTCCACGACTCTGACTCCATTGTGAAACCGCACACCGAAAGCGACCTCAGGGAGAAGCTCAGGGTGGTCGAGGCGACGGAGTGTCCGCTCGGCGACCATGAGGAGCTTCCAGATCAAGGCGGTGGCGTTAGCCACCTTCTTGTATCGCTTGCCGGCGCTGGTGCGGAGGCGTACGGCGGCGAAGGGCGACTCGACCGGGTTGCTGATCCTCAGGTTCTTCCAGTGCTCCTTCGGGAAGTCGTAGAGAATCACCATTCGACCCCAGTCCGGCTGCAGCGTCTCGGCGGCAGCTGGATAGGCTGCGCCGTAGGGGTCGACGAAGCAATCCCTTAGCTGCTCGGCCTGCTCGCGGGCGTCCGCATACGGGATCTCCTTGAGCAATGCTCGCGCCTCTGCTTGGAGTCGACGCGGGAGCCGGCCGAGCACGTTCGTCAGCTTGTGGTTCCAGCACCTCTTCTCGGCAACCTCGGCGAAGACCTCAGCGACCGCGGCCCAGATGCCCAGGTGGCCGTCGGCGATGAGCAGCCGGGGTATCTTCTTCCCCCGTCTGCGCAGCCCGCGCAGAATCACCGCCCATGCCTCCGCTGACTCCCGGGGCCCTGCCTCCAGCGCCAGCACCACCTTCCGGCCGTCCCGCAACCCAGCCACGATCACCAGCGGCGCAGCCTTGTCCTTCTCCAGCCCAGCCTCCACGTAGATCCCGTCGGCCCACAGATAGGCCGGCTCCACGCCGACCAACGACGGCGCCTTTCACGCCTCGTACTCAACCACCCACTTGCCCCGCAAACGCTCGATCGAGCTCGCCAACAACGGCGCCCCCTCTCCCAGCAGACCCCGCAGCGCCAGCTCAAAATCGCCCTGCGCCAGCCCGTGCAAGTACAGCTGGGGAAGCAGCTCCCCAATCTGTTCCGCCCGCCGCCCGAACAACGGCAACACCTGGCTCTCGAATCGCTCTTCCATCCCCCGCACCGGCGCACGGCGCACATCGATCGTCTCACTCGTCATCGCCAGCCACCGCGCCTTACCGTGGCCGTTCCGGTACATCACCGGCCCCTCGCTCACTACCGGCCGTCGCTCGCATCGACCCCTGCCAACCAATGCCGTCACCTCCTCCTCCAACAGCTCCTGCACAAACCCCTGAATCCTCTGCCGGGCCATCTCCTCCAGGCTCGCCAACATATCTCTTGACCCGAACGGCGAAGCGGTGCTCTTCTTCTTCATGGCGGCGTCTCCTTCCTTCACGGGCCTCGCTCGTGGGTCTTGGTCGACCGGAAGGCTACGCCGCCTTCTCCTCGTTTACACACCCGCTAAGGCTACCTCGATGCATGGCCCATACCTACAGTGCCTTCGTGGACGATTGGCTGCGCAAGAACCAACCCTCTTGGCTAAAGTCACTCCTCCTGAGGACACACAAAGGGGCCTTCGTAGGTGACGTTGATCCAATTTAGGTTCCAATAATCTTGGTCTATGTTCATCCGGATGATGTGAGGCCCGACCGGTATATCGCCACGAACAGTGACTGTCTCCCAGGTTTGCGGTCCACCGGTTGGTGTGAACTGGACAGGTCCGCCAAAGGAAATCCCCCCGTCGCGCTCGAAGTGGAATGCTCCGCCGTAGGGTCCCGCTACACGGACGTCGAATTGGTAGCAGCCGCCCAACGTCGCATCCACGGTGTACTCGAGCCACTCACCGCTGTAAATGTATCCGATGTTGTAAGTCCCGCCCTCGGGGTCCGCAGTGGCTTGTATGTCCACGTCGTCGTTGCGGTAGATTGAGGGCGGATGGCATTGATTCCCAGCCTCGGTGTCGTGGTATGCGATGCTCTCACCACCGACGTCGTAGTCTTCTGCCTCGATTCTGCCAGGTAGGAAGTGGGGGCCGTTGAACTCCTGCTGCACTTGCAGGAAGGCGTTCTGTGATGCGATACCGAACGGGCAGTTCGGATTGCTGACGATGCACCGGTACATTCCGGTCTGGGAAGGCGTTGCGTTAATAACGGTGAGGGTCGACGTGTTCGTACCAGCGTAGTGTGGGCCGTTAGAGATGTTCTCCTCATTGAACTGCCATTGATAGGCCGGGTTTGCTCCAGGCGGTGCGCTGACGGCGATGTCGATCTGGGCGCTCCCCCCGGCGTCGGCGCCCGTGCCTTCTGGGTGCTGAATTATGGACGGGCGCCCCGCGGGCTCAGAAGGCGCATCGATCATGAAGTTGTCAACTGTCATCGACGTAGAGCCAGCAACCTGACCAGCGTTGTTCATGTGGAGACCAGCGAACCTGATCTCTGGTCGGAAGCCCCCCAGCGAATAGCCTGACACTACTTGATCCCCTTCAAACCACGCATCAAGCGTGTTGAAGCACTGATCGTATTGAAGCTTGAATCGGTACGGTTTTGTGCGCTGAAGACTCGGAACGCTGCTGGAGTAGACTGTGTTGTCGAGCACACCACTGCCCGGACCCTGAGTGAGAATCTTGCATGTGCTCCCCTGGCCGTGAAGCCGTGCAACCAACAACCCATCGTCCCAGAAACCTCCGGTCGCCGACTCTGTGAAACCAATACCGACCCAGTAGGCCCAGTTGACTACCACGTCTCCCTGCAGAGAGACGACTGAGCCGTAATCAGCTGGGTCAAACGACAGACCTCCCTTGTGATGTCCACTGCCAGCATTGGTGGCTTCGCTGATGCCGATCTTAACGGAGCCATCAGCTTCCCAGACCAACGCTGAATCCTCCACTACTGACCCATCCAGTGGATCGCCCTGTTCCCGATTCGTCGAATTGTTCGAAAATGTGTCCCTTGCAATCGGATCTCCAGTCACAAGAAGATCACGAATATCCCAAAAGCTCTTCTTGGGGCGGTGGTGTCGATCGGCGGCCTCCACTATCCCCGGGCCTCTCGTTCTCCAGTTGGGGTTGGGGGAGTCGCTCCAGATTGTCAACATTACCACATCAAATCCGGGTCTCTCGTGGACGCCTCTGATTATCTCGGTCAGATGTTCCGCTTGGTCACTTTCGCCTCGGATGTTTGGGTTACTCGTTGCGACCTCGTCGAGTGCGGAGTTCACATCACAGGAGGTGCAGAAGAAGGGTTTACCACCACCGAAGCCACTGATCCACGGCCCACAGCCAATATCGCGAGGGCCTCCCGAGTCGTACAAAGTGAACAAGTCCCTCCACCCCTGACCGCTTGTCACTTGGAATGCACCCTCATTGACAAAGTGGGCGGAGTAGATATCCAAGTAGCCGCTGATCGGCCCCGCCCAGTCGATGAAGTTCTTGCATCCGCTGTCCGCCCAGAAGTTGTTTGCTGTCGCGGGGCCGATCAGCTTCAGATCCAGACCCGGATTCTCGGCTCGGACTCTCTGCATAGCTGCCCACGCGGGTATCGCAATAAGGTCGATCCACTGCTGCTTCGAGCCTCCCCAGAAGCTCCAGAAGTTTGGTTCCTGCCAGATCTCGTAGTGGGTCACGACCTCCTTGTATCGGTCAACCACAGCATAGAAGAAGTCCTCAAAGTAACCCGGTCCTAATGGAGGCTGCGAACAACCTGGCGGTACGAGATTCCCGTTTTCATCCATAAAGAAGAAGCGACAGCATGTTTCGCCGTGAATGCCGCCGTAAATCTCGCAGGGCTGGAGGTTCCCTGGCCGACCCGCTTCACCTGCTGGTATCGCCCAGTGAGGGACTCCGACGAACGTCAACACCACTTCAAGGCCACTACCCACCGCCGCGTTCACGCGGGTGTCCAGTGTGGTGAAGTTAATGGCCCCTTGGTCAAGTTCCAAGATCCTCCACCACGCATGAATGTAAGCCCACTCCATGCCAGCATCGGATGCCACATCGTATTGCGGCACCTCTTGGAAGGGAAAATCGAGGAAATTCAGTCCCGCGCTAGCCCCCATTTCGGGATTTGGGTCGTCAGCGAAGACGTTCTGGGGAAACCCGAAGTTGAGTACTGATAGGACAGACAACGCGAATGCCCAGCAATAGAAGGTGCTGCGTGCCTTCATTCTCAGTCCCTCCGTCCAAATGGAGATAGCAGAACCACATTACTTCAAGTGGGCCCCCAATTCAAGTCTCATCTCAGGAAGCGTACTTCGGACGTGCTTGGCCGCCTTACCCGTTCTGACGCCAGGCACGAGTCGGAGGGCTCGAAACATGGTGACGTCCTCGCAGTGCTGCAGATGGAGGAGGGTTGTGTCCTGACCCGAGAGGGTACTCTCGGGGTGCAAGAACCTCTTTGGGGGGCTCAACCAGCGAAGCCAGTACCAGCGTTGCAGCGCACGAAGGAGAGGATTGATCAGTTGTTTTCCGTGGGAGTGGCCGGGGATCGTCCGTTGAGTGAGCTTGTTCGTTTGTCGGTGCAGGAGATCGTCGGTAGGTGCTCGCCGCAGCCTGTCTAAACGCCAGCCACGGATTGGACTGTTCGGAGTCTGAGTCGAGGCAGATCACGTGAGTTCGAAGGGGAGGGTCACGGCGCCAGTGGTCGTGATCGCACGGCGCGCCGCGAATCTGCGCATGCGGGCTCTTCCGTATGCGCGACTGTGCCAGCAGCGGGGAACCCGCTCGGGGGCATCGCGACTCGTCTCGAGCTGGGGGGATTGACGCTTGGGCGGTGGCTGGGGACAGACCGGAGGCGCTGGCAGCGGATTCCCGTTCGCTGTCGATGGTGGAAGCTCTGGAGGCCGAAACCGCTCTTCTAGGAGTTCACCGACTCGTGACGCCGCGAGGGTAGCTTTGCGAGCTTGGGCGCTTCGACGCTTGTGATTCACTTGCTTGTGTCCTGCTTACCGTCGGGAGGGAACGGGGCGATACCACCTGTGGCCCCCTGCGGGCCCCTCGAGAGTTACGACCTCGCACACATCACACAACCTCGCGGCGCTCGTGAGACCTCAAATATGCACGTGTTTTCAATTATTTCCACGAACTCACCTTGAGCACAGCTACCGCTGGCAGAATGGGGTTCAGGGGGTCCGGAGTTCAAATCTCCGCGTCCCGACCAAACAAACCAAGCAAAAACAACAACTTCCAGAAACAGCGGCCACGTGCAATTCTGTCACACTGGAGCATTTGACACCCTCTTGACACCCCGAGGCTCGAGGGGCCTCAGCAATGGATCACGTGACCTTCCGAGATGCTGCGCGACGGTAGTCCGGCCAGCCGCCCCAATCGATGGCTCGCTCTGGGACGCCAACACGCTCCAAGGGGTGCTGGCGCGAATCGCAGAGGCTGGCCTCATCTGTTGCACCCAGTACTCGCCCATGCCCGCACCCCTAAGCCTCTGCCATGTTCTCACCCAGCGCGCGGCAAAACGTGTCATGGCGTGCCAAACGTTGACACGGCACGGCATGTAATGTATAAGAACGCCAGGGGTGGTGATGACGCGCAACAAGATCCGGCGGTATCGGCAGAAAGCGGGGCTGACCGTCACGGAGCTGTCCAAACGCAGCGACGTATCAATCCGCACACTTCAGAGGATCGAACAAGGGGGTGGAGCGCATAAGGTGGAGACGCTCATGAAGATCTACAACGCCGTGCGCGATGCCGGCAGGCTGAATCCGATGCCCTCACCGGAGGAGGTCTTTCCAGGAATCGATGTTGGAGTGTGACGAGGTCCAGACTCCATGGCAACCGGCCAGAACCACATACTTTATAAGATGCGCTTCCGGGGAGGGCGTATGGTATACTGCGGCCTCCTGAAGGGATCATCGCGGGAGGAGCCGATGAGGCTTGACGAACGGCTGTGCGCGCTCGAGGCGGAGACTCGCCACCTCGCAGAGCTCCTCACCGGACGGAACCACACCGAAAGCCTGGAGGCGTTGTGGCGCTATCCCGGCGTGAGCATCGAGCAGTTGACGCAGGAATACCTGTGCGACAAGGACCCGCGGTTCGCGGACTACGTTGAGCTCGCTGGAGAGGTGCACCGGTTTCGGGTCGCGGCCACGGAGAAGTGGTGTATGCACCTGCCGAGCCTTGCGCGCCTGTTGGAGAGCGTGGGGAGCTTGCTCGGCCACGTCCCGGCGCGCCGGACGCCCCTCTTCGCGGCGCGACGCCTGCGGCCCCTTTTCCACGAGTTCCTCCAGAGCGACGCCGCGCACCCCATCGCAGAGTACGAGCGTGTATCGGCCACCGACCAGGCTCTGACCTTTTCCGCGACGCAGCACCCGGCGGAGGCGTTCATCGTGTCCGCGGGCCTCCTGCGCCCCTACGTGTTGTCGTATGACGCAATCAGCGCGCGGACTCCCGTCATGGACCGCTACCTTGCAGTGGCAGCGGCGCTCCCGGCGAGAAAGCCGATTGGGGTCTTTCTCTTCCTCACCAAGGAGTACGGGCCGACGGGACCGGTAAAGGACCGAGCACGGTTCGCACGCGAATTCCCCGATGCGGAGGTCATGGTGCACGCGTGTGGCGCGCCATCGATCACGGCCACCGGCCCGCCACGGCGCGCCTGCGTCGTGTATGACTTGGTCTACACAGGTGGCGGCGTGCTTGATGGGGTAGCTGCGCTCCGCGACGCTGGTATCGCAGACGGCACGGTCGACGCGATCGTCCTGTCGTCAGAAGCGAGCGCCAACCCCTCGGCGCAGGCGCGACTCGACGCGGCGGATGTCGCCGTGCACGAGATCTTCCCCTTCCAGCAGCACCGCTCCGAATACGGCGAGCGCAACTACCCGACCTGGTGGCGCTCCCTGGGCCACCCGCGTCGGACGGAGCCGCCGCTCTACGAACCAGTCGTCGCCTACTTCACCTTCCTCGCGGACAGGGTCGGGCACCGAGGGCGCCGCTAGCGCCATGCGGTCCCTTGTCCGACGGATCAGCCTGGGCCTCCTGACTCTCTTCGTCGTCGGGAGTGCGATTGGCTACGCCGCGCTGGGCGAAATAACGACCTCCCGGCCAGTCTTGTGGGGGATGTACTGCACCCACCTAGTTGTAGCGCTCCTCACGTTCGGCTTGCTCGCGTTCCAGGCAACCCACATCTCCCCAACCTGGAGCACGTGGTGGAAGGTCCGCTATTTTGCCTTCCTCATCGGGTTCATCGTCGTGTCGAATGTCGGCTTCATCCGCGTGGCGCATCTGCTCGGCGCCGAATTCTCCGCCGACTACGCGTTTAATGCTGGGAATGTTGTGGATCGCCTCTATCTGTGCATCATGACACTCGCACGACTTGGCCTCGGCGAGATCGTGCCGGCGAATCCCCCAGCACGCGCGGTCGTGCTCGTGGAACTCGCGTTCGTGCCGTCGCTCATCCTCTCGGCGTCCGTGGTTGAGATGCGGAAGTGGTTCGGCAACGGCGAGTAGCGACACGATCCTCGTGCGCAGATCGGAAGGGCACCGCCACTTCTTGCTCTGCCCGGATCGCAGCTCGTCGGCCACCTCGCCGGCCAGCTGCCCGGACAGGCTGCTCAGATCAGTCCCGCTCACCCCTCCAGCCTGCCCGACGAAACCGCCCCCCACAAGACAGACGGTCTAGAGCGAGCACGTACGGAGTTTGACCTCTCGCTGGGCGTCGCTTTCTGGTGCAGGCGAAGCCGTCACTTTCCCTCACCGCCGCGCGAGCTTCACTCCATACCAGGCAACCGCTATGATGGTACCGATCAGCAAAGTCATAAGGACTGACCTGCCCCCCTGGAACCGGTCCACAACTGGAGTGAGTATTCTGGGTGTTTGAGGCCGGAGAAGGGAGGCGGCAGAGTGGGCAAGAAGACGTACACGGTGGAGCAGATCATCGGCAAGCTTCGCGAGGCGGAGGTTGCCATTGGGAAGGGTCTGACCGTGCCGGAGGCGGCTCGCAGAGTGGGGTTACGGAGCAGACGTTTTATCGGTGGCGGAAGGAGTACGGAGGGTTGCGTCTGGACCAGGCGGCACGGCTGAAGATGCTGGGGAAGGAGAACCAGCGGCTGAAGAAGATCGTGGCGGATCAGGCGGTGGACATCGCGATTCTGAAGGAGGCTGCTGAGGGAAACTTCTGAGCCCTCCGCGGCGGAGAACGGCTGTTGGCCACGTGAGGGCGAAGGTTATGGTATCGGAGCGACGGGCGTGTCGGGTGCTGGGGCAACCGCGATCGACTCAGAGGTACCGCACGAATGCTGTCGAGGGCGAGGAGGCGTTGACGGCGAGAGTCGTTGCGCTGGCGAGCAGGTACGGCCGGTACGGGTATCGGCGCATCACGGCGTTGCTGTGGCAAGAGGGGTGGCGGGTGAACCACAAGCGGGTGGAGAGGATCTGGAGACAGGAGGGTTTGAAGGTGCCGGCACGGCAGCCCAAGCGGAGTCGCCTCTGGCACAACGACGGCTCGTGCTTCCGGTTACGGCCCGGCTACAGGGACCACGTCTGGTCGTACGACTTCGTCGCCGAGCGAACGAAGGACGGCCGCCCTTTGAAGCTGCTGACCATCATCGACGAATACACCAGGGAGTGCCTGGCCATCAGGGTGGCGAGATCCATTCGCTCGGAGGACGTTTTGGAGACGCTCGCGGAGCTGTTTGTTCACCGGGGAACGCCGGACAACATCCGATCGGACAACGGGCCGGAGTTCACGGCGCGAGCTGTGCGGGAGTGGCTTGGCCGGGTGGACGTGAGGACGCTGTTCATCGAGCCGGGCAGCCCATGGGAGAACGGCTACGTCGAGTCGTTCAACGGGAAGCTCCGGGATGAGCTCCTGAACAGGGAGGTCTTCTACACGTTGACTGAGGCGGAGGTTCTGATCGCACGATGGAGACACGAGTACAACACCAGACGCCCCCACAGCTCGCTGGGATACCGGCCGCCGGCGCCGGAGACGATCGCGGCCGCACCCCCCTCGGGGGGGTGCCCTCTCTCTCCTCTTTGGAGATCACTGCTATGGCCCTAACATAGTGACTGGATCAACAACCGGGGGCGGGTCACCACCGGTAGTTCCTTTGCCCTTCCGAGACTGTCGACGGGGCTCGAGGCACTCCCGTGAACTGGATCTGCTTATTGTGTCTTGATGCTTCCATCCTTCGCCAAGAAAGTCAAGACTCGGTATGCGCCAGATCCCTCAGTCCCGGGCCGGCTCTCATCGCGCGCGATCTGCTGGTAGGTGGCGAAGTACATCTCCCGGCTCGTGACAACCTCGGCCTCGATGCGGTGCAGGGCCTCGCCGAACGGCGCGAACTCCCGCAACATGGGTTGGCTGAGCAGGGTCGTGCGGTCCGCGAGGTACAGGATTTTGGGTCGCTGGTGGCTGCCCTTGCGGTTCCACCGTGCCTGCCAGAGACGCCAGCAGACCTGGAAGGCGATGAAGCTCTTGCCAGTTCCAGTTGCGAGGGTCAGGAGCACCCGCTCCTTCCCACGCGCAAGGGCCTCAACGGCGCGATTCACGGCGGTGGTCTGGTAGTACCGGAGCTTGCGGTTGGGGTCGGAATAACTCGGCGTCAGCATGCACCGCTCAAGCTCGTCGTCGACGTGCTCGCCCGCCTTCCACCGTGCCCACAGCTCGTCCGGACCCGGGAAGCGGTCGAGGTTGCGTTCCTGGCCGGTGACGAAGTCGTGCTCGATGATCTCGCGGCCGTTGGTGGCGTAGGCGAATGGCAGGGACAGGATGGTGGCGTAATCGATGGCCTGCTGCAGCCCGCTGCCCGCAGGCTCGTCGTCTGCCTTGGCTTCAACCACCGCAAGAGGCAGGTCCCGCCGGTAGCGCAGGAGGTAGTCGGCCCGCTTGCCCGTGCGCCGGCGGGCCCTCGAGCCCACGACGACGACCCTTCCCGCCGTAAAATACCGCTGCTCAAGGATCTGCTGGTGGAGATCCCAGCCAGCCTCGACCAGCGCCGGGGTGATAAACCGTCTGCACGTGTCGGCTTCCGTCAACGCCACCTTGGTAGGATTCTACTCTCTCCTCCTGAGACAGCAGGCGACGGCACAAGGCCCCTCGTACATCAGCAGCGCCGTCCGCCTGCCCCGGCGGCGCCGACCCTCTTGCCGGTCTCGTGCTCTGGTCCCGCCACACTGCGCCACTCGTGCAGAAGCGCAACACGTGGGATGGGCTCTACTGCAACCTCCTTGGTGCGTACTGGGACTGGGCATGCGCTCTCACCCCGAAACATCGTGCTCTCCCCGGCTTGGCTGCACGATCGCCTTGTGCTCGGGAGTTCGATTCTCCTGGGTCTCGTCTGCGTAGCGCTCATCGCCGCGGAGCGGACGCTCATCATGCGCCATGGCGAGGCGTTCGCACGGCAGCTCTTCGCAAGGGGGCCGGGCAGCCGCCTCGGCTGGACCGAGCGGCAAGGGACGACAGCCTCCGCCCCGCCGCGAGGAACCGCTGCCAAACGGACGCTGCGTCGAACCAGCGCTCAGAGGGCAGAAACCGAATCAGAACGAGCCCCAGAATCGGGTCCGATTCCGCCGATCTCGCATTCGACTCCTGCGATCAGATCCTGTGCGCGCGCTGTTCTGATTCTCGTGCAACGTCGCTGGCAACACGACTTGTGCAGCGCGCACAGCGAACCGACGTGCTGATTCCCGATTCTCGATTCAGGGCTCATTCCCCCCCCACCACACCATCTTCCCCCATCACCACTCCACCCTACCCCACCACCCCCCACCGAGGGGGGGGCACACACTCAGCCCCCCCTCCCCGAGAGGGGGGGCAACGATCCAGTGATTCCCCCGGAACGGGGGAAACACCCATACCCAGGTCTCCAGAACACCAATCCCGCACCAACCCCACCACAACGAAGCGCAACCGAACACCCACCCAAGAGGAACCGACCAACCAGCCAACAACCGAGCAACAAACCAGCAGCACCCGAACACCAAACCCCGAAAACCACGAAACGACCACCCACCAACACGTCAACCACGACCACGACCAGTCCAGCAGACCAACGAACCCCCCACCCGACAAAACACACTCACCACACCCATCGAAACAGCATGCGCCATCCGCCAAACACCACGGCCACCACAACAACCACCCACCCGAACAGACACCACCACGGCACAAACACCGTCCCCGGACCAGCCCATCCTCACCGCGAACCCTGCCTCATCCGAACATCAACGCACGACCATACCCGAGCACCTCCAAACACCACGCAACCGCGGCCCCGCTCACCCCGAATCAGCAATCACACATCACCATAATCCTCAAACCCACATATGCCCCAATCAATCCAAACACCGAAGGAACCACCGCCACAGCCAACAACGAGACGATGCTACCGTAGGCCAATG
>Ga0209201_1001577_pt1 | contig 25494 bp, 18 predicted proteins | sample AD_UKC055_MetaG_FD_184411 | JGI IMG/M metagenome (GOLD analysis project Ga0209201, IMG submission 184411) | Active sludge microbial communities of municipal wastewater-treating anaerobic digesters from USA - AD_UKC055_MetaG (SPAdes) (version 2) | ecosystem: Engineered > Bioreactor > Anaerobic >...
CCCTTCCCCAACGGCGAATGTGATTCGCCGCTACGAGGACAGGGAACGGGTTCCGGCGTAGGGGCGAATGACAATTCGCCCTTCCCCAACGGCGAATGTGATTCGCCGCTACGAGGACAGGGAACGGGTTCCGGCGTAGGGGCGAATGACAATTCGCCCTTCCCCAACGGCGAATGTGATTCGCCGCTACGAGGACAGGGAACGGGTTCCGGCGTAGGGGCGAATGACAATTCGCCCTTCCCCAACGGCGAATGTGATTCGCCGCTACGAGGACAGGGAACGGATTCCGGCGTAGGGGCGAATGACAATTCGCCCTTTCCGGACGGCGAATGTAATTCGCCGCTACGAGGACAGGATCCTGATGCCGGCTGGAACGGCCGGCCGTTCATTCAGAGCCCACAGCGTCACGAGTTACGGCGACGGATCTCCAGGCGGAATACGCGGCGGCCGCCTACCATTCGGGGTTCAAGGACCTTCATGATTCCCAGGCTCAGGTCGACCTGTTTGCCTGTATTGAGTCTGATCGATATTCTGTCCTCGACCGGATCAGCGGAAATCCTGCACACGCCGAACTTCGGGTGATCCACGTAGTCGCCGGCCTTCATTTCCAGGATATTCAGCTCGGATGCCTCATCATCGGCGGCGGGGGCGTGCATCGCGACCGGTACCGGCCTGGGAGGCAGAGGCTCGAGTGTGCCGGTTGCGCTTCCCGTTGGACCGGCCGCCTGGATCTGCACCCAGGGCTTGAACCTGCCGCCCATGTCACGTACCAGCGACACCTCGCCACACGTGGTGATCATGAACTCGCAGAACAGTACTTCGCCGCCTTCGAGCAGGCCGGCCAGACGGGAACCAGCCTCCGGGCCGGCCAGTTCCACGTGCAGTCGCAGCGCCATCTGCGTGTCGTTTCGTGAGATGCTGCCGGTGATCGTGGGAAGGAAGTGTGTGCCGTCAAGCTGAACCTTCGTCTCGGTTCCGTCGGGGCTCAGCCTGGAGACCACCGGACACCGGAGGAACGCGGATGCGCTGATCCATCCGCAGACGATCGAGTTTTCGCGGCACACAGTCCGGAATCCGGCGGTGATGTCCTGTCCCTGGTCGAGGCGGCCGATGTATCCGGCGCCAGTCTCAAATCTTGCAACAACCATATAAGTACCTCGGGAGGGAGTAATTCACCGCGGAGCGTCCGGCATGGAGTCGACGAATTCGAAGACCCAGTCCCGTCCGTTGAAGGATGCCTTGATCCTGGTTTCGCCGACATCCTCGACGTTCGCCAGCAACAGTACCTCCCTGCGGGAAGGATTGAATCGTCCGACCTCGGCCACCGTCGTCCTTCCCTTCAGAGCCGAAATCGGGCGGCCTGTACCCGGAAGCGACAGACCAGGAACATCGCCACGACGCCAGAACTCGACCGGATCGACGCCGGCAGCCGTCGCCTGTCCCTTCAAAAGGGCAAGGCTGGCCGGACCAAGCCGGGCAACGCAACCTTGTGCGTCGCCATCGCGAACGGCCGTGACGAACTGCTCGAAAGCCATGACCGCGGCCGTCCGATCCAGATTGGACCTGTTGGGCCCGGAAAACGCCAGCGCCCTCTCGTCCTCGCCGACGAGTGGCATGAGCTGCCGTGAGAACGAACACCCAGCCGACATCGATAGCATGACGATTATGACCGTGTTGAGTCGATGTGTCTGAGTCATCTGGAGTCACTGCTTGCGGGTCGCTTCGAAGTCGCCGGTGACAAGAGCCCGCGACGTGTCGCCCTGCACGTAGCCGGTATACACGCCATTAATGATCTGGTCAACTTCGAGGTCGCAGTTGTCGTCGATCATGCGGGCGTTGCCCGTGAGCGACAGCGACGTATCGAGAGCCAGGGCGTTCAGGAACGCCTCGACAAATCCGAACAGGCCGGTGAGCGTGTTGCGGCAGGCTTGTTCGAGATCCTGTTTGTTCCCGACACCGATTGCTTCAAGGATATCGCCGAGCGTGCCTTCGGCGAATCCCGCGCAGTCAATCCATCTGAACACCAGCTCAAGCATGCTGTGGGCAGGGCCCTCGGGGCTGTTCTTTGTCAATCCCGCGATAACGACCTCGTTGATTACATACAGCACCAGCTTACCGTAGTTAAATTTGATCTCATGCTGGTTCAGATAGATCTTGTCGAAGTCGGCCAGCACCGCGTTGAATCTGCCTTCCAGGAAGTTCATCGGGAAGTTCGGGTCGGCGATGTAGTCGTTGAGATTCAGTTCGATCTTGCCGCACTCGTCGTAGCCCGGATCGCGGGGATCACACCCGAATTTCCAGTACAGGTTCATTCCGTACCAGAAGTGCGTGCCCTGCACGGTCAAGTCGTTGTTCACCTTTTTCAGAAGTAGATCCGACACCAGTTCCAGATTGGTGATGGTGCCCATCATGTCTTCCCCGATATCGAAGAAGTCCTGCAGCCAGTCCGGCGAACCGTTGCGAAGCCAGCCGGTAATCCAGTCCGCGATGATGTTTCCGATCAGGTTGTACACGGCATCGACGATGATTGCACCGACCCACAGTTTGACGATGTCCCGGATGCCCTCCATGATGGTGGTGCCGGGGGTGTCGAAGAATTTGATCATCTCGGCAAGCGCGCAGCAGACCGTGCGACCGATATCGCCGCCCGCGGCACCGGTGATGCACCCGGAGATCGATGTTTCTCCACCGGCACACTGCTTGACCAGGTTCGTGAAGTCGAAGTGGTCGATCGAATCGTACAGCCCGGCCGGGTTCATCACGGTCGAGTAAAGCTCGAGCTCGACGTCCTGACAGACCGAGGGCGAGATATACATGCCCTCGTAGCAGCCGGTCGCGGCCACGCACGTTGACGAGGACCCGCCCGCCTTGGCGAAAATGGTGTAGCGACGTTCGCTGGGCAGGCAGTCGAACGTGATGTCGCTGTACATGTTGGCCGCGGTCCTGGAAGCGATGATGAATTCATCGCCAATCGTGTCGGTCGGAGCCAGCGTGCTGCAACGGTAATCCTCGGGAAGGATGTATATCTCGATGTCCTTGAGCATCGAGACAGTGCCATTGTAGTCCATCGTCGTGCGCAGGCAACCGCACGGAATATCGTAGACCCGAAGGTCAATCGTCTTGGGCGTGACCTGCGGGTAGTCGGGCAGGTACACCGTCACCTGATAGACGACGCCTTCAACAGTTCCCGACGCGAAGCCGATCCTGGCGACTCCGTCCTGCGTGCCGGTCATGGCCGCCTGGGTGGTGACCGCCGCGTCGCCCGTTGCCGGGTTGCCGTTTATCGCATCGTTGATCGAGGTGATTTCCGCCGCCACGACCAGGTCGCCGGCCGGCTGGTTCTGCGCGTAGTCGATGACCTTGACGATGATCGGGAAGTTTGTGTTGACACGGACGCTCTGCGGCATCGAAAGGTCGTGCAGAAGGATGATTTCGTAAAGGTGAAGTTCGACTGTATCCGGCTTCGAGATTTCATCACGAACCTGGATGTCCTCGCCCACTTCGGACGGCAGCACATCGACGGTGCCCTCGTCCTCGGAGTAAACGACATCAATCCCGGGGAGTTCGCTGCCACAACCTGTTATTGTGCCGGCAAGCAGTGCCGCGAAAAGAATCGCAATTACCGGTGAGTGTCGCTTCATGACGCAAGCCTCCAGATTCCCGTTAATAATAGCGTTTTGTATCGAAAGAAAACAAGATGTATTGCAGACATTATCGGGTATTACACTGATTCGCAGCGTGGTTACCGTTCCCGCTGTGTTTTATGCTAGTCTAGGCGTCGAATTTTGGGGGGGGACCGGCACGAATGTCCGACGCTGCCGAACTCAGGGCGTTTTCGATCGTCGACCAGCTTCAGCCGCAGCTTGCTTCATTCATCGCGGCGTCGTGCACCGGCTTTCTGCCCCTTGAAGGCGACACAGCCCTGCTTGTTGAAGTGTCGCCAGGCATCGCGGTCAACATCCTGCTGGATCGAATCCTTAAGGCCACGACATGCCGTCCGGGTATGCTCGTCGTCGAGCGGGCATATGGACTGCTCCAGGTGCACGCCGGGGATCAGGGTCAGGTTCGCGAAGCGGGCAGGGTGGCGTTGGAATATCTGGGGCTGGATTCGGAGTCGGCGCTGCGACCCGCGATTGTCTCAAGTCAGACCATCTTCGGGACGGACAATCACCAGTCGAACGTGATCAACAGACTGAGTCACGGACAACACCTGTTCGAGAACGATGCCTTCCATATTCTTGAGGTTCATCCGGCCGCGTACGCCGCGGTCGCGGCCAATCAGGCGGAAAAGGTCGCGCCAATCCGGATCCTTGAAGTCGAGATGTTCGGCGCCTATGGCCGCGTCTATCTTGGTGGCCCCGAGGACAATATCCGGGAGGCCGCGGACGCGATGCGCCGGACAATCGAGGCCATCCCCGGAAGACCAAACAATCTCAAGTCCCTTCTGTATTGATGCGGCTGCCTCCACGCACAGTCTGTTTCATTCGTGGTCCGGGAACCGGCGTTCGGCTGACATGATCAGAAGCGCATGATGTGCGTCAGAATCAGATCCTGGAAGAAGAGCCACTCGAAAACGGCCAGGGCGATGAACGGTCCGAACGGTATGGCCATCTGTCTGACGGGCGCCGCGGCGGCCGGCGGCCTGGTCGACGTTTCCGCGGTTTCATCGACGCTTTTCGTTTCGTCTCGATCCGCTGTTTCCGCTGTTTCCGCCATGTCCGTTTCGGCGGGCTTGTCTGCCGCCTGGTCGGTCGGTGGATTCTGGTTCTGCCACGGAGGAACCGGCCTGTTTCTGGACGCGAGCATTGGAATTGCGCCTATCAGCCCCTGCAGCGACGCCGCAAGCAGGATGAACGGCAGGGCGATGTATCCGAACCACGCCCCGGCCATGGCCATCAGCATCACGTCCCCGTATCCCATGCCTTCGCGGCCGGTTAGCCTGAAATAGACCTCGATGATCAGTACTATGGGCAGGGCTCCCGCAGCGGCGCCGATCAAAGACTCATGCCACGCCACCCCCACCACGTCGCCCAGCAGGAGCGAGCGCCCTATGCCGAGGACGATACCGATGATGGTAAGGACGTGCGGGATGATCCAGTGCTCAAGGTCGATGAAGATTATGCACACGAGCAGGAATGTCAGCGAAAAGGGAAAAAACCACAGGGCGGCGATCTCTCCAGGCGAGGCCTGAAGACCGTCACCGGTCGACAGGGCCAGGAAGAGCGAAGCGAGCGACATGATAGCGACCATCAACTCGACCATCGGGTAGCGCACCGAGATCGGCATGTGGCAGCTGCTGCAGCGCCCGCGCAGGAATACCCAGCTCAGGATCGGGATGTTTTCATACCAGCGGATCATGTGTCCGCATCCGGGGCATGCGGAGCCCGGCCTGACGATGGATAGCCCGCGGGGAACCCTGTGGATCACGACATTGGCGAACGAACCGAAGCAGGCACCGACGATCAGCGCCGTGGCCTTCATCAGCCACAGAGGCATGGCGGTCATCATGCCCGGGTCGGCGTCAACCATTTTGAAACCTTCTGGTCAGCGGATCGTCATCCGGCCGATTCTGACACGATCGGAACCGTCGTTCCTGATCTTCGATTCGTCCCAGGACTTTACCTTCATGCGGTTTCCGCCCGGAACGTAGAGTCCCATCCAGATGTCGTAGTCGCCCGACGGCGAACCGATCGGCACGCTCAACGTGTATGTGTCGACAATGATGTCGCCCTTTTTCCAGTGGTTCGTCGCGTAGCAACCGATACAGTCGTCCTGATCCTCGGACTCCGGGACCAGGTTCAGGATCCAGTGGTCACCGTGAATTCTGGTCGACGCGCCGACCCTGTCGACGTGCATGAAGACGCGGTAGGACTTACTGACCCTTTTGTTTACCTGGTAAAAGACTTTCAGTTCCGGGTTGGTTCCGCGGGTGATCGCCTGGGGAGTGATCTTGAACCCGACGATCTCGAGCGAATCTTCGAAGTTGACGCTGAAACGTTCGACATCCGGAAGCGCGTCGAATTCCGCCCTGGTCATCGTTGCTTTCGCAAGCCAGTTGCGGTCGCTTTCCGTACTGGCCAGCCTGGATGTGACGAGCACTATCCTGGAAGACCGGTCGTCCAGCACGGGCAGGCCCCGTTTTCCGGTGACGTCGCGCCAGGCGGAGTTGATCTCGCTGAACTGCCTGGTCGGCAGCAGGAAGAACGTGCGCGTCGAACTGTCGCCAAGCATCGTCGTGACATCGTTGCGGGACTGGATCTCGTCCAGCCCGGAGGTGTAGAAGTTGCTGTCGTCCGAACCCTTGGTCGAGAACGCGCCGTGTCGGTACAGTTTGCCCGGCTCGATTTCGGCGGCCTTCTTCCATGTGTCGACGATGTGCTTCTGGGAAAGGTGCCGGCTCAACTCTGGATGGACCACGGCCAGCATGGTGAGGCCGAACAGCACGGCGCCGAAACAGAACACGATCTTCTGCACCCGGACGGTCTGGAGCGAATCAAACCAGCGGTCGGCCGCTTCGAAGCGTTTCCGACCGAGAATCCTGCCAAGCGTACCGGCCACGCGGTCCCAGAAGTGCAACAGGACGACCAGTCCCGTCAGCAGGTAGAGCGCAAGGATGTCGGGACCGGTAAGGAAGATACGCAACAGTTCGCTGCCTGCCCTGTCGCCTCCGCCAGTGATGATTCGCCATTTCATCGATACGAAGACGGAGATGTCGATGATGACAAGCAGGATCATGGCGCCAAGCACGATCAGGAAATTACGACGGCCGGCGAGGAAACGGACGACCGAGCGGATCACGTTGGACGCCTCGGCCGTTACGGCGAGGATTGAAAGCAGCATCAGCGCGACCGAGAGCTTGCCGATGGCGTGCATCCCAACCGCCGCAGGGAAACCGCCGTCGCCCTGACCGGGTTTCGAGAACATCGGGTCGGTCGTAAGGAAGGACACCAGCGGCGCGGGCGACTTGAGCATGTCCTTCATCATCACCAGGAACAGGCCGGCCACGAAGAACCCGAAAAGACGCGTCCTCAACCTGGAATCGACACCGTCGTCCTTCAAGTCGACAGCGAAGAGCGCTGTCAGGAGCGCCATGGCCGGCAGGCCGAGGTAGGTCGTCTGGTTGAACGGCCGGACAAATATCATCGCCGTGAGCAGAGGCACGACGGCCCACATCAGCAGAAGCAGGCGGGAGGACCTGCGATCCTCTTCACCGGACAGCGCCGCCCAGATGGAGACCGGGATGAACGCGCTCCACGGGAAGAAGCCGAATCCAAGCCCCTTGATAATGAAATCGAACGACCTGGCTTCCAGGGTGACCCCGCCCGAGAATGTCGCCGCCGTGAAACGGAACTGCCGCATGCAGGCCGAATCGGGAAGGAAGGTCGCCAGGGCAAGCAGACCGGTCAGTCCCAGCACGAGTCCGGTGGAAAGAATGGAACCTTTGCCCGGGTTCATCAGGAACCATGCGCCGGCGATAGCAGCCAGGGTCACCACCGTCGTCATTCCGCCGGCCAGCCAGCACACCACGACAGCCAGGCCCAGAACCACCCACCAGGCGATTTTTTTGCATCGGGGCGCTTCGGCATGGTCCAGGTTCACTCGACCAAACGAGACGGCCCCCAGGGTGACGGCGAAAATCTCGGGCATTCCGGCGCCGGCAAAGCGGGCGGTGCCTGTGAAAAGCCAGCTTGTGCCCAGGATCAGGATGGTGACTGTCGTCACCTTGTCGCCGAAGAGCCGGCGGGCCGGGAAGAACAGCAGCAGAAGCGTCATAAGACCGAAGAGGGCACCTGTCAGTCTGGAACTGAATTCGTTGTACCCGAAGAGTCTGTACCAGACCGAAGTCATCCATGGTTCCAGCGGGGGCAGGAACTGGGTCCGGCCACTGGACTTGAACTGCGCGGTCGACGCCGCGTCATCGACCGCGTCGAGGGTCAGTCGCACGTAATCCGGGCCCTGGCTGCCCGCGAACCCGTACAGAAGGATTTGATCCATTCCGGGCACACGATCCTCGGCCGCGACCGAATCAGCGGCCTCCAGTATCCGCGCGTGCAGCGTTTTCGTTTCCGAGTCGGATGGATCCGAGGCCAGAATCAGCCTGGTCGAGAGGTTTTTTCCAGCCACTGAGCGGAAGGTGTTGGCCAGAGACTTTATGGTGGCCGGATCCGGGGCGCCACCATCAGGCGCGGCGTTCAGGGATGCCGTTTCGATCACGATCGCCGCGTAGATCTTGTCCGAGGAGAGGTCGCGCAACCGGTCCATCGCATCGGAGCCGCGCGCGGTAATGGTCTCCACCGACAAGCCCTTGTCCTGACTGGCTTTCAGCTTTTGCGCGATGCTGGAATCGGGCGTCGCCTGAATGACCAGGACCGGCTGGGGCGTCGACATTCGTCGCGCCACCGCCGAGTGGTTCATCTCCCACGGGTCCCAGAGGCCCAGGCCGTGGATGCCCGCCAGCAGCACCAGGGCACCAAAGCCCAGCGCAAGCCACGGAAGGATTACATCTTTTCGGAAACGACTCACTCTGGTCTGTCCGGACAACTTGCCACCTCGATCTGGCTCAAGCGGATAAACTGCGGTAGAGTACTTGCAGTTGCCGTTGTTTTCAATAGTCCCAAACCTTGTTCACAGGCGAAAAAAGACAATCATGATGACCAGATCCGCAATTGCAGGTGACCTGCCGGTGGTCGAACGCCGGTCTGACGCGCTCTCGCTTCCGAAGAACTTCCTCGGCCTCTCGGGTACCGGTCGGCTGAAGGCCATACTGGATCTGCCGGACCCGGGCGCGTTTCTGCGGCGATTGAGGGCGGACGAGTTTTCCTTCCTGCTCAACGGCATCGGGCTTGAGGATGCCGGCTGCCTTTTTCGCTATTCGACGAAGTCCCAGCGCCTGGCACTCTTCGACATGGATGCCTTCAACGACAGGGAATTCCTTCCGGAACGATTTGATCGTCTTCTGGATGTCGCCAGGGAGGCCGGCCTCGAATTCACCGTCAAGCTGATCAAGGATCTGGATCCCGAACTGGTCGTGCTGTCCCTGCTCAAGCGAGCCGCCTTCTACACGCTTGAAGAAGCGGAAGACATGGAGTTTCAGGAGGGAACGACCTTCCTGACCCCCGACAATGTTTTTATGGTTGCCTGTCAGCACCCTGACGACGTACCCGCCGTTCGCGCGGAACTTGATCTGGTATACGCGGTCGGCGTCGAGTTCGCGCATCGGCTTATCCAGGCGGGGCGGTTTGACACCGTTTCTTCGCTCGAACACCAGACCGGCAATTATCGCAAGCTGCGTCTCTCGTCGTATGGATTTCCCGACGACGACAATCGCGACGAGTTGTACGAGCCCTTTGATCTCAAGGGTTTCAAAGCGCGTGTGCTGGCCCCGGACGCGTTCGTTCCACTTCCTGGATTGACTCCGGGCGAGCCTCTCGCGCTGGCGATGGCGGGCACCTCGGGCGGGCTGTTCTTCTGGAGGGTGATGAACTCTGCCGGAGCAGTGCGGCTGGATTCTGCCTTCATCTTTTCTCAGACGATGAACCTCATCAACAGGCTGCTCGGAACGGTCGAAGCCGACCTGGCTATGCAGGAGGAATGGGATCGTGCTTCCGGTCAGGCATTGACGATGATGTCGATCGGACTCGAGGCGGTCGCCGGTGACGATATCGAACTGGCGGTCGACGTCCTTTCAAAGGCGGTTCCTCTCGAGCTGTTCCGGGCCGGGATCGAACTTGCACGGCCTGCCAACATCGTTGCGAGACAGGTTGTCGCGGATGTCGGGGGGCTTGCCAACCTGGTCCTGTTCGGGCAGGGAGGCGCTGCCGACATCGACGCCGTGGCCTCCTTTCCACCGAAGTGCCCTCCGTCGGTCGCCCATGGCCCGTCGAGGGACTTCCTTACCGCGGCGGAGGTGGCTGCCGCCCTTTCCCTGATGAAGAAGTATCGTGCGGTGGTGCAGTTCGCCACGGGTGTGCTCGGTTTTGCCCCGGAACGGAAGGCAGCCGGCGCGGAATCCATCGTCGAGGCCACTTTCTTCAACGTGGTGGCGACCGCCTGGGCCAGGCAGCTGCTGGACGGATCCCTTTCGATCGAACCACTTACCTCTTCCGAGGTCTCCCGGCTGTGCAGACTCGTGTTCCTTGATGGCCGTCTCAGGCCTGAACTGAGACTGGCGGCTTCCGGTTCGGACGACTACAGCAGCGCCGTGGCGGAGTTCCTGGACGAGTCTCTTGATCTGGTCGAGGAGAGTCTTGGCGGCCTTGGCGAAAACTTCGATATCGGGATGATTGGGGACAGTCTTCTGTTCAGGTGAGATTCAGATCATTTGAACGGAAGCGCGTTGAGGAACGCCTGCACTTCCTCGACCCAGTAAGCAGCCAGCGAATCGGCCTTGTCAGCGGCAAGCAGCTTCTCGATCTCGGGAATCGTGTTCTTGTCGGACAGGCGCCAGATCGAGAGGAGCACGAACCGGCGGAAGTCGATTCCGTCGCGCGCGTGAATCGTCGGGTACTTCGCGAGAAGGGCCTTGAGCGCCGTTTCGCGGGCCGCCGGATCCTTCAGGTTGCCCATCAGGATGGCCGCCTTCTGACCGGTGATCTGGCTGGGCTCGTCAAGCATCTTGATCAGGCAGTCGACGTCGTTCTTCTGGCATTCCTCGAGGACGCGGACGGTTGCCTTGAATGCCATCGCCTCTTCGCCCTCACCCTTGAAACGTTCCAGAACGATGTCGGCCTTCTCGCCGGCCAGAACCTTCTTGAACGCCGCGTAGTTGTCCCAGTCCACGCCGAGGGAGATGACCTTCACCAGCGGGGCCCTGAAGGTGCCCATCTTGGATTCCTTGTAGATCTTCAGCAGCGGCTGGATTCCAACGTAATCGGGGATCAGGGACATCGAGCTTGCAGTGTCGAGGCGCTGCTTGACGTCGTTGTCCGGGTTCAGGATCGTGCTGACCAGCACGGGAATGATCTCGGGAGTGCCGATGTTCCACAGACCCAGCATGCTCATCGTGATGCGGTTCTGCTGGGAGTTCTGCCAGTTGGTGATTACGCGATCGTCGACGCCGACCGGCGGTGTCAGCGGGCTGCCCAGGTCCTTTGCCAGTGCCATCGCGGCGCGCGGGTCACGCAGGTCGCCGAGGATCTGAACCAGTTCCGGACCATCGTAGATCTGCCAGTCGAAGACGCCCATCTTGCTGGCCAGGGCGTTCATTTCTTCAATCAGGGTCTTGTAGTTGGTCGTATCCTTCGTCAGCACTCCGATGATCGGTTCCACCGCGGGGCGACCGATGGCGGACAGCGCCATGCGAACCGGGGAGTAGGGCTGGCGGCCGCGCTGGTCACGGATGAACACGCCCTTGATCAGGGCCGGGATAGCCTTTTCGGACTTCATCCTGCCAAGCATCCTGGCCGCTTCCGCGTTGACGTCGATCTTCTGCAGATTCGGGTCCTCGAGGAGCAACTTGATGCAGATGTCTTCATCCTGCGAAAGGTTGTCGGCATCTATCGAACCGAGGGCCTTCAGCGCGTTCATGCGTGCGTCGAGAGCCTTGTTGGTCGAGAGAATCTCGAGGATGGCCGGACGGAAAACCTTTTTGTCGAAGCCTTCGACGTTCTGGCTGACGAAGTACTCCACGACGGCGGCGGCCTGAACAGCGGCCTCGGAGTCACGCAGGGCCATGTTCAGCAGGTTGGCCGACGCGGCTGGCTTGTTGATCTGCTTGATGGCCAGCAGAATGTCTTCCTTGTAACGACTTTCCGGGAAGATTTCCTCGAGTTTCGGTATCGAGACATCGCACTGCTTTTCCCCGAGTGCCTGGATTGCCTTGCGGCCGTTGACCGCGCTTGGAAGCAGTTTTTCCCAGCCGGTGCACGTCGTGGGAGTTGTACTCCCGCATCCGGCCAGCGTCGTCAATGCGGCAACCAGTACGGTCGCCAACGATAAGGCCTTCATGGAAATGCGCATCTGATCCCTCCGTTGAGGCAAAGCCCCGACAAATGTTCATAATGGAGCACGCCGCAGTATAATTCTGCGCGGAAACCGAGGTCAAGCGCATTGTGCGTTTGAGTACAGTAATATTGGGGGACACCCCGGGAGGCATCTTGATAGGCTTTAAGAACCGGGTCTTCCGCTGCTGGATCATCGCGGTGGCGTGGCTCGTGGCGGTCGCTGTCATCTCGTGCGGCGGAGCGGTCGAGCCTGCCGTCGGAGCGATGGGATCGTCTCTCGAGGAACAGGTCCTTTTTGGAGGCTCCCGGTGCGTGGATGATTCCGTTTGTGTCGGAGGATTCTGTGCCGGCGGAGCCTGCATCGGATTCCTGATGATTCCGTCGGATATGGGCCGAGACATTGCGGGCGTCCGCCTGAGGGATGTGGTCTCGTCCGATCCGGCCGCCGCGTCGCGCGTGGCCGAAGCCGCGTCGCGAGTTCTTGCCGACGACACCGCCGAGACATTTTCCAGGGCGCGGGCCGCGGACCTGTTCCGTTTCCTGCCCTGCGAGGTGACGCTGGCCAGGCTTGCGCCTGCGGACGCCTGGCGCATGGATGCCGTCAAATTCTACGCGGCGCGCGCCAGAACACTGTGTGGCGACCGCGTCGCCGCAGGCGTCCTTGAGGGTTATCTGTCCCACGGTTCGGAACCTGTCAGAAAAATGGCGTCTGATGCGATTGTCGCCGGTCAGGCGAACAGCGGGCGCTGATCAGTGCAGGCGGCGTATCGAATCGCCCATGTGGAGCAGCCTGCCAACCTCGGAATCGTCAAGTGCGGTCGGCGTGCCTGCCAGTCGGGCCAGAAGGATGATTCTCGCAGTGTGTTCAAGACTTTCGAGGCAGTCATAAGCGTCGAAAGGATCCGCGCCAAGGCATACCGCACCGTGCCTTGCCATCATAATCACATTGTGGCTTCGCGCCAGCGCCCCGACCCCCTCCGCTAGTTCGACAGAAGATGGCGTGGCGTAGGTTCCTGTCGGCACGATGCCCAGGGTGATCGCGGATTCCGGCACGTACACGTTTTCAAGACCGATTCCCGCCAGGGTCAGGGCCACCGATGCCACCGGGTGGGCGTGGACCACGGAACGGCATGCCGGCCTGGCCGCGTATGCCGCGAGATGTACCTTCACCTCGCTTGATACGACACCATCGTTCTCCGGAACATCGAGGCGTCGACCGGTCATGTCGGCCAGCACCAGATCCCGCGGTCCAAGAAAACCCTTGTTGACTCCCGAAGGCGTGATCAGCATCGTACCGTCGTCCAGTCTGACGCTGACGTTGCCCTGACCGCCGGAGATCAGTCCGCGTGAGTACATCCTGCGACATATCTCGACCACGACATCGCGCTGTCCAGCATGGTTCATCGAACTCCTCCGCCGTTGTCTCCCCGGTGCTGTTCGGTCGCCGCCGCATCAAGCCGCCAGGCGCCGTCTTCCCTGACGAACACCAGGATGAACTGTCCTTCCGGACTGGATGCCGTCACGAACGCGGTGTCGCCTTCGATCTTTTCGTCCACCACAACCGACTTGTAGATCCCCTGGATCGGCGGTTTGCCTGGCTCGTCGCCTCGAACATCCTTCTGGATAGAGACCAGGGCCTCCGCGAACGGTCTTTCGGCGGATGTGAAATACGAAGCGAACCTTGTCGCGTCACCCCTGGCCGCCGCCTCCTGCATCTCGGAAAACACCTTGGACGGTGATGCCGAACATGCGGTCAGACCGGTTAGAACCAATGGCAGGATAATGGCCACGCCGGTTGCGGGTAGAAGTCGTTTCATGGCGAGAGTACCGAAATGAAAGGATTTGTGCGCCTTCCCGACGGGAACAGGCGTGCACCGGGTGGCGCTGGTGCGAGAGGGGGGACTTGAACCCCCACGGGAATTACCCCACTAGCACCTCAAGCTAGCGTGTCTGCCATTCCACCACTCTCGCGTGGTCATCAAAGCGTGCGGATGCTAGCAATCGGCAGGGCGGTTGTCAACGGTTTTCAGCCCTGTCCGGGGCTTGCGGATGGCGCTGCGGTACCTTCCGCCGGAGCAGGCGTTCCTTCCGCTGGAGCAGCAGTTCCTTCCGCCGGAGGAGTGCCTTCGGCCGGAACCGCGGCGCCCTCGGTGGCGACCGGCGCCGGGGCTTCGGGAGCGGGCGGGGCCGGAGGATTGCGAACCTCGGTCTCGGCCACCGTGTTTTTGATCTGGATGAACTTGTCGATGTTCTTCAGGTAGTCGGCGCACTCGTCCGCGGCGGTAAGCCTTGATGCCGCTGCGCAGGCTTCACTTTTCTTGTCCGTCTCGCAGACTCTTTTTGCAAGCGAGCGGCAGGGATTTCGGCTGCAACCGGCGGCCGCGACCGAAAGCACCATCGTCATCAATGCAATTGCTATCTTGTTCACGTGGGTACCCTCCAGGTTTCGATTACTGTCGCTTGCGACCCCATGGGCGTCGCGGGTCGAAGGTTACTACAAAATTGCATTCCTGGAAGCTCAATTCGCACCGGGCCTGATGCCTGTCATCACGAGGATGATGGCGACCAGAATCGCCGACAGCGCAAGACCTGTCGCGACCCGGTAGGCGTATATGGTCGCTTTGCTGATTCCCTTCTCGCCGGTGATCGTCGCGCTCGAGATTTCGCGCCACCTGTCCCTTGCGGCCTTCCTGGCCTTCTGGGTGGGTTTCACTTCAGCTTTCGGATCAGGGGAAATCTTCGCCACGAGTGTCTTCAGGATCTCCCGCCCGATCGTGTCATAGCCGGGAACCGCCTCGACCAGTGCCTTCCTGAATTCGTTCGCCTTCTGGTATCTGTCCTGAGGCCGCAGCGCGGTGGCTTTCAGGATGACCGCCTTGAGTTCCGGCGGGCACTTGATCCTGTCCAGTGCCTCGGGTTGCAGACCTTTTTCGGCCTGGGCGAGCATCTTGGTCGTGTCGGTTCCGGTGAAGGCGGGCTGCCCAGTGATCAAGGCGAACAGTGTCAGTCCCGTCGATGCGATGTCGGATCTCCGGTCCTGTGACTTCCCCGCCGCCTGTTCCGGACTCATGTACGCCAGCTTGCCCTTGACCACTCCCGCTTTGGTGAATGTTTCCCGGTAGTCGCCCTTGGCGATGCCAAAGTCGCCAACCTTCGACGTCCCCTTTCTGGTCACGATGATATTCTGGGGACTTATATCGCGATGAACGATTCCGAGCGGTATGCCGTTGGAGTCCGTAGCGTCGTGGACGTACTCAAGCGCTTCCAGCAGATCGGCGATGGCGCAGGCGGCGGCCTCGATCGGCAGGGGCATCGCCTTGCGCGATCTGCCTGGCCGAATCAGCTGGGACAGAGCGCATCCGTCGACGTATTCCATGGCGATGAAATAGCGGCTGTCGATCTGTCCGAAATCCAGAATGTTCACAACGTTCGGATGAGACAGCTGGCCGCCGATCCTGGCCTCGTCGATGAACATCCGGACCACTTCCGGGTCGCTGCCCAGTTCGGCATGGAGCAGCTTGACCGCCGCCATCTTCTCGAAACCCATCGGTCCGACGATTCTGGCCTTATACACCGTGGCCATGCCGCCCTGTCCGACCGACTCGATCAGCATAAATTTATCAAGTTTCAGAATGGGTTCCGCCATGGGGCGCTCCTGGAATGAGAGATCCGCTCCAGTTCAGGATTGTCAGTCCGGATTCCAGCGGCGTCAAAGTTCCGCTCCCGAGGCACCCGGAAAATTGCGACTCGGACGGGTTAAAAGCCGCAATTGCCTTGACACTATTGCGTGTTCTGCAATAATGCGTACAACCCGGGTTTTCTAATTCATGGGGTCTTTATATGCGCGTTTTTTTCAGACTCGCGGTTCTCGTTCTGGCTGTGGCGGTATGCCTGCCTGATCAGGCTTTCGCGAATGCTCAGCCGGGCGCTTTCGACATCGTCGTGAACGAGGGCAAGAAGCTGTCTTCACAGAAACGCTACGCCGATGCCGCGCTGGTTTTCAATCGGGTGCTCTCCCAGGGCGACGATACCCAGGCGGCCTTCCAGGAGGCCCAGTACGAGATGGGTGTCGCCCTTTTCGGGCTCGGACTGCCGGTTTCGGCGTTCACCTATTTCGACTACGTCGGCGAGAAGGGCAGCGAACACGTGCGGTACTACGAAACGCTTCCCTGGCTCCTCAAGATTCACCAGGCGCTTCCCGGCGAGACCAGTTCACTGCTCAGGATGTCAGCGTATCCGGTTGAGTCCTACCCGGTAGACATCTCCGACGAGATCAACTTCTACGTCGGGCAGTATCACTACTACGCCGGCAACCTGGACCAGGCGCTGGCCAGTTTCATGCGGGTCGGTCAGTCCAAACCCGAACTCTACGTCAAGGCGATGTACTTCAAGGGCGTCGTCTTCGTCCGCAAGAACGACGCCAGGGCGGCGTCCCGCGCCTTCGTGGATGTGCTGTCCTATCTGGATACCCACGAAGTGGCCAACGAGTCCAGATACGCGGTGATGGCGAACCTTGCCACGGCACGTGTGTTCTACACCGTCGGCCACAGCGACCCCGAATTCATCAAGGCTGGAAAGGTCAACCTTCCCGCCTTCAACAAGGCCGTCGAGTACTTCGATAAGGTCGACCAGTCGTCGGAATACTGGCTGGACAGCCTTTTCGAGAAGTCCTGGGCCTATTTCATGCTCGGAAACTACGCCAGGGCGCTTGGAAACCTGATCACCGTCAACTCCCCCTATTTTGAGGAGGAGTACTACCCCGAGGGCTACGTCCTCAGGGCGGTCATCTTCTTCATGAACTGCCTGTACGACGAGGCGCTTGAGACGGTGGACCCGTTCTACAAGGAGTACTACGAGATCAGCAAGGAACTGAAGCGGGTTCTGGCAAAGTATGAAGACCCGGCCTCCTTCTACCAGTATCTTGCGTCCCTTTCCAAAAGCGGCGGCGACCAGTACTCGCTCAAGGTGAAGAAGATTTTCAACGCGGCTCTGGCCGATCGCAACCTGCGTCGCCTGTTTGAATACGTCGTGGCCATCAACAACGAGATGGATCGCGTCAACGCGATGGCGTCGGACCCGGTGGCCGGACAGCTTGTGGACTTCCTTGTTCCCAGCCTTGAACAGTACCGTTCACTCACGATTGCCGAGGCCGGACAACTCGCTCGCGAGCGTCTTGAGCGAATCAGCAAGGAGTTGCGTGAACTGCTGTCCCAGGCACTGAAGGTTCGCTTCGAGTCGCTGAACGCCCAGAAGGGTATCGTCTCGAAGGACGAGCAGGTCGAGCAGCTGAAGGACTCGGCGAGCAGCGCCCGCGCATCCGGCGCCTCTCTGGTCGTGGACAGCGAGCATCAGCTCTGGCCGTGGAACGGGGAATACTGGAAAGACGAACTCGGTTCTTACTATTATCCAATACAGTCCGCCTGCGAGCAGTGACTGTTTCAGGTTCCCTGCGAAGGTGGTCCGGATGCCCTGCAGCGGGTATCCCGATGGAGGAATTTATGAGGGGCCAGATTACGGTTGGGCTTGGAACGTCGATATTCCTTGCGCTGTTTACGGTGCTCGGCGCTTCAGTCGCGACGGCGCAGACCGCTCCCGAGCGAAACATCCAGTCTTTCTCGCTCTCCGACGAGGGTGACACGCAGACTACGTCCGTGGCCGATCTGCTCAGTTCCCAGGAGCAGGGCGAAGGCGGGAAGCCTCTTGATGTAAGAGGCATAAACGCGCGCGCGGGTGCGATGTCGGATGACAAGCTTGAAGCATCGATCGCCACGCTTAACGAGCTGATCGAAGAGACGGACGACGATGACCCCAGCAAGCCCGAGTACCTTGCCAGGCTTGGCGAGGTTTACTGGGACAAGGCCGAGAACTTCTTCAACAAGGCGCAGGGTAACGAACTGATGGCGCGTCTTCGCGCGGCCATCGAGGCTAACGACAGTGCCCGCATCGCCGCCATCGAGGCCGAGCAGAAAGACCTGATGGAGCAGCGCGAGTTCTGGCAGCTCGAATCCGTGTCGGCGTACCGTCGTGTCGTAGACAACTTCCCGGAGTACCCGGCCCTCGACGAGACCCTCTACTACCTGGGCTTCGCGCTTGTTCAGATGGGGCGTCAGGCCGAGGCGTTCCCGTACTTCGCCCGTCTGGTCAGGGAAGCGCCGAACAGCCAGTACGTCCCTGACGCGCTGCTGAACATCGGCGAGTACTACTTCAACGTCGGGCGCATGGAAGACGCCGAGAAGATGTACACCGAGGTCGAGAACTTCAAGGAAGCGACCGTATACGGCCTGGCCATCTACAAGAAGGGCTGGTGCTACTACAACATGGGCCTCCACGAAGAGGCAATGAACCAGTTCCTGGTCGTCATCGACTACGCCAAGTCCGATGCCGCCGTAAAGTCGGGCTACGGCCGTCAGCTTTTGAAGGAAGCGCAGCGGGACCTGGTCATGGCGTACTCGCGGGTCGGTTCTCCCGACAGCGCAATCAAGGTCTTCAAGGCGATCTCCCCGGATGGCTACATGGATCTCGCGCAGAAGCTGGCCGAGGGTTACGCGGCACAGGGCGAGTTCCAGAAGTCATCCCGTCTGTATAAGAACATCATTGCGGAGTACGCTGGCCGCGACGATGCGTGGCGTGTGGTCGGATTCCAGGTTTCAATCTTCGAGAACGCCTACAAATCGGGCGTCAAGAAGGACGTCGTCGAAGAGGCCAGTCGTCTGATCGGTCTTCTTGACAAGTACCGCGCCATTGCTCCGAAGGAATACATAGATCCGGCGATGGCCCAGGCCGAGGAACTGATCCGCGTCGTGGCCACGACGTACCACACCGAGGCGCGCAAGACCAAGGAAGACGCCACGCTTGAGTTCACCCATAAACTGTACAACGAGTACCTGCGCCTGTTCCCGAACGCGAAATACGCGTATGAGATCACGGTTAACTACGCGTACCTGCTGCAGGATATCGGTGAAGACGCCCTCGCCGCGGAGCGGTTCTCCCAGATCGTGGCGATGCGCCCGGATGGAGCGCTGGCTCTGGATGCCGCGCACGCAGCCGTCCTGTCCTACAACAAACTGGTCGAGAATCAGGAAAACAGGGCGAAATCGGACGACACGACTGACACCGAAAAGAAAGAGATTTCCGAGTTTGACCAGAAGCTGATCGCGGCGGCCGAAACCTATCTGAAGATGGCCAAGAAGGATTCCCCGGACGTGGTCGAGGCCCAGTTCGTCAAGTCGATGGCCTACTACCGGGCCAACTACTTTGACGAGGCCGCGGTCGGCTTTAAATTCATCATCGACGAATTCCCGGACCATGAAAACGCGCCCGACGCTGCGCGTCTGCTGCTGTCGTCCCTGGTGCTCAAGCGCGACATCACCGGGCTGAACATCGCTGCCGAAACCATCGCGGCCAACCCCCGCTTGATGAAGGGCGATGTGCCGGTCATCATCCGCAAGATCGAGGAGCAGAAGGACTTCAACGCCTGCTTCGAGTTCGAGCAGAAAGGCCTGAACAGCCGAGCGGCCGAGTGCTTCCTGGCTTACGTCGACAAGTTCAAGAACACGCCACTGAAGGACCGCGCGCTGATCAATGCCGGTAACAACTTCTTCAAGGCGCGCCGCATCAACGACTCCCTGAAGGCCAACCTTCAGTTGTTCCGCGAGTTCCCGAACTCCGAACTGGCCGCGAGCGCGCTGTACAAGATCGCGGATACCTACAGGCGACTGGCCGTCTACTCCGAGGCTGCGTACTTCTATGAAAACTTCGTGGAGCTTTACCCGAAGCACGAGCTGGCGGAAGAAGGTCTGCGATTCGCATCCCAGCTTCGGATGGGCCTCGGCGACTACGATACGGCGATCAAGGATCTTCGCAAGTACATAAAGATGTTCCCGAAGTCTGATTACGTTGCCGGCATCGCGCTCGACATCCCCGGGATCCTGCTGAAGCAGGACAAGGTCTCGCTTGCGATCAAGGATTACAACGATTACCTGGCGAAGTACAGCCAGTCAGGTGGAATCGATCGTCGTCTGATGGCTCTTCTCAGGCTCGCGCAGGCCTACCGTAAACTCGGCGGGTACAAAAACCTCATCGCCTCCAGGAAGGGGTATGACAAGGTTGTCGAGGTTTACGACGGCCTTTCCGATGACGACAAGAAGAAGGTCTCTCCGATCGGCTTGACCGCCGTGGCCGAGGCGATGTTCATCAAGGGCGAGGAGGTCCTGGCCGCGATGCGCGCGATCAAGCTTTCGGGCTCGATGAAAGCGGTTTCCGGACAGATCGCCGAGAAACTCGGCCTGGCCGAAGAAGCAATGAAGATATTCAATACGGTTGAGCAGTTCGGGCAGCCCAACTGGACGATCGCCGCATACTCGCGCAAGGGATTCGGATTCCAGGAACTGGCCGAGACTATCGAAAGCACCCCGGCACCGCGCAATCTGTCCGTGGAACAGAAGCAGTATTTCCGCGAAGGAATGAGCGAGAAGGCGATGCCGATCTGGGACAAGGCGAAGGACGCCTTCCGCGAGTGTGTGCAGCTCGCCCAGAAGCTGAAGTGGTACAACCGATACTCCGAGGAGGCGGAAGACGCCTTGATGAACCTGGATCCCGACTTCAGGGCACTGCCCGACATGCGTCCGGTTCCGTCGTTCTTCTCGGTGTTGAGCGGAAAGATGACCCTTCTGGCCGAACGCGATGGCCTCGAGATTCCCAAGTGGTCGGACGAGAGTCTTGAGACCAGAGTCAGGGATGCGGCGGCTGCTGCCGACGCGACGCCATCGGCCTTCTACAACATGGGCGCGTGGTTGATGTCGACCGGACGCAGTTCCGAGGCGCGCGGCTGGTTCGACAAGGCGCTGGCGGCAAAACCCGATTTCGACAAGGCTCAGGCGGCGATCGGAATGCTTCTGGTCGACCAGGGTAAACGCCAGGAGGCCGAGACCTGGTTCGCGAAGGCGGTCGAGGTCGATGAAGCAAACGCGATCGCCAACGCATACTACGGATGGCAGGCCGTCAACTCCCGTGAGTTCACCCGCGCCGTCAACCTCGCGCGCGTGGGCCTTATTTCCGATCCCGACAGTCGTGACGCGTACGCTGTCCTGGCCGCGGCGTACCTCGGAATGGGACAGATTGATGCCGGTCTGCTGGTCGCGCGTAACGCGATCGGCCTTGACGCCAACGATGGACAGATTGAAAACCTGATGGGCGTGATGTTCCTGAAGCAGGATGAGGTCCGGCAGGCTGTGAAGATGTTCGAGAAGGCGACCATCGATTCGCCGAACCTCTACGAGGCGTGGATGAACCTTGGGCTGGTCACCCTGGGATACAAGGACTTCGCCACGGCCGGCGACGCCTTCCGCAAGGCTCTGGCATTGAGGCCGGCCAGTGTCGAGGCAAGGATGTCCCTGGCCATCGTCGAGCGCGGAACGGATCGCGGCGAAGAGGCCTTGAAGATTCTGACCGAACTCGTGAAGGAATCTGATTCTCCGGAGCTGCACTTCAATCTCTGCGTGTTGTTCCAGGAGAACCTGGCTCAGGAAACGAAGGCGCTTGAAGAGTGCGAAAAGTTCATCGCGACGGCGCCGCAGGATCACCCGAGACGCAGGGAAGTTCTTAAAAGAATTGAGGGTATCAAGTTGACCATCGAGGCTCTCGGCAGTTCCGTCGATCAGGGCACTGGCGAGGCCCCGGCAGCCGAGCCCCCCGCGGAAGCGCCGGCACCGGTGGTCGAATGATCCTGTGACGAACGCGACGGCGGCCGCGGACTATCATGCCGCGGTTGTTTTTTTGGGGATTGGGGTTTACGATTTGGGCCGAGCGAGGTGCCTTATGAAAAGACTGATGATGATTCTGGTCGCTCTTGTCGCGCTGGGTGTTGTTCCGTTCGCGTCCGCGCAGGAAAAGGCCGGCGAATCGCAGGTCACGGAGATGAGCTTCGAGGGCGACGTGGTCGAGGCCCAGTTCCTGCGTCCGGACCAGGGAGTCACCGAGGGCCTCATCCGCAAGAAGAAGAACAGCCTGATCAAGCTCAGGACAGACTTCGTTGACGAAATCCTGAAGTCCGCAGAGGACCTTTGACATTTTCCGGGGGTGACATGGACGGCAAGACGCCCACCATCAGAGTTCAGATCTTCGAGGGCGACCAGATTCGCGAGGAAGTCTTCACCCAGGCGAAGATCCGTATTGGAACCTCGGGGCAGAACCACCTGCGTCTGACCGATCCGACGGTCTCACGTCAGCACGCCGCGATTGAGGTTACGCCTTCGGGCGAGGTCATCCTGACCGACCTCGAGACAACCTCCGGGACCATTGTCCAGGGTAAACGGGTCAAGCAGACAACGCTTCGTCCCGGTTATGAGATCCTGGTGGGCTCGACGCGGCTTGTCGTTGACTACGTGGCGGACGCCTCCGTCCTGAAGGTCGGGGCCGATCTGCCGGCCGCCGTATCGCAGGAGGACCTCAAGACCGGCAAGTTCGGTGTTGACGTCAGCGTTCAGTGGGGCGAGTACCCGCTTCAACACGACTTTTTCCCGGCCGGCACTACGGTCAGGGTTGGCGAGGGTCCGAAGGATCAGATCTTCCTTCCGCAGGAAGTCACCGGCACGCAGTCGTTCGCATTCCTGGTTCCGGACGAGAAGTTCTTCAGCATGAACGTGTCCGGCGAGAACGTCGACGCCGACTTTCTTGTCGATGACAAGATCATCCGCCTCCCCGAGATGAAGCGTCGAGGGCTGGTGGTGAATGATTCGTTCGTCAGGATTGATCATCGCACCGCCGCCCGTGTCAGGTACGGCGAGTTCACGTTCGTTGTCGGCCTGGCCAGTCAGCCGCGTGTATCTTCAGGTTCGTGGTGGAAGCGCTTCAGCATGCGCGAACACGTGTACCTGATGATTTCGCTGTTGTTCCACCTTGCGGTTGCACTGCTGGTCGCGCTTGTCCCGGAACAGCAGATCACGATGAACAAGGATCCCTACGACCGTGATACCCGCGCGTTGCGCAAGGTTCAGGTCGCCATGATGGAACGCAAGGTCGACGAGGAAGAAAAGAAGAAGGAAGAACAGGAAGCCCGCAAGCGACTGGACGAGATGAAGGACCAGCCGAGCGACGGGACGAATGAGCGGCTTGATCGCACCCAGCCAACTGAAAAAGAGACGTCCAAGCTGGTTCCAGCGAACGCCGACGTCGACCGGGCTGTCGCCAACAGCGCGATGACCGAGGTTCTTGGTCAGCAGGAGGCCATGATCGGCCGCCTGCTTGATTCGGCCGGTTCCGGACTGGGTGGCGGCACCATGGGTATCCGCGTCATCGGCGATACCGGAATGGACGCGGACCTGGCCAGTTCGCTTGGCGCCTTCGGCGGCATGGGCGGCGGTGGCGGCGGTGGCGGGTTCCAGGGGACCGGCGCCTGGGGCGGCGGCGGCGGTGAATTTGCTCCGGCCGACCTGCGCGGTATTTCCGGCCTCGGCAAGAAGGACGCCGAGGGCGCTTCAGCCAACGTAAGGTTCAAGAAGGGCGCGGGCGCCCCGAAGATTTTCGCTGGCGACATCTCGATCAAGGGCGAACTCGATCGCGAGACTGTCAGGCGCTACATCCAGACCAAGATGGACCAGATCCGATACTGCTATCAGCAGGAACTCCAGAAAAACCCGGACCTGAAGGGCCAGATTAGCATGCAGTGGGTCATTCTTCCGAATGGCAACACCGCGTCGATCAGGGTCGCGGGCAATACGATGGGCAACCAGGAAGTCGGCCGTTGCATCGAGCAGCGCGTCGGAACCTGGCGTTTCCCCGCTCCGAAGGGCGGAAACCCGGTTCAGGTCACCTATCCGTTCATCTTCAAGGTCACGAACTAGGCATGGCCCTCGCAGAGGTTGCTGACATGACTGCCAGAAATACAACGTTAATCTTGGTAATCGCCTTGATCCTGCCGGTTGTTGCCGGTTGTTCGAAGGCACGCAAGGACTCGATCTCGGCCTGCAACCACGGCATCGGGAGGCTTCAGGCCGGTGAGATCAACGAGGCTCAGGACGCGTTCGAGAAGGCCATCCGACTTTACCCTCGCAATCAGATCGCGCATTTCCAGTTGGGAACGTTGCTGATGCTTGAGAAGAAAGACTACGCGGGTGCGCGGCGCGAGTATTCGACGGCCATCGATTTGAATCCGCGGGACGCCGAGGCGGTCTACATGATGGGCCGCCTTGAACTTCAGGAAGACAATATGGACGCTGCGCTGATGCGTTTCCAGGAAGCGCTCAGGATTGACCCGGCGCATGCGGGCAGCCTTCATTATTCCGGAGTGGTGATGCAGAAGAAGGGGAAGCTGGACGAGGCGGACGAACTGTTCCGCGCCGCTATCGCCGCGAATCCGCGTTACGCCAGGTCGTTTAATTCGCTCGGGCTGATGTACTACGAGACCGGGAACTACGATCAGGCGATTGCCGTCTTCAAGGAGGGCGTGCGCCTCAGTCCGGATGATGCCGACCTGCATCACAACCTTGGTCTGGCCTACCTGACGGTTAACGAGGTCGACAAGGCGGTTGACGAACTGCTCGCCAGTCTGGAACTCGATCCCGAGAACTCGACAGCGGCGTTCAACGTCGCGAATGCTTTGATTCGCCAGCAGAAGTTCAAGACCGCGAGTTTCTTCCTGAGCCGTCTGATCGTCACGCCGGATCTGGATGACCCGGATCTTCTCGAGCCGGCGAAGCTCATCTACACCAGCCTTCAGAACGCCATGGCCCAGGGGATCGGGCTTCAGTAAACCAGTTTCCCGCCACGGCACACATGGATCGGCCGACCTGCCAGTGTCATTCCATCAAACAGACTCCATCCGCACCTGGATCGGATATCGGCGTTCGATACGTGCCAGGACGATTCGGGATCCCAGACCATCAGATCGGCTCGAAGACCGACCTCAACGCGTCCACGGTCCTTCAGCCCGAGGATTCGGGCCGGGCCGCCCGACAGGAGGCGCACGGCGTCCGCAATGCCCAGTCGTCCATCCTGGACTTGCTTGAGGGTCCAGGGCACCAGCGTATCGACACCAGGAACGCCGGACGGAGCCAAAGGCCACGGACTGGTTTTCTCGTTTGGAAGGTGAGGCGCATGGTCTGTGGCCAGACAGTCGATACGGCCGTCAATCAGAGCCTGGAACAAGGCTGCCCGGTCGCCCTCGGTCCTGAGAGGCGGGTTCATCTTCGCGAAGTCGCCCGCTGTCGCGGTCATCGTGTCCGAGAATGCCAGGTGATGGGGTGCGGCCTCGCAGGTGATCCCGCCGGCAGCCTCGATTATCTCGAGCTCGGATACCGTGGAGACGTGACACACGTGGAAGCGCATGCCAGGCCGGTAGATTGACGCTATCTGACGGACGGCGGCCACGGCGGCCTGTACCGGCCTGAGCGCGAGATGGTCGCGGGCGGACCTGCCCGGGCCGAATGCCCGCGCGGCTTCGCGCAAGACATCCTCGGACTCCGCGTGAAAAACGAAGAGGCAGTCGAGCGCGGCCGCGGCACGGGCGACGGTCTCGATGTCACACAGCATCGAACCGGTGGTAGCGCCCAGAAAC
>Ga0209201_1001580_pt1 | contig 25488 bp, 15 predicted proteins | sample AD_UKC055_MetaG_FD_184411 | JGI IMG/M metagenome (GOLD analysis project Ga0209201, IMG submission 184411) | Active sludge microbial communities of municipal wastewater-treating anaerobic digesters from USA - AD_UKC055_MetaG (SPAdes) (version 2) | ecosystem: Engineered > Bioreactor > Anaerobic >...
CTACACGGTTGACACGGTGAGCGTGGGCGGGACGGCGGCGGGCACGTTTGGCAGTAAGGACGTGGGCACGGGCAAGGCGGTGACGGTGACGGGCAGTACGCTGAGCGGGGCGCAGGCGGGCAACTACTCAATCACACAGCAGACCGGTTTAACGGCCAGCATTACGCCCAAGGCGCTGACGGTGACGGGGTTGACGGCGAGCGCGAAGGTGTATGACGCGTTGCTGACGGCGCCGCTGGGTGGGAGCGCGGCGTTGCTGGCGCCGGAGACGCCCGGGACAGGCACGACCGGCGACGGCAAGCCCTACACGGTTGACACGGTGAGCGTGGGCGGGACGGCGGCGGGCACGTTTGGCAGTAAGGACGTGGGCACGGGCAAGGCGGTGACGGTGACGGGCAGTACGCTGAGCGGGGCGCAGGCGGGCAACTACACGGCGACGCAGCAGACGGGCTTGACGGCGAACATCACGGCCAAGGCGCTGACGGTGACGGGTTTGACGGCGAGCGCCAAGGTGTATGACGGGACGACGACGGCGCCGCTGGGCGGGAGCGCGGCGTTGCTGGCGAAGGAGGAGCCCGGGACAGGCACGACCAGCGACGGCACGCCCTACACGGTTGACACGGTGAGCGTGGGCGGGACGGCGGCGGGGACGTTTGCCGACCGGCATGTGGGCAATAACAAGGCGGTGACGGTGACGGGCAACACGTTGAGCGGGGCGCAGGCGGGCAACTACACGGCGACGCAGCAGACGGGCTTGGCGGCGGACATCACGCCCAAGGCGCTGACGGTGACGGGGCTGACGGCGAGCGCCAAGGTGTATGACGCGACGACGACGGCGCCGCTGGGCGGCACGGCAGGGTTGCAGGGGGCGGAAGCGCCGGGCGGGCCGACCGATGACGGCAAGCCCTACACAGGGGACGACGTGGCGGCGGCTGGCACAGCCGCAGGCGCCTTTGCGGACCGGCACGTGGGCACGGGCAAGTCGGTGACGGTGACGGGCAACACGCTGAACGGAGCTGAAGCGGGCAACTACACGGCGACGCAGCAGACGGGCTTGACGGCGGACATCACGCCCAAGGCGCTGACGGTGACGGGTTTGACGGCGAGCGCCAAGGTGTATGACGCGACGACGACGGCGCCGCTGGGCGGCACGGCGGTGTTGCAGGCGGCGGAGGCGCCGGGCGGGCCGACCGATGACGGCAAGCCCTACACGGGGGACGACGTGGCGGCGGGTGGTACAGCCGCAGGCGCCTTTGCGGACCGGCACGTGGGCACGGGCAAGGCGGTGACGGTGACGGGCAACACGCTGAGCGGGGCGCAAGCGGGCAACTACACGCCGACGCAGCCGACCGACTTGACGGCCAACATCACGCGCAAGGCGCTGACGGTGACGGGGCTGACGGCCAACAACAAGGTGTATGACGCGTTGCCGACGGCGCCGCTGAGCGGCACGGGGGTGTTGCTGGGGAAGGAGGCGCCGGGTGGGCCGACCGATGATGGCAAGCCCTACACGGGGGACGACGTGGCGGCGGGCGGTACGGCGGCAGGGACGTTTGCGGACCGGCATGTGGGCACAGGCAAGGCGGTGGCGGTGACGGGCAACACGCTGAGCGGGGCGCAGGCGGGCAACTACACGCTGACGCAGCAGACGGGCTTGACGGCGAACATCACGGCCAAGGCGCTGACGATTGACGGCCTGAGCGCAGCGGACAAGTTTTATGACGGCACGACCGCTGTGGTGCTGAATGGTTCGGGCGAGTTGCTGGCAGCAGAAGCTCCGGGCGGGCCGACCGATGACGGAAAGCCATACACTGGAGACGACGTTTCGGCGCAGGGCACGGCGGCGGGCGTGTTTGCGGATCGGAACGTGGGCACGGACATTGCGGTCAACATCAGCGGGGTGACGTTGAGCGGGGACCAGAGCGGCAACTACACGCCGTCCCTGGCGGTGAAAGGAAACATCCTGAACACCAAGACGGATGCCTCGACCACGACGATTGTGGACGCGAACAGCGAGAATTTTGGCCTGTGGCTTAACAACGGCACGCTGATGGCCAACGCTAGCGAGAGCATCAATGGGACGGGGACAGTGACGGTGAACAACGGTGGGACGCTGGGCGGGATTGGGAAAGTGGGGGCGATTGCGGTAGAGAGCGGCGGGGTGCTTTCGCCGGGGGAATCGGAGTTGGAGATAGGCACGCTGGGGGTGGGGGGCGACGTGACGCTCAAGAGCGGCAGCAGGACGAAGGTGGAAGTGAATCGGAATGGTGGCAGTGAGCTTTCGGACCAGGTCGCCGGTATTGGCACTTTCACCGCAGGGGGCACCCTCGAGGTGGCCAACCCGGGCGCTGATCTCTTGCCCGGAGACGAGTTCCTCCTGTTCAGCGCCGGGACTTACAACCCTGAGGGTGAGTTCACGATTGGCCCTGCCAATCCGAACAACGACCCCGACCTGGCGTGGGACACCAAGGCGCTGAAGGAGCGAGGCGTGCTGGGAGTCCATCGGCACCCCAAGGCCACGGAGGTACACTACAAACGGGCGGTGGGGGTGTCGTTGAAGATACTGCTCAAGCCGACGATGTACACCAATGACATGGACGGGGACACGGTAGTGCTGGAGCGTTTTACAGAACCGGTGAAGCATGGTGTGGTTACGACCAACGCGACGAGGCTGTTCTATACGCCGGTGAGCCACGAGAACGACAACTTCCACTTTTACGTGACGGACGGTCGTGGGGGCAAGGGCGACGCGCACTTTTACGTTTGGGTGACCAACTACGTGCAGAACCTTGAGATTGTGGAGATCAACGGCAGCAACAGCGTGAGTTTCTATGGGGTTCCGGGCTACGAGTATATTATTCAGCGTTCGGCCGACCTCAAGAACGGTCCTTGGAGTGACATAGCGACGCAGGCTTGCTCGTCCAGCGGCTTGTATCAGTACATGGAACAGCCTCCTGGCAGTCCAGTCTTTTACCGGGCGCGCACTCCGTGAGCTGGTTTGTCCGGCGGGATGCCGGTGGCTGACGCGGAAGAGCCGGGGCTTGGGGGGCGGGCATTTCTGTCCGCCGTCCTTGTTCCGGGGGAGTGAGGTCTTGGGGTTCTTGCGGGAAGGCTATGCGTGGGGTGGCAAACCAGACCCGTGAATCAGGCCAGTAATCCGTGCAAGGCGTGTGAAGGATGCTGCCGCGTCCATGCGGGGAACAAGTCGGTCCTGGGCTGTCTTTTGCGAGCCAGTTCATCCTGACAAGGATGAAAGAAGGTAGCCGAAGGTCGCCGGGGGAAAGGGGGCGGCGACCTTCGGAAACCGGCGCCTTTGACCCCACCACCCCGGCAGGGGTGGATCGTCCCGGGTGCGAGGCGTCGGCTTCATGCGGGTTGGTTCTGCCACGCCTGCCGGGGTGGAACACCTTTTACTCCGCGTACCGGTGGTCGTTTCCCCCTGCCACCCCGAAACGACCAACCGGCTTACCATCTGCCAACCCTGCCGGGTTGGTGCGGAGCGGAAACCGAGGCAGAAACCCGCCAGACCGTGTCCTGGCTGTGGGCTTGATGCGCCCCCGCCGAACCGACAAAACATTGACGGGTGCAGGACCGATTTCTTCCGTCCCTGTAGTTCAGTGGCCTGTTCGGCTTGGAAGTATATGAGACGCCATATACCGCGCCAGCCAGGTCTCATTAACACCTCGCTTTAGCGGGGTGCCTGGACCGCCGATACTGATGAAACCGTTTCAACGGTTTCCTCCTGGCGCCACTCCAGGCCGTAGCGCTCCACCAACCGCTGGAGCTCCTCAGAAAAGCTGCGCCGGCGGTGATGTTCCTCTTGCCTGGAGATATACCCGCCGACCGCCGCAACTGCGGAGTGAGAGACGGAAAAGACCCCGTAGCCGCGCCCCCAGGCGAACTTCCCCGGCAGCAGACGGCTCTCGCTGATCCAGTGCGAGCTGGCACCTTTGAACAGTTGCATTGTCTCCTCGATGGAAAGGCGCGTCGGCAGGTCCACCAACGCATGCACATGGTCGGAATTGACGTAATTAAGCTTCAGGTAAATGCCCTTCTTGCGGGCATAAGTGTTCAGGAAACCGGAGAGCTTAATGGCGGCATCCCTGGTTAGAAGGGGCCGACGCTCCAAGGTAGCCCAGACCAGGTGCAGCCAGACGCGGGAGTAGGAATGCAGCGACATGCACAGTGAATACCGAGTTCTATGGCGCGCGGCAACCGAGGAAACCGTTGAAACGGTTTTCCTGGCTCACCGGGCCACGCAACACCCCGCTGAAGCGGGGTGTTAATGACACGTGCCAGCAGTGCCGAAGAAATCTGTCCTGCGCCCACATTGACTTAGACATTGACAGAGGACCTCCGGATGGCTAAAATTAGTCGTATTATGTGGTGCAGTGTAGGCCAACAGGTAGGCTTTATCCTGCGGTGGCGTTGGAGTGCATGCGGCTTCTGGCTCGGCGCACCTACAGTATCGCCGATGCTCAAATTACAGTGTTTACTGTATATGCAAAATTGAGTGCCCGTGAGATAAATGGAGGCGTCGCTGGATGAAACCAACTGTGCGAAAGATTGAGACTATGAAAGATTCAAGTACGGAAGTGAGAAGCAACGCGCGCCGAAGGACCCGTAGAGCGGGGGGCGGCAGGCCCACCAGCGTCTTTAGGGCCAGTGCGACTCTGATTTGCTGCCTGGTCTTGTCGTTGACCTTGCCGGCATCGGCGGCAAGCTGGGGCCCCTATGACCTGACGCAGTCGCGAAATATCATATCTCCCAGTTACCAATCGACTACTCTGAACTACGGCTGGCACACAACCACAGCGGGGTACGGTGCTTGTCGAATCGTGTTGAAGGCGTCCGATTCGTATATGGCGCATATGCCGGCTGCCGCGCTCGTTACGGGATCAACATTCACTGCCGCCTATACCCGGGGTGGTACATATAGCACCACCGCTGATAATCCGGTGAACATCTTCAGGATCAGCCAGACGTGGGATCCCGCAACCGTGGCCTGGAACTCACCTTGGGGTGCGGGCGGAGCCTACACGGGCGTAGGCACAAGTGCGCAGTCTGTCGTCTATCCGGCGGAGGGCACTGTTTACACCTTCTCACCGGGAGCAAGCTACAACTTCCCCTATGGGGTGATGATGAAGGGCAACCAAGAAGGTAGCATTACCTACAGGAAGCGATTTCTCAATAGCGGCCCCTATCCCACGCTAAGAGTCAACTATACCCCCCCGGCTGGCACGGCGAACGGGAACATTCGGAGCTGGGCCTATCTTGGGCACTACGCACAGGGCGTGACTGCCGACCACGTGACGCGCATCAATACGGATCACGTTTCTGGCACGTATGGCGGCGTGAGCGTTGACGAGACCACAATAGCGCCCAATGCGGCCAACGGCTCCACCGGATACAGCTATGGCAACTCCTACGGAACCTATCAGTGGAAGCAAGGGACCGGGAGCGCGGATGTGGTAAACCTGCTGGAATCCGGATTCTATAATGCGGCCACCAAGGACAACGGCACCACCTATGCCGCAGTCTATATGTACTACACCGGCGACACCAGCAGCACATCGTACATCGGATGGGGATCTGACGATGACTGCAAGATTTATGTGAATGGAGTGCTGCGGGGCTCTTTCCTCGGCAACGGGCGTGGTGCTTCCGCCGACAATGATTTCAGTGGACCTTTCACCCTCACGCAGAACACGTGGTACCGCGTGCTGCTGAAGGTGGAGAACGGCGGTGGCGGCTACGGCTTGCACCTGCGTTTTGCCAACGCGAACCGTACGGCGCGCAGCGGGTGCACCTTCTACACCACCGATGCGACCGCGCCGAGCGCACCTTCGAGTTTGGCGGCGGCTGGAGTCACCAGCGACGTGTGGCAGAACTCGGTTCCCGCGCCGACGTTCACCTGGACCTCGGGGACCGATTCGCAGGGCACCGGTCAGGGCGTGTCGGGCGTTCGCGGGCAGAAGTATTACTTTGGCACCAGCAGCGGCGGCACGCCGGGCACATTTCAGACGGGCCTCAGCTATGCTCCAGGAACACAGACCGACGGGATCAAGTACTTCAGAGTGGACACGGTTGACTACGCGTTGAACGAATCCGGCGTGGCGACCTTCATCTTCAAGTATGACGCCACCGCGCCCTCAGCAGCCAGTCTGAGCATCGGCACAATCGGGACAGATAGCATCTCGGTGACTGGGGACGGCACGGATGCCACTTCGGGGGTGAATGCTTCCAGCGGCTACAATTACAGCCGGACCGGCGCGAGCGACAGCGGTGCCAAGGGCACCACTCACACGTGGACCGGCCTGTCGCCCAACACATTGTACGAGGGCCTGAAAGTCACAGTCAGCGACCAGGCTGGCAACACGACGGCCTCCTCGGAGCACAGCAAGTACACGTTGATCCAGACGCCGGCGGGTGTGGCTTTTGGCATGATCACGCTGAACAGCATTGACGCGGCGCCCAGCGGCACACTGAACAACCTGACGGCAGGAACGTCGGGCGTGCGAGTGTCGAACACCACGGCCGGCAACGATTCGGGCTGGGAACAGGATACGAGCGGTTATACGTCATCCGGACTGAGCGCCAACACGGCCTATAGCTTCGTGGCTCGCGCAAAGAATGCGGATGGGATCGAGACCGGTGACTCGGCAACGTTTAGCAAGTACACGCTGATTGAGACGCCGGCGACACCTACGTTTGGCAACGTCACCACTGATTCCATCGAGCTAAACACCTCCGGCCTCTCGAACCCCACGGCCGGCAGTTCGGGAGCGTATTTCGATTCGACGACGGCGGGAGGGGACGGCGGGATCAACGGGTGGGTATCAGGGACTACAGATACGGCTACCGGGCTTTCCGCCAATACCGAGTACACCTTCCAGGTGATGGCCCGGAACGGGGATGCGGTGGAAACGGGTTACTCCGGCACAGCGAGCAAGTACACGCTGATCCAGACCCCGACGGGCGTGTCCTTTGGCACGATTACGGAGACCAGCGTTGCCGCGGCGCCGAGCGGCACGCTGAACAACCTGGCGGCAGGGAGTTCGGGCGTGCGAGTGTCGAACACAACCGCCAGCAACGATTCGGGCTGGGAGCAGGATACGAGCGGTTATACGTCGTCCGGGCTGGTTGCCAACACGGAATACACGTTTGTGGCCCGCGCCAAGAATGCGGATGGGATCGAGACCGGTGACTCGACCAGTGCGAGCGCATGGACATTGTCGGTGCCGCCGGGGGCGGGCAGCGTGACGCCAGACAAGCCCAATCCGTGCGCGGACGATCCGGTCACCTGGGCTGCGCCAGCCGGTTTCGGTGCGGGCAAAGTCGCCAAGTACAAGTACGTGTGGGACCAGAACCCGACGCACACCTGGACGGAGTCCGAAGGCGACTGGTCCAGCGGCACAATCCAAACCTCGCCTGCGGGCACTGGCACCTGGTATCTGCACGTCAAAGGCTACAACGGCGCGAATATGGGGAATGGTACCTACGACTACGCGGTGACTATAGCCCCGCCCTCGGTTGGCGGCACGACTTCGGCTGCGCCATAGAGATCACAGATGTTTTAACCATAAGAGGTGAGCATGAAAACGACACACGCAAATCTGATGGGCGGTCAACTGGCGCAAGCGTTCACAGCCGGGGCGGTGCGGTGCGGGCGCGGACTGTTGGCGGCCACGGCCTTCCTCTTGCTGGCGGTGTTGCCGGCGGAGGCTGACACGCTTTACTGGGATATGAATGGAACGGCCAGCGGTTGCGGCAACGTGGGGGGGACGTGGAGCACCGGCGGCGGCAACTGGAACAGCGGCATAGCTGGCAGCTCTTCAATGGACGTCTGGGAGGACGGAGACCTCGCCACCATTTCCGCCGGCAATGACGGCACGGGGACCTGGACGATAACCATCAGCGGAACGGTAAAGACGCCCAGGATCACCTATGGCGGTTCGCTGGATACCGGCAACTATGGTGGACTAGTGAGTATTGCGGGTGGAGTTCTGCACTTTCAGGACGTCGCGACGGGGCACATCACATACAGTACCGGGCATTCTACCGTGGGGGAGAGGACGATAAGCTCCCAGATATCGAGCGACGTCCTGGACACTGGCTTTTCAGTAGGTTCCTCGCTGGGCGGCGATTATGTCACCGTCATCAACAACACGGCGAACAATTGGTACGGCGCTTGCGATATCCGCTCCGGCACAGTGAAGCTGGGGGCGGCAGGTGTGATCCCGGACGGTTCGGTGGTCCAGACGGCCGGCGGCGGCGGCATACTGGACATGGCTGGGTACTGCGAGACGGTCAAGTCCATCGTGGGCAGTGTTACCGTCAACCATAACAACTGCACCCTGACCATCAATGCGCCCAGCGGGGAAGTGTATTCCGGAGTCATCAGCGGCACGGGCAACCTGATCAAGAATGGCACGGGGGCGTGGACGATGACCGGCATTAACACGTACAGCGGTTACACGGATGTGAACGCCGGCAATTTGATCCTGACCGGCTCGCTTGCGAGCGGGGATGTTGACGTTGTTTCCGGCGCGACGTTGAGCGGCACGGGGACCGTGTACGGCCCCGCGGATATCCAGAGCGGCGGGACCTTGTCGCCGGGCCTGAGCAGCGCGCCTGTCGGCACGTTTACGCTGGGGAGCGTTCCGACGTTGAGCGGCACGGTGGCAATGGACATCAACAAGAGCGGGGCGACGCTGACGTCCGACAAGGTGGAGTTGACAACCGGCACGCTGACTTACGGGGGCACGCTCAAGGTCACGGCTAGCGGCGATACGCTTGCGCTGGGAGACACGTTTAATCTGTTTGATGCCAGCGCCTTTGCGGGCTCGTTCACGCTGGATCTGCCGGGTCTGCCGACGGGGCTTGTTTGGGATACCTCCACACTGCTGGTGGACGGCACCATCGTGGTCGCGTGCGACGGCACGCTCACGGCCAACGCCGGAGCGGACCAGGTAGTTTTCCGTGGGGGAGAGGGCGGGGCGGCGGCGCTGGGCGGCAGCCCTACCGCCAGCGGCGGCAGCGGCAGCGGCTACATCTACAGTTGGAGCCCGACGGCGGGCTTGAGTGATCCGACGGCGGCCAATCCGACCGCCGTGCCCGCCAGCACCACGATCTATACGGTGACGGTTACGGATGCGAATGGCTGCGAAGCTCCCAGCGACTCGGTCACGGTCACGGTGCGTGATCCGGTCAAGGTGTGCATCGGCACCAGCAAGGAAATCCTGCTTAACGGCGAAACCGGAAGCGGCATCCAATGGCAGTCCTCGGCGAACAACGTGGACTGGAGTGACCTCTCTGGGAAGACAGGCAAGCCGTTGAACACGGACCCGATTACCGGCACGACGTTCTTCCGGGCCAAGGTGACCAGCGGAACCTGTGCCCCGGCCTACTCGACTCCGCTGTTGATCAAGCTCACCCAGGGGCCGCTGACCTGGACTGGCGGCGACGACAATTGGGACTTCAGCACGCCCGGCCTTTGGCTGGATGGTGAGTCGTTCGGTGTAAGGTTCTGCGACAGTTACGTCACCTACCTCGATGACAGCGCCAGCGACGCCACGCCGGCCATAACGCTCGACGCGGCTGTCTCACCGGCGAGCGTGGCAAACAACTCGACGAAGGATTACACCATCTCGGGCACCGGCAAGATCAGCGGCAGCGGCGGCCTGACCAAGCTGGGCAGCAGCACGCTGACACTCAACACGGTGAACGATTACAGCGGCGCCACCACGGTCGGCGGCGGCAGGCTGTTGGTCAACGGCGCTATCGGCAGCGGGGCGGTGACGGTGCAGACCGGGGCGACTTTGGGCGGCCACAACGGCGTTATCGGCGGCGACCTTACCGTACAGAGCGGCGGCGTGCTCGATCCCGGGGCGGCGGCCGGGACAATAGGGCTGCTGAAGAGCGACGGCAAGAATGTGACGCTCAACAGCGGCAGCACGACAAAGGTGCAAGTCAACCGCAACGGGGGCAGCTCGCTTATGGACCAGGTCACCGGTATCGGCACCTTCACCGCGGGGGGCACCCTCGAGGTGGCCAACCTGGGCGCTGATCTCTTGCCCGGGGACGAGTTCACGCTGTTCAGCGCCGGGACTTACAACCCTGCGGGTGAGTTCACAATCAGCCCCGAATATCCGAACGACGACACCGAGCTAGCGTGGGACACCAAGGCGTTGAAGGAGCGGGGCGTGCTGGGAGTCCATCGGCACCCCAAGGCGAACCAAGTAGACCACGAGCGCGCCATAGGTACGTCGTTCAAGATTTACCTTAGCCCGAAGATGTACGCTGCGACCGACGCGGACGGGGACCCGGTAGAGCTGCAAAGCTATCAGACACCGGCGCACAATGGTGGCATAGTCACCACCGATTCGACCCGCCTCTTTTACCAGCAGGTGAACAACGAGCACGACTATTTTGACTTCTCCGTGACGGACGGCCGTGGGGGCAAGGGCAGCGCGCGCTTTTACGTGTGGGTCAAAGACTATGTGGGGAAGGTCACGATTTCGGACACGGCCGGAGGCGGGAAGAAGATCAGCTTCTATGGTATTCCCGGCTACTGTTACATCATCGAGCGTACGCCGGAAGCGAATCCTACCGATTGGACCACACAAGCGACCGTGAAACCCAATACAGCCGGCTTGGTCGAATGGGACGACCCGGCGCCTCTTACAGAGAAGGCTTTTTACCGGTCGCGGACTCTCAAAGTAGGTGAGACCTGTCCTCCTTGAGGGTGGTATATGCCGCGCCGGGGGCCTCAGCGGGCACTAGCGCCTGTTGGGAGCAGGTGGTGAACGATGCGTTGGTCCGCAGCAAGACCAACACAATACCGCCGCTGAACCAATCACACTGGTCCGGTGCCGGTGAATTTGTGGTTTTCATTCACCCGGTGTTTCTGCAAGGATTCCCCTCGAGTCAGATCAATGAACCGAGCCGTTTTCCTCGACCGCGATGGAACGATCATCGAAGATAAGAACTACCTCAGCCGGGTGGAAGAGGTGGTGATTTTCCCCGGAGCGGGGGCGGCTTTGGGGCAACTGTGCCGTGCCGGGTTCAAGCTGTTCATCGTGACGAACCAGTCCGGAGTGAGCCGGGGCTATTTTACGCTGGCGCAAGTCCACAAAATACACCAGCATATCCTCCGTGAGCTTGACCGTGAACGGGTGCGGTTCGAGAAGATATATATCGCGCCCGAGGCGCCTGGCGCGCCGAGCCGGGGCCGCAAACCCTCGCCGCAATTCCTGTTGGATGCGCGGGAGGAGTTTGGGGTGGACCTGGCGCAGAGCTATATGATTGGCGACAAACTGATTGATTTGGAATGCGGCTGGAATGCCGGAGTGAAGCAGTGTCTGCTGGTCCGCACTGGTTACGGGGCGGAGCTGGCAAACGCTGCGGCCGACAAACTGGCCGCCGCCGTTGTTGTGGACGATTTGCCCGCAGCGGCACAGTGGATACTCAGACAAACCTAAACCCGCGCCCCGCGGCGCAGGGCTCTTCCGAAACAGACTCCCAGGAGAAAGATTAAAGATCATGTGTGGTATAGTTGGATACGTTGGCAAAAGAGAAGCGACACCGTTGCTCATTGAGGGGCTCCGCCGGCTCGAATATCGCGGCTACGATTCGGCGGGCGTGTGCATTCAGGCAAACGGGGTGCTCCACGTGCGCAAACAGGTCGGGCGCGTCGAGGGCCTGGCTCAGTCGCTCAAGGCAAAGCCGGTCAAAGGGTCGCTAGGCATCAGCCACACGCGCTGGGCCACCCATGGCCTGCCCAGCGACATCAACTCCCATCCGCACCTGGACCAGTCCGGCAAGATCGCAATGGTGCACAATGGGATCATCGAGAATTATGCCGCGCTTCGCCACCGTCTCCAGCGCCATGGCCACCGTTTTCTGTCGCAGACGGACACCGAAGTCCTGGCCCATCTCATCGGTTATCACCTCGACAAGGCGCTGGCCCGGAATGGAGAGGTCACGCCTGAGCGCGTCACGCAAGCCATCTTCAACGCTACCCGTGAGGTCGAAGGCACCTACGGCATCGCCCTGATGCACGAGGGCCTGCCAGGCTACCTGTTCGGCGCGCGCCGCGGTTCGCCCCTCGTCGTCGGCGTCGGCAAAGGCGAGAACTTCCTCGCCAGCGACGTTTCGCCCATCGTCGCGCACACCCGCAAGGTGATCTACTTGCACGACGGCGACGTCGTCACCCTGACGGAGAAGGACTTCGCCCTGCAGGCGAAGAGCAAGGCGATCAAGCGCCCGGTCAACTCGGTGGATTGGTCCGCTGAGGAAGCGGAGCGCGGCAAGTATCCGCACTACATGCTCAAGGAGATCTTCGAGCAGCCCGGCCGCGTGGCCGAGGTGCTCCGGCGCACCCTCCGCCCTGCCAAGGGCAACGTTGAGTTCGAGGAAATGGCCCTCAAGCCCAGGGAGCTGGCCAAGATTGACCGCCTGATCCTGGTGGCCTGCGGCACGAGCTGGCACGCGGCGCTGGTGGGCGAATACGTCATCGAGACGCTTGCCCGGATGCCGGTGGAGGTGGAATACGGCAGCGAAATGCGCTACCGCGGCCGCCCCATCGAGAAGAACACGCTCATGGTCTCCATCTCCCAGTCCGGGGAGACCGCCGACACATTGGCGGCGATCCGCGGCGCCAAGGCCCAGGGCGCCCGCACGCTGGGCATTGTCAATGTCGTGGGCTCGACCATCGCCCGCGAATCCGACGCGGACATTTATATGCGGGCCGGACCGGAAATCGGCGTGGCCTCGACCAAGGCCTTTGAGATGCAGGTCCTGCAACTGACGCTCTTGGGCATTGCCCTGGCGCGCCAGCGCGGGGAGCTTTCACCGGCCGAGGGCCGCAAACTCGTGCGCGAGCTCCAGACCATTCCGGGCAAGATCGAGAAGATTCTGGCGGGCGACGCTCACCTGCGGAAGGTTTCCAGGAAGTATCACAAGGCGACCGATTTCCTTTACATGGGCCGCCAATTCAACTTTCCCGTCGCCCTGGAGGGCGCCCTCAAGCTCAAGGAGATTTCCTACATTCACGCGGAAGGCTATCCGTCGGCCGAGATGAAGCACGGGCCCATCGCGCTTATCGCGCCTGACTTTCCGAGCGTTTTCGTTATCCCACGGGACGCGATGTACGACAAGAACATGAGCAACGTGGAGGAAATCCGGGCGCGCAAAGGCCCGATCATCGCCATCGCGACAGAAGGCGACACCGAGATCACGCACAAGGCCAACGACGTGCTCTACGTCCCGCGGACGATGGACATCTTCCAGCCGCTGCTGACGGTGGTGCCGCTGCAACTGCTCGCTTACCACATCGCCGTCCTGCGCGGCTGCGACGTGGACAAACCCCGCAACCTGGCAAAGAGCGTCACCGTCGAGTAGCACCGGACGCCTGCCGAACCATTTGTGAAGTAAACAACAATGAACAATAACAAACTAGCAATGATCCCTGAACATACGCATAAGGACAATTCGCTGTGGCGCGGTTCACGACGTGGACTGGCTTTCGCCACCGCTCTTCTAATCGGAACCAGCCTGGTGCCGGCACGGGCCCAGCAGGCAGCCGCCCCGAGCGCGCCGCCCCCGCCCGCCAACCGGTGGGAAACCACCGCGGCAGCCGGATTCACGCTGACGCGTGGAAACAGCGACACCCTGCTGGCCACCCTGAGCCTGGACACCAAGCGGAAGTGGGAGCGCGATGAAGTCGCACTAGGCATCGCCGGCGGCTACGGCGAAGACGACAGTGTGAGAAACACCGAGTTTGTGAACGCCTTCGGCCAGTACAACCGGCTCTTGACGGAGCGTTTCTACGTTGGCTTACGGGCCGATTTCAACTACGATGGCATTGCGAACCTGAGTTACCGGGTGACCGTCAGCCCCTTGGCCGGGTATTACCTCATCAAGGAAGCGAGGACCACCCTGGCACTCGAAGCCGGCCCATCAGTGGTTTTTGAGAAGTACCAAAACCAGTCGGCGGACACTTACGCCGGCTTCCGGCTTGCCGAGCGCTTCGAACACAAGCTCACCGACACAACCAAGATTTGGCAGAGCGCTACCTACATTCCGCAAATAGACCGTTGGGCGGACAAGTACATCATCACGTTCGAAGCCGGCATTGACACGGCCATCACGAAGCAATGGAGTCTGCGGGTAGTCTTCCAGGACATCTATGACAGCGAGCCAGCCGCCGGCAATGATCGCAATGACATGCGCCTGATCGCGGGCACGGCCTACAAATTCTAACCAGCCGCGCGCGGCGGCTGCGGCAGCAGCCGGGAATCGCGCACGGCCCGAATTCACGCACGCCCGGTGGCGCAAATGGCGCCACCGGGCCTTTTCGCGTGCGACCGGGCGCATGTGCGAAGGCCCCCTTAAGGTTGCGGTCCCCGCTCTTGTTGCTATGTCTGGGGTGTCTCCCGGTTCAGCACCTGAATATGCTGGCGGATGGCGTCCACGAGGGCGTAGGGATTGGTCTGGTCCAGCCGGCGCAGAACACATTCCCAGCGGTAGGCGAAACTGCCGGCCGGGTCGTACTGGCAGTGCTTGAACAGATTGTCAAATGCACGGCGGCGTTTGCGATAGTCTCCCTGGATATGCAGGAACTGGTCGCGGAAGGCGTCAAGGTAGGCCATGGCGAAGGCTTCGGGATCGGGAACGAGCTTGTCACGGCTGTTGGCCGGCCGCGCATAGTGGGCAGCGAAAGCCGCCAGGGGCAGCTTGTACTCAACGAAGGCGCCAGTGTAGTCCACGACCAGGATTTCCGCCGGCAGTCCATCCTCGCCCTCACGTACCAACTCGTCGCCGTCGTCGAAGATGGGGCGTTTCTCTGCTTCCTGCGCCGCCCCCGGAGTCAGGCTGGCAGCTCCTGCCCGGCCCAAGAGCTCGTCCCCCTCGTGGGAGCCCGGAGGTTTCTCTACCTCCTGCGCGCGCCCCACAATCAGGTTGGAAGCCGCCGCCCGCCCCAGGAGCTCGGCCAGCCTGGCTCCGTATCCCGACCGGGCATACTTTAGCGGCGACAGTTTATCCGTGGCAGTGCCCGGCAGATACTCCCGCTCGAAGTAGAAAGTGCGGATCGCTTCGCCGCGGAATTGCTCGTTGGTGCCCTTATAGATTTCAATCAGACGACGCAGGCCAACGCGGCGGATCAGGTTCATCCGCAACTGGCGGCAGCCCAGGCGCCGGTCCAGGCAGTAGTCGGTGTAGTCGTCGCTCTCCCTGATCGCCCGCAGCAGATCCTTGCCTTGGTCCAGGCGCTCCCAGACGCTCCACTTTTGGAGGCGCATAAACCGCTTGATGGTGGCGCGCTCGCTCCGCGAATGAAACTCGGCCAGATACACGCCCCGGCGGCTGCCCTTCTGGGGCCGCCCCAGCGACAACGATTCGGGCACACAGCCCACGTTGATATAATCCAGGTCGCCGAACTCGCGGATGAAGTTGAAGATGACGCCTTGGGCCCGCGGGTCGCAAAGCCGCTGAAGCTCCTCATCCTCGGGGTGGCTCGCCGCTTCATCGAATACCGAGTCCAGGAGGAACTCCCCTTCCTCGAAACGCCCGCCGGGCAGCCACTCCACCTGCATATAGAACTCCGGGCTGAGGCCGCTCAACACTTGCTCCGTCTCCATCTCGTTGCCTTCGAGGAAGAGGGTCGAGACAATCTGCTCGCACCAGAAGCGGTTGTGAAAGTCGTCTGTGCGATAGGCTTCGAGCACGGCGGATTGAAAGCGGCTGCAGAGGTTCTCGAACTGCGCCCGCAGTTGTTCCGGGCTCAGTTGCGCATAGACCATGCCGGCGAACTGGCGCGCGCCGAACCGCCGCGCATCGGCGGCAAAGAAATCCAGTTCCGGATGCCCTAGCCGATTACGCAGTATGACATGATCGGCGATCTCCTGGAGATGGCGCGCCAAGCCGGGATCGTCCAGCCGGCCGAGGCCCTGGAACTCCTGGCAGGTCAGCCACCGGGTGCCGGTCAGGCGATTGTAGAAGTAGATGGGCAGGCCTTGAATGCCGACCTTCGAGGCTAGAACCAGCCGTTCCTTGCCCTCGCGCGTCTTGGGAATGGAGCTGAGGCGCCAGCACTCGCCGCGATGTTTGATGGCCTCCCGCACCCGGCGGTCCGCAACCGACAGGAACTTCACCTGCCGCTTGGACACCAGCGTCTGCAGCAGTTCGTCCCCGGCAAACGCGAGGTCCATGCGTTCAGGGTTGGGCCGGATGAGAATATGCTCGGGGTCAAACACCAGATCCACCGACTCGGCTGCAAGCTGTTCCTCCTCTTCCAGACTGAGCGGCGGCAGACCCTTCGCCAGGCGTCCCTGGTTGACGCGCTCAATGAAGCCCAGCCGTTGCACCGCGTGCACGCCGGGCGGTTGGGTCCAAAGGGCGCCGTAGGACGGGAACAGGCTGCCGATTCGAGTAATCTGTCGGCCCTGCTCGTCCCGCGCGAATGGGTTTGGTCCAATCAGTTCCAAATGCATGTTAACCTATCCTTCAGCTACAGGCCTAGCATACTCGCAGCCCGCGCAAAAGGCCAGCCAAAACCAGCCCCCGAGGAGCCCCGCTTTTCCTCCGTGCAATCCGCAACCGCTCCGGCTACAAAGAGCGTGATGAAAGTCATTGGCATTATTCCCGCGCGTTACGCCTCCACGCGTTTTCCCGGGAAGCCGCTTGCCCTGATCGCTGGCAAGCCGCTCATTCGCCATGTTGTCGAGCGCTGCCGGCAGGCCGCGTCGCTCGCCGAGGTGATTGTCGCTACGGACGACTCGCGGATCCGAGAGGTCGCACAGGACTTCTGCCGGACCGAAATGACCGCGCCCGATCACCCAAGCGGCTCAGACCGCATTGCCGAGGTGGCCGCGCGCTGCGCCTGTGACGCGATCGTGAACATCCAGGGGGACGAGCCGCTCATCGCCCCTGCCGTCATCAATGCCGTCGCCGACGCCCTCGCCCGGGCGGAAATGTCCACCGCCGCCACGCCGATCACGCGCCCTGACGAGTACGACAACCCGAATACGGTGAAGGTCGTTGTCAATGCCGCGGGGCGCGCCCTCTATTTCTCACGGTGCACGATTCCGTATTTGCGAGAGGCCGCTGCTGCTTCGCCGAGCGCGCAGTTGGCAGCGTTCCCTTTCCTGAAACACCTGGGCATCTATGGTTATCGGCGCGACACGCTCTTGCGCCTGGTGCGATTCCCCGTGTCGCCGCTTGAACGAGCGGAGAAACTCGAACAGTTGCGCGCATTGGAAAACGGCATCCCAATCGCGGTCGTGCAAGTGGACTACGACAGCGTGGGCGTGGATGTGCCGGCGGACGTGGCGCGCGTGGAACGCATCCTGGCGGATTCTTAACCAGTGACCTATTCCGACGCCATCTGGTTCCTGTATAACCTCCGCTGGTTTGGCGCGAAGTTTGGACTGGAAAACACCTTCAAGCTCGCCTCGCTGGCTGGCAACCCCCAGAACCAACTGCGATTCATCCACGTCGCCGGCACCAACGGCAAAGGCTCCACCTGCGCCATGCTGGAGAGCATCTATCGCGCGGCGGGGCTGCGCGTCGGCCTGTTCACCTCGCCGCACCTGGTCGCGTTTGCCGAGCGTATTCAGGTCAACCGCCACCCCATCCCTCAACGAGACATCGCGCGTCTGGCGGAGGAGATGCAGTCGTTGCTCAAGCAAGGCTGGCCTGCCCCCGCCACCGGACTGCAAGTCTCCCCGTCTGACCCCGGCGCCGAACACCCAACCTTCTTCGAGGTCGTCACAATCATGGCGTTGCGTTACTTCGCCGAGCGCAAGTGCGACCTGGTGATTTGGGAAACCGGGCTGGGCGGGCGGCTGGACTCCACCAACATCGTCACCCCACTGATTAGCATCATCACCAACATTCAATTCGACCACCAGAAGTGGCTGGGTGAGACTTTGGCTGGCATTGCCGGCGAGAAGGCGGGCATTATCAAACCCGGGATTCCCGTTATCACGGCTGCCGAAGGACTGGAACCGCTGCGCGTAATTGCGGAAACCGCCCGCCAGCACCAGGCTCCGCTCACCACCCTGTCGGCCGGGGATGTGTGCCGTCCGCCTCTGGGCACCCTGCAACTCCCGTTGGCAGGTCAGCATCAGCGCATGAATGCCGCCCTGGCCGTGGCCGCCGTGCACTCACTCGCTCGGCAGATTCCGGTCAGCGACGACCTGATCCGCGCGGGGTTGTCCCAGGTCCAGTGGGCTGGACGCCTGCAACTCGTGACGCATCCGGGCGGCCGCAGGTTTCTGCTCGACGGCGCGCACAACGTCAGCGGCGCGGCCATTCTGGCCGCCGCCGTAAAAGAATACTTTCCAGCCGCGAAGCTCACCCTGGTGCTGGGCATCTTGCGCGACAAAGACTGGCCCGGAATGTGCGATATCCTCGCACCGCTCGCCGGGCGCATCCTTCTGGTGCCTGTTCCGAGCGGACGCAGCGCCACACCGGAAGAACTCGCCGAGGCCTGCCGGCGCGCCAATCCAAACGCCCGGGTTAGCGCGCATCCCTCGCTGCGCGAGGCACTGGCGCAAGCTGCGGATGACGGCTTCCTGACCATCGCCGGCTCGCTATATCTCGTCGGGGAAGCCATGGAACTGCTCCATCTCTCCCCGGCAAAAGTAAATCAGGAGCGCGGGCTGAACGAGTGGGGCACACCGGCGGCACCTCCCCTGCCCTGCGACCCGGCGTCGCAATGACGAATCATAATAACGGTTCGGTCCGCTTGACGCCGGCACCGTTGCGATTAGACTCCACTGGTCACCCGGCGACAGGCCAGCTTCGGCTTGCTGGGTGCGATTGCCGATGAACCTTATCGCAAACGTTCTCCAGTCGTCAGTTGGCAGGAAGTATATCATGGCCGCAACCGGCGGCTGCCTGCTCCTCTTTGTCCTCGTCCATCTCGCCAGCAACCTCCAGTTATTCCTCGGACCGGAAGCGATCAACCGCTACGGCTACCTCCTTCACTCCAACCCCGCGCTGATCTGGGCGGCACGGCTGGGCTTGCTGCTGATACTCACCCTCCACATCTGGTCCGCCGTCACGCTCTGGTTGGAGAACAAAGCCGCCCGGCCTGTGAATTACGCGGTTTACCATCCCCTCGGCTCGACTTTCGCCTCGCGGACCATGCTCCTGAGCGGCCTGATGGTCTTCGCGTTCATTGCCTTTCACATTCTGCACTACACGGCCAAGGTTCAACTCCTCAACCTCGCTCACCAGGACTTCGCGCTCTTGATCGAGGAGCTGCCGGGCCAGGTTCCGTCGGAGCGGCATGACATCTTCAAGATGATGGTAGTCGGCTTCGGCCATCCCCTCGTCTCGGGGTTTTACATTCTGAGCCTGGCGTTGCTGTGCCTGCACCTCAGCCACGGTGCCGGCAGCATGTTCCAATCGCTGGGCTGGAACAACGAAGCCTATCGCCCGCTCCTCGACCGCGCAGCCCGGGTGGCCGCAGTCCTGATCTTCCTCGGCTACTGCGCCATCCCGGTCGCCATTCTCTGCGGCTACGGAAAGGAGGTCCTATGACCCTCAATGCCCAAGTCCCCAGCGGTCCCCTGGCCCGGAAGTGGGACAAGCACAAGTTCGACCTCAAACTGGTCAACCCGGCCAACAAGCGCAAGTTCGACATCCTCATTGTCGGCAGCGGCCTGGCCGGCGCTTCCGCCGCCGCCTCGCTGGCGGAGCTCGGCTACCAGGTCAAGTGTTTCTGCTTCCACGACAGCCCCCGCCGCGCCCACAGCATCTCCGCCCAGGGCGGCATCAACGCCGCCAAGAACTACGCCAACGACGGCGACAGCGTTTACCGCCTCTTCTACGACACCATTAAGGGCGGCGACTTCCGCGCCCGCGAAGCCAACGTCTATCGCCTCGCCCAGGTCAGCGGAGCCATCATTGACCAGTGCGTCGCCCAGGGCGTGCCCTTCGCGCGCGAATACGGCGGCCTGCTCGCCAACCGCTCGTTCGGCGGCGCCCAGGTCTCGCGCACGTTCTACGCCCGCGGGCAGACCGGCCAGCAGCTCTTGCTCGGCGCTTATCAGGCGCTCAGCCGCCAGATCAGTCTGGGCGCCGTGAAGATGTTCCCGCGCACCGAGATGCTCGACCTCGTGGTCATTGACGGCCACGCCAAAGGCATCATCACCCGCAACCTCATTACGGGCGAGGTTTCCTCGCACGCCGGCGACGCCGTGGTGCTGGCCACAGGCGGCTATGGCAACGTGTTCTTCCTCTCCACCAATGCCAAAGGGTGCAACGTCACCGCCATCTGGCGCGCCTGCAAGAAGGGCGCGTTCTTCGCCAATCCCTGCTACACGCAGATTCATCCTACCTGCGTCCCCGTCAGCGGCGAGCACCAGTCCAAGCTTACCCTCATGTCCGAATCCCTGCGCAACGACGGCCGCGTTTGGGTGCCCAGGCGCAAGGAGGACTGCGGCAAGCCGCCCGGCTCCATTCCCGAGTCGGATCGTGACTACTTCCTCGAACGCAAATACCCCAGCTACGGCAACCTCGCCCCCCGTGACATCTCCTCGCGCGCGGCCAAGGAAGCCTGTGATGCCGGCCGTGGTGTTGGCCCCGGCGGCCTGGGCGTTTACCTGGACTTTGCCGACTCCATCAAACGCCTGGGCACGCCGATCATCCGCGAGCGCTACGGCAACCTCTTCGACATGTATGAGAAGATCACGGGCGAGAACGCCTGCCAGGCGCCAATGCGCATCTTTCCCGCTGTGCATTACACCATGGGCGGCACGTGGGTGGACTACAACCTCATGAGCACCGTGCCGGGCCTGTTCGTGATTGGCGAGGCGAACTTCTCCGACCACGGCGCCAACCGGCTTGGCGCCAGCGCCCTGATGCAAGGCCTGGCCGACGGCTACTTCGTCCTCCCCTGCACCATCGGCCATTACTTTGCGACCTCCGGGCAACCCAAACCCTCCACCGGCCGCGCCGAATTCAAGCAGGCCGAAGCCGACGTCAACGCCCTTGCGCATCTCCTGCTCTCCATCAAAGGCAAGCGCAGTCCCGCCTCCCTGCACCGCGAGCTGGGCAGGCTGCTCTGGGAAAAGTGCGGCATGGCCCGCAACGAAGCCGGCCTCAAGGAGGCTCTCAAGCGCATCCCCGAGTTGCGCGCTGAGTTCTGGCACAACGTCAACGTCCCCGGCCAGAGCGGCGGCCTCAACCAAAGCCTCGAATACGCCGGGCGCGTGGCCGACTACATGGAGTTTGCCGAGCTGCTCTGCCTCGACGCCCTGCATCGCCGCGAATCCTGCGGCGGCCATTTCCGCGAGGAGTTTCAGACCCCCGACGGCGAGGCCCGCCGCGACGACCAACACTTTGCCTACGCCGCTGCCTGGGAATACACGGGTCCGGAAAAGCCACCCGCCCTGCACAAGGAACGCCTCGTTTACGAAGAAGTTCACATGAGCACCCGCAGCTACCAATGAACCTGACCCTCAAAGTCTGGCGGCAAGAGAACGCCACCACCCCGGGCCGGTTCGAGACCTACCAGGCCCGGAACATCACCCCAGACATGTCCTTCCTGGAAATGCTCGACCTGGTCAACGAAGACCTCCTGGCCCGCGGCCAGGAGCCGATCGCCTTCGACTCCGACTGCCGGGAGGGCATCTGCGGCATGTGCGCGATCGTCATCAACGGCGCCCCCCATGGAGGCCACCGCGGCACTGCCTCCTGCCAGCTCCACCTGCGGCATTTCAAGGACGGCGACACGATCTCCCTCGAGCCCTGGCGGGCGAAGGCCTTCCCTGTCATTAAGGATCTCGTCGTCAACCGCAGCGCCTTCGACCGCATCATCCAGGCCGGCGGCTTTGTCTCCGTGAACACTGGCGGCACGCCCGACGCCAACGCCATCCCAGTCCCCAAGGACATCGCGGACCGTGCGATGGACGCCGCCGCATGCATCGGCTGCGGCGCCTGTGTCGCAGTCTGCAAAAACGCTTCGGCGATGCTTTTCGTCGCCGCCAAAGTCTCGCACCTCAACCTCCTGCCGCAGGGCAAGGCCGAGAAAGACCGCCGCGTCCTCAACATGGTAAAACAAATGGACAAGGAAGGCTTCGGCAACTGCACTGTCACCGGTTCCTGCGAAGCCGTCTGCCCCAAAGAAATCAGCCTCAGCTTCATTGCCAAAATGAACCGCGACTACGGCGCGGCCATTCTCAAGGGGCGGTAGTTTGGCCGCGTCCTCGGGAGCCTCTACCTGTGGGGCGATCGAGGGGTTGTCGGTCAGACCCAGGACCGCCGCCAATCTCAGGCACGCTGACCCGTCGGAAACGACGTGACTCTGATTTCCACCCCACCCTCTCCTTCGGTGGTAGTTCCTCCGTCCTTCCTCCGTCCTTCCTCCGTTCTACCTCCGTTTCAGATACGGAGGAAGGACGGAGGAAGGACGGAGGAGGAACGGAGGTAGAACGGTGGTAACCGCTTGCAACTACAGTAATGGCAGCTATTTGCCAGGCCCAGAACTCTTGGCACGGAGGAATTGCCGCGGATTGTTCCTGCTGCCACCAAGCGCACCCTTGCGACAGAAAACGCGAGATTTCTGAAGATAACAGCCCGGTGTTGGCATCAGGAAGATTCCTCGCCGCCTCAGAATCCGTGCAGCGGGTCAGGAGTTCTGAATCTCAAACCGGCGGGGAAAGCAGCAGCCCTCGCATTCTTGGCGTTGCCCCCGCTGGCGCCTTTCGGATAATAGCTCTCTATGGCCGCTACCACCTCAACGGGGCTTTGCTCGAACATGCCCGCCGGCCCGCTTGCCCACCCGGCCTACCGCGGCCGGCTGGCTCCGTCGCCCACCGGCCTCCTCCATCTGGGCCACGCGCGAACATTCTGGGTCGCCCAGGAACGGTCACTCGCCAAAAACGGCACCCTGGTTCTGCGCAACGAGGACCTGGATTCCGCGCGCTGCCGAAGCGAGTTCGTCCACGCCATGCTCGAAGACCTCAAGTGGTTTGGGTTGAAGTGGCAGGAAGGCCCGGAATGCGGCGGCCGGTTTGGCCCATACGCACAAAGCGCCCGACGGGACCTCTACATCGCTGCCCTCAATCAACTGCGCGCGACTGGGTTGATTTATCCCTGCGCCTGTTCCCGCAAAGACATTCTCACCGCCGCCAGCGCCCCCCACGCCGAGGACGAGCGCGAGCCAATCTATCCGGGCACGTGCCGCCCAAATAGCGCCAGCCGCGCGTTGCCCGCAGCGCAATCCACGGCGGCAAACAACCACCCTGCCGCCTCGGCCCCGCCTCCCGCCACCCGCATCAACTGGCGTTTCCGCGTGCCCGACGGCGAGACCATCTCCTTCCTGGATCAGAACCTCGGCCAGCAGCATTTCGTGGCCGGCAAAGACTTCGGGGATTTCGTGGTCTGGCGCCACGCCGATGTCCCGTCGTACCAACTGGCCTGCACCGTGGATGACGCCACGATGCATATCACCGAGGTGGTGCGCGGCGCGGATTTGCTGCCCAGCACCGCGCGGCAATTGCTGCTCTACCGCGCGCTGGGTTGGACACCCCCGCAGTTCTACCACTGCTCGTTGATGACGGACGCAGCGGGCGTGCGCCTGGCCAAGCGGCACGATGCGTTGAGCCTGCGGCGGTTGCGGGAAGCGGGCAAGACCCCCGCGAGCCTGCGCGCTGACTGGTGAACGCGCGGGTGGTGCATCCGAGTCGCGGCGCCCGCCAAACCCTGGCACGCGGTCGAATAATTCGGAGGCGCGTCCCGTCAAACCATTGAACGGCTCTGCGACAAACCAAAACCATCAACAACAGATTAGGCTTATATGAAAGCGCGTATCCTGCCTGGCTGGGTGTTGGGAATCATGTTGGCCGGTGGCGCAACTACCCCCGGCTTCGCCGAAGACAGTTCTATCCCCGCCTCAGCGACTATATCATCAACCCTAACCGACGCGGCGGTTGCCCCGGCGCCAGCTTCCGTGACGCCTTCCGGCGGCGCAGGCCAATCCCCCGCTCCCGAAACTCGCCTTTCGCCGTGGGCGCTCGACGTCCAGAGACTCGTCCGGGCTCAGGTGGACGAGGCTGTCATTCTGGCCTTCGTCAACAACTCCCCGGGCAACTTCAACCTCAGCGCCGACCACGTCATCCAATTCAAGGACCTGGGCGTCTCTCCGGAGGTGATCAACGCCATGATCCAGCACGACCAGCAATTGCCCTCCGCTCCCACGCCGCCGCCCGCCGATTCACACACCGTCGCCAGCACCACCTCCTGGGTCGGCGAGTCCCTAATCCTAGACGATGACGGCTACGCCCCGGAGCAGCCAGAGAGCCTCGGGCCCGTGCGGGCCCCCTACCCCGTCAAACTCAACGACCCGATCATCATCCTCAAGCTCCCCTCCTTCACAGTGCCGTACTGGTGATCGGCACGGGGCCGGGCTTCCGCGCCCCGCATGCCATTTCCAGGATTATCCTGAAGGCCGTAATGTTCCGCGTGTTTCGCGGGCAATTCAGTTGCGACTCCTTGGACTATCAGGGCTTGCCCGAGACCCGGACCCCGTGCTATCCCCAAAGCACTTTGCGCAAGGCTCCGGCTACGAACTTCCTCCGCTCCGGGGCGAGCATGGAGCCGAGCCTGACCTGCTTGCCATCGCTCGTCTCGATGAGGATGCCGGTCTTGCGCCGACGTCGGCCCCGCCGGTCGCTCCACTGAACGTCCTCCAAGCGCACTTCTTTAACCGATGACGCGTCAAAACGCCGGCGACGCCCCAGCGCGCCGATCCCCGCAAAAACCACGCCCTCGGCCCCCGCAAGCCGGATCTCGGTTCGGCCCGCAAGCGACGACAAAAACGTGCCCGCCAGCCACAGCCCTATGAGCATGAATGGGGTAAGAAACAGCCACAGGAAGACTGTAATCCCTACCCCCATGGAGCCGTCTTTCATGGCGGGTGCGGGAAACCAGTCCGGCGGCTGCACATCGAGGTTCCGCAGCGTGCTCGCCAGCGCTAACAGCACAAACACCGACACAATCCCATTCCAGAAAACTGCGGCGGCCAGCGTTGCAGCCGCCGCACCCAACGAACGGTGGGTTGCGCCAATCACCTGCCCCGCCCCGTCGCTGCGATACCACGCGCCGGAAGGCGGATTGTTCAGGTCAACGTCCAGGTCCAGTCGCGCCCCCTCCGCCAGGGCCGAAAGCGGATGCGCAAGATTGCAGCCCCGGCAGTAGGCGATATCGTTGGCGACATTCACATCGCCACTCGGAATCGCCTGGCCGCACCGCGAACACGTTGGGGTAACCATAAGGCTGACCCCATCATCATGCCCTCAGCCCAAGCGCCTTCAAGCCCAAAACGCCCGTGCGCCCGGGTAACCCACGCCGGATTCGAGAAAGTGATTTGGGCGGATTTGGATTGTGGCCGGGTCGGCAGCGCAGCTGAGCGGGCAGTCCAAGCGGGCGTATTGACGCCTGGATCGGCCCTGTGGGTAAAACCCGGCCGGG